>Ga0302326_10010992_pt1 | contig 19542 bp, 19 predicted proteins | sample Palsa_T0_3_FD_202264 | JGI IMG/M metagenome (GOLD analysis project Ga0302326, IMG submission 202264) | Peat permafrost microbial communities from Stordalen Mire near Abisko, Sweden - Palsa_T0_3 | ecosystem: Environmental > Terrestrial > Soil > Palsa > Peat permafrost | place: Sweden: Abisko...
GTACGACCTCAGCGCGGAAGAAGGACACGCCTGGACGGTGGCCTATATCTTCAATCAAAGCCTGCGCTGGCGTTTCGCGCTCGAGTGGCTGCACGTCACGAGCGACTCAGCTGCTCGAGTCGTGGTGCTCGATGAACCCGCATATGCCCGCGAAAATCAGACGCAGCTTTCGGTGCGCTACACCATCGGCTCGGGCCGCTAGCGGCCTTATTTGGACGTGAGTGCCGGGTCGCGCGCCATCTCGGGCGCATCCGTCTTATGCGCCTGCTCCTCCGCCTGCCGCGTCATCAGAATGATGCTGATGCGGCGGTTGATAGCGGCGCGCGGGTTGTCCTTGTCGAAGAGGACGGAGGAGGACAGCCCGACGATGCGCGCAACCTTGTCGGGCGCAAGACCGGCTGCATCGAGCGAGCGGCGCGCCGCATTTGCCCGATCCGCGGACAGTTCCCAGTTCGTATGCCCGGTATGGCCCGTATACGGCGTAGTGTCCGTGTGGCCGGTGAGGCTAATGCGGTTCGGAACCGAGTTCAGGTAGGGCGTGAGCTCGCGCAGGATTTTATCCGTGTAGTCCTTCACCTGGGCGCTGCCGCTGTCAAACATGGGGCGATTCTGTGCATCGACAATCTGAATTCGCAGGCCTTCGGGTGTGATGTCGAGTAGCAGCTGATCCTTGAAAGGCTGCAGCGCCTGGCTCTTGCTGATCGCTTCCGTCAGGTTCTTCATGAGCGCTTGGAGGTGCTGGTTCTCCTCGCCATCATTGCCCTTCACGGTGCTCGGCGCGGGCGGTGTGGTTGGCACGGCGGTAGCAGCGGGGAACTGCGGTGCCGGAGGTGCCACGGGTATTCCGATGCCGGGCTTCACGGTGTCCTGCACGGTGCGCGGCGCATCCAAGCCGCCGCCCAGGTTGATCGGACTCGTGCTCGCGCCGCCCGGACCATTTTGCCCCGGCGCGGGCTTCACGCTCTTGCCCGGCTCCATGCTGGGATTCTTGAAGTATTCGAAGAGCGCGGCGCGCTGCTCCTTGGTGACCGATGCGACGAGCCACATCACCAGGAAGAATGCCATCATGGCCGTCACGAAATCCGCGTACGCGACTTTCCAGGCCCCGCCGTGATGGCCGCCCTCTTCGCGCCGCTGGCGCTTGACGATGATGATGGGCCGTTCGGACTTCGGCACGGCAGATCCTCAGGCGGCCTTGGCGGGCTTGGCCTTGCCCTTCAGATGCGCTTCCAGATCGTTGAACGTGGGGCGCACCTCACTGAAGAGGAGCTTGCGCGCGAACTCGACTGCGACCGGCGGCGCATAGCCGCGCACGCTCGCGACGAGCGCCATCTTCACCACCTCGAAGGCCTTGGCTTCCTCGTGCGCGCGATGCGCCATCGCCGAGGCGATGGGGCCGATGAAGCCGTAGGCGACGAGAATACCCAGGAAGGTGCCGACGAGCGCTGCGCCGACCTTCTGGCCGATCGTGACGGTATCTGCGCCCTGGATGCTTGCCATGGTGTCGATGATGCCGAGCACCGCGGCGACGATGCCGAAGCCGGGCAGCGAATCGGCCGTCTTCTGCACGGCGTGCGCAGGCTCATGCGCTTCGCGGTGATGCGTCTCGAGCTCGTACTCGAGCAGGCTTTCGAGCTCGTGCGGATCGAGATTGCCGCCGACGATGAGCCGCAGACAGTCGGTGATGAATACCAGCACGTGATGATCCGCGAGGATGTGCGGATACTTTTGAAAGAGCGGACTTTTGTGCGGGTTCTCGAGATCGTTCTCGATGGCCATGACGCCGTCCTTGCGCATCTTGACCAGGATGTCATAGAGAAGCTTCAGCAGGGTCACGTAATCGTCGCGGCTGTAGCTCGGCCCCTTGACCAGCGCAATGGCGCGGGAGAAGGCGTCCTTCACGACCTTGACCGGATTGCTGGTCAGGAATGCTCCGAATGCGGAGCCGACGATGATCATGATCTCGGACGGATGCCACAGGAGCAGCAGGCTACCTCCCTGGATAAGGAAGCCTCCCACAACGCATCCGATCACGACCACTGAGCCGACGATTTGAATCATGTGCTATGGCGATATGAGTAGGGTGCGGCCGCACTCCGGCGGCGTCCCCTGTATCGACCGCGGGCCCTTGATCTTGAGGCGCGGCAACTGTGCGACAGCTCTCGCAGCCGGGGCGGCCCGGCCAGCCGCTTGAACCGGTTAAACTTGCAACCCCCTGAATCCTCATCCGAGCTCTACATGTTCGAAAGCCTCGAGCGCGTGCCGCCTGACCCCATTCTCGGATCGATGGCGGCCTACCGCGCGGATACCGATCCTGCCAAGGTGGACCTCGGCGTTGGCGTCTATCGCGATGAGCGCGGCGACACGCCGATACTCGCGGCGGTGAAGCGCGCGGAAGCCACCGTGCTCGCGCGTCAGACGACGAAGTCCTACGTCTCATCCATCGGCAATGCCGGATTCAACCGCGCGCTCGAGGAGCTGACCTTCGGTGCCGCGCATCCGGCGCTTGCCGGCGGCCGCGTGCGCACCATTCAGGCGCCGGGAGGCTGCGGCGCGCTGCGCCTCGGCGCGGAGCTGATCAAGGCCCTTGCCGCGCGATCCGTCGTGCATGTCAGCACTCCCACCTGGGCCAATCACATCCCGCTCATTGGCGGCTCGGGCCTCAAGCTTGCAAACTACCCCTACTACGACGCCACGCGCGGCGGACTCGACTTCAGTGTCATGCTGGAAGCTCTCGGGAGGCTGCCCGCGGGCAGTGTCGTGCTGCTGCAGGCAAGTTGCCATAACCCCACCGGCGCGGATCTCACCGACGCGCAGTGGCGCGAGCTCCTGCCCGTTTTCAAAAGCGGCGCGCTCCTGCCGTTCATCGATATGGCATATCAGGGATTGGGCCGCGGTGTCCCCGAGGATGCATTCGGCATACGTCTGTTCGCCGCGGAGCTGCCTGAAGTCCTGGTCGCGGTATCGTGCTCGAAGAACTTCGGACTGTATCGCGAACGCACCGGTGCGCTGCACGTTGTCGCCGCATCCGCGGCGACTGCCGATACGTCGTTGAGTCAGCTCGCCCGCATCGCCCGCACCATTTATTCGATGCCTCCCGACCACGGTGCCGCCATCGTGCACGAAATCCTGGGCAATGATGCGCAGCGTACGGCGTGGCTCGATGAAGTCGGCGCGATGCGCGCGCGCATGGCGGGACTGCGCAGCGAACTCGTCAAGCATTTGAGCACGGCATGTCCCAAGCGCGATTTTAGCTGCATCGGGCGCCAGTACGGCATGTTTTCTTTGCTCGGAATCGATCTGGCGCAGGTGCATGCCATGCGCGCTGCTCACCACGTCTACATGCTGGACGACAGCCGCATCAATATTGCCGGCCTAAGCGCCGGAAATCTTGCCTATGTCGCGCACGCCGTCGCTCAGGTGCTGCGCGAGAGCGTCTAGAGAATTGATGGGCGCCGAACACGTGGTGCCGCGACACACGTAGGCGATCGCGGCCCCGTGCGGGGCCTTGTCCTTGAGCGCCAGCGGCAGATCGGCCGTGTCGGCGGGGATCGCCAGCACGAGGCGGCGCGGCGCGTATACCTTGGCAAGCTCGCGCTGCCATGCGCCGATGGCATCGTTTGCACCTTTTAGGATCACGACCTGCGTCGGATCCAGGATCTCCTCGAGCGCGAGCAGGAGACTCGTATGCGCCTGCGGATATCTTTCGAGCGCAGCCCATGCAGTGCGTAAGGTCCGATCGGCGGCGTCGAGATAGCGAGTCTCGCCGAGGAGATACCCCATGCGCACGAGCGCGTAGGCGGCAATGCCGTTGCCGGAGGGCGTCGCATCATCGCTCAGGGATTTCGAGCGATGCATCAGGACCTCATGATTGTCCGAGGTGAAGAAGAAGCCTCCTGCTTCGCGATCCTCGAAATGTTTGAGCAGCACTTCGAGGAGGTCCTTGGCGAAGGCAATCTCTGCAGCGTCAAAACGCAGCTGCTGCAGTTCGAGAATGGCATCGGCGAGGTAGGCGTAGTCATCCAGATAGGCGTTCAGGTGTGCGCGCCCATCCTTGTAGGTTGCGAGCAGCCGGCCGTTGCGCCACATCGTGCTGCGGATGAAGTTGAGCGCGCGTGTCGCGGAGGCGGTGAAATCCTCACGGCCGAATGCGCGCGCCGCGATGGCGAGGCCGCGAATCATGAGCGCGTTCCAGGAGACCAGGATCTTGTCGTCGCGGGCAGGCCATACCCGCTGCTGGCGGATCGCAAGGAGCTTCGCGCGCGCGCTGTCGATGAGCGCTGCTACTTCGGCGCCCGCGCGCTTGGTCTTGGTCGCCGTCTCATCGATTGATTGATAGATATGAAGATGCCAATGACTTCCCTCGAAGTTGGGCGGACGGTCGAGGCCGAAGCGCGGCGCGAACACTTCGTATTCGTCCGCGGTCAGTGCGCTGCGCACTTCGTCCTGGTCCCAGACATAGAATTTGCCTTCGTGGCCCTCGGAGCTCGCGTCGAAACTTGAATAAAAGCCACCTTCGGGGGATTGCATCTCGCGCATGGCCCATTCGGCAGTGTCAATTGCAATATGCCTGTAAAACGCGTCACCTGTGGCGAGCGCCGCCTGGGCGTACACCGCAAGCAGCGAGCCGTTGTCGTACAGCATCTTCTCGAAGTGCGGGATCATCCACTTCGCATCGACGCTGTAGCGCGAGAACCCTCCGCCCAGCTGATCGTAGATGCCGCCTTCGCCCATGCGGCGCAGGCTCAAGGTCGCTATATAGAGTGCCTGCAGATCAGGCTCCGCATGGGCAGCGGTTCCCCGCCAGTCGCGCAGCAGCCGCTCGATGGATCCCGGGTGGGGAAACTTCGGAGCGCCACCGAAGCCCCCGTACGCATCATCGAAGGTTTCGCCGAGCCGACGTCGTGCAAGCTCGAGCGGCGCGGCCGAGAGCGTTGTAGCGGTCGTTGCCGCGGGCGGATTGAGCTCTTCGAAGGCGCGCATGAGCGCTGTGCTCTGCTCGCGCAGGGCCGCCTCATGGTCTCGATAGTATTCAGCCACGCGTTCCAGTACCTGCCGGAAGGAGGGCATACCGTAGCGCGGTGTATCGGGGAAATAGGTACCGCCAAAAAACGGTCGCTGATCATCAGGTGTCAGAAACATGGTGAGCGGCCAGCCGCCCGATCGCTGTGTCAGCATCTGCTGTGCGATCTGATAGATGCGGTCGATATCAGGCCGCTCCTCGCGATCCACCTTGATATTGATGAAATTCTCGTTCAGCAGTTGTGCCGTGTCCTCGTTTTCAAAGCTCTCGCTAGCCAAACGATGGCACCAAAAGCATGCCGAATAACCGACGCTCAAGTGCACCGGTTTGTGTTCATCACGCGCGCGTTTGAACGCTTCTTCTCCCCATGCATACCAGTCCACTGGATTGTGTGCATGCTGTTGCAGGTAGGGACTCGTTTCGGTAGCCAAACGGTTCGTGTATTTTGGCGTGCCGTCTTCATTGAGGTGTGCGGCTTTCATTCTGGATTCCAGGTCCATCCCTTATGGATCCGGCGGATTCCGCTCTTCAAATTATGCATATGAACCACACTCAGGCCGTTCTCACGGCACAATCTTGAGAGATTAATTATAACGGTGCGTCGTCCGTCGGGCCTAATAAAGCGGCTGAATATCTTCGGCGTGAGACGCTCCCTACCGTGTAAGTGCGTCCATCCGCGATGACTTCTGATCCTGTCGTGGGCGACCGCGATCATGTGTGAGGCCGTGAGTCCGCGCCTGCGCGAGAATTCGTGGAGATTCGTAATTTTGCCGATGGGCTTTCCGTAAGGATTAATAAATCCCGTATGCGTCTTTATGTAGTCGCGTATGCGGACGCTATTTTTGTGCGTCCAGCCTTTATGAGATTTAAGCTTGCTACGGCCGTGGTACAACTGAAGCATCGCCGTAAAGTTCAACCGATTCTCGCGGCAGAATTCGTGCAAATTTTTGATGGTCACCGGCCGGCCGCTCGGGTCGAAGAATCCCTTCCGAGCTTGTACGGCGACGCTCGCGCTTGATAGGGCTCGCGGTAAAATATTGAAGCCGATATTGGGATCAATGCTATTTGTTTTGTCCAGCCAGGATTGCTCGGTCGCGAGGAGCCGCGACGGCCTCACAAGCTCCGACCTGGAACTCAAAGTTTGCCTCGCCGTATCGGCGCCACGCGCGCTGCAAGTATTTGTTTCCGTGCTTTCCCCCACGCAGCGAGGTCCAATGGGAGCGCCGCCGCATATGTAGATCCGCGGCGCTTCCCACATAGAACCGACCGGTTGCCTTGCATACAATGAAGTAGATACCCGACTTCCGCGGGATTGGCGTGGGATCATTCTCGGGCGCTCGTCGCAGTTTGCGGCGCGAAATGAATCGCAGGCATTTGGCTGCCGGCGAACGTCGCATTCGGCCTTTCTTGGAACGTGCTGGTTCGAGCAGCATGTTCTGTATACTTTCAGCTGCTGTCGGTCCGAGCGATCCTGATTAAATGCCTAATTCTTCAATTTCTCCGCCATTGCCCGTGTTGCGGCTAAAGCGGGGAGAAGACCGGCGCATCCGCGCGGGCCATCTGTGGGTTTTCAGCAATGAGATCGACAATGCGGCAACCCCGCTCGTCGGCTTCAAGGCAGGAACCGCAGTCCACATTCACTCTGACCGCGAGCAGTTTCTGGGGCTTGCGTATGTGAATCCACACGCGCTCATCTGCGCGCGCATTGTCAGTCGAAATCCGGCACAACTGCTCGATCGCTCGCTCGTCCTTGACCGGGTGCGAGTGGCTCTCGCGCTGCGGGAGCGGCTGGGCGCACAGCACTACGGGCGCCTCATCTTCGGCGAATCCGATGCATTGCCTGGGCTCGTGCTCGACCGTTATGACAGCATCGTCGTAGGGCAGATCTCTACTGCCGGGATGGAGGCTCTGAAGAGCGAAGTTGAAGCGGCAGTTCGCGAGGTCCTGAATCCATCAGGCTTCCTGTGGAAGAACGACTCGGGCGCGCGCGACCTTGAGCAGCTGCCAGAATACGTCGAAGTTGCCTTTGGGTCGGTGCCGGATGAAATCAAAGTCGTCGAATCCGGTGTGCATTTCGCAGCCCCGGTGCGCGCGGGCCAGAAGACGGGCTGGTTCTACGATCAGACCGCCAATCGCGGCCGTCTCACGCGCTACCTCTCAGCCGGCGCGCGCGTGCTCGATGTTTGCAGCTACGCGGGTGCATGGGCCATCACGGCGCTGAAGAACGGCGCCGCTCGAGCACGCTGCGTGGATTCCTCCGAGCTTGCTTTGAGCTTTGCCGAACGCAATGCACGTGCCAACGAGCTGGAGCTTGCGGTCACGCGCGCCGATGCCTTCGAGGCGATGAAGCAACTGCGCGAAGCAGGTGAGCGCTTTGATGTGGTGATTCTGGACCCGCCCGCATTCATCAAACGCAAGAAGGATATCCCGCAGGGCATTGCGGCCTACCGCAAGCTCAATCAGCTGGCGCTCAATCTCATCGAGGCTGAGGGCCTCCTCGTGTCGTGCTCCTGTTCGTATCATCTCAGTGCCGATGAGCTTGCAGGAGCCATCCAGGCAGCCGCGCGCCACAGCAATCGTTTTGTGCAGATTCTCGAGACGGGCGGCCAATCAGCGGACCATCCCGTACATCCGGCGATCGCAGAGACGCGTTATTTGAAGGCGTTTTTCTGCCGCGTCATCCGCGACGACGCATAGTCGCGACGCATCCTCAAGCCTCATTCCGAGGGGTCTTGCACGGCCCTCGCAAGCCTCCGAGACATGCCCATGACGGCGCGAAACAGCTACACTTTCGATCATGCTCGTATACCACGCGATTAACCCCATCGCCTTCGAAATTGGCCCGGTCAAGGTGCATTGGTACGGAATTATGTACCTCATCGGGTTCGCGGCCGGCTGGTGGCTTGCGCGCCTGCGCGCCGTCCGCCCCGGGTCGACGTGGAAGGCGAGCGATGTCGATGATTTCGTGTTCTACGCCATGCTGGGGGTCATCCTGGGAGGGCGTATCGGCTACGTGCTCTTCTACGGCTTGAGCTACTGGGAAAACGATCCGTGGTATCCGCTCAAGATCTGGGAAGGCGGCATGTCCTTTCACGGCGGCCTCCTGGGCGTACTCGCGGCAATCGCAATATTCGCCGTCCGCCAGGGCCGCAACGTCGCCGATGTCTTTGATTTCGGGGCGCCGCTTCCGGGCATAGGACTTATGGCGGGCCGCATCGGTAATTTCATCAACGGCGAGCTCTGGGGCAAGCCCACGAACGTCGCCTGGGGTTTCAAGGTCGACGGACAGGTGCGGCATGCATCGCAGCTTTATGAGGCCTTTCTCGAGGGACTTGTGCTGTTCGTGGTGCTGTGGTGGTTTACCTCGCGACCGCGTCCGCGGCTCGCACCTTCCGGGCTTTTTCTGGTGATCTACGGGACCGCGCGCTTTCTCATAGAGTTCGTCCGCGTGCCGGATGAACACCTGGGCTACCTTGCCGCCGGCTGGGTCACGATGGGTCAGATCCTGTCGTTTCCGATGATCATCGTCGGCCTTATCCTCCTGGCCGTCGCCTATCAGCGCCGCGTCCCTTCCGGCAATACCAGCGCCTGATGAGACCGTATCTTGAGCTTCTGGGCGATGTGCGCGCCGCAGGCGCCCGCAAGGGCGATCGCACCGGCACCGGCACGCGGTCGGTCTTCGCCCGGCAGCTGCGCTTCGACCTCGCGCTGGGCTTTCCCCTCGTCACCACCAAGAAGATCCATCTGCGCTCGGTGATCTACGAGCTCCTGTGGCTCCTAAGGGGCGATACGAACATTGCCTACCTGCGCGAGCACGGCATCACGATCTGGGACGAGTGGGCTGACGGCTCAGGAGAGCTTGGGCCGGTGTACGGCAAGCAGTGGCGGGCATGGCTTGCGCCCGATGGCAGCACGATCGATCAGATAGCGCTCGCGGTGCATGCGTTGCGTCACAATCCTAATTCGCGGCGGATCATGGTGAGCGCCTGGAATGTCGGCGAGCTTGCGCACATGGCGCTGCCGCCGTGTCATGTCATGTTCCAGCTGTACGTGGCCGAGGGGCGCGTGTCGTGCCAGATGTACCAGCGAAGCGCGGACCTGTTTCTCGGCGTGCCCTTCAACATCGCCTCCTACGCGCTGCTCACGCACATGTTCGCGCAGCAGTGTGACCTTGAGCCGGGGGAATTCATCTGGACGGGCGGCGATTGTCATCTGTATGTGAATCATTTTGAGCAGGCCGACGCGCAGCTCGCGCGCGCACCGTATCCGCCGCCCAAGCTTGTGCTGCGGCGGCGCCCGCCGACGATATTTGACTATCAGTATGAGGATTTTGAATTCGTGAACTACCAGTATCATCCGTCGATCGTCGCGCCGGTGGCAGTCTAGTCATGGCGAGTGGCACGGCGGACAAGCTGGCGCGCATCAGAGTGCGATGCTCGAAAGTGCATGGATCGGGCGTGTTCGCCGTGCGGCCGATCAGGAAAGGCACGCGCATCATCGAGTACACCGGCGAACGCATCACGCACGCGCAGGCGGACAGTCGCTACGAAAGCAAGGACGACCGCGACAACCATACGTTTCTCTTCATCGTCGACCGCAAGACCGTGATCGACGCCGGCGTGGACGGCAATGAGGCACGTTTCATCAATCACTCCTGCGATCCCAATTGCGAGTCGGTCATCGAGGAGCGGCGCGTGTTCATTGAAGCGCTCCGCAACATTGCCCCGGGCGAAGAGCTTGCCTACGACTATCAGATCAAGCGCGACGCGGACGACCCGGCCGATATCGATGAGATATTTGCCTGCCGCTGCGGCTCTGAAGCCTGCCGCGGCACAATGCTGTGGCCGGCGAAGCGCGCGCCGCAAAGGAGCAGGCGCGAGCGCGGGGTACGCGCGGATGCCGCAACCAGAAACCGCGCGCGCACGGCGAGCGCCGCGCGGTGAAGCGCAGCTCACTGCCTGCGGTCATCGGCGTTACCGGCATCGTCTACGGTGATATCGGCACGAGCCCGATCTATGCATTTGAGCTGTCATTGAAGGCGACGGGCTCGCACGGACCCGCCGCGATCCTGGGCGTACTGTCGCTCATCTTCTGGGCGCTCGCGATCTCGGTGACGCTCAAGTACGTCGTCGTCATGATGCGTGCCGATAACGACGGGGAGGGCGGCATCCTCGCGCTGCTCGCTCTGGCGCAGCGCCGCCTGGTGCCCGCGGCGCGCGGCTCGCAGGTCCTGATCGGGCTTGCGCTTGCCGGCACGGCGCTCTTCTTCTGTGATGCGCTCATCACGCCGGCCGTTTCCGTGCTGAGCGCGGTGGAAGGTCTGGAGCTCATCAATCCCGACCTCGAGCATTGGACGGTGCCCGTCACGCTCGGCGTGCTCACCGCCTTGTTCGCTTTCCAGCGCCGCGGCACGGCGCGCGTGGCGCAGCTGTTCGGGCCCATCATGATCCTGTGGTTCGTGGTCCTCGCCATCTCCGGCGCGAGCTCCATCGCCAAGCATCCGGAGGTGTTGGCCGCAATCGATCCGCGCTACGGCATTGCGCTGCTCGTGAGCAATCCGGGCGTGGCGCTCGCCATCCTGGGCGCCGTATTCCTGGCGCTGACCGGTGGAGAAGCTCTGTATGCCGACATGGGGCATTTCGGCAAGCAGCCCGTGCGCATAGCCTGGTTCTTTCTCGTCTGGCCCGCGCTCCTGCTCAACTACTACGGTCAGGGCGCACTCATACTGACCGCCGGCAAGAGCCTCGAGCATCCGCTCTATGTGCTCGTACCCCCTGCGGCGCTGCCGTTCATGCTGGTGCTCGCCACAGCCGCCACCGTCATCGCCTCGCAGGCGGTGATATCCGGCGCGTTTTCCGTCACGCGCCAGGCGGTGCAGCTGGATCTGCTGCCGCGCATGCGCGTGCTGCAGACTTCTGCGCTCGAGCTCGGACAGATCTATGTGCCGGTCATCAACGGGCTCTTGTTCGTCGCGGTGACGGCCTTCGTCGTCGGCTTCGGCTCATCCGATGCATTGGCCAATGCCTATGGCGTTGCGGTCGTCGGTACCATGATCGTCACGACGGTGCTGGGAGCGTTTGTCGCCATGAAGCAGTGGGGCTGGCCGCCGTGGACGGTGGTGGCGCTGTTCGGACTCCTGCTCGTCACGGACTGTGTTTTCATGACGGGCAATCTCACCAAGATCGATCACGGCGGCTGGATCCCGCTCACGCTGGGCGCAATATTGTTCGGCGTCTTCTCCACCTGGCGCAACGGTCGCATGCACCTGCGCGCCGCACTGTCGCGCATGGCACTGCCGCGCTCGGATCTCGGCAAGCTTTTGAAGGACGTGTATCGCGTGCCGGGAACGGGGGTGTTCCTTGCAAGTGACGCGGACATCGTGCCGTCCGCGCTCATTCGCAACCTCGAACATAACCACGTCGCGCACGAACGCATCCTGGTTTTGAATTTTGATATCACGCGTGCGCCGCGCCAGGATCCCGCCGACCGCGTACGCATCGAAGAAGTGCTGCCCAGCGTGTACGCGGTGACGGCCATCTTTGGCTTCATGGAGACTCCCGCCGTCGGTGATGCTTTGAAGGCCTGCAGGGCGCGCGGCCTGCGCGTGTTCGTCGAGGACTGTTCGTTTTTCGTTGGCCAGCACGTCGTACGCGCGCGGCCGCGACTCGGATTGCCTGGGATCGAACGGCGATTGTTCGCGCGCATGCAGCGCCGCAGCACGCAGGCCGCGGAATTCTTCCGCATGCCCTCGCGCGGCCTCGTCATTCTCACCACTGCCGTGGAGGTATGAGACCTCATGGCCGGGGCGCATCGCCCGTCGATCAGTCTGATCGTCGCGCGCGCTCAAAACGGGGTGATCGGCCGGGATAACGCACTGCCGTGGCGATTGCCGTCGGACCTGCGACGCTTCAAGACGCTGACGATGGGCAAGCCCATGCTGATGGGCCGGCGCACATTCGAGTCAATTGGAAGAGCATTACCCGGTCGCGTCAGTCTCGTGCTCACGCGCGATCCGGCGTGGCAGGCTCCCGGGGCAATCGCAGTGCATAGCCTGGATGAGGCGTTTGCCCGCGCGGGCAGCGCGCCGGAGCTGGTCGTCATTGGCGGCGCGGAGCTGTTCGAGCTCGTGCTGCCGCTCGCCGAGCGCGTCTATCTCACCGATGTGCATGCCGCAATACCGGGCGACACTCATTTCCCTGAGCTTGCGCCGGAGGAGTGGCGCGAGCTCGAAAAGAGCGCACACGCGGCCGACGCCGACCATGCGCATGCGATGAGCTTCCGCACGCTTGAGCGGCGCGCCCCGGCGCGCTCCTAGAGGAGGGCGCCGCGGCCGATGGGCGGCAGGCGCTCGTATACGAGCTCGGTGGCGCGCTCGGGGTCACGGTCAATGGCCGCGATGATCTGCGCCTGCACGGCGCCGCGCCGCAGCGCCTCGGCGTAGGGGATTTCCGGGTGAAACATCACCATGGAGTAGCGGCGGATGAAACGGTCCGGGAAGCGCCCTTCGAGTTCGAGCGCGAGTTCCTGGTGGCGCTTGAAGGTCGGATCCATCACCGTCGCGCGCATCTCCTCATAGTTCTCAAGCGACATCTGCGCGATCGCTTCGGCGTTCGGCCGCCGCTCGCGCTCGAAGTCGTCAAACAGCAGATCCAGATCCTCGTACCTGGCCAAGAGATCATCGAACACCAGACAATCCTCGAAGGCGGCGTTCATGCCTTGTCCATGAAACGGGAAAATGGCGTGGGCGGCATCGCCGATGAGAAGGACGCGGCCGCCGAGGTGCCAGGGCGCGCTGTGCACGGTGCCAAGGCGCCCTAACGGGTGATGCATGAACTCGTCGACGAAATCCGGCATGAGCGCGACGGCGTCCGGAAATTCACGCGCGCAGAACTCGCGTATCGGCGCAGGCGTCGCGAGTGCGCTGAAGCTTGCCGCGCCGCTGCGCGGCAGAAACAAGGTCGCCGTGAAACTGCCGTCGATGTTGGGCAGCGCGATCAGCATGAAGCCGCCGCGCGGCCAGATGTGCAGCGCTCCTGGATCGAGCGCATGGCGGCCGTTCTGCGCCGCAATGGTGAGTTCCTTGTAGTCGTGGTCGAGGGGCTCTTCGCGCGCGCTGATGGCGCGCGCCGCGGCGAGACTGATGCGCACGGCCGATCCGGCGCCGTCCGCTGCGATCGTGGGCGCGAGCGGTTTCTCGTAAATGCGGCCCGAGGGGAGATCCTGGAACGACACAGCGTCCGCCTCGAGATTCACCCCCAGGCAGCTTTGCTCGAATTTGACGTCGACCTGCGGGTAGCGTGTCACTGCATCGAGCAGCGCACCGTTGAGTGCGGCGCGGTCGACGGAATAGATGACTTCCTGCTGCGTTCGCCCATAGGGCTGCAATTCGCATCTCCCCAGGCGATCGTGCAGCATCCGGCCGCGCATCGCGATGAGGAGTGGCTGGATGGACTCCATGACTTGGGCGCGCTCCAGGGCGCGAATGCCGCGCGCGGCGAGGGCGAGATTGATGGAGCGGCCCGCGCGGCTTTGCGATTCGCGCGGATCCGGGCGCCGCTCGTACAGGGTGATGGCGAAGGCGCGCCGCACCAGGAGCAGAGCGAGCAGCGAGCCTGCGAGTCCCGCGCCGACAATGCTGATCGGCTGTGATCGCTGCGCGCTCAACCTGCGCTTCCCAGCACCCGCGTCAACTCTTCACTGAAGTGCCAGACATCTTCAAAGCGGTTGTATAGCGGCACCGGTGCGACGCGCAGAGTGTCAGGTTCGCGCCAGTCACACACTACGCCGGCGGCGAGGAGGCGCTCGAGGACGCGGCGACCCCCGGGGACCCGCAATGAGAGCTGGCAGCCGCGCTCAGCGGGCTCCCGGGGCGTGATGATCCGCACGGTGGGAGCTAGGCGTTCGAGCAGGAACTCGAGAAATCCCGTCAACGCGATCGACTTGGCGCGCACGCGCGCAAGGCGTGCCTCGATGAAAATCTCAAGCGAGGCGATGAGCGGCGCCGCCGCGAGAATCGGCGGATTGCTGATCTGCCAGCCGCTCGCGCCCGCGGCGGCGTGAAACTCCGGACGCATGAGGAAGCGCGTGGTCGCTTCGTGGCCCCACCAGCCCGCCAGATGCGGCCGCGGCACTGGACCCAGATGGCGCTCGTGAATGAAGCATCCGCCAATCGCCCCGGGTCCCGCATTGAGGTACTTGTAGCTGCACCAGACGGCAAAATCGGCGCCGTACTCGCTCAGCGCCAGCTCCGTGTTGCCGATCGAATGGGCAAGATCAAATCCCACGAGGCAGCGGGCGCGATGTGCGGCGCGCGCGATGCGCGCGAGGTCGAAGGCCTGGCCGGTGCGATACTGGACGCCGGGCCAGAGCACCAGCGCAATCTCCGGACCGATCTGCTGCAGCGTGCCCTCGATTTCCTCCTCCGACACCACGTCTTCCATCGCCGCCGGCGCAAGCTCAATCAAGGTGCTGCGCGCATCCAAGCCGTGCCATGCGAGCTGCGAGGCGACCGCATGGCGGTCGGAGGGGAATGCGCCCGATTCGATGAGGATCTTCCTGCGCTTGCCGCGCGGGCGGAAGAAGGCGGCGAGCATCAGATGCAAGTTGGCGGTCAGCGAGTTCATCGCAACCACCTCCTGCGGCGCGGCGCCGGTGAGCTCCGCGAGCCCCGCGGTAAGATTCTCGTGATAGGGAATCCACGGGCGCCGCGCTGACTCATGCCCGAGGACGGCGAGCGCACCCCAATCGTCGAGCTCCTGCGCGACGAGCGCGCGCGCGGCACGCGGCATGGGGCCGAGCGAGTGGCCGCAAAGATAGTTGAGCGGCCTGCCGTGCGCGTCCTGCGGCAGCTCGAAGCGCGCGCGAAAACCCGCCAGGACATCCGCCGCATCGAGGTGCCGCGCGCACTCGAGAGTTGCTTCGAAGGGCATGCGTCAGTTCCGGTGCGCGGCGCTCGGTGGCTGCATGACCGTGCCGCAGTTGCCGCAGGTGCGCCGGTTGGGGCTTGCGTAAAAGCGCTGGAACAGAGGCGGCAGCTCCTTTTCGATGTCCGTCAGAGCGATGAATTCCTCGTACAGCAGACTTCCGCAACTCTCGCAGTACCATTGAAAGCCGTCGAGCTCGCCCGCGCGCCGCTCGCGCTCGATGACGAGTCCCACCGTATCAGCACCGCGCTGCGGCGAATGTGGTACTCGCGGCGGCAGCAGCAGAATCTCCCCCGCTCGGATCGGCACGTCGACCGCGCGCCCCTCCTGCATGGTTTTCAGCAGCATCTGTCCCTGCAGCTGATAGAAGAACTCCTCGGCCGGATCGACGTGGTAGTCGCGACGCGTGTTGGGGCCGCCGACAACCATGATGATGAACTCGCTCTCGCGGAAGATGCGCTTGTTGCCGACTGGCGGCTTCAAGAGCGCGCGGTTCTCGTCGATCCAGCGCTGGAGATTGAGCGGCTGCAGGGATGGCATGGCGTGTGTCCCGAAGGTGATCGGCGTATGGTACGCAAGAGTGGGGGAGATGTAGTTATGGCGGGTACGAATCGTCGCAACCGGGTGGGTATTGCCGCGGCACTGGTCGCGGGCGTGCTCACGGCCGCCTGCAGCCACTTCTCCATGCACTGGCCCTGGACGCACAAGCCGCCGCCGTCGCCGGTGCCCGTCAACGAGCTTACCCTGACGACGCCAAGCGGTGCACCGGCGGCCTATCCTCAATATTGGAAGCGCAATACCCTGCTCATCGACCTGCATGATGCATCCCAGGAGGGCGGCATCACGGTGCAGCCGCACGCCGGAGGGCAGTGGCCGGTGCGGATTGCATTTCGCGTGACTCCCGGATCCATCGGCGTCCTGGAAGTGCGCGGCGAGGAGCGCATGGTGATGCCGGTCGCGCAGGAGGGCGGGCAGCCGATTGATCTTGAGCTTGCACCGGGTGTCTACATTGCGACCACCGTGCAGCTGAAAGTGCACTGGAGCGCACGCTAGCCGGCGGCGCAGGACTCGCACACCGGCTGGGCCTGCGCGCCATCCAGATCCAGCGCGGTGAGCGCGCCGCCCCACACGCAGCCCGTGTCGAGTCCGACCACGCCGTGCGCCTGGATCAGGCCGAGTGCAGACCAGTGGCCGAAAACGACGCGCACATCGCGGCTCAAGCGCGTTTCGTGCTCGAACCAGGGTCGATAGGGAAGGCGCGCTTCGTTCGGCGGACCCTTCATTTTCACATCGATGCGCCCATCGGCCGTGCACACACGCATCCGCGTGAGCGCGTTTACCGCAAAGCGCAGGCGCTCGATCCCGCGCAGCTCCTCGCTCCAGCGATCGGGACGATCGCCGTACATGCGCTCGAAGAATGCGCGTGGGTCATGGGCGAGGGCGGCACTGACGCTGTGAGACAGCTCGACGGTCTGGGCCGCGGTCCATTGCGGGACGACGCCCGCGTGCACCATCAGGTCCCCGTGGCCCGCATCCAAATGCGCCAGCGGCCGCGCGAGCAGCCACGCGAATATGGCGTCGCGGTCGGCAGCGTCAAATATCGCATCCAGCGTATCGCCCGAGCGGCGCTTATGACTGCCGTGCGCGAGCGCGAGCAGGTGCAGATCGTGGTTGCCGAGAACGACGACCGCGTTGTCGCCCAGCGCCCGAACGTAGCGCAGCACCTCGAGCGACTGCGGCCCGCGATTGACGAGATCGCCCACGAACCACAGCTGATCCCGATCCGCGGAAAAGCTCAAGCGCTCGACGAGCGCGCGCAGCTGCGCGTAGCAGCCCTGGATATCGCCGATGGCGTAGCGCGCCAAGGCGCGCTACTGCAGGACACCCGGCATGGCGAGCCGGAACGGCGGGATCGACGCATCGAAGCGCTGTCCGTCGTCGCTCAGCATCTGATAGCTGCCCTGCATGGCGCCCACCGGAGTCTCAATGACGGCGCCGCTGGAGTAGCGAAAGCCCTGGCCGGGCTTAAGATAGGGTTGCTCGCCGACGACGCCGTCGCCGCGCACTTCCTGCACCTTGCCGTTCGCGTCGGTGATGAGCCAGTGGCGGGTGAGCAGCCGCGCCGGTATCTGGCCTTCGTTCTGGATGGTGATGGTGTAGGAGAAGACGTAGCGGCCTTCACGCGGCTCGGACTGCTCGTCGAGGTAGCTCGTCTCGACGTCGACGCGGATTCTGTGAACTACGGTTTCCATAGGCTCGCTCATGATGATTTCCCCGTGCCGCCGACGCGTACCGCCAGTACATCACACGGCGCCGCGTGCAGAACGGTGTCCTCGGTGAAATTGACGAGAATCGACAATCCGTGGCGCTCGCGGCTGCCGAGTACGATGAGATCCGCGCCGCGGGCGCGCGCGATTCTCACGATGTCGGACTTCACGCTGCCGACTTCGACTTGACAATGCGCATCGGGTAGTCCGAGTTGAGTGGCGAGCGCCGCCAAGCGCGTGCGCGCCCGCGCGACCAGCCCTTCTTCAATCTGCACCGTGGTCATCAGAGTCTCGCCAACCGGTTCGACGGGGACGAGCTCGACCACGTGCAGCAGCTCGACCTCGGCCCCCACGCTCGCCGCGATGGCCTGCGCCCGGCGACCAATCGGCAAACTGTCGTCCGTGAGGTCGACGATGAGGAGGATGCGACGGTAAACGGACATGTACGAACTCGCTGGGCCGAGGTGCAGCGTACCTTAGCTTAGGACTCCGCGCACGTATCCAGAGTTCGCGCCAATATGTTGAAGGCCTCCGGAGCCAGTGTCTCGGGGCGTACGCTGCCGTCCAGCTGGCAGGCATCGATCAGGGTTGAGCTCACGACCCCTTTCAGCGCATTGCGCAATGTCTTTCTGCGGTGGCCGAAGGCGGCCGCGACGACTTGCGCGAAATGCGGGCTGACGGCAAATGCCGGTGTGGTGCGTACCGTCAGCCGCACCATCGCCGACCACACGCGGGGCGCGGGCTGAAACGCTCCCGGGCCGATGTCGAAGAGCCGCTCGATGTGCACCCACGGCGCCAGCATCACGGTGAGCCGTCCGTAGTCGCCGCCTCCCGGGCGTGCGACCAGGCGGTCGACGACTTCGCGCTGCAGCATCACGTGCAGATCTGCGATCACCGCGCTGCTTGCAAGCAGATGGAAGAGGAGCGGCGTGGAAATATTGTAGGGTAGGTTGCCGATGATGCGCAGCCGCGCGCCACGCGCACGCGCGAGCGCCGCGAAGTCAAATTGCAGGGCGTCGGCTTCGTGCAGCACGAAGCGCGGATCGTGCGCAAATTTCTCGCGCAGGAGCGCGGCCAAATCCCGGTCGATCTCAATCGCATCGAGCGCCCCGTGCGACTCGAGGAGCAGCTGCGTCATCGCGCCGCGGCCCGGGCCGATTTCGACGAGGTGGCCGTCCTCCTGCGGCGCGACGGCTTGCACGATACGGCGGATGACCGCGGGGTCGTGCAGGAAATGCTGTCCGAAACGCTTTCTGGAACGCATGCGTTTCCTCAGCCGTGCGTGCGCTGCCGTGCGGCCAGGTGCAGCGCGACATGCACGGCGGCGGTGAAGCTGCCAGCGTCCGCCCGTCCGCTACCCGCAAGCTCCAGCGCCGTGCCATGGTCGACGGAGGTGCGCACGATGGGCAGCCCCAGGGTCACATTGACCGCGCTTTCGAAGCCGACATGTTTGACTACCGGCAGCCCCTGATCATGGTACATGGCGAGTACCGCATCGTAGCCGGCGAGTATGTGCGGCACGAAGACGGTATCCGCAGGCACCGGGCCGTGCGCCTCGATGCCGCGTGCACGCATGCGTTCGATGGCAGGCGCAATGATGCGCGCTTCCTCATCACCCATGTGGCCGCCTTCGCCGGCGTGAGGGTTGAGAGCGCATACGGCGATGCGCGGTGCGGCCATGCCCCAGCGCCGTGTGAGATCACCGTGCAGGATCTCAAGGACTTCACAGATGAGGTCGATGCTAAGAGCGGCGCTCACATCCTTGAGCGGCAGATGCGTCGTCGCCAGGGCGACGCGCAGCGTGCCGGTTGCGAGCAGCATTACTGCGCGCGCGGCGTGCGTGCGCTGTGCGAGATACTCCGTATGACCCGTGAAGGCCGTGCCCGCGTCATTGATGAGACCCTTGTGGACGGGCGCCGTCACGATGGCATCGAATTCGTGCGCAAGCGCGCCGTCGATCGCACGATCGAGCACCTGCAGCACGTAGGGAGCGTTGCGCACATCTAAAGCGCCGGCGATGCTCGGCACGGCGAGCTGGTGGTGATAGACGGCAAGCGTGCCCGGCACGTGCTGGGTGCGCGCGAGCGGCTCAAAGGGCCGCAGGGTCACCTGCGAGCCGATGCGCTGCGCACGCTCGCGCAGCAGTTCGATATCGCAAAGACACACGAGGTCGCAGGGAAATGCCTCGCGCGCAACCGCCAGACACAGCTCCGGACCAATGCCGGCAGGCTCTCCGCAGGTGAGCGCGATTCGCGGGACTTCAGACTCTAAGTTCGACGTAAGCTTCATCGCGCAGACGTCGCAGCCACAGCTCCGTCTCTTCGTCCGC
>Ga0302326_10010993_pt1 | contig 19542 bp, 19 predicted proteins | sample Palsa_T0_3_FD_202264 | JGI IMG/M metagenome (GOLD analysis project Ga0302326, IMG submission 202264) | Peat permafrost microbial communities from Stordalen Mire near Abisko, Sweden - Palsa_T0_3 | ecosystem: Environmental > Terrestrial > Soil > Palsa > Peat permafrost | place: Sweden: Abisko...
TGAACTTCCGGACGTGACATCCGTTACCCGGCGTTCGGCTGCCTCGCCTGGTTGATCACGGCCCGGAGCGCATCCTCGAAGACGTCTGGGTGAGCGCGCTGGAGTAGCACGAGCGCGCTGGCGCCGCCTTTCCGCCCGGACGGGCGGGGTGCCCGGCGGACGACCTGGGTCAGGGCTTCCGGCCCGAAAGACGACTGTGCTGGTGCAAGACGGCGCGCGCGGGCCGAGGGTCGCGTCCGGCGTAAACAGCGGAGACCAGGACGGTCAGGAGATGCTCGGCGCTGACGTAGCGACGGGCGAGCCTGCCCGCGTGCCTCAGGGCGCGGGCGACAGAGGTGCGGGTGTCCCGGGTCAGGTGCCCGGGCATTACCGGCTCCCGATCCGCTTGCCGTGCTTGCGGTGCACGGTCTGCTTGGTGACGCCGAGCCGCCCGGCGATGTCCTGCCAGGACCACCCGAGCTTCCGCGCGTTCTCGACCTGGAGGATCTCCAGCCGCTCGGTGAGCGCCCGCAGGGACGCCACGGCGCGGAGCCCGACATCAGGATCGGTGCTGGCGGCGCTCTGGACGACGTCGAGGGCGGGTTCCATGCGCGTCAGCATATGCTGACACCCGTCTACACGTCAACATATGCTGACGGTTAGGGTCGCGCGTCACGGTGGGCGGCCCCGGCGCCCGGGTCCGCTTCCAGCGCCGCGAGATCGCGGACCGCGTAGCGGCGGTGCTCGCACTCCTCCGTCATGACCACGCCCAGGCAAAGGCCGACCGAGCGCGCTTCGGCCGGGTACCCGGGCGCGGGCAGCCGCGGGCAGACCCGTTCCAGGTCGTCATCGGTGAGCCCGTCGACGATGCCGCGCACCATCGTCATGCGGGTGCCGCGTGCCTCCAGCACCTCGGCCAGAGACGGGCGCGCGGCCAGGTCGATGCCGAGCGCGGCGGCGTCCGCGGCCGTGACGCCGGGCTGCGGGAGGCCCAGCGGGTGATACGGCACCGGCTTATCGAGAATCATGTAACCGGCCCACTTGTCGGTGGCCAGGACAAGATGGCGCAGCGTCTCAACGAAGGACCACTCGCCGTCGACCCGCCGGTGCAGGGCAGGTTCGGGTAGCCGCCCGGCGCGGGCGACGGTCCCGGCCCACAGGCGCTCGATCGTGTCCCACATCGCACGGTAGTCGCCGGCTGTCCGCTTCTCTCTCAGCTGGACGCGTTCGGGGTGGCGCCGGTCGAGCTCGCCCGCCACGAAGGCCGTGACGTCGACGTCGTTGACGACGAGGTTGCCGACCAGCCCGGACAGGCTGACGTCCACGAGCCAGGAGTCAGTGATCTTGACCTGGCGCAGGTCACAATCCCGGAAGCTCGCGCCGGTGAAGTCAGCGCCCGTGAAGCTGGCCCCGCGAAATGCAGCAGTGCCGTCGTCGTCAGCTGCCATCGCGCTATTGTCCCCAACCGGGTCGCCGGGAGAAAGCTGGGGGCCGGCCCGCGGGCCGGCCCCCAGCTTTAAGCGTTCCGCTTACGACGACTTGATGCCGAACTGGCTGACGGTGAAGGCCTCGGCGCTGGGGGTCGAGCAGATCTCGAAGCCGTAGTCGATCTGGTTCAGGCCAGAGCCGGCCGGCAGGTAGCCGTGGCTCTCCAGCCAGGTGAGCATGGACAGCACGTCCACCGTGCCGGACTGCTCGTTGCCGCTGCTGAGGTACCAGATCAGCTCGGTGCCACCGTACTCGCACAGCGTCCAGTTCTGCTGCGGGACGCCGTTGGACCCGCCGAAGGTGGCGGTGGCCTTGACCGTGGCCCCGCCGCAGGTGCCCCGGTTGACCTGGTCGTTCCAGATCATGACCTCGTTGCCGTAGTTGGTGGAAGAGTTCTGGCCGAGCCAGATGTCGTAGGCCGCCTCGGCGTCGGTGCCAGCGGCGGCGCCCATCTTCTCGGTAAAGGAGGAGACGATGGAGCTGAAGCTGGACAACGGCAGGGGCGTGTCGTTGGTCCGGGTGTAGATCTCCTGGGTATCCGGGTAGGTCTGGACCGCGGTAGACCCAGCCGGCTTGGTGTTGGCCAGCACGGTCCAACTGCCGGGGCTGGTGGCGGTCAGGGTCTGGGTGGTGCTGGAATTGGCCCCCCACATGTTGTTCAGGACGTAGGTGTTAGACCCGCCGCTGCCGGTGATGCCCGGATAGTCGTAGGGACCACAGCTGCCGTGCAGGGCGCTCGTCACGCACTGGGGACCGGTCGGCGCGGCCGAAGACGTGGTGGGCGCGGCGGTCGGCGGTGCAGTGGACGGGGGCGAACTGGACGGGGGTGAACTGGACGGGGGCCGGCTGGACGGCGGTGCGGTGGACGGGGCCGCGGGCGGTGAACTCGCGGGCGGGCTTGACGACTTGGACGGCTGCGGCGTGGCCGAGGCCGTCACACCGGAGTGCCCAGTCCACTGGACCGGGACCGAATGAGCCGGGCACTTCGGGGCTGCGGTGACCGAAACGTGGGTGAGCCGGCCCGACGCCAGGCAGGCGTACATGGTCACGCCCGGGGCGGTTGAGCCCGGCGCGTCGGCCAGGTTCAAGGTCAGCGGGGTGTGGTTACTGAAGACACCTGCCACCGCGGAGCCGCCGAAGGCCGCCGCCCCCAGGCACAGCACGACGCCGAGGGGAACCAGCCGCCTGCGTTTCCAGGGTTTCGGCTGCTCTCCCGGTTCCCTTGGTTTCCTGTGCGAAGACATGGTCTTTTCTCCTTATCGCTCCCGGGGACCTACGGTACGCGTGTGACTCGGGGCGAGGAGATGGATTCGTTATAATTTGTCCCGCCGTTCGCGGTCCGTGTTGATGCTGGTGACGGTGATACTGGCGGTCCACGGCGCTAGGTCTGGCGTTCGAGCCACGATGACAGCCGGCGGATCCGGCGGTTGCGGACCGCGGCCGCCAGGCCGGCCAGCACGTCGGCGGTGGTACCGATGTCCATGCAGGCGTCGGTGACACTCTGCCCGTAGGTGAGCGTGGCCGGACGGCCTGGTTCCTGCCGGCCCTCCCGCAGGAAGCTCTCCAGCATCACCCCGCTCAGGCCTCGTTCTCCGGCCGCCACCTGGTCCGCGAGGGCGGCCGCGACCAGCGGCTGACGGCGGTGATCCTTCCAGCTGTTGCCGTGGCTGGTGTCGACCATCAGCCGGCGCGGCAGCCCGGCGCCCGCGACCATGTCGAGCGCCTTCGAGACGTGGCTCGCCCCGTAATTCGGGCCGGCCCGGCCGCCGCGCAGGATCACGTGGGTGTCGGCGTTGCCGGCCGTCTGCACCAGCGCGACGGTGCCGAGCGGGGTAGCGCCGAAGAACGTGTGGCGGGCCGCGGCCGCGCGGCACGCGTCCACCGCCACCTGGATGTCGCCGTCGGTGCCGTTCTTGAACCCGACCGGCATCGACAGGCCCGAGGCGAGCTGCCGGTGGATCTGGCTTTCGGTCGTCCGGGCGCCGATCGCGCCCCAGGCCACGGTGTCGCTGATGTACTGAGGCGTGACCGGATCAAGCCACTCGCAGCCGACCGGCAAGCCGAGGGTGACGATCTCGAGCAGTAGCTGCCGCGCGACGCGCAGGCCGCGGTGCACGTCATGGCGGCCGTCCATCCCCGGGTCGTTGATCAGGCCCTTCCAGCCCGTCACGGTCCGCGGCTTCTCGAAGTACACCCGCATCACGATCAGCAGCTCAGCGTGATGCCGGTCGCGCAGGGCGGCCAGCCGGGCGGCGTAGTCGAGGGCGGCCGCCGGGTCGTGCACGGAACAGGGCCCGGCGACCACGAGGAGGCGGTCATCGAACCCGTCGAGCACGGCGCGGACCTCGTCCCGGGCCCGCGTGACCCCGGCCGCCGCTGCCTCGCTGAGGGGCAGTTCGTCCAGCAGATCCGCCGGTGAGATCAGCGGCTCGTAGCTGGCCACACTGGTGTCTGCATCAGGCAGCGCCTTCAGCACGGACATGACGCCCCCTCAGGGCAGTTTTCCGCCTCATAGAACGGCCAGGCGGCGCCGAACTCAGCTGCTCCATTTAGCCGCGCGGGCTCGGTCTCGCTGACCCGCGGCCAGAATTCGTTCATGAAGCGCAATCACCTCATTCAACATTCAACCGATCCGCCTCCCGGACTGACGCGTGACGCCTGCGAGACGCCGGCCTGAGTGATCTGGCCGCCACCGGTGTATCAAGGCCAGCAGTCGCGGCTCTATGTATAGATAGGATCATGCAATATGCCCGCGTGATACGCCCGCGTCCACCTTCTCGCTGACGCATTAGGAGAACGGTTTTGGCCATGACAGTCGAGGCGGGTCGCCGCGGGACGGTCCGCGCGCAGCGATTGGTGCGCCACGCGGAGAGCGTGGCCTACTGGCTGGCGGTGGCGCCGCTGGCGTCCCGCCTGCCCGCCCGCCTCGCCTACGGGGTGGCCCGCTGGCGGGGGGACTGGACTTTCCGGTCCCGGCCCGGGCAGCACGCGGACATCGTGCGTAACCTGCGCCAGGTGCTCGGCGACGAGGTCAGCCCGGCCGAGGCGGAGCGCCTGGCCCGGGAGTTCTTCCGGATGCGGGCCTGCGAGGTCATCGACGTGATACGGCTCCGGGGCCGGGCCCAGTCGCTGCGCAAGCTCGTCGAGATCCGCGGCCTGGAGCACCTGGAGGCGGCGCTGGCCGAGGGCAAGGGGGCCATCCTCTGCAGCGCCCACTTCGGTTCCTACAACAGCGCCTTCTCCCTGCTCCACGCGGGCGGGTTCCCGCTCACCTCCACCGGACGCTCGCTCTCCACTCAGATGCCCGGTATTTCTTCCGCCGAGCGGCGGCTCGTGGAGTTCGCCCTGGCCCGGCGACTGCAGCGGCACCGGCAGCGACCGGGGATCGAATTCCGGCCGGGCCGGGTGCAGGCCGCGGCGCAGATCGCCGTCGCGCTGCGCGCCAACGAGGTCGTGACGTTCTCCAGCGACGCCCCGCCGCTGGAGGCTGACCAGGCCCGCGCCGTCGACGTGACGTTCCTCGGGCACCCGACCAGGCTCTTGCCCGGGGTCGTCACCCTGGCCCAGCTGACCGGCGCCCCGGTCCTCATGGTGTTCATGCACCGGCTGGCCGACTACCGCCACCAGGTGCTGGACATCTCGGCGCCGGTACCGGCCGACGGCGGCCCGGCGGCGGCGTTCGGGCGCTGCGTGGCCGCGATGGACACCGCGGTCAGGGCGAACCCGGCCCAGTGGGTCTACTGGGCCAATACCGCCGACCTCGCCACCCTGGGACTGCTCCCAGCGGCTCCGGCGACCGGGACGACCGCCGTCGACGAACCCCCGGCGCTCCTCGAGACCGACGCTTAGTCAGCACGCGAGTTTCCGGCGTGTCGCGCCCGGTGGAAACATCCGCGCCATTTGCACGGCTTGTCAGGATTAGTCCGGCGGCTATGCCACAGCGCGGCGCGGTACTGGTCCTGCCTCGGCGCCCCGCTCACATGATCGCGAAGGTTTTACCCCCAGAATCGGGGGCGCGGGTTCAACGGGATCATGAAAAAACCCGCCTGGGGAGCGCGGCGCAGCCCGGATGCGGGGGTATCGAACCACATTCAGTGATCGAACACGCGTGAAGTCACCGTGCTTGGGAATACTTGCTTGGCCCCGAGGGCCAAGGGCGCGAGGGACTCTTTACTTGGCGGCCGGGGGGCGCGCTGTGCTTACTTGGCGCTGTGCTCGACCAGGGCGACCAGGTCGGCCACGGTCACGAGGTCGATGGTCATCAGGTATTCATCCACCACCTGGACGCCGAGCTTGCCCTCGAGGTCGATGAGCAGCCGGGCCAGACCCAGCGAGTCCAGGCCCAGGTCGGCGAACAGGTCCTGCTGCTCGTTCAGCGCCTCGACGGCCAGGTCCGGGATGATCGTGATCAGGGCATCGGACACCAGGCGCATCGCCTGGCTCCGGTCCAGCCCCGGCCGGACAGTCACTTCGCCACTGTCTTGAGTGCCCATAACGGTGCCTCCGCTTGTGAGGAAAAATGTCGGTTTCGGGGCGCCGGTGCCCTAAATGCTGCTGGGACCTAGTCCTGCTGGGACCTAATCCTGCTGGGACGAAGCGCTGGCGGTGACCGCCTGGCGGCGGATCACCTTGCCGGTCGCGGTGGTCTGGAGGATCTCGACGCCGAGGAACCGGCTCGGCACCTTCGCCGGGGAGAGCCGCTGCCGGCAGAAGGCCTGCAGCGCGGACAGGTCGACGTCGGCCGGAGTCACCGTGGCCCGGATCCGCTGGCCGCGCCATTCGTCCGGCTCACCGTCGACCAGGCAGGAGCGCACCGTCGGGAACTCCAGCAGCACGGCCTCGACTTCCTCCGGGCTGACCTTGGTGCCGCCGACGTTGACGCAGTTAGCGAGCCGGCCGACGATCACGAGTCCGGCCGGCGTCATCCGGCCGATGTCTCCGGTGACGAAGCCGTTCTCGATCGCCTCGGGATCGACCCGGTCCGGGTAGAGGTACCCGGACATCGCGGACGACGAGTGGACCGTGATCAGGCCTGTACCTGGGTCAGCGACGCTGCCGGGCTCCGGCGCCAGCGGGCGCAGCTCGACCCGGACGCCCTTGAGGGGCGGGCCGAGCGAGAGCGCATCCTGCCAGGGGGCCGGCGGCCGGACGCAGATGGGGCCGGTTTCGGTGGTGCCGTACACCTCGCCGAGCCAGCCGTCGAGCTTGGTCCCGACGAGTTCAGCGGTCCGGGAGTCCATCGGCATGCCCGCGGACAGGTAGCCGATGCGGCGCTCCGGCTGGCCGGTGGCCGACTCGGCCAGCAGCCGCAGCAGGGGCGGCACGCCGGCCACCAGCGTGACCTCGTGCTCCTTCAGCGCCCGTGTCAGCATCCAGGGCCGGTCCGCGCTGGTGACGACCGTGGTCGCACCGGCCAGCGGAGCGGCCAGGACCAGCCCGAAGCCGTAGGCGTGATGCAGCGGCACCGGGCAGGCCAGCACCGTGCCCGGACCCAGGTCCAGGACGGTGCGGTAGTTCTCCACCTCGGCCAGCAGGGCGCTGACCGGACGCAGCGCGACCTTCGTGCGCCCGCTGGTGCCTGAGGTGAGCTGAGCGCTGGCGGCGCCGCCGGGCGGCGCCTCGCCGGGCGGCTGACGCGCGATCAGCCGTTCGCCCGCCACCACGTCGCCGGCCCCGGGCAGCAGCGCCCAGTCCAGCGGCGCGGCCAGGTGCGTCGTCGCGGCCAGCTCCTCGGTCCGCTCTCGTTCCCACTCGCTCAGCTGCCGCGGCAGCGGAACGACCACCGCGTCGAGCGCGAGCACCGCGAGCACGTCCGCCACGAACGAGGCGGCCGGCCAGGCGATGACCCCCACCCGGCAACCCGGCCCGATCCCGGCCCGGCGGTAGCCGTCGAGCCGGGACTCGGTCAGGTCGACGAGAGCCTGCGCGGTGGTGTTGCCCGCTTCCTCGGCGAAGAGGACGGCCTGCGGGGAACGCCCGGCCGTCTCCCGCAGCAGCTCGAGCGGCGTGTCTCCGTTCACTGCGACTCGGGCCCGCTGACCAGCGCGTCGCGCAGGGCGGCCAGCACCTGATCGAGGTCGGCCTGGGTGTGCTCGGTGCTCAGGAACCAGGTCTCGATCGGGCTCGGGTGGAAGTAGACGCCCCGTTCCTGGGCGGCGATCTGCCACGCGCGGTGGGCGGCGAAGTCCATCGCCTGGGCGGCCGCGCGCGGGCCGCGGGACAGGTCCGCCGGACGGCTCAGCAGCGACACGGACAGCAGCGAACCGACCCGGCTGACCAGGGCCAGGCGGTCCAGGTCGGCGAACATCGCGTTCAGCTGCTGCTCCAGGTAGCCCGCGTTCTCCTCGAGCTGGTCGTAGGTCTCAGGGGAGCGCTCGATCTTCGCCAGGTTGGTGGCCGCGGCCCGCACCGAGAAGTGGTTCCCGGCGTAGACCCCGAGGTGCATCGCGCGGTGGTCGGCGAGCATGGCCATCTTGCCGCGGGAGCCGCCGAACGCCGCTACCGGGACGCCGCCGCCCATCACCTTCGAGATCACGGTCAGGTCCGCGGTGACGCCGTAGCGCTCCTGGGCCCCGCCGCTGGCCACCCGGAACCCGGTGATCACCTCGTCGAAGATCAGCCAGGCGCCGTAGCGGTCGCACAGCTCACGCAGTTCCTCAAGCTGGCCGGGCGCGGGCGGGACGACGACCGCGTTGGCCATCACCGGCTCGCAGATCACCGCGGCGAACTCGTCGCCGTGGGCCTCGAACACGGCACGCAGGGCGGCCAGGTCGTTCCAGGGAACCTGCAGCGTGTAGTCGAGCGCCTCGGGAATCATGCCCAGCGCGCCGTGCTCCGGCTCGATGCCCTCGGGCGCCGGCTCGTGGAAGGTGGCCTTCCCGGCGCGCAGGATGGTCTCGCTCCAGCCGTGGTAGTGCCCTTCGAACGTGAGCACCTTCATCTTGCCGGTGGCCGCCCGGGCCAGGCGCAGCACGGACATGATCGCCTCGGTCCCGGAGTTGGCGAAGCGCACCTGCTCGACCGACGGCATCAGCCGGGCGATCAGCTCGCCGGCCTCCCGGTCGACCACGTGCGGCAGCCCGGTCATCGAGCCTTCGGTCAGCTGCCGGGACAGCGCGGCGGCCAGCTCAGGCTCCGCATAGCCAAACAGGTGCGGACCGTACCCCATGTTGAGGTCGATCAGCTCCTTGCCTTCGACATCCCAGATCCGGTCGCCCTTGGCCCGCTGCACGACAAGTGGCTCGGGAATGGCCTGGGCACGCATGCTGCTGCTGACGCCTCCGGCGATGACCTCGCGGATGGCGTCAAACTGCTTGGCATTCGTGGTACCGGCATCAAAGTCCGCTACCTCTTCCTGCACAAGTGACTCAACCATCGTCCCTCCCACATTCCCGCTCAGTTCGGTGTGACAACTCGGTCTGACAACATCTTGTTACTAGAGATCGGACCGAAGCCCTTGATACAAGGACGCATGGTCAGATCTGCCGGTTTACGGACACGATGCGTAACTTCCTGTGACAAACGCCAGTTGAGGCACCGGCGTGGGTGCGATCGCGTGGCCGGGCGCGGGCAGGAAGGTCCGTTCGGCATGGTCCGGCTCAGGAGGTCTGCATGATGACGCGGAGCCGAGCCAGGCAGCGCCCCCTGGTGGGGCCGATGCTGCCGATGGGCAGCCCGAGCTCGTCGGAAATCTCGGCGTAGGGCACCGGCGGGTCGGCCATCAGCATTTCGAGCAGCCGCTGCCAGCGCCGGGGCAGCCGGGAGAGCGCGTCGCGGACGACCTGGGCCCGCTCGTCGGCGAGCAGGCGCTCGTCGAGGTCGGGCCCGAGGGCCACCGCGTTCTCCAGTTCGGCGTCATCGTGGCCGAGGACGACCCGCTTGCGCGCCGCCAGGCTGCGCAGGCACTCGTTGCGTGCCGTCGCCGCCAGCCAGGAGCCCACCCGGTCCGGGTACTCGATCCGGTCGATGTGCTGGAGCAACCGGAGCCAGGTCGTCTGGGAGACGTCGGCGGCGTCGCCGTCCGCCAGCTTGAAATCCACCGTGATGGACCAGATGAGCCGGCCGAACTGATCGACCAGGCCCTCCCAAGCCTGCCGGTCCCCCTCCTTGGCGCGGCGCACCAAAGTCGCGACATCCGGGGCATCAACGCCCTGCTCCAGCATCGTCTTCACTTCTTCTCCCCAAAATAGAGACACTCAGGCCGGCCGGTCCCGTTACGACTCCGTGAGAGTCGCCGGCCATGCTTAGTTGCGGAATTCGAATTTTTCTTCATGTGAAGCTCAGCGATGACGTTAGCGCGCGCACGGTGCGTCGAAAGCTGCCATTAGTAGGCCCCAGAGCCCCGGACCAGCACCGAGATCGTTTTCCACAAGATCTGCAGATCCAGCGCGAACGACCAGTTCTCGACGTACCGCAGGTCGAGCCGTACCGATTCCTCCCAGGACAGATCCGATCGGCCGTTGACTTGCCACAGACCGGTCAGGCCCGGCTTGACCACCAGCCGGCGGCGGACATGATCGGCGTAGTTCTCCGCCTCGTCCGGCAGCGCCGGACGCGGCCCGACCAGCGACATGTGGCCGAGGATCACGTTGAAGAGCTGCGGCAGCTCGTCGAACGACCAGCGCCTCAGGTAGGCCCCCACCGAGGTCACCCGCGGGTCCTTGCGGAGCTTGAACAGGACCCCGTCGAAGTCGTTGCTTTCCAGCAGCTGCAGCTTGCGCTGCTCGGCGTCCACGACCATGGTGCGGAACTTGAAGATCTTGAACGAGTGCCCGTTCTTGCCCACCCTGACCTGCGTGAACAGCGCGGGCCCATGATCGTGCAGCTTGATGGCGACGGCCAGCGCGCCCATCAGCGGGGCGAGCACGATCAGCGCGGCGGCGGCGACGCACCGGTCGAACAGCCCCTTGAGGACCAGCCGGAAGCCGGTCAGTTGCGGGTGGTCCACGTGCAGCAGCGTGAGCCCCGCCGTCGGCCTGATCGTCGTCCGCGGACCGGCGACGTCGAGCAGGGCAGGCGCGACGCACAGGTCGGTGCCCGTCTTCTCGAGCTCCCAGGCCAGGCCGCGGAGCATGACGCCGTCGATTTCTGAGCAGGCGAGCACCGCGACGGTGTCGGCCCCGAAGGCCTTGACCGCGGCCGTGACATCGTCGAGCCCGCCGTAGACCGGCACGCCGACGACCTCGTCGCACTCGCCCGGACGGACCACGCAGGCGCCCACCACGGTCAGCCCGTGGTAGTGATCGCGCTTGAGCTCGGTGACCAGGTTCGCCACCGCCAGCTCATGCCCGACCGCCACGACGCTTTGCATGCAGAGTCCGGAGGCCCGCCGGTTGTGCAGCCGCTTGCGAATCAGCTGCCTGGCGACCAGGTCGAAGAGCGTGGCGGTCGGCAGCGCGATCACCACGTAGCCCCGCGACAGCTGCAGGTTGACCGCGTACGAGAACAGCGCCACGGCCGCCGTGAGCCCCACCCCGGCGTTCAGGACCTTGCGGAACTCATCAGAACCCGTGCCGATGAACCGGGCGTCGTACCCGTCGGCCAGCCAGACCGCACCGACCCACAGCACCGGCAGCGCCAGGCTCAAGGCCAGGTAGGTCCCGTCCACGTCGTTGCCGAAGCGGATCTGGGCGGCGATGAAGACAGCGACTACCGCACAGGCCAGATCAACGAAAACCGCCGTGCGCAGGTAGTCCCGCAGCCAGGGCGACTGGCGCCGGACCGTCCGCGGCTCATAACGGTAACTTTCTGTAGCAATGCCAAACACAAGCACCGACCCCCCGCGGGCAACGTCCAGTCCGCTCCGGACGCCTTCCGCGCTCCCACTCAGGCGCTTCGCCTGAGTTCTCCCATATGTACGGACGCGGAGCTAACCGTCCTGGTTTACTCGTATAGAGCGTTACTTATGGTTATAAATCGCTCATACATGTAACCGTGAGCTTACGTTGCAAGTAGCAGGACGACTATGAAAAATCGAACAAATGCGTAGGTAGCAACCCAAAAGCAACCGAACTGCTACTCGAGGGACCAGCGCGTGGCGCCAGTGGCGTCACGCATCGCGACCAAACGTCGGACCGGTGTCACCCGGGACCTGCGGTTGTTGCCAGGCCAGGCCCGGCAGGGACTTCAGCTGCTTACGTTCCGTTACTAACGCGACCCGTGATGAGGCGCTGACAGACCCTCGCCTTCGCGCTCACCAGCTGAAACTAGATGAACCAGATAGTCCGTGTTGTCCCACTAGTCAAAGTTAGATTACTCGTGAATCAGAGTAAATCCCCGAATCCGGGGTTTAAAGGTGTTTTATTGTGACCCACACGTCACGGACACCGGCGCCCGGGCCTGATGGTCAGCGGGCGTACTTCAGGACCAGGTCACCGACGTGCGGGAGCGCCGCCTCGACGTTCTTGACCGCGTTGCCGCGGACCGAGCGGTACGCCCTGACGACCGTGGGCCGACCGGAAGCGGCCGCGCGGGCGTCGGTCACCGAGAGCAGGGCCTCGGACACCTCAGGCCCGCGCTTGGCCAGGTAGTCGCCGAACTGAGAGCCCCCCGAGATGCTGAAGTCCGCCCAGTACGGCTCGAGCTTGGTCACCATGTCCGGCAGCAGGGTCTCCACCATGTAGTGGATGTGGTTCGGCATGAAGGTGTTCACCGTCTTGTACGCCAGCTTTACCGCGGCGCCGGAGACCCCGGACTTCTCCGAGACCTCCTGCTGGATCAGCGTGTAGCAATCCGCGATCACCTGCGGCTGGACGGCCGGCGCGAGCAAGATCTCCTGAAGCGTGGCTGCCATGGGTATCTTCTTCTCCCTGTCGCTGGGCATCGCCCATCGGATTCCGCACGCTTTCCGCGATGCGCCGTACGTCAGAAGACGGCGTCCGCCCCGCTATGGTTTACCGCCTTTTGGCACGATCGGTCGGCCGCGGGCAACAGGCCAGGCCAGGCCCGCGAAAAGGGCCAGGCATGCGAAAAGGGGCGCCTCCAGGTGGGAGAGCGCCCCTTTCCGGGGTTCGGCGGGTTCGGCTGGTGCCGCGCGGGTCAGCTGTCGGCGGGCAGTTCGGTGAGCAGGTCCTCGCTGGTTTCCATGCCGGCGTTCCACACGGACCGGGCGATGATCTTGCTGGGGTCGGCGCGGTGCCGGTACCTGGCCGCGATCTGGGTGCACTCCTCCAGCAGCCCTTCGGACAGCGTGGTGGGCTCAAGCCCCAGCGCCAGGAACTGGTCGTTGCGCACGATCAGGTCGTTCTGCTCCGCTTCGCGGCGCGGGTTGGGCAGGTAGGCGACCTCGGCGCCGGTGGTGTCGGCGACGAGCTTGGCGAGGTCAAGCACCTGGTGCGTCTCGGTGATCTGGTTCAGCACCTGCACCCGGTCCCCGGCCGTCGGCGGGTTGGTGATGGCCAGTTCGATGCACCGCACGGTGTCCCTGATGTGGATGAACGCCCGGGTCTGCCCCCCGGTCCCGTGCACCGTCAGCGGGTGCCCGATCGCGGCCTGCATCAGGAACCGGTTCAGCACGGTGCCGTAGTCGCCGTCGTAGTCGAACCGGTTGATCAGCCGCTCGTCCCGGCTGGTCTGGTCGGTCTGGGTGCCCCAGACGATGCCCTGGTGCAGGTCGGTGATCCGCAGCCCGTCGTTCTTGGCGTAGAACGCGAACATCAGCTGATCCAGCGTCTTGGTCATGTGGTAGACCGACCCGGGATTGGCCGGATGCAGGATCTCCCGCTCCAGGTCCCCGTCCGGGGTCGGCACCCGCACCGTCAGGTACCCCTCCGGGATGGGCGCGGTGCCCGACCACCCGTAGCCGTACACCCCCATCGTGCCCAGGTGCGCCAGCGCCGCGTCGAGGCCGGTATCGACCAGCGCGGTGAGCAGGTTGTGGGTGGCCCGGACGTTGTTGTCCACCGTGTACCGCTTGGTCGCCGCGGTCCGCATCGAATACGGCGCCGCGCGCTGCTCGGCGAAGTGCACGATCGCGTCGGGCCGCAGTTCCCGCAGCACGGCCACCAGGCGGTCATACTCGGTGGCCAGGTCCAGCTGGATGAACCCGATCGTGCGGCCGGACAGTTCCTGCCAGGCCCGGATCCGCTCACCGATCGGCCGGATAGGCGTGAGCGACTCCACCTCCAGGTCGATGTCGATCTTCCGCCGGCTCAGGTTGTCGACGATGGTCACGTCATGACCGCGGTCCGATAGGTACAGGGTGGTAGGCCACCCGCAGAACCCATCGCCACCCAGGACTAGAACACGCATACACTCTCCATCACGATCCGTCGATGCAGGAAGCCGCACCTATTGCCGCTCAGGCCAGGTAGCTGGGCGACGGCTACCCGCTAGGTTATGGCCCGTCCGACGCTTATGCACCTCAAAGCCGAACTCGTCGCGCGCCGGGCGCGTCCGGTCAGCGGAGCGGCGGCGACTGCCCTCGCTCCGATTCGGGCCGCGGACCGAAAATGCGCCGGTCAGCCGCGGCCATGGGGACGTCGTTGATGCTGGCTTCCCGCCGCCTCATCAACCCGTCCGCGTCGAACTCCCACAGCTCGTTGCCGTAACTGCGGAACCACTGGCCGCCGGCGTCATGGCACTCGTACTGGAACCGGACGGCGATCCGGTCGGCGTGGAAGGCCCACAGGTCTTTGCGCAACGCGTAGTCAAGCTCGCGGGCCCATTTCCGGCGCAGGAACTCGATGATCGCGGCCCGTCCGGTGATGAACTCACCCCGGTTGCGCCAGACCGAGTCCTCGGTGTAGGCCCCCGCGACCCGTTCCGGATCGCGGCTGTTCCACGCGTCCTCGGCCAGCTGGACCTTCTGCCGGGCGGTCTCTTCGGTGAACGGCGGCAGCGGCGGCCGTGCAGCCACGGGACCACTCCCCTTCCTTTTTCTCTTTGACCGAACGATCGGTGCTGGCAGCACCCGGCCCCCGCGACTCCCCCGCGGTCATCTCCAGCGTCTCACCTACCCGCCGGGCATACTGGTGCGGTGCCGTATGACCCGACCATCTACCTCGGTGCCGCGGCGCACTATCGCTACGGCCGACCCGCGTACTCACCCGAGCTCGAAGCCGTCCTGACGGACGAGGCGGGCCTGGACGGGACCGGCCGGCTGCTGGACGCCGGCTGCGGTCCCGGCGTGCTGACCGTCCGTCTCGCCCCGCTCTTGCAGCAGGCGGTCGGCCTGGACCCGGACGCCGCCATGCTGGCCGAGGGCGCCCGGGCCGCCGCGGAACAGGGAGTCCGGAATATCCGGTGGGTCCAGGGCCTGGCCGAGGACCTGCCCGCGGTCGCGCCCGGGCCGTACCGGCTGGTGACCTTCGGCCAGTCCTTCCACTGGACCGACGAGCAGCCGGTGGCCGAGGCCGTCTACGACATGCTGGAGCCGGGCGGCACGCTGGCCCTGATCGTCCACACCGTGGCGGGCCGGCCCCGCCCGGCCGGCCCGGGGGCACCGCCGATCCCCCACGATGAGATCGAGGCGCTGGTCGCGACGTACCTCGGCGCCACGAACCGGGCCGGCCAGGGCACCGCCGAGCCGCGCACGCACCGGTTCGAGGACGTGCTGGTGCGGACCCGCTTCGGCGAGCCCCGGCAGCTCTTCGTCCCCGGCCGGCCCGATCTGCTCCGGGACAGCGAGAGCGTCCTGTCCGGTTACCTGTCCTTCTCGTTCTGCGCGCCGCACCTGTTCGGTGATCGTCTCGACGACTTCGCCGGCGAGGTGCGCGCGCTGCTCGCGAGCCGTTCCGCCGCGGGCGTGTTCTGGGACTGGCCCGGCGACACCGAGGTGGTGCTGGCCCGCAAGCCCCGCTGACTACCTGCTGCTCTCTAGCTGCTGCTTTGGGCGCGGGCTGCTGTCCCAGGCGTCTCGGACGGCGGTCAGGAACCCCTCGATGATCTCGCCCGGGTCGCGTGCCTGGACGATCGCGCTGGTCGCCCCGGTGCCCGGCGCGCCGGCCCGGATGACGTTGCGAGCGTCCTCCGGGGTCGCGACGCCGCCCGCGTGCATGATGAGGGTGCGAGGTGCTATCGCGCGGACCAGGGCGTTGATCTGCGGGATCCACGGGCGGCGGGCGCCGCCGCCGTGGCCGATCATCGCCCGCGGCTCGTACAGCAGGATGTCGGGGGAAAGAGCGGCGATGAAGGCCGCGTCCTGCTTGTCGGCGGCGCAGGTGAGCGTCAGCAACCCGTTGGCCTTGGCCCGTTCGACGGCGGTGGCCACCTGATCCAGGGGCAGCTGATGGTCGGCGTGATTGAGCATGACGCCGTCCGCCCCGGCATCGGCGAGCGCCTCGGCGATGACGCGTCCGACGCTGCTGCCGGGCCGCTCGGGATCCAGGTGCTGAGCGAAGAGGTGAAGGCCGGGGAACAGCAGGCGGGCTGGTTCGATCTCGGTGACGGGCAGGGTCGCGATGACCGCTACCCCGCACCGCTGGCTGTGCCGCTGGGCCGCCGCGAGAAGCCGGTGCAGTTCTGGCCGGCGCAGCATGTTCTTCGGCCCGATCTCGAAGAACGGCGCCCTGATGGACCGGCGGGCGTGGGGTTCGGCTTCGACCTGGCGGCCCGGCGCCGTGCCGGTCGCGGACGGCTCGGTCACCGTCCCGGGCTCGTCTCGCCGGAGCCGGCCTCCGCGTCGACGAAGACCACCTCGGCCTTGGCCGCGAAGGCCGCCACCGCGGGGTGATCCCGGCGGGCGTCGGTGACGATGACGTCCACGTCGTCAACCTCGGCGACCTTGACCAGCAGGACGCGTCCCAGCTTGGTCTGGTCGAAGGCGAGGATGACCCGGTCCGCGCAGTCGATGGCCTGGCGCTTGGTCACCGCTTCTTCCGGGTCGTAGTCGGTCAGCCCGCGCACCGGGTCCGCACCGCTGATCCCCATCACGTAGCTGTCCACGTTGTACCGGTCAATGTCCTGGTCGAACCCAGTTCTGGTGGTGACCATCTCGCCCGGCTTGATCCGGCCGCCGAGCAGGATGACCTGGGCTCCAGGTTCGTCGGCGAGCTCCAGGGCGGCGAACAGGCTCCGCGTCACCACGGTCAGGCCGAGGTCGCGGCCGCGGATGGCGCGGGCCACCGCCAGCGACGTGCTGCCGCCGTCGAGGTAGATGGCCTCGCCGGCCTCGAGCAGGTTCGCCACCGCCACGCCGATGTGCGCCTTGCTGCTCGACTCGTCGAGCGCCCGGGTGGTGAAGGACGGTTCGTGCGCCTTCTGGGCGATGGCGATGGCCCCGCCGCCGACCACCCGGCGCAGCACGCCGCGATCTTCCAGGGCGCCCAGGTCCCGTCGGATGGTCATCTCCGAGACCTGGAAGCGGCTGGCGAGATCGGTGAGGCGCAGCTCCCCCGACTGACTGAGCAGGTGCTCGATGGCCCTTTGGCGATCTTGTGCTGACATTGGTGTGATTCTATTTCATTTCTCTTGTGATACTGGGACACCGGTCACTCCACGCCCTCCACGGCGGGCGGTTCTAGGTGCAGAGCCCGCGCGCCGGACGGGGTGCTGAGTTCGGGGAGCGGACCGCGGGTGACCCTGCGGATGACGAGGTAGGCGGCTCCGATGCCGAAGGCGACGAGCACGTACAGCCAGCCGGTCTTGAGGGACGAGTCGCGCAGGGTAAACAGTTCCAGGACGATCCAGACGACCGAGGCCACGACGATCCAGTTTTCGGCCCGGCCCAGGGACCAGTCGACCGCCTTGGGCAGCCGGTTGAGCCGGAACAGCGCGGCCACGCAGGGGCCGCCGTACATGATCGGGGGCAGGACGGCCGTGGCCCCGACGATGGTGTTCAGCGCGGTCGCGGTCCGGCCGAACGCCACCAGCAGGACCAGGTCGAGCACGCCGACCGCGATGACCGCGAACAGCGGCGTGTTCAGCCGGCTGTGGATCCGGCTGAGCCAGCGCGAGCCCGGCATCCGGTCGTCGCGCGCCATCGCGAAGACGATGCGGGTGGTGTCCATGAAGATGATCAGGCCGCAGGCGAAGACCGAGAAAGCGACGACGGCCAGGAACACCCGGCCGACAACAGTGCCGAGCGCCCCGTTGACGATGGACGCGATGGGGGTCGCGGATTTCGCCGATGCGGCCAGGTCAGGCGAGGCCACGATGAGCATGCCGAGGAACACGAACCCGACGATGCCCGCGATCGCCATCGACATCCACATCGCGCGGGGCACGTGCCGGGTCGCGTCCTTGGTCTCCTCGGACATGTCCGCCGAGCCCTCGAAGCCGCACTGCGAATAGATGCCCATCAGCAGCGCCAGCTGCCACCAGCCCGAATGGAACAGGGTTCCCGGGGCGAAAAACGAGCCGGTGTGACCGTGCTCGGGCTGGAACAGATTCCCCCAGTGGAAGTGGTGATGCACGGCCAGTGCGATCGCGATCGCGATGCTGAGACCGATCGTGCCGACGATTTCGGTGACGACGGCCACGTTGTTGACATGGCCCGCCAGCGCGGTGGAGAAGGTGAGGATCAGCGCCTGCAGGAGGCAAAGGCCCGCGGTGACGACCAGGGTGTTATCCACCGTGCCCACGTAGCCGAACAAGGCCGGAGCCACGCTCGAGGCCAGCGTGTAGTTGACCGCGAGCAGGCTGATGTTCACAAACGTGAGGAAGGCCCAGCCTTGCATCCAGCCCGCGGTGGATCCGACCATCCGGGAAACCCACTGATAAGAGGATCCGGCGAGCGGGATGCGGGTGGCCAGCATGCCGAATACGAGCGCGACCAGCGTCTGCCCCACGGCGCAGATGAGCCACCCGAAGGTGACGTATCCGCCGGCGTAGTTGAGCCCGAGGCTGAAGGAGCCGAAGACGCCCGCGGTCACCGAGATGAACGAGAATCCGATCGCGAAGCTGGTGAACAGCTTGAAGTTCCGCGGCAACTCGGGCTGGTACCCGAGTTGCTGCATCTCCTGGCTGTCCGCGGAGATGGCTGGTTGAGCTGACATGGTTCTCCTTCAACCTTCGGGGGCCGCGTGCTAAGTGCTGATAAGGGTGCGCAGGTACGCTGCGGTCGCGGGCAGCGTGAGGGACGGATCTCCGCTCGTCGAGCACTCGAGGTTGAGGTATCCGTCGTAGCCGACCTCGCGAAGAACCGCGAGGTGGGAAGCCCAATCGAGGTTTCCCTGGCCCGGGAGCAGCCGGTTGTTGTCGGCCAGGTGGACCTGAAAAATAAAATCTGCCGCTTGCCTGATCGCGGCACCGAGGTTGGCTTCTTCAATCGAGCAGTGGAAAAAGTCGAAAAGCAGGCCCGCGTGCGGGTGGCCGACGGCGCTGACGGCATCGAGGCAGTCGGCCACGCTGTTCAGGTACCGGCTCTCGTAACGGTTGAGCGGCTCGAGCAGGACCCGGGCGCCGGTGCCCTGGACCGGCTCGAGCAGTTCGAGGTACATCTGCGTGAAGGCGTCCCGCTGGCCCCGGTCCAGCTTTTGATAGGGATCAAACAGCGGAAGCGGGTCCTGTGGGCCGTACTCGAACTCAAGCTCGGTGACGGCACCCAGTTCGGCACACAGCCGGGCCGCTTCGGCGTACATGGCCCGCGATGCTTTCCGGAGGGCGAGATCGTCGTCCATCAGGTGCCCGTAGAGCGGATCGGAGAAGGCAAATTCACACGGGACAACACCCGTTCGATCTTCCAGCCCGAGAACCTCATCGCGTATTTCCGGGCCCCATTGATCGAATGGGTAGAAGATCGATATCGCGTCATATCCCCATTCCCTTAGGGACTCCGCCTGGGCGGTCAAAGTTTTTCCCGGCACCATGGGGCTTGAGCAGGATAGCCTCATTGTTATTCAACCTTTTTCTTTGGCGTAAAGCAGATCTCGGAGTTGCTGGAATCGCTCGTAGCGGGCCCGATGCACGGCGTCGCCGGAGGGCGCGTACACCCGGGTGCTGACCGGCGCCAGCGCTTCCGCCTCGTGCAGGCCGGCCAGGACCCCGGCTTCGACCAGACCGATCACCGCGGCGCCGCGGCAAACCGACTGTGTCTCTATCGGAACGACGATGACGCGGTCGCACGCATCGGCCTTGAGCTGAGACCAGAAGGCAGAGGCCGAGCCGCCTCCGGTCGACACGATCCCTTTGACCTCA
>Ga0302326_10010995_pt1 | contig 19542 bp, 19 predicted proteins | sample Palsa_T0_3_FD_202264 | JGI IMG/M metagenome (GOLD analysis project Ga0302326, IMG submission 202264) | Peat permafrost microbial communities from Stordalen Mire near Abisko, Sweden - Palsa_T0_3 | ecosystem: Environmental > Terrestrial > Soil > Palsa > Peat permafrost | place: Sweden: Abisko...
GCTGGAACGCGCTCCAGTCGCGATTGCGCATTGGCATCGGGGCTGCCGCATTCGCCGTGCTTCTCATCGTCGCCGTTGTGCTGCTGCTGGGACGCGACACGCGCGTCGCGCTGTTCGCGAATGCGCTCAAGCCCGACCAGCTCGCTGAAGTCGACGCACAACTTTCGCAGTGGAGCATTGCGTTCGTGCCGACCCACGACAACGTGCGCGTCGATGCGCCGCAACGTAGCTCGCTGCTGGCACGCCTCGCCTTAGCCGGCGTTCCGCACGCGCACGTCGTTGGAACGAGCGAAGCGCTCTCGAACGTCGGAACGCTAACGCCGCAAGCAATTCTCGACGCACAAGCGCGCGCCGGACTTGAAGGCGATCTCGAAAAAGGCTTGCGCGGTCTGGGCGGCATCGCCGACGCACACGTCATCATCGCTCCCGCGCGAAGTGGCGTCTTTGCGGACGAATCTCCGACGCCCGCGACCGCAAGCGTCAGGCTGACCGCCGAGTCCGGTCAGACGCTGACCGCGTCGACACTCGATGCGGTGCGAGCGTTCGTCGCTTCGGGCGTCCCTGGACTCGATGCGGCGCACGTGACGGTTGTCGACGATCGCGGCGCATACGACGCAAGGCAACGAGACGACGGCGCAGATCGTGAGCTGGCGCTGCAAAGCGCGCTGGATGCCGCCTTCGGCAACGGAACGACGATCGTGCGCGTTCAGGTCGAGCACACTACGACGTCGAGCGAGTCGCGTGACGTCAAACGTAGCCCCGAGCAGCGCGCGCCGATCGAGCGGCGCGATTTGGACGAGCGTTTCAATGGCGAAAAGAAGAGCTACTCGCGGCGCCAAACGACCGAAGATCGCGGCAGCGATGTGCACGAAGAACGGACCACGGTCGCGGCCGGCTCGCTTGCACGAATTTCGATTGCCGTGATCGTCGATGCGCGTCGCTCGCTCGACGTCGGCAAGATCCGAGAGGTCGCAGCTGCAGCCGGTGGATACGATCCGAATCGCGGCGACACGTTGTCGGTCGAAGCTGTCGCATTCGATCGCCCTTATAATGTCGCTCCGCAGCCGTTTGCGTACGCAGTCGGCATCGTTGGCGAAGCGCTTCCCGGTGTTGCGCTGGCCGCAATGGTCATCGTCGTCGTACGCATGGCTGCGCGTCCGGTCTGTGACTTCGTGACGGAGAGCGTGCGTCGCGCTCGCATCGAACGTACGCATTCCGAGGGGACGTCGTCGCCTGAAGCAATTTTCGCAACGCTGCGCGGCGAGCCGCCGCACGTCGTCGCGGCAATCCTCGCGCGGCTACCCTCACCGACTGCTGCTTCCGTACTCGAACTGTACTCGAGTGACGAGCGTCGCGCGATCGTCATGCGGCTTTCACGCAAACCCACGCGCCTCGTTGCGGAGCTATGAGTCTCGAATTCAAAAGCCTACGCGATATTTTACGCGAGTCGCGCGAGGTAGAAGTAGAAATCGCGCCGGTCATCTCTCCGTTGATTGCGGAACCGATGCCCATCGAGGAGACGCACGAGGTAATCGCTGACGACCGGATGGCTTCCGTTCGCGTATTGGATCGGTTCGACGGCGCGTTGCGACGACTGCTCGAGGAGATCGCAGCCGAAGTTCTTGGACGCGAGCTGCTGCTCGCGCCGGTTGACATCGAACGCATCGCCTTACGGCTTCGAGAGCGCTTCGGCTTTCACGACGGCATCGTCACCAGCGCGCACGGCGACATTACAATCGACCTAGACGGCGCTACGGTCGATGCATCGCTTGGACTGCGGCTTCGTTCGGCCATCGAACGGGCGCTCGCGTGATCGCCGTTCGCGGACGCGTCACCTCGTGCCGTCCGCATCGCATCGATACGTCGTTGCGCGGCGCACGTCTGGGCGATCGTGTCACGATTCGCTCGCAAGGCCGCAATGTTGCCGCGATGGTTATTTCGGTTGAGCCCGCGCGGACGGTACTGTCGCCGCTCGACGACGCGCGCTACGTGAATCTGGGCGATGTTGCTCAACTGGAAGAGTTCGGAGATCGCACCGTTCTCGGGACGAGTCTGTGCGGGCGCGCGATTGACGGCCTGGGACGTCCGCTCGATGGGTATGCCGCGCCGCCCGGTTCGCAGTTTTCGATTGCCCGCTACTCGATTGCACCGGCGCCTGCAGATCGTCGTCCACTTTCGAAGCCATTGTGGACGGGCGTCCGCGCCATTGATGCGTTGCTGACCGTCGCCTGCGGAATGCGGCTCGGGGTCTTTGGGCCACCCGGCGCCGGGAAATCGTCGCTGCTCCAAGCGATTGCGCAGAACGCGAAGGCAGATGCCGTCGTCGTCGCGTTGATTGGCGAACGTGGCGCGGAAGTCGAGCGTCATCTCGCAATTCTGGATGAGCGCATCACGATTGTTTGCGCGGCTGCCGATCGTTCGGCCGGGGAGCAGGTCGCGGCTGCGGAGCTGGCTATGGCGCAAGCGGCCCGCTTGCGAGAATGCGGGCTCGACGTTCTCGTCATCTTCGATAGTCTCGCGCGGTTCGCGCACGCGCTGCGCGAGATCGCTCTTGCGAACGGAGAACCGCCGGGACGCGCTGGCTATCCGCCGAGTGTCTTTGGCCGCTTGGGCGAACTTTGCGAACGTGCCGGGGCGACTGCCAGTGGGTCGATCACGCTGCTCGCGACGGTGCTCGCCGACGTGGACGATCCGGGCGATCCGCTGGCCGAGGCGGCTCGGTCGCACCTCGATGGGCATCTCGTCCTCTCCCGGCGCCGGGCCGAGCGCGGCGCGTTCCCAGCGATCGACGTGCCGGCGAGTCTCAGCCGCCCGATGCCGGCCGTTGTCGACCCCCACCATCTCGCCGCGGCGACCCGGGTCCGAGCGGTTCTTGCCCGTCTCGAGAACTCGAGGGAGGCCCGGGAGATGGGTCTCGCCCCTCCCGAACCGCTGGAATCGGCCCTCGAGGGCTTCCTCCGCCAGAATTCTCAACCAGAGCTTATCGCTGGGTCACTAGACGAGCTCTATCACCTTGCCGATAGAATATGAGCATGGACTTTGACTCCGGGATTTCTCGCATTCAGGCTCGGATCGACCAGATTTTCGGGGTCGACCCAGCCGCGGACCAACCCACGACCCCAACGATCACGAATGTCCCCAGCGGGAAGTTCGCCTCGATGGTGCAGCAGCAAGTGGCAGGCCAAGAGGGTGGCGCGGCCGGTCCCCAAGCCACGCCCGCCATCGAGCAGCTCGTCCAAACGAACAGTGCGTCGCAGGGCGTCGACCCGGATCTCATCCGCGCCGTCATGGCAAACGAATCAGCGTTCGATCCGAACGCAACTTCGAATGCAGGCGCGCAGGGTCTGATGCAGCTCATGCCCGAGACCGCCTCGGAAGTCGGCGTGACCAACAGCTACGATCCCTCACAGAACGTCGCCGGCGGAACGCGCTATCTTCGCGGGCTGCTCGATCGCTTCAACGGTAATCTCACGAATGCGGTCGCCGCCTACAATGCGGGTCCGGAAGCCGTCGAGAAATATAACGGCGTGCCGCCGTATCCGGAGACGCAATCGTACGTTAAGAACGTCCTCCAGACGTACAATCAGTATAAAACCGGACAATAACTAGATAACATCGCGCTGCTAGACTGCGTTCATGCACGCAGTCGCCGCGAGATTTGACCTTGTCAGTGTGCGATCGCCCGGGGTTGATCGTCGCGCTTTGTCGCAAGCCTGGTACGACGCGTTGCATCTCGCTACGTCTTCGTCGGGAACGCGACGCTTGAACATTTCCCTCCTGAACGCTCGACTTTTCCATCCTGGAAAAGTCTGCTCGCCCACTTTTCCCTCTCGCCATCCATGGCTCCGGGAAAAGCTGGAGCGTCCGTCGGGAAACGTTCCTCGCGTCGCGCTTCCGACGAAGGAAGTAAGTGAGTTGAGTGAGCGCAGGGCGCGGTTGTCGCAGTTAGCCAGCGATATTCTGGCGCGATTGCGATCGCAGCCGAAAGCGACGAGAATTGTTTTTGAGGTTCCGCAGGGGAGAATCTGTTTGTACGTCGTTAACGGCGAACGGCGCACGCAGTTGGTAGCATTTTGTCCGCCTGCGCTGCGTGATGTCGTGGAGCGGGCGCTCGTGCAAGTGAGGTACGCGCTGTGAATGTTGGTATCGCGAATGCGGCTGAAAACGTAGAGCGGCGGGCTGAGGATTTGCGCATGGTTTTTGTTGGGGGAGCGCAGCCGAATTTTCAAGATGCGCTTCGGCCCGAGCGTGCCGAGCTGACGAACGATCCCTTATCGGTAGCGCTGCCGCTGGATGCATACTTTGTTGCCGGCGATACTGCGCGGCCGTCGTATACGCGCGACGGCGCGCTGCAAGTGCGGGATGGCATTTTGAGCAGCAGCGATGGGACGCCGATTTTGGGGTTTGTCGATGGGGATACTTCCGGCGTACCGCGCACGTTGCAGATCGAGAAGAACGACGCTCTCTTGGGGCGCGCGCAAGATATTCGCGTCGAGCCGGACGGCGTGTTCGGATATGCACGCAGCGTGCTCGATACCAAGACCGGTGCGTCAAGCGTCGAGCGCGTTGTGGTTGGTCGAGTCGCGCTCGCACGATTTCCCGCTGGTACGCGTAGCGAGCGAATCGATGCGACGCACGTAAACGCTCCGTCCCATGTCGTTCCGTTCATTGGGTCTCCGAACGACGGAAGCTTCTTGCCGATCGAAACGCAGCGGCGCTCGCTCGGCCGAATCGATTCCGACGTCGCCGTCTCGCGTCTCCAGGACGCATATCTCGCGATGCGCGCGTTGAGCGCGACCGAACGCTCGCAAAATGCATTCGCGCGCGGAGCATTCGATCTCGTCAAATGATTCGTGAGCTCGTCTGGACCCCGGATCCGAATATCGGCCGGATACGATACGCGCGATTCGAACGGCGTGTGCCGTTCGAGTCACGTTTGATCGCGGCAATTGCACGCGTGCTCGAATCGTGCGTCTCGGATCTCTTCGGCGGGCCGATTAGCGTCGACGCGTTTCCGCCGGTCCACTTAGACGACGTCACGTGGGCTAGGCTTTGCGATGGGAACGTAACCTTTGACATGACGGCTGCTGCGGGTGATCTGAGCATCGTGATCTCTGCGACAGCCGCCCGAAATATCGTGAGCTATGCGTTCGGTGAACCTCCGTCGGCGGCCGAGCACATGTCCGCGATGGAAATGCGCGTTTTAGAACGCTTTGTCGCGGAGCTTGCGGACGGGCTCAAGCTAATTCGCGGGGGACACGATGATGCGGTCGCACGAGTGGGATTGCCGGGCGTTCGCACCGCATACTGCGAACTACGCATAGCGTCGCCGCTCGGCGTTGTGATCGGTATCGCAGTCGATGAGAAGCCTCCGCAGATCGGTCCAACAATCGCTGCGGAGAGCCTCGAAGATTGCCCGATCGAGTGCTCGGCGCGCCTTAGCGTAGCCGGCCTCGATATCTTTACATTTGCGCGTCTGACGCCCGGCGACGTCCTCCCCCTGGAAACCAAGGTGGGCCCGCAGGCGACGCTGAACGCTGGGCCCGACCCCATCGCTGCGGGCGAAGGCGGCGTGCTCGGCGATCGATCCGCCTTCAAGGTACACGAGCTGATATGAGTATGAGAATTTCGGAGAACGGCAAGAATCTCGACCTGCTCCTGAACGTGTCGCTTCAGGTCACTGCTGAATTGGGCAAGGCGAAGATGAATGTCCGCGACATTCTCAAGCTGGGTACGGGCTCGGTCGTCGAGCTCGACCGGTTGGCCGGCGGTCCCGTTGACCTCCTCGTCAACAACAAGCTTGTCGCACGCGGCGAGGTCGTCGCCATCGACGACAATTTTGGCGTGCGTATAACCGAGCTAATCGACCGCCCCGAAACCCCCTAGACCGGTCCCGGCAATCTAGCGGAAATTCGGCGCGCCCACCATCGTCGTGGTGGACGATCTCTTTGCGTTGTTCGCGCACACGCGCGCCTCACTGCCCCTCGATGCGCTGGCGGGACTCACGCTGCTCTCGATTGTTCCGTTCATCGCGGTGATGACGACGTCGTTCGTTCGCATCGTCGTCGTTTTGTCGCTCGTGCGTTCGGCAATCGGCTCCCCCACGATTCCGCCGAGCATGGTCATTACAGGCCTCGCGATCGTTTTGACCGTGCTCGTGATGACGCCGACGATTCGCGCGATTCAGCACGATGCGCTCCAACCGTATACCCACGGCCGCCTTTCACAGGGCGCATTTGTCGCGCGTGCCGTCGAGCCGCTTCGAAAATTCATGACGCGGCAGACGCGTGCACGGGATCTCGCCTTGTTCGCACGCGTCGCGCATCGATCGACGACCGAGATCGAGGTATTGATTCCGGCGTACGTGGTTGGGGAGCTTCGCAGCGCGTTCGCAATCGGCGTCGCGCTCTATCTGCCGTTTTTCGCAATCGACCTCGCCGTTGCGGCAATCTTGATGAGCCTCGGCATGATGATGCTGAGCCCGCCGATCGTATCTCTGCCCTTGAAGCTGCTGCTCTTCGTGACGGTCGACGGCTGGGCGCTCGTCTGTGCGGGGGTGACGGCCAGCTTCCGATAACTATAGGGTAGATGCGCATCATCGAGTCGCTCGAGCAGCGGCAGCCGTTTTTCTCCTTCGAGTTTTTCCCGCCGCAGAACGACGATGGCGTGCGCTTGCTTTTCGATGCGATCGCGCAGCTGCGCGTCTTGCAGCCGGCCTTCGTTTCGATCACCTATGGTGCCGGTGGTTCGACCCGGGCTCGCACCGTCGAGCTCGCCAAGCGTATCCGGAACGACCTGGGCATCGACGTAATGGCGCACGTTACGTGCGTCGGCGCGACGCGCGACGAGTTGCGTGCACTCTTCGACGATTTAGCGGCCGCCAATATTGAAAACATCATGGCCCTACGCGGCGATCCGCCCAAGGGAGAAGGAGCGTTCAGTCCTCCGAAAGGTGGTTTTGCGTACGCTTCGGAGCTGATCGCGATGCTTTCCAAGGAGTACACGTTTTGCATCGGAGCGGCGTGCTATCCGGAAACGCATCCGCAAGCGTTTAACGCCGAGACCGATTTGCGTAATGCCGTAGAGAAGGTCCGTGCCGGCGCAGATTTCCTGACGACGCAGCTCTTTTTCGACAACGAGCGTTACTTCACGTTCGTGCAGCGCGCGCGCGGCGCCGGCATCACGGTGCCGATCCTGCCAGGCATCATGCCGATTACCGACTACGCTCAGATCAAACGCTTCACCGAAGTGTGTGGGGTAGAAATCCCGCTTCGGCTGCGTTCGGAGCTAGAACGCCGGGTTGACGAACCGGCAGCGGTCGGCGATCTCGGCGTTGCTTACGCTACGCTGCAATGCGCGGATTTGCTCGCGCGCGGCGCACCAGGCATTCACTTTTACACGCTGAACCGTTCGCCGGCAACTCGCGCCGTCTGTTCCTCGCTTCGTGCCGCAAGTCGTTGGCCCGGCCTAACGTTGGCGTAACACTGGCGTAATCGCTCCGGCGTAGGCTCGCTGCATGGTCGAGCTCGAGGCTCTGCTGCGTGAAACGTGCGTCGTGTGTGCCGTGCTTGCGCTTCCCGCCGTCGTCGTTGCGACGATCGTGGGTACGGCTGTTGCCGTCTTGCAAGCAGCGACGCAAGTCCACGAACAGACGCTCACCTTGCTGCCGAAACTCATGGCGATCGGCGCGCTCGTCGGCGTGTTCGGAGCATTCGGCTTGCGCCTTTGCGCCGGGCTCTTCGAGAACGCAATCGGCGCATTGCCTGCGATTGTCCACGGAGCATGACGGCGTGCGTGTTGGCCGTCTTTGCGCGTGCGCTCGGATTCTTCGTGCGCGCGCCCGGATTCTCGCGGTTGAACGTTCCGGCCAGCGTGCGCGTGTTATTTGCATTCGTGCTCGCGATTGCGGTGGCGCCCAGTGCCGGCCGTCTGCGCGATCCCTCAGCGATTGGGCTGCTAGCGATCGTTGCAAGCGAGGCATTCGCCGGTGCGGCATTCGGTTTTGGCGCAACGCTGATCTTTGAAGCGTTCGCCGCTGCCGGCCGAATGCTCGACGATCTCGTCGGCTTGCGTGCGAGCGTTCCCGGAATCGGCGTCGCGCCGGTCGGGTTCGGCGGGTTGTGGTTGCTCGTTTTCATCGCGGCATACTTCGCGCTGGGCGGAATCGACGCGCTGATCGTCGCGTTCGCGAAGACGTTCTCGGTCGTCCCGGTCGGCGCCGCGATTGACGTGCACGCGTTGCACGCCATCGGCTTCGAGTACGCGCCGCGACTTGCACGAATGTGCCTCGAATTCGCCGCACCCGCGATCTGCGTGACGCTCTGCATTCACCTCGGACTCGCGGTGCTTGCACGTGTTGTCCCTCGCTTCGGACACTTGTCGTTAACGTACCCGGCGGCGTATGCCGGCGCGATGCTGATCGCGTTCGTTTCGCTTACGTCCGTTCGTGACGCGGTTCTCTATCGTTGAAGTCGTTTGAGCCGACGCCTTCGCGGCTCGAGCGCGCACGCCGGGAAGGCGACCATCCGCTCTCGCGTGATGCCGTCACCATCGCGTCGTTCTGCGGTGCGTCTCTGGGATTGCTGGCTGTCGCTCCGTTTGGTCGCTCCGTACTCTTGGACGGGATGCGCGCGATCCTGAGCGCAGGAAGCAGCACGCGCATCGGACTTGCGTTGTTCACCGTACTCGCGGTGACGGCGGGCTGCGGAATCATCGCGACCGTATTCGCGACCTTCGTGCAGACGCGCGGGTTGTCTGTTCGCCCGCTCGCGTTTCGGTTGAGCCTAACGCCTCCGCTCGGAACGGGTTTCGCGCGCGGCGCGCTTGCGGTCATCGCGGGGCTGGCACTTCTCGCGTCCACGATCGGCCCGGCACCGTACGCAATCAAGCGTGCGATCGAAGGGATGCTTGCAATCGGCATTATCGCAGCAGTGATCGACGTGCTCGTCGTCCATAAGAGCTGGCGGCGGCGCTTGCGCATGACGTTCGATGAATTGCGGCGCGACATGCGCGAGCATGATGGCGATCCGCAAACGCGCGGACGACGGCGGCGCTTGCACCGGATGATGGTCCGCGGTGCGCTGCGCAACGTTCGGCGCGCGACCTTCGTCGTCGTCAATCCGACGCACATTGCGATCGCTTTGCGCTACGTCGCCGATGAGATGCCGGTTCCGATGATCTTGGTTCGTGCTGCCGACGAGGGCGCATTACGCGTTAGAAAGCTCGCGGCGGAGGCGCACATACCGTTGATCGAAGATCCGCCCCTGGCGCGGGAACTCTATGCGCATGATGCGCTTGGGCCGATTCCGCCCGAGGTCTACCTCGCCGTCGCACAGATCATCGCGACATTGCAGAGAGAATCCTGATGCGCTCGACCTACGCATTTGCGGCCGTCGTACTCGGGATCGTCTTCGTTTTGGTGGTTCCTCTACCACCGCCGCTCCTCGACTTGCTTTTAGGGATCGATATTCTTGCAGCCGCCCTCGTGCTGCTCGTCGCGATTCGCATCGAAGAGCCGCTGCAATTTTCTGCCTTTGCGCCTGCGCTGCTGGTCGCGACGCTCTATCGTCTGGCTCTCGATGTATCCGCAACACGTCTCATCTTGACGCACGGCGACGAACTGGGAGGCGTCGGTGCCGTCATTCCGGCCTTCGGTGCGTTTGTTGTTGGCGGTAGTCCGATTGTGGGATTGATCGTCTTTGCGATCCTGATAACGATTCAGTTCGTCGTCGTTGCCACCGGCGCGCAACGCGTCGCAGAGGTCGCGGCGCGATTCACGCTCGATGCGATGCCGGGCAAGCAAATGGCCATTGATGCCGACGTGCACGCCGGTGTCCTCGACGCCGACGCGGCGCGCGCACGCCGAGCGCGGATTCAGGCCGAAGCCGATTTCTACGGCGCGATGGACGGCGCCGGAAAGTTCGTCAAAGGTGACGCCGTCGCTGCGCTCGTGATCGTCCTCCTGAACCTCGGCGGCGGAATCGCGATCGGTCTCACGCATGGCCTCGCGCCGGCCGATGCCTTCGCGCGCTACTCAATTCTCTCGATTGGGAATGCGCTCGTAACCACGCTCCCGGCGTTTTTGATCTCGGTTGCGATGGGGTTGATGGTCACGCGCGTCGCCGTCGAGCGTTCCCTTGGGAGCGACCTTGCACAGCAGTTGCTGGCGCGTCCCGACGCGCTGCGTGGCGCTGCGGCATTGATCGGGATCCTCGCGTTCATTCCGGCGCTTCCCGGGCCGCTGTTTGCCGCGCTTTCCGCCGCGGCGTTTTTCGCATCCCACCTCGCGCAGCGTAAGCAGCGCGACGACAGCGCATCCGTCAGGAAAAAACATTCGGATGCGCGACGGATTGCTTTACGGCGCCCCGAGAGCGCTCTCGGTCTCGTCGGTGTGGATGCGATCGCGATCGACGTCGGCGCGGATTTGCTCGCCTTGCTGAAGCCGCCGTACGATGACGCGCTGCTCGACCGGATCGGAGAGATTCGGCGTGCGCTTGCAATCGAGATTGGAATCGCGATTCCCGGCGTACGCCTGCGGGACGACCTCACGCGCGAAAAGGACACGTACGCGATTCGCGTGCACGACGCCGTCACGGCCGTCGGCCGCTTACGGCTCGACCGGTTGCTCGCCGTGGGAAATGAAGCACTGCTGGCGCGCATCGCCGGTGAGGCGGTGCGAGAACCGGTCTACGGTCTTTCCGCGCGTGCAATCGAGCCGTCGCTGCGCTCGTCAGCTGAAAAAATCGGACTGATCGTATTCGATCCGATTTCGATCCTCGGATCGCATTTGGCAGAAGTTGCGCGCGGGCACGCGGCCGAGCTCTTCGGCCGTCAAGAGTTTGCGACGTTGCTCGAGCACCTTCGCGGAATTGCGCCGGCGATCGTCAAGGAGATCGGCGATACCGTTCCAGTCGCGCTTGCACACCGCGCTTTCGTCTTGCTCTTGCGTGAGAAGATGTGGCCGCGCGATCCGCTCGTCGCACTCGAAGCGCTTGTCGATGCTGGCGGCGGGTCGCAAGCGCGCGAGCTCGCAGAAGCGATGCGCCGGCGCCTCGTTCCGATGGAGCTGCGACGCCGCAATCGCGTACCACATGTGCTCGTCGCAGCCCCGGACCTCGAAGAGATGCTCGTGCGCTACGACGATCCCGAGATCGGCGTTGCGCCGGATCCCGGTTTCGCCCTCGGTTTGCGCGCCGCGCTCGCTGCGCACACCGGCGCGATCGTCACCGGCTCGCGCGCGAGACCGTTACTCGGCGAGCTCGTCGTGCGATGGGGAATCGAGCTTGAAGTGTTTTCTTACGCTGAGCTGCCGCGCGAGATGCCACTCGAACCGAGGGGAACGCTCGTAGTCGAACACGACGGGCAAAGCCCGGTAACGGTCAACACGCAGTCGATTTCCGAAAATCCGCGCGTCGAGCCGATCGCCACGGCGAGGTCGGCAAGCCCAGGCGCGGTGATATTGACGAGCTGAGTGCAGTTTGTACACAAAAGATGATGATGTTTTTCGAGCACGGCTTCAAAGCGTGCCGCCGAACCTGCATGCGAAAACACTTGCACGAGGCCAAGCTCGCGCAGGATATCGAGCGTGCGGTAGATCGTCCCGAGGCTTACGCCGGGAAGTTCCTCGCGAACGCGTTCTAAAATCGTTTCCGCAGAAAGATGTGCTGCGCCGTCTAGGGCACGCAGAATCGCGGCGCGCTGCTTCGTCAGACGATATTTCGTCTGAAGAAGGCCGGCGTCGACCCCCTTAACATCCACCATCTCAAGCGCCCTCATTCACGGTTTGACCCGGGATGCCGACCCTGCTACAATCTTGCGGTTCTCCCCTTCCCTTTGGCGGAAAATGTGGTCTAGATTCAAGAACCCGCTGAAGGCGGCACTGCTGGTCGTCTTCGTCGCCCTCTGCGTTTGGGCGATCGTGCCTGTACAACAGAAAATTCGATTGGGCCTCGACCTACAAGGCGGCGTCCAGGTCATTTTGCAGTTGCAGCCGACCAAAGACGTCCCGGCGATCACGAGCCAGGTGCAGAGCCAGGTCGTGCAGGTCATCGATAATCGTATCAACGGCCTGGGCGTAACGGAGCCGCAGATCACGCGCATCGGCAACGATCGGATTTTGGTCGAGCTGCCCGCGGTGAAGAATCCCGACGATGCGATTCGCGCGCTCAAAGACGTCGCGCATCTCGAGTTCAAGATCGTTCCGGAGCAGGTTGCGACGCGTGCGTACGCGGCGCAGACGTCCGGCAAAGATCAAGCCTATATACAAGGAAGCGTCGAGAAGCCGTCGCCCGCATATCTCGCGAGCGGACCAACGATCTACAGCGGTGCCGAGCTCAAGGGTGCACAAGCCGGGTACGATCAAAGCGGCAAGCCAAAAATCGACTTTCAAACGAAGAATGCCGGCAAGTTTGATACCCTGACACGCAAGTATCTGCATCAGAATCTCGGCATCTTCTTGGACGGCAGTTTCGTTTCGTCGCCGGTCATTCAATCGCCGATCGGTGAAAGCGGCGAGATCACCGGCAGCTTTACCGAAGACGACGTCGTCCGCACCGCCAACGAGCTGAACGCGGGTGCGCTGCCCGTTCCCGTCGTGATCATCTCGAACGATACGATCGGTCCCGTACTCGGACAGACCGACTTGACGGAATCGCTCTACGCTGCGGCGCTCGGTCTCGGCCTCGTGCTCGTGTTCATGATCATTGTCTATCGTCTGCCCGGACTGCTCGCCGATTTGGCGCTGGTCGTCTACGTCGTTGCGCTCCTCGCGTTGCTTGCCGTCAACAAGGCAACGCTGACGCTGCCGGGCATCGCCGGATTCGTGCTCTCGATCGGTATGGCGGTCGATGCGAACGTTCTGATCTTCGAGCGTCTCAAAGAAGAGCTGTGGGCGGGCAAGACCTTGCGCGCTGCGGTGCGCACCGGATTCGCGCGCGCGTTCACGACCGTGTTCGACAGTCACGTCACGACGATCGTCGGCGCAGGCGTCTTGTTCATGCTCGGAACCGGCACGGTCAAAGGCTTCGCGTACACGCTATTTTGGGGCACCGTGTTCTCGCTTGGAACCGCCGTCTACATCACGCGCTTCTTCATGGACGTCGTCGTCGGTGCGGACATCGTTACATCGCCCTCCGCGTATGGCGCGAGCGCGAGCGACATTGCCGAGACAAAGCGGGCTAATGCCGTGAAAGCCGGAGCGTAGAATGTTCTTCCGGCGTCTGAATTGGAATATCGTCGGCTGGTTCCGGATCGTCTCGGCGATTTCGTATGTTGTGATTGCCGCCGGCCTCATCACGATGGGTGTCCACTGGAAGAATACCGGCGCTCCGCTGCGCCTCGGTCTTTCGTTCACCGGCGGAACCGACGTCACGCTCAAATTTGACCGGACCGTCACGCAGGCTCAAATCGCGTCCGCACTTTCGACGGTCGGCGTCGGCGACGAGCGGATCAATACGCTTACCAAGGCCGGCGATGTTCCCGATTCGCGTTGGAGCATCGAGACCCAAACCGATTTCGGCAACGACACGACCAAGCTGTGGACTGCGCTCGGAACCGTAGCGACGGTCGATCGCGCTCAATCGTCAGTTTCGACGGTCGGTCCGACGCTCTCGCACGAGTATCTGCTGCACGCGCTTTATGCGCTGGTCATCGCGATCACGATCCAGTTCATTTACATCGCGTTCCGTTTCGGTTGGAACTATATCTTTGGACTCGTCGCGATCATCGCGCTCGTGCGCGACTCCCTGATGATGATCGGCATCTACGCCATCGCCGACAAACGTGTCGACGACGCGTTCTTGGCCGCCGTTCTGACCGTCATCGGTTACTCGGTCATGGATACGATCGTCATTCTCGACCGGATCCGCGAGAATACGAAAGTCATGGACGGCGAGCCGTACGAGCTGATCGTCAATACCTCGATTCTGCAAACGATGACGCGCTCGGTAAACACGCTCGCGACCGTCGTCATTACACTGGTCGCGCTCTTAGCGCTGGGCGGCGCATCGCTCAAAAACTTCGCGTTCGCGCTGCTGGTTGGTATCTGCTCGGGTGGCTATCACTCGATCTTTTACTCGGCACCGCTCGTCGTTCGGCTGCGCAAACAGCAGTTGGAGCGGACAGAGCGGCGTCGGGCACTCGGCTTGAGTACGCCCTCCGTGCGTCCACGGACGGTCGCTGAAGCCAAGGCGCAGGCCTCGCGTACCGCAATCGAGCGCGAAGCAATTCTGGCTGCTCGTAAAGAGCGCAAGGAAAAGGGGAAAACCGACGTGCGTGACGGCGGGCAACCGCGTTTGACGCGCTATCGTAAACGTCGGATCGTGACGGCGGCGACCGAAACGATCGAGCCGGAAATCGATCCGCTCGATGCGCAGCGCGCCGGTCTGCACGACGAAGCGCTTGAACAAGGCCACGAGGAGATAAAACTCAATCTCGAAGAGACCGAGTAAGTCTCTTAGTTCGCCGGCTCTGCCTCCCGCAACGCCGTCCGAGGCAGCGTTCGAGGGTCTCATCGCGACGTTTGATGAGGAAAAAACCGAATCGAGCGTGTTCGTCGACGCGCTCTTCGCGAAATCGGCGCAGTTTCTGGACCGTGAACGCTACGCGAATATCGGCGATTCGTCCGAGTTCAACACGAAGCTCGCGGGCGTGAGCTTCGAGGGCCGTCAGGACATTGCAGCCGGCGTGCGTCCGGGAGCCGTTCTCGAATTGCGCCGTCAACCCGACAATCCGCACGATGCAAATGCCATCGCCGCATTTTATGGAGCACTCCAGCTCGGATTCCTGAAACGCGACATGTCGCAAAAGCTTGCGCCGCTCATCGACGGCGACGGTCGCCGCTACACGGCCGAAGTGACGGCCGTAACCGGAGGCGGTAAGGGACGTTCGTTCGGCGTGAACATTCGCGTCAAGCGCACCGACGTCGTTCGCCGACGAGCGCGCGCGTTGCCCTCGTCCGGACCGCCGCGGGGAGACGATGTTGTGCGAGCCCTCATCGGAACGCATCCCTTGCGCGAATCGCAATCGCTCGTCATCGAGCGCGTCGAGGATGGACGGAACACGCTTGCGGTTATGGGTACCGGACGCGGCAAATCGTTCTGCTTTCAGTATCCCGCCGCGATTCGCGCGCTCGAACGCGGCGCGAAAACGCTGGTCATCTATCCGTTACGTGCGCTTGCGAACGATCAGTTCTTAGCGCTGGAGCGCAGGCTCGGGGATCTCGGCCTCCGGATGTTTCGTGCCAACGGCGCGATCGACGGTGAAGAGCGCGCCGAGCTAATGGCTGCGCTCGAGAGCGGCGAGTGGGACATCGTCTGCTCGACGCCCGAGTTCATCGAATATCACATCGAGCGCTTCGGCGCACCGCAAAGCCGGCCGTCACTGCTCGTTATCGATGAAGGTCATCATCTCTACGAATCTCGCCACCGTCCGGCGTACGCGAAACTTCCCGAGATACTACCAAAGCTCGGCATGCCGCAAGTACTCGCACTAACGGCGACCGCAACCGACAATGCGTTCGCGCACCTTCGTCGCGAGCTGAGCATCGACGCTTGGGTGATCGATGCGACGATTCGTGAGAACCTGCACGTCGTCGACGCTCGCAACACCGAGAAGAAGGAAGCATACCTGATCGACGTCCTGCGCGACGGCGGCAAGGGTATTGTGTATTGCAATTCGCGCAGCGGCGCGACCAACGTCGCCGAGAAGCTCCGCGCCGCGCTGGGCAACGACGTAGCGTTCTATCACGCCGGCATGGGCTCGGCGGATCGAGCCATGGTCGAAAACTATTTTCGCGACGGCGGCTTGCGCGTTGTTGTCGCGACGTCGGCCTTCGGTGAGGGAATCGATCTCCCGGACGTGCGGCATGTGTTCCTCTATCATCTGAGTTTCGATTTCACGCAATTCAATCAGCAGGCGGGTCGAGCCGGCCGCGACGGCGGCGACGCCAACATTCATCTGCTCTTTGGTGAGAGCGATAAGGGGCTCAATGAGTTCCTGATTGATTGTGAAGCGCCGCGCCTTGAGACGCTGCGCGAGATTTATCGCGGGGTCCGTGGCCTCGCTCGCGACGGAATCGCGCGGGCCGACAACGACACGCTCGCCTCAATCCTCGACATGCGCAATGTGCGGGCCTCGACGATCGGCTTTGCGCTCTTGATCTTTGCGGATGCCGGGCTGGCAGAGGTCGGCATCGATGATGATGGGCGCTTCATACGGCTCGTCGGCGTCCCCGGAAAAGTCGACTTGACGCAGAACGCGCGATTTGCAGAAGGCGAAGCTGAGCGCGAAAGCTTTGCACGCTTCTGCTCGCTCGTGCTGGCGGAGTCGCCGGAGATACTGGAACGGATCATCAATCGCCCCATCTATCCGCAAAACGTCAAGCTGATCGAATGACAGAAGAAGAGGTAGGGATGAATTCGAACGCAACGGTCATCGATTCGTCGATCTACCGCGACATCTTCACGACGCCCGCAATGCGCGGTCTGGTCGGACGAACGCCGCGTCCAATACTATCTCGACGTCGAGAAAGCGCTTTCGCTCGTCCAAGGACGCCTCGGCGTCATCCCGCAAGACGCGGCCACCGAGATTGCACGCCACTGCACGGTCGACGGGATGGACTTCGCGAAGCTGAAAACCGCGACCGAACGCGTCGGCTTTCCTATAATGCCGGTCGTGCAGCAGCTCACCGCACGTTGTTCGGGTGGCCTCGGACAATGGTGCCACTGGGGCGCAACGACACAAGACATCAGCGACACGGCGACGGTCTTGCAGATGCGTGCCGGCTTCGAGCTAGTCGAGCGCGACATGCTCGACGTGATCCGCGAGCTCGAGCGCCTCGCACGCGAGCATCGCGAGACGCCGATGGTCGGCCGCAGTCATTTGCAGCAAGCCGTACCGATGACGTTCGGTTACAAAGTTGCGGTTTGGCTCTCGGGATTCCAGCGCCAGGTCGAGCGTTTCGCTCAAATGAAACCGCGCGTTTTGATCGGCGAGCTGGCGGGTGCGGTGGGAACGCTCGCGTCACTCGAAGGCCGCGGATTCGAAGTGCAGGATGCGGTGATGGACGAGCTCGGTCTCGGCCATCCTCCGATTGCGTGGCACACGATGCGCGATACGATCTGCGAAGCGGGCTGCTTCCTCGGTCTTTTGTGCGGCTTGCTCGAGAAGATCGCGCTTGACGTCAAGCTGATGATGATGACGGAGCTCGACGAGGTCGCGGAACCGGCAGGTTCCGGTCATCGCGGCGGCTCGAGCACAATGCCGCAAAAACGCAATCCGATCTCGTGCGCGTACATTACGGCGTGCGCCGGCGTCGTGCGGCAACACGTCGCCGGATTGCTCACGGCGATGGGCTCCGATCTCGAACGCGCGACGGGACCGTGGGAGATCGAGTGGCTTGTGTTGCCGGAGATCTTTTGTTACACCGCGGGCGCCCTCGCGCAGGCGAAATTCATGCTGGGCGGTCTCGAAGTCCATCCGGAAAGCATGCTCAAGAATTTGCAGGTCACGGACGGCTTGATCAACACCGAGAACGTGATGATGGCGCTCGGTCCGAAGATGGGCCGCGAGATCGCGCACGACAAGATCGCCGATATTTGCGTCCAGGTCGCAAAAGGCAACGGGCGGCTTATCGATCTCTTAGCGGCGGACCCTGAAATTGCGAAGATCTTCGATCGCGCCGCACTCGAGAAACTCCTCGATCCGCGAAGTTACGTTGGACAATCGGCCGCGATGGTCGATCGTGTCTTAGGCGACGACCACTGAATCTGATGACAATTTCCGCCCCGGTGTAACAATCTTCGCTAGCTCCTCGTCCGACAAGCCTAAGTCGCGTTTCAATATGCTTACCGTGTCGGCGCCGAGCGCGGATGGGCCCGGAACGAGCTCGGCTGGTTCCGAGCGCATGAACTCCGGCTGCGCGCGCATCATGCGCAGCGCGCCGAATGTCGGATCGTCGACCGTCACGTACGATTCGCGGAACTGAATTTGCGGATTATCGAAAACCGTTTGGATCGTTTCGAGTGGTCCGATCGCGCAGCCGAGCGGAATCAACGTGTCGAGGACGTCCTGACGCGTGCGGACCTTACACCAGGCTTCGATTGCGCGATTGAGCGCGTCGCCGTTCTTGATGCGATCGACATTCGTCGTGAAGCGGGGATCGTTCGCAAGCTCCTCGCCTCCGATCGCGCGAATGAAACGTTCGGCAATCGATTGCGAGCTGCCGGATAGCGCAACCCATAGACCGTCGCTGCACGCGAATGCGCCGCGCGGTGCGGTGAATTCCAGTTCGTTGCCCTTGCGGGCCGGAACGTGCCGCGTCTGATCGTACTCCATCATGTGCAGCTCGGTGAGCTTCATTGCGGCTTCGTAAATCGCGCAGTCGATGATCTCGCCTTCGCCGGTTTCGCGTGCGCGTACGTATGCCGCGAGCACTGCGCCCGTCGCAAGCATCGCAGCCATCGTGTCGGCGAGTGCGAACGGCGGAAGAAGCGGCGGACGATCTTCCCAGCCGCTGAGCGCCGCGATTCCCGTCATCGCTTCTGCGAGCGTTCCGAAACCCGCGCGATCGCGATACGGACCCTGTTGACCGAACGCCGTCATGCGCAAGATGACCAGACGCGGATGTTCCCCGAGAAGCTCCCGCGGATCGAGATTCCAACGCTCGAGCGTTCCGGGCCGAAAGTTCTCGATCAAAATATCGAACGTGCCCAGCCACCGCCGAAAGAGCGTTTGCGCTTCCGGTTTGTGGAGATCGAGTGCAACGCTTGACTTGTTGCGCGCAAGTGTTTTCCAATAAATTCCTTCGCCGTGTTTTTCGGCGCCGAAATGTCGCGCAGGATCGCCTTTTTCCGGATGTTCGAGCTTGACGGTTTCTGCACCGTAATCGCCGAGCTGCGCCGCGCAGAGCGGCCCGGCGATCATCGTCGCGCAATCAAGGACGCGTACACCGTGGAGCGGCCGGGGGGCAGCTTTGGAAGCCATAAGCCGGAGTTCCAGAGGCTTGCGGCCAACCCCCTGGGCGAGTGAATTACTTCCTGCGGCGTCCGATCTTTGCATCGGTCTGCTCGCTTTTTATCGTGTTGGTCGGGCTGATCACGATCCCGGCGCTCCCGATCTCGCAGTATCCACAAATCGCGCCGCCGACCGTCACGGTTACCGCGACATATGTCGGTGCAAGCGCCGAGACGGTCGAGCAAACCGTCACGATCCCGCTCGAAGAAGCGATCAACGGCACCGAAGGCCTGCGTTATATCAGCTCGCAGAGCACGAACAACGGTACGGTCACGATCACGTGCACGTTTTCGCTCGATACCAATCTCGACATTGCCGCGACCGACGTGCAAAACGCTGCGAACAGCACGCTCGGCGTACTGCCGGTGGCTATCCAACAAACCGGACTCGTCATCAAGAAGAACTCCGGCTCGTTTGTCATCGCCTTTGGCCTTTACGCGACCGATCCGAGCGTTAGCCGTCTCTTCATCGCGAATTACGCCGATATTTATTTAGTCGACGCGCTCAAGCGCATCAAGGGTGCGGGCGACG
>Ga0302326_10010996_pt1 | contig 19541 bp, 17 predicted proteins | sample Palsa_T0_3_FD_202264 | JGI IMG/M metagenome (GOLD analysis project Ga0302326, IMG submission 202264) | Peat permafrost microbial communities from Stordalen Mire near Abisko, Sweden - Palsa_T0_3 | ecosystem: Environmental > Terrestrial > Soil > Palsa > Peat permafrost | place: Sweden: Abisko...
AGTGTTGCGATCCGACAAGTCCTTGCTCTTCGGCGGCAAACGCTACAAATTGGAACGCATGCCGTCGGGGAGCAATCTTCAGGGCGCTGTACAAGGATGGCAGCAGGGCGGCGCCGCTCCAGTCATCTACGATGCCATGGCCCTCCTCGGCATAGTCATAATGCGCGCCCACGATGATCGTCGCGGCCGTATCGCCTGGCAATGTGCAGACCACATTCGCCGTTTTCTTGTTCACGGCTTGTTCCGACGCCGTGCATCCAGCGTCCTTAAACAGCCGCTCAATCGCGCTCTGGCGCTGTTTCTCAGGCACACGGCCAGCCTCCAGCCGCGCTTGGAGCAACTCTTTGCTCTCGAGCTTCACGGTCAACTCGTCGCCCGCAAAAAGAGCGATAGCATAGCTGGCCGACAGGAATAGAGCCGCGATGCGTGGCGCCATCCACCGGGAATCCTGCACTCTCATATACTAATACCCAGCGCAACCGCGCCCCGGAGAAACCATGCGATGTGTCCTTTGCACCCTCGTTGCAGTGCTCGCGCAGCCCTTGTTCGCCAACGACGCGGAACGTCTGCTTAGCATCGATCACTATGTTCGCGTCCGCACCACGGTTCCATCGATCACCGGCCAAACGACGCAGATCTACGTTCGCGAATTGGTCCGGGCCGGAACCGCTCTCGGAAACGGCGTCGCGCCGGACCGCGTCGTGCTTTTCGTACACGGCGCCGGCACGCCCGGCGAGGTCTCCTTCGACGTCCCTTATCAGGATTACAGTTGGATGGCGTTTCTCGCGCGCGCCGGTTTCGACGTCTTCGCGATGGACATGACCGGATACGGCCGTTCCACGCGGCCCGTCGTGATGAACGATCCTTGCAATCTCTCGCGCGAACAGCAGACTTCGTTCGTGCCCGCGCTCCTCGAAGCTCCGTGTTCCGCGACGTACCCGCACCAAACCACCACCATCACCTCCGACTGGAACGATCTCGGCGCCGTGGTGGATCACGTGCGCGCGCTCAGGCACGTGGAACGGCTCAACCTGATTGCCTGGTCGCTGGGTGGTCCGCGAGCCGGCGGATATGCGGCCGAGCATCCGGAAAAAGTGCGGACGCTGGTTTTGTTAGCGCCTGCGTACAATCGCGCGGGCCACGCCGAGCCTCCCGAGCAGATTCCAGCCGACGGCGCGGCGTTCAACACGCAATCCGAGGAGCAGTTCACCGCCAATTGGGATCGCCAGGTGGGATGTCCCGCTCAGTACGATCCGGCGGCGCATGACGCGGTGTGGTCGGCGATGCTGGCGTCCGATCCAGTGGGAGCGACCTGGGGACCGGGCGTGCGACGCGCGCCGCAGACTACCGTCTGGGGTTGGAACCCCGCGGTGGTCGGCAAGATGAAGCTGCCGGTCTTGATGGTCGCGGGCGCGCACGACAAGCAGGTTCCTCCCGACCGCGTTCGGGATTTATACGCCGATCTTGGTTCCACCGGCAAGGTGATCGTCGATCTGGCCTGCTCGTCGCACAACGCGATGTGGGAGAAGAATCACCTGCTGCTCTTCAACGCATCGCTGGAGTGGTTGACCAAAGGATCGGTCCAGGGGAACCACGAGGGAACCCTGCGATTGGGGTACTAGACGCTCTTGCTGAGGTGCTTGTAGTAACCGAGATCGTGGCCCGTCAGCAGTTTCGTGGCGAAAATAATCTGGCCGGTGTGCCCCGCGAAGTGCTCCACCACGTGATAGATCGCTTCCATCATGGTCGTGTCGTAGACCTTCTGGATGGTCTTTTTCTCCATAAGACGCGCCACCGGAACACTGCGAATGACTTCCGCCGCCTCGCCGGTAGCGGCCTTCAGCTTCGCCGCTAGTTCGGCGGGCTGGAAGCCGCCGCGAGCCGCGAACTCCGAGTCCCGATCGCGATGGTCCGGCTGCCCGCCCACGCCGCTGAGAATCCACTGCCGGACGTTGCCGCACAAGTGCAGCACTATGTTCCCAACCGAGTTCTCGTTGTCGGCATTCCTCACCCAGATCTGGTCGGCGGTGAGGCGGCCCAGGCAATCCTCGATACGGCCGCTTAACTCGGCCAGCTTGTCCGCGGAAAATTGAAGAAACGCCTGTTCAATCACAGTACCTCCCCCGACCAGCCTTCGAGGATCGACTTCACCTTGCCGGTGTACTGGTCCGCCAGTGCGCCGTCGATCAAACGGTGATCGAAGGTCAGCGCGAGATAGGCCATGGAGCGAATGGCGATCGCGTCGTCGATCACGACCGGCGTTTTTTCCACCGCGCCCACGCCCAGAATCGCCACTTGCGGCTGATTGATGATGGGCGTGGCAAACACGCTCCCGAAACTGCCGAAGTTGGTGATGGAGAAAGTGCCGCCCTGTACTTCGTCGGGTTTCAGCTGGCGCGACCGCGCCCGCGTGGAGAGATCGACCACGGCGCGCTGCAATCCCACCACGTTCCGTTCGTCGGCATTGCGAATCACCGGAACGATCAGCCCGTTTTCAAGCGCCACCGCGACGCCGACATTGATTTCGTTGTGATAGATGATGTTGTTGCCTTCGATGGACGCGTTCAGGATCGGATACTGGTGAATGGCTTCGACGGCGGCCGCGATAACGAACGGCAAAAACGTCAGCGAGTATCCGTAGCGCTGCTGGAATTCCGCTTTGTACCGGTCGCGAAGCTTGGCGATCTTCGTCATGTCGGCTTTGTGGACCGTGGTGACGTGAGCCGAGACGCGCTTGGAAAGAATCATGTGCTCGGCGATCTTGATCCGCATGCTGCTCATCGGCTCCACGCGCGCGCGGGGGGCTTCGGCCCGAGGCACGGGCGCGGACGTCGGAGCGCTCGGCGCAAGAACTCGCGTCTCTACCACGGCAGGCGCATTCGACTGGGCCATGGTGCGGGCGCCTTGCGCGGACATGTAGGCTTCCAGATCCTGCTTGGTGATGCGTCCGCCCGCGCCGGTTCCAGGCACTTGGCGAAGATTGATGCCGTATTCTCGGGCCATCTTGCGGACTAACGGCGACAGCGGCCCACCCATCTCGGATTCGGCCGGCGCGGCGGCCTGCGGCTGCGGCGCGGATTCGACTGGCGCGGGCGGCTGCGGAACTGGCGCGGGCGGCTGCGGACGCGCAGGCGCGGATGCCTCCACGGGTTTCGGAGCTGGGGGCGGCGCGGGAGTCGGGGCCTGCTTAGCCACCGGAGCCGCAGAGGATGCGCCATTACCGGCGCCCTCTTCGATGCGGCCCACCACAGTGCTGATGGCTACCGTCTTGCCTTCTTCCACCAGCACTTCTTTGAGAACGCCGGCCGTGGGCGATGGAATCTCGGTGTCGACTTTGTCGGTTGAGATTTCGAACAGAGGCTCGTCTCGATCGACGTGCTCGCCCGGTTTCTTCAGCCACTTCGTCAGAGTGCCTTCCACGATACTTTCGCCCATCTGGGGCATTACTACGTCGGTCATGAGAATGTCTCCGTGAACGAAAGCGCCGCTTGCGGGCGGCTCACGTCGTCGAATTCAAAGTGCTGCTTAAAACGCCGCGACAGAGCGGAGATCACTTCTTCGCGATCCGCTTCCGATCCCGCTTCCCGCATGGACGTGACCGGTTTGGCGAGCCCGCACGGAACGATGTATTGGAAGTAGCTCATGTCCGTTCTATGATTCAGGGCGAAGCCGTGCGATGTCACCCAGCGGCTGATATGCACGCCGATTGCCGCAATTTTCCGGCCTCGCACCCACACTCCGGTGCAGCCCTCGCTACGTCCGGCATCGATTCCAAACTCGCCCAGCCCATCTATGATTACCCGTTCAATGGCCCGGACGTAGGCAACTACGTCGCGCTTCCATTCTCGCAGATCGAAGACCGGATAGCCGACGATCTGGCCGGGACCGTGGTAGGTGATGTCGCCTCCGCGATTGATGGAGTGAAATTCGATTCCGGCGCGGCGGAGCACATCCGGGCCGGCCAGCAAGTTCTCCATGCGCCCGTTGCGCCCCAGCGTGATGACGTGAGGATGCTCGACGATGAGAAGTTGATCCGGGACTAGCCCCTGTTTTCGCTTCTCAACCAACTCCTTTTGGATATCTAGCGCCTCGGCGTAGCCGACGCGGCCGAGGTCGCGCAGTTCACAACTTCTCATGCGTTTATGGTGAGTCCGTAAACGTTGTTGAAGGCCTCGCCCAAGGCTTCATACAAGGTGGGATGCGCGTGGATAGTGTTCATCATGGTCTCGACCGTAGCTTCGGCTTCCATCGCGGTGACGGCTTCGGAAATCAGCTCGAACGCTTGCGGGCCGATAATATGCACGCCCAGAATCTCGCCGAACTTTTCGTCCGCAACCACTTTCACGAAACCCTCGTGACTGCCGAGGATGGTGGCTTTGCTGTTGGCCGCGAACGCGAACTTGCCGATTTTCACCGCCAACCCTTTCGCGCGCGCCTGCGCCTCCGTCATTCCGACGCTGCCGATGCCCGGTTCGGTATAAGTGCAGCCGGGAATGCGATTCCGGTTGATGGGCCTGGCGGGTTTACCGTCCATGTGCGCCACTGCGACCATGCCCTCCATCGTTGCGACATGCGCCAATTGGGGAGTTCCCGCCACCACGTCGCCAATCGCGTAGACACCCGGTTCGCCGGTGCGCTGATATTCGTCTGTTTTGATGAAGCCGCGATCCAGTTGCACTTTCGTGCCCGCCAGACCAATGCTATCGGTGTTCGGCTTCCGGCCCACCGCAATCAGAACCGCGTCGGCTTCCATATCCTCGCGTTTGCCGTTCGCAAGCGCCACGCACATTCGAACGCCGGTCTCCGTCTTGGTTATGTTCTCGGCTTTGGCGCCGGTCTCGCACCGGATGCCGGTTTTCTTGAAGTAGCGCTCGAGCTCTTTGGAAACCTCCTCGTCTTCGAGCGGCACGATGCGAGGCAGCATTTCGAGCAAGGTCACTTTGGTTCCGAAGCGATTGAAGATGGAGGCGAACTCCACGCCCACCGCGCCGGCGCCGATGATCAGCAGGGTCTTCGGAATCTCGGTGCGATCGAGAATCTCGATGTTGCTAAGAATGTTCTTCGCGTCGGGCTGAAGTCCGGGAAACATGCGGGCCTCGGAACCGGTGGCGATTATGACGTTCTTGGTTTCGAGCACTTGCACGCCGCCGTCCGACTTCACTTCCAGTTGCAGAAGTTTGTTCGCGCCCCGCGGCTTCAAGGTTGCATAACCCTTGATCCAATCGACTTTGTTCTTCTTCATCAAGAACTCGACGCCTTTGGCATGCTTGGCGACGATCTTGTTCTTGCGGTCGAGCACCTTGGCGTAGTTGATGGCCGGATTTTGGCACTCGATGCCTTCCTCGGCCGAGTGCACGAAGCGATCCCAGACGTCGGCGGTATGCAACAACGACTTGGTGGGAATGCATCCGACGTGCAGGCAAGCGCCGCCGAGCTTCGGATCCTTTTCGACGATCGCGGTCTTCAAGCCGAACTGGCCGGCTCGAACCGCGGCGGAGTAGCCGCCCGGACCGCTCCCAATGACTATCAAATCATATGCCATTTCTTTTTAGGATAACAGCGGCGATGTCTAATTCACGCCGCCAACGTTATTGGATGGCGACGGGGAACCGGAGGATGCATTGGTTCAAGCCGCGGCTACCGACAGTGAATAGACCGATGGGAGATTTTCGGCCAGGATCTCCCAGTGTTCTCCGGCGTCGCGCGTATAGAACACTTGTCCGGAGGTGGTTCCGACATAGACGCCGGCCGGGTCCATCGCATCCGACGTCATCGCCTCCCGTAGGACCAGCAGGTGCGCGTTTCGCTGCGGCAGTCCGCGTGTGAGCAACTTCCAGGTCTTGCCTCCGTCGCGAGTGCGGGCGACACGGAACTTCCCCTCTGGATTGCAGCGATACTCGGGCGATTCGATCGGCACCGTGAACATGCTTTGGGGTTCCGCGAAGGGCACCGCTAGGCCGAAGCCGAAACGGGTGGGTAAGCCGCGCGATATGTCGGTCCAGCGCTTCGCAGTCCATTTGGCGCGGTAGAGTCCGCAGTGATTCTGCTGGTAAAGCGATTCGGGGTCGCTGGGGTGAGCGAGCAATTTGTGGACGCACACGCCCACTTCGGGAAACTTGTCGGGCTGAAAATCGGCGAGTACGCCGGCGTTGAACGGCGACCAAGTCGCACCCCCGTCCGAGGTGCGAAACGCGCCGGCCGCGGAAATTGCCACGATCATCCGGCCTTTGCCCAGGCATTGTATGGTGTGGAGACACATGCCACCGCCTCCGGGCGTCCACTGGCTGCGCGTGGGATGATTGGTGAGCGAGACCACTTCTTCCCATGTTTCGCCCCAGTCGCCGCTGCGGAACAAGGCGCCGGGATCGGCTCCCGCATACACTACTCCCGGCTCGTCAGCCGCGCCCGAGCGGACGTGCCACGCCCGCTTGATGGATTGATCGGGAAGGCATTTCAACTCGAACCCCTTGTCGGAAAGCTTCCAAGTCTTTCCGCCGTTCTTACTGGCATACAGATGCGGTCCAAACCAAGCGCTGTTCACCGCCGCATACAGCCGCTGGGGTTCGCGAGAATCCTGCGAGACGTGGTTTACTTCCTGCCCGCGAAAGTGCGGTCCTTGAGCGGTCCAACTCTTGCGATTGCGGCTGGAAAAAGCGAAGGCGCCTTTACGCGTGCCAATCCAAAGGGTCAGCGTGTTGGGCATTTGCCCATCTTAGCGGGAAAGCCGGAGAAACGGCGACGGCCGAGCTACTTCGCTTTACGCTGCTTCTGCTGTCCGACGCGGATCTTGAAGTGCGCCTGCTTGGCTTCTTGGAACGCCTTGTGATCATGGCGGGCAATCGCATCGTTCAGGTAGCCCTCGACGTTGGCGTTCTTCGGCAGAACCGCCATCAGCGTGAAGCTCTCATTGCAGGTTGGACAGTACGGCCGGAACCGTTTCACGTTAGGAATTGCCATACGAATCCAGGATATCATGACCGGCTCCGGGGAGAGAATAGGTACCATGACCATGCCTTCCCTCGCCTCTTATTTGGCGCTGGCCAAGCAAGCGATCAAAACCGCGCTAGCGGGCGTCGCGAGCCTCTATATCACCGGTCTGTTGAGGCTGCCGGAGGGATACTGGGCGGCCATAAGCGCACTGATTGTTATGCAATCGAGCGTAGGAGCCACGGTGTACGCGTCGCGGACCCGCCTGGCTGGAACCGCCGTGGGTGCGCTGGTCGGCGGAGCTTTCGTGGCCATGGCGGGAACGAGCATTCCGTCGTTCGCCGCTGCCGTGACCCTGGCGTTCCTGCTGTGTTCCATTCTGCGGCTAGCCGAAAGTCAGCGTTTGGCGACAGTGACTGTGGCGATCATCATGTTGGTCGGCCGCGTCAATGCGCCGTGGGTAGTGGCCCTGCATCGGTTCTTGGAAGTCGCCATCGGCATCGTCATCGCACTGGTGGTTTCCATCGTGCTGTGGCCGTCGCACGCCCGCCGCACCTTGCGTAACGGCATAGCGGAGGCTCTGAGCGCGCTCGAAAATCGATACAAGGCCGTCAGCAGCAGATATCGCGGTGGTCTGCCGCCGGCCAGTCCCGACTTGAAGGCGGCCGCCGACGCCGGCATGCGCCGCAATAAAGACCTGCTTCAGCATGCTCTCCGCGAAACGGTGGGCCTGACACGCGGGCCCGAAATTCTCGCGCTTCTGATGGATCGCTTAGAGGGAATTTCGCAAGCGGTTGAGTCCCTCGATTTGGCCGCGCAGGGCGGCCCCGCCGACACCTACGTGCGAACCTTTGATCCGGAATTGGATCGTGTCGACGCCGCTCTTTCCACCGCGTTCCAGTGGCTGGCCGAGCGCGTCGTGAAGGGCAGTTCCACTCAAGGCTGGCCGGAGTTGGCTTCCGCGGTGGCGGAGTTGGACGCGCGAATCGTCGCGGCAAGGAAATCGGACGCTGCGGCCGGCCATCCATTCGAGGAAGTTTTGCGCCTCTACTCGTTTTTTCTCAGTCTCAAGAATCTTGCCGGGGAGCTGGAGGGGACCCACGCGTTTGTAGGTTCCGAACGTCCGCTCGGTAGGGCGGCCTAGAGTCGGCCGAAGACAGCCGCGGGTTCAACCCCTGGCGAAATACAGAGCGGCGGCGCGTTCCAGCTCGGTCTTACTCATATACGGCGACCGGCCTTCGTATTTGCCGATCGAGGCGAGAATGTTGCAAATGTCGGCCGGATAGCACGCTCTGAGTTCGGTGCGGCCTTCGCGCAGGCACAGTTTACGAAGGTATTCGGCGCTGTCCTGCTCGTAGGGGATGTTGTTGTGCCCCACCACCCGATAGAAGATCTGGTCGAAAGCCTTCTCGTCCACGGCTTCGACGAAAATCTTGTTGTGAATGCGGCGCAGGAACGCTTCGTCGGCCAAATCGCTCGGCTCCAGGTTGGTGGAAAAAACCACCATCAGCTCGAACGGGATCTGGAACTTCACGCCGTAGCGCAGCATCAGGTAGTCTACGCGCCGATCCAAGGGAACGATCCAGCGATTCAGAAGGTCGCGGGGCGACATGAGCTGGCGCCCGAAATCGTCGATGATGAAAATGCCGTTATTGGCTTTCATCTGCAACGGCGCGGCGTAAATCCCCGAGGATTCGTCCAGGCGCAATTCGAGCATGCTGGGAATCAACTCGCCGCCCACCACGATGCAAGGCCGCCGGCACAGCGCCCATCTGGGATCGATGTCCTCGTCGTCCATGTCCAGCTTTTGATGCACCACCGGGTCATACAAGCTGATCACCTGCGAATCCACCTCCACCGCATAGGGCAGCAGGATGGCGTCCTGATAGACACGCAACATGCGCTCCGCCAAGCTGGTCTTCCCGTTGCCGGTGGGACCGTAAATGAAGATGGAATTCTGCGAAATCAACGCCGGACCCAGTTGGTCGAGCAAGTTATCCGGCACCACCAGGTCCGAGAAGGCTGAACGCAGCGCCTTGCGATCCACCCGAACCTGCGCCGATTGCGATTTAGTGGCGCTATGATAGTCCCGAAGCGATACCGGGGCCGCGCCCGCATACTGGGATATTTGAAAGCGTTCGCTAGCCAGGAGTTTTCCGGCTTGGGAGAGCGTGAAGTGGTAATCGTTGCCGAGCATGCCCTTCACGTCGATCAATTGCTGCTGCCGCATGTGCTTGAATACAATGCTTAAGATTGAAAGCGACAGCCGCAAAGTGGCGCTCAGACTTTGGAGATTGCTGTAGCCTTCGAGCAACATGCGGCGGAGCACTAAATCCAATACGAGAGGCTGGGGAATCCCTAATTCTTCAAAGGTTTGCGGAACCCCGGGGTTGAACGCGGCGCGGGTGTGGGTGAGCGTGGCAGCCATTGGTGGAAACCAGTTTCTAGATCCTCTCATCGGCCTAAATGGATGGATTGTTTATGCACGTTGAGGCACCCAGGCTCGTCAAAAGACTTGTGAAGTTCCGCCGTTCTATCGGGTTAGCGGCCGTTTTCGCGATGATTCTCGGCCCTTTCGCCCTGGCCGGCGCCACCGCCGAACAGCTCTTCGACCAGGCTCAGAAGGCCGAACGGGATGGGCAAACCGTCCGCGCCTATATTCTGTTCGCGGAAGCAGCCGCCGCAGACCCCAACAACTACACCTATTGGGAACGCGCCCAGGCGTTGCGGCCGATGGCGACCATGCTCAACACATCGTCGGGCCCCAAGCTTCCCCCTTCTGCGGATCAAACCGATCCCACCCTTTTTGGAAAGATCTCCGAAGAGGAACTGGCCGAAGCGCGCCAGCCCCTGCCACCCGCCCAACTGAGGGCCGTCGAGGGTCGCCGCGACTATGACTTAACGGGCGATTCCAAAACGCTTTGGGAACAAGTAACCGCGGATTTGCATCTCCGGGTGGCCTTCGACACTCAATATCAACCCACCCGATCGTTCCGATTCCAGCTCAACGGCGCCGATTATCGCGAGGCTCTGCGGGCGCTCGAAGCCGCTACCAATTCGTTCCTCTCGCCGGTGAGCGACCGGCTGATATTCGTCGCCAACGACACCACGCCAAAGCGCACGGAATTCGAGCGGACCGCCGCCGTCGTGATTCCCTTCTCCGAGGGGGATTCCGTGCAGGAACTGCAGGAGATCGCCACCAGCGTGCGCGGCGTTCTGGATGCCCAAAAGCTGATGGTCGATAACACGCGGCACTTAATTCTCATCCGCGATCGCGTAACCAAGGTCCGCCTGGCGCAAATGCTCCTTCTGGATCTGATGCGCCCACGCCCTCAAGTAGCTGTCGACGTCGAAATCCTCACCACCGACGTCTCTTCTTCGTTGAATTACGGCTTAACATTGCCCTCTTCTTTTCCGCTGGTGAGCTTCTTTAGCAAATTTAATGTGCTCCAGAGCATTCCTTCCGGCTTTACCGCCTTCATGGGTATCGGCGGCGGAGCGAGTCTGTTGGGTTTCGGCGTAACCAGCGCGGAACTTTTCTCTACCGTCGCCAAGGCGAATTCCAGCACGGTGCTCAACGCGGAGATCGTCGCCGAAGACGGCCAGCCGGCGACGTTGCATGTCGGCGAGAAGTACCCGATCGTGACCAATGAATATATCGGCAACAAGTCCGGGAGCGGGACCGTTTACTCGCCGCCCCCGACCTTCAATTTCGAAGATCTGGGGCTGGTCCTGAAAGTGACTCCCCGCATTCATGGCGCCGACGAAGTGACGCTGGATATCGACGCCGAATTTAAGGTTCTAGGCGCGACCACCGGCAACGGCATCCCGGTGATCGGAAGTACAAAGTACGAATCGAAGGTCAGCGTGATGACCGGCGAATGGGCCGTGCTGGCTGGACTGATGACGGCGTCGGAAGCGCGCACGATTACCGGGATCCCGATTATCAGCTACATCCCGCTGCTCAGAAGCAACATGATCACGCACGACGACGGCGAGACCGTGATCGTACTGAAGCCTCACATCCTGGTGCTTCCTCCCACCGAAACGCCCACCTGGAAAGCCTGGACCGGAAGCGAAACACGGCTCCCGAGCGAGTTGTAGAAGCCGGGGAAATCACGGGACGGTCCAGGTTCCCATCTGCGACCAATTGCTGTCCAGCGTCGCATTCCGCACGTCCATGTAGACGTTCTTGGCCCCCGCGAATCCCGCGTTGAAGCTTAACGCCAGGTTCAACGTCAACGTGTTCCCCGATATCGATACCGACGACTCGCCCGCGTTGATGGCGCACTGGCTGTTGCTGGATGTCCCCGCGCTACCAACCGTTAGGCCGGCTTGCCAAGCCCCGGCGTCACTCGCCAGCGCGATCTGGTTCGAGGCTCGCGTATAGGACAAGTAGCAAGCGCTGTTCGGGACCAAGCTCGCGTTCACATCCATATACGCAGCCACAATGTCCGAGGCTCCGTTGGGGTCCAGGAACGCGAAGGCGAAGGTCTGGCCCGCGCCGCTTCCGCTCGAAGGCGTCACCGAAACCGGCGAGAGAGTCGGCGCGGGCGTGCCGGACACGGTCCACGCACCTTGTTGCGACCAGCCGCTATCCAGCGTGGCATTCTTCACGTCCATGTAGACGTTCTTCGCCCCCGCGAATCCCGAGGCGAAGCTCAGCGCCAGGTTCAGCGTCAACGTGTTTCCGGACATGGTTACCGACGACGCGCCGGCATTGATCGTGCACTGGCTGTTGCCGGACGATCCTGCATCGCCGATGGTAAGCCCGGTTTGCCAAGCCCCCGCGTCGCTGGCTAGCGAGATCTGGTTCGACGCTCTCGTATAGGACAAATAGCAAGCGCTGTTCGGGACCAGCCGGGCGCTGACGTCCAGGTACGCGGTTACGATGTCCGAAGCTCCGTTAGAGTCCGTGAAGGTGAAGACGAACGTCTGACTCGCGCCGCTCCCGTTCGATGGCGACACCGAGACCGCCGAGAGAGTCGCGGGAGGCGTGGACGAGCCACCCGTCGCCGTCACCGTCCAGGTTCCCTTTTGCGACCAATTACTGTCCAGCGTCGCGTTCTTCACATCCATGTAGATGTTCTTGGCGCCGGCGAATCCCGAACTGAAACTCAGCGCTAGGTTCAACGTCAACGTATTCCCCGACGCCGATACCGATGACGCGCCCGCATTGATGGTGCACTGGCTGTTGCTGGATGTCCCCGCGCCGCCGATCGTCAACCCGGTCTGCCACGCCCCGGCGTCGCTGGCCAGCGAGATCGTGTTCGAGGCCCGCGTATAGGACAGGTAACAGGCATTGTTTGGAACCAAACTCGCGTTGACATCCATATACTCAGTCACGATGTCCGACGCGCCGTTCGGGTCCGAGAAGGCGAACGCGAAGGTCTGACTCGATCCGCTCCCGCTCGAAGGCGTCACCGAGACCGCCGCTAGAGTGGGCGCGGGAGTACCCGGAACCGTCCATGTCCCGTTCCGCGACCAGCCGCTATCCAAGCTGGCGTTCTTCACGTCCATATAGATGTTCTTGCCGCCCGCAAATCCCGAGGCGAAGCTCAATGCCAGGTTCAACGTCAGCGTGTCCCCCGACGCTGACATCGACGACGCGCCCGCGTTGAGCGTGCATTGGCTGTTGCTGGACGTTCCCGTGCTGCCGATAGTCAGCCCGGACTGCCAGGTCCCCGAGTCACTCGCCAGCGAAATCGTATTGGACCCGCGCGTATAGGACAGGTAACAAGCGCTGTTCGGAACCAGGCTGGCGTTGACGTCCACATACGCGGTTACTATGTCCGAGGCCCCGTTGGTATCCGTGAACGCGAAGCCGAACGTCTGACTCGCTCCGTTGCCGCTGGAGGGCGTCACCGAGGCCGCCGAAGGAGGCGTGGACGAAGTAACCGCCGGAACCGTCCAGGTTCCCTTTTGCGACCAGCCGCTATCCGAGCTGGCGTTCTTCACGTCCATATAGATGTTCTTGGCGCCCGCGAATCCGGAGGCGAAGCTCAACGCCAGATTTAGCGTCAGCGTATCCCCCGCCATCGATACCGACGACGCGCCCGCGTTGATGGTGCATTGGCTGTTACTGGATGTTCCCGTGCTGCCGACCACCAGCCCGGTCTGCCACGCCCCCGCGTCGCTGGCCAGCGAAATCAAGTTCGACGCGCGCGTGTAGCCCAAGTAACAAGCGCTGTTCGGGACCAAGGTGGCGTTGACGTCCATATACGCGCTTACTATGTCCGACGCCCCGTTGGAGTCCGTGAACGCGAAAGCGAAGGTCTGGCTGGCGCCGGAGCCGGAACTAGGCGTCACGCCTTCGTCCGCCAGGGTCATCAGCAAACCGAAGACGCCGACTCCGCTGGTCGTTCCGACATACACCTTGCCATTGGCGATGGTCGGAACGATGTATTTGTTCCCCGATCCGAATTGATCTCGCCCGTTCGCCGCCTGGTTGCTGTTGTAAAGCTCGGTGGCCAGGTTGCTCGCAGTATAGGCATGCAGCACTGCCGGAGACGAGTTTTCCGCGGCCCACACGATTGCGTTCGAAGTTCCGTTAGCCGAAATCGAGGGCGTCGCGCCCGGATACTCGAATGTGGTCGGCGAGTGGGATGACGCGACCGAATCAAACAAACCGCTGGTAAACTGGAACGCTTTTACGTAATCTCCCACGCCGCCGTAATACAGGTATCCGTTGAACCAGGCGGGGCTCGACCACACGCCGTTCGGCATCACGCCCGACAGCTGCTGATAAATGTTATCCGCGCTCGAGCTGAACTTCCCCAGATTGGCTTGGTTCACGACGTAGATGTTGTGGTCTTTGCCGGCGCCCACCGCCAGGGAAACCGAACTCCCGCTCGTGCCTGTCAGCGGAGGCAGCAGCATCATCCCGCCCGATCCGAAATCGGTATCGCTGCCCGATTCCGAGACCGTGTTGTCCATCGTGAAGTAGTCCGCCACCGACAAGCTTCCGCCGCTGGTTGAGATCTTCACGAAGGCATTGCCGAAGTCGTTGCTGGACGGAAACCCGTTGGAGAGAGTGGTATCGAAAGTTCCGTTGCCGGTGAGCAGATAGATATTCCCACTCGCGTCGGCGGCTGGCCCCGCGCCCGCCATCCAGATGCCGCCGTCATTGCCGTTGGGGATCAGATCCAAGACGCTGACTTGCGCGAGTGTAGTCTCGTTGTAGCCCATCACCCAGCCCGTGTAGGGAGGATCGTCGCAGTGCGATCCCCAACTGGTATATACGACGCCATTCAGAATCAGCAGGCCCGGCCGCTCCTTATACTGCGCGGGACTAAACGTCACCGTCCCGCCGGAGCTGCCGGCCCCCGTGCCTGGAAAGGTCGCCGCTACTTCCTTGGGGCCGCTGAACTCCTCCGCGCCGGTGGTCAGGTCGAGCGCATGCAGCCGGTGATGATAATTCCCGGACTCGTCCTTCGTCATGGCGACGGTATACATGGTTCCGTGAGCGCCGCTACTCAAATCGATGGCGGGAGTGGCGGTAGCGCCGATAGTCGGGGTCACCTGACCGCATCCGCGGTCGTCGGAAGGCGTTTCGTTCGCGCCGAGTAGAGAACCGTGCCAGTATTGGGTGCCGTTGTCGGCATCGAAAGCGTAGGCGCTGTCGTTTTCCGTGACGACGTAAAGCACGTTGCGCGCGCCATGACCCGAAATGTTGACCGACGGCACGTACAGCGGTTGAGCGTCCACTTTTCCGTCCACCGAGAGCGTGAACAGCTTCCCGAAAGTGGAGGAGTTTACGTTCGCCGGCGTGAGCACCGTCTCCTGAAGATTCTGTCCGGTGCGCGCATTGTCGTTATGCCACGTCAGCACACTCACCTGGCCATATGCCGGTCCCGCCAGGCACGCAGCTAGCCAAAGTGCCGCCGACGGCAACGCAGGCCCGTGAACAACAGGTATCCGCATATCGATAGTTAGACTCTTCCAGGCCCTTCTTTGATCATCCGCCATGAGCCACGCTGTGTCCATCAGGCAAATAGGGTATCTACGCGGAACCATGGGCCGAACGGCGTAAGGCTCCCGCGATATCCCGGACGGCGTACAATCAGGACTTATGGCGGAAGAGACCCCGGCTGGCGAAATCACAGCCAAAGAAGCGGCGTCGGATCACATATTCGGTTTCGGCACGCGCGCGCTGCACGCCGGTCAGCGCCCGGATTCGGAAACTGGGGCCCGGGCGGTGCCGATCTATCAGACCACTTCGTACGTTTTCGAGGACACGGAGCACGCCGCCAGCCTGTTCAACTTGCAGCGGTTCGGCAACATCTATACCCGCATCATGAACCCCACCACGGCCGTCTTCGAGGAGCGCATGGCGTCCTTGGAGCGAGGCGTGGGCGCGCTGGCGTTATCGAGCGGCCAAGCCGCGCAATTCATCGCCGTCACGAATCTGCTCGGCCAGGGCGATGAGATCGTGGCCGCCAAGACTCTCTACGGCGGCACTTATACGCAATTCGACATCAGCTTCCGGCGCTTGGGAATCCAGACCGTCTTCGTGGATCCCGACGACCCCGAGAATTTCCGGCACGCTATCACGCCGCGCACGCGCTTGCTGTACGGCGAAACCATCGGCAATCCGGTCTTGAACGTTCTGGATATCGAGGCGGTGGCCAAAATCGCGCACGAGGCTAATCTCCCGCTCATGGTGGACAACACTTTCGCGTCGCCATACCTGGCTCGGCCGATCGAGCACGGCGCGGACATCGTGGTCCACTCGGCTACCAAATTCATCGGCGGGCACGGGACTTCGATCGGCGGCGTCATCGTCGATAGCGGCAAATTTCCGTGGGATCGCGGTCCGTTTCCGCACATGCTCGAGCCGAGCAAGGGCTATCACGGCATTCGCTTCTATGAAACGTTCGGCGATTTCGCCTACATCATGAAGGCGCGCGTCGAGGGACTGCGCGATTTCGGGCCGGCCTTGAGCCCGTTCAACTCCTTCCTGTTTCTGCAAGGACTCGAAACGCTTAAGCTACGCATGGAATGCCATTCGCGCAATGCGCTCGATGTCGCGCGTTACCTTTCCACGCATTCTCAAGTCGGATGGGTGAACTATCCTGGGTTGGCATCCAACCCCTACCACGCGCTCGGTCAAAAGTATCTTCCGAAGGGCGCGGGCGCGGTGATGAGTTTCGGAATTCGGGGCGGCCTGGCCGCCGGCAAGCGGTTCATCGAAAGCCTGAAGCTGTTCTCGCATCTGGCGAACGTCGGCGATGCCAAGAGCCTGGTGATCCATCCAGCCTCCACTACGCACCAGCAGTTGAGCGACGAAGAAAAGGCGACGGCCGGCATCCGCGATGACATGATCCGGCTTTCGGTGGGAATCGAAGAGATCGACGACATTCTTTGGGATCTGGACCAGGCGCTCACTCGGTCGAGCAAAGCATGATGGCGGATGGCGTCAGCGCGAATTCCTCGGTGAACCAGAGCCGGTTCAGAACCACGGCGGCGGATCGCATGCGGATTCTCGAAACCTACCATCGCATCGCCATGGTGGGTTTGTCTTCGAATCCATTCCGGCCCAGCCACTTCGCGGCCATCTACTTAATCTCCAAAGGCTATGATGTGACGCCGGTGAATCCGCGCGAACAGGAAATCCTGGGGCGGCGCTCCTACGCCTCGCTCCGCGAAGCGCCGGGCCCGCTTGAAATCGTGGACATCTTTCGCGAACCGTCCGCCGTGCCCGCGATTGTCGAAGATGCCATCGCGCTGGGCGCCAAAGTGATTTGGATGCAGCTCGGCGTGATCCACGAAGAAGCCGCCGAAAAGGCTCGTCAGGCAGGGCTCGAAGTTGTAATGGATCGCTGCATCAAGATCGAACACGCCCGCTTCTTCGGCGGTTTGAGCACTATCGGATTAAATACCGGCGTTATCAGTTCGCAAAAGCGAAATCATTCGTAAGAGCGGGCCACCAGCCCGCGGAAAAGGACACACTATGTCAACAGCAACTCAGACTCCCGCTTCCGCGATCACTCCGCTAACCAAGGAGCAAGCCCATCGCGACATTCAGCCGATCTTCGACAAGCTCACCCACGTTTTCGGCCACATGCCGGCTTTCTTCGGCACGATGGCGCGCGTTCCCGAAGCTCTGGCTCATTTTATTCCGCTCTATGGCGCGATCATTGACAAGGGCTCCGTCGAGGCGAAGTACAAGGAATTGGCGTACCTGAAGACCGCGCAAATCAACGGATGCGAATATTGTTTCCGCGCGCATTCGGCATCCGGAAAAAAGCACGGCGTCAGCGAGCAGCAGATTAACGGCCTGGCTTTCTTCGCCCGCAGCGCCGCTTTCGACGAAAAAGAGAAGGCCGTGCTTCTCTATGCGGAGCGCGTAACTCGCGGCGCGTCGGCCATGCGGCCCCCCGCGCTTCAGGAGCTGAAGCAGCATTTCAACGACGATCAGATCGTGGAACTGACGCTGACGATTTCGATCGCCAACTTCACCAATCGGTTCAACGACGCTTTAACCGTCACTCCGGACCTGGGCTAGATTCGCGGTCGAGAGCTTGGTGGCCGCTCGCGATGGGCGGCCGCATTCGCTGAGGGGAGAGACATGCAGAGCCACCAAGGGCGGTTCGCCGGGGAAGTCCGAAGTTTGCTGCTACTACCGATTTCGGCGGTACTTTTCGGTTCAGGCGCAATGATGCGCGCGCAGCAAAGCGCCGACTATTTTCCGCTTGCGGTCGGTAATTACTGGATATATCAATGCTACGTCATGGAAACCGTCCGATATATTGGCGGCGGGCGGATGTTACCGGCTGAGACCACGCAGAAGACCTGGCGATCAGAGATCACACAGATCGTCTATCGGAAGGGTGGGCGTGAACCAATCGCGGCGGCGTTTTTCGACAGTTCTCCACGACCCGTTGCCGCTGATTTGTCGCTGCCGGTATGTACGAAAGACCGAAACTTCCACTGCTTAGGCGACAAAGGAGCTCCCAACATTCTGATCAGCGTGAATTCAAGAAGAATCTATCAGATCAGTCACTGGGATTCTGCGTTCCCCGAGGTCCTCCGCAGAGTACAGGACCCTAACGACAACCTTTCTGACCTGCTGCGTTACACGCAGATCCTCGACCTGCCTCTTGCACTCGGGAAACGGTGGGGTGGGCCATTTTTTTCCTGGCACGTAACTCAGCGTGAGAAGAACTCGCCGATCGGCGTACAAGGCGCTGGCGCCACTTCGAACCGGGAAGGCTTTATTCTCGAAGCCTCCGATAACACCGGAAACCAGAGAGTCACCTTTGTCCCGAGCATTGGCATCACTCACGTTTCCGCCGAATCGCTTTTTCGCCGAGGCGACCCCAACCATTGGGAATCGGAAGCCAAGCTCGTCGAAGTTCACCTGAATCAGACGAAGGCAGCGGGCGTGCGCTAACCGGCTGCCGGGTTTTGAGGGTAAAGGACATGCGTCCAATTCTTACGAAACGCCGCGCGGCGTCCCCTTTTACACTGGTGGCTGATATAAACGTAGGGAGGGCGTACCCAAGATGGCGCTATTTTATACCGACTTCCTCTCGTTGGCTTGCTCGAATGTTCAAGCTGAGAAACAATGGTGGATCACGGCTTTCGAAGCCAAAGAGACAAGGGTGCCCGCCGATTGGGATGATCCGCTTCCCTCGGATGTTGCGCTGAAGTTGTCGGGAGCCGATCAGCCCACTATTTCGCTCAGCGACCGAGGGGAGATCGAGCGGGCCGGGTACGACCGCCAGAACGATCCTCACCCTTTGGTATTTTGTAGCAACCTGAAAAAGGCCCACGAATATCTTAGCGGCAGAAAGGTCACGGCTGGTCCCATCCAAGACGGTGGCGGAACACAGTTCTTTGAGGTCCGCGACCCGGAAGGAAACACCATCGAAATTTGCAAAGAACCCTAACTCTAGCCGTTGCACGGAAGACCCTTTTGCGAAGGCGGTGCGAATGGGCTCAGGTCCGTTTTTGCCAGTGCGATGGATCACGGCTGGCATGAAAGCAGGCGATCACGATCAGGGCTTCATCTTCGACGACAAAAAACAACGAGTACGGGAAGCGGCGCAAGAGGGCGCGGCGGACATTTTTGAACACGGTGGGAAACTGCCGGGGATCATCGCTCATCCGTTCGATCAGGTCGCCCATCGTTTGGCGAAAACGCCGGCCCAGCCCGGCGGCCTCGCTTTCATACCAATCCTGCGCCTCGATCAACTCCCCACGCGCGGCTGGAGTGAAGATAACCGAAAGCACTACGGGCAACGCTGTTCAAGTTCAGCTTTTAGGGATGCCCACGTTACTCCATTGCGCCCATCTTCGTCGAGCGAACTGAGGCGGCGTTCAAGCTCGGCTTCCTGGGCACTGGTTAAGGGAAGCTGCTCATGTTCGAGACTATCCCAAAGCTGCGCGATGAGCGCCAAACGTTCCGGGGGCGTCAAACGAACGATCTCAGCAGGAGTGAGCAATCTCATTTTTTCCAGTCTACGAAAAAGAGAGCGCAGGAGCAAAGCCTGAAAAGCCCTCGGCTTCGGTCGAGCGTTTTGCTTTTCAGCCACGTCGCATAAGGGACCCCTTTTGGAACGTTGGCGTGCTTCACCCTGAACGGCACGTCCACCTCGTCGAGGTTTCGA
>Ga0302326_10010998_pt1 | contig 19539 bp, 18 predicted proteins | sample Palsa_T0_3_FD_202264 | JGI IMG/M metagenome (GOLD analysis project Ga0302326, IMG submission 202264) | Peat permafrost microbial communities from Stordalen Mire near Abisko, Sweden - Palsa_T0_3 | ecosystem: Environmental > Terrestrial > Soil > Palsa > Peat permafrost | place: Sweden: Abisko...
GCTCCGCGCGAACTCGCTCGACCTGCTCCAATGCGATCCACATGACGGGAACTCCCATCGCTTGGCCTCCACCACGTCCAGCTCCAAGCCCATACCGCGCGCAGCTCCACTCGCAACTGCACCCCAGCAGCGAAAGTGGACAGAACCCGGAGTGAAACGCAGGGCAAGATAAAGGGACGGCGCTGCCGACTACGCAAGTGAGGGAAACACCATACGATTTAACAGCGCTATCCGTTTGGCCGTGGATCCGTGGTCCTTTCCAATACCCTGATTTCATTACGTACTAGACGGCGCTACACATGCCCAAAGACGACGATCTCCCGGTTTTCCGGCCACATTTCGGAAAAGGCAAAAAAAATCCGTTTGGCACCCCAAAGAACGCGTTTCGGAACGCCGTCCTTGCGAGCGTGCGTGCCGGAAGCCGGATCGCGCGCGCTTTGCGACCCGCCAAGACACGCATCGCGGTGCGCGCTCCGACCGCCCTCTCCCGCCGCGTTGTCCTCAAGGCCCGCGTCGTCCAGATGAAGGCCGACGGCCTCAAGGGAGCCGCCATGCACCTGCGCTACATCCAGCGCGAGGGCGTCGAGCGCGACGGCTCGAAGGGCGACCTCTACGGTCCCGACGGGCCCGCCAACCCAGAGGCGTTCGAGCAACTCGTCGCCGGGGAGAAGCACCAGTTCCGCTTCATCCTCTCGCCCGAAGACGGCGAGGAGCTCGACATGCCGGCGTACGTCCGGCGCTTCATGGCGCAGGTGGAGAAGGACCTCGGCCGACGCCTCGACTGGGCGGCGGTCAACCACCACGACACCGACAATCCCCACGCGCACATCGTCATCCGCGGCGTCGACCGCGACGGCCTCCCCGTTCGCTTCGACCGCGACTACATCTCCAACGGCCTGCGCGCTCGCGCTCAGGAGCTCGCGACCCAGGAGCTCGGCCCGCGATCGCAGATCGACATCCAACGCGCGCGTTCCAAAGAGGTCCTCCAGGACCGATTCACGTCCCTCGACCGGGACCTCGAACGGCGTGCCGTCGACGGCGTCATCACGCTCCGCACGGGCATGCCCGTCGCGAGCGGCGCCACCACCCTCACCGCGCGCATGCAGCACCTCGCCGAGCTCCGCCTGGCTGAGCGCCTCTCCCCCACCTCCTGGCGCATGACCCCCGACTGGGCCGCTCACCTTCGCTCGCTCGGAAGCCGTGGCGACATCATCAAGCAGATGCACGCCGCCCTCCACGGTGACCCCGCCCGCTACCGCGTCCTCGAGGGTACGGCGACCGCCGCCTCGGCCCGCTACGGCCGCGTAGCCCAGAAGGGCCTCTCCGACGAACTACGCGCGTCCTTCTATGCCGTCATCGAGACCGCCGACGGCACCGGATACCACGTGCCCCTCAGCAACCGGGCCGCCGCGCAACTGCGTCCGGGCGACCTCGTCGCATTCTCGCCCGCGCCGGCTCCGCCCACTCCCTCCCCAGCACGACATCCACCGCAACCGCGCGCCATCATCCGCAACTTGCCCATGCCCATCGCCGCCCAGGTCCAGCACCCGGGTCCCGTGTGGCTCGACCACGTCGACCTTCGCTCCGTGGCGCCTTACGGTCTGGGCGCCGACGTCCGACAGCACCTCGAGCAGAGGCACGCCCACCTTCGCAAGCTCGGCGTCGCCCCGGCCGATCCTCATCGCATCACCGCCCTCCGGGAGCTCGAGCGGAGGGCGGTAGGAGAAGGGGTCGCGGCGCAGCGCAGCCTCGCCTTTCTCCCGGCCACTCCGGACGGCTTTCGCGGGCGCATCGGGCTGGCCGTCCAAGGCGCGGACGGGACGACCTATGCCGTGGTCTCGGATGGATCGCGCGTCGTCGTCACCCCCGTCAGCCCCGACGTCCGTCTTCGCAACGGGCAAGCGGTCACCCTCGCGCGAGACGTATCCGGGAACCTCACCGTGCGACCGGTCGACAAAGACCGGGACATGGGCCGCTGACCATGGGCTCGACCTGGTCGGCGCGGACAATGCGCGTGAGCCAGGTCCTCGCAAAGAACGTGAGGCCGCCGAAAGCGCGCGCCATTCGCCTCGGAAAGTCCAGGCCACCGAGGCGCGCCGGGCGCCCGGCAGCATGAGCCGAGACGACCCTCAGACTGTGTCGGACGGCCGCAGCTGACGGCGGAGCGCGTCGAGGGCGCGGTTGTGCAGACGCCGGGCCGTGGTAAGCGGGAGGCCCAGGGCGCTCGCAGCTTGCGCAAGGCTCTGCCCGCCGAAGTAGTGCAGCTCGAGAAGTCGACGCTCGACTGCGGGCAGGCTCGCCAGCAGTGTCGGGAGCAGTGCCAGCTCTTGCGCCGACGCCAGCATCTCCTCCGGCGTCGCCGGCGTCGCGTCCGGCGCGTGGGCGATCGCGATCCTCGCGGCGTTTACCGGGCGATTCTCGGCGAGTCGTACGCCGTCGAGGATCGCGCTTCGTATCTGCAGCCTTGCCCACTGCGCGAACGGTACCCCTCGCGCCGGATCGAACCGCCTCGCGGCCTCGAGCAATCCTTCCAGCCCGAAGGTCCTCAAATCATCCACAGTCGCGCACGATCCCGGAAAATGGCCGGCAAGCGCACGCGCCTGCTCCTCCACGAGAGCCCGTTCGGCATGGAACCGAGCCAGCACTTCCGTGCTCTCGATCCAGCCTTGTTGTTCCGTCGAAGCCGGCGCGACCGGCGCCGCGGCGGAGAGTGCGACGGAGAGCAACATGGAGAGGGCCCTCGGCGAGGCCGCCAAGGTGAGCGCCTCGTCGGACCGACAGCATTCGAGCGTCGTGCTGCCGCGGAGAGTCTTCGCCGCCGTTCGATGCACCTCGTCGAGGTACGCGACGAGAGCCTCGCGGGTTTCCGGGACGCTTCGCCGCGCAGCACGCCAATCGGTGAGCGTCGCACGAAGCACGGCGCGAAGCTCGCTTGCGCGACCGACGATCCCGTCGCTTCGGCCGTCGCGCTCGAGACGGCGCAATAACCCGTTGAGGCGCTCCGCGTGAGACATGACCGGCTGAAGGCCGGAAGGGATCTGGCTCATGTTCATGGCGTGCGGATGGGGCCCATGGCTCCTTCCGCTAAGAAAGCGCCCCTCCCAGGACGGGTCAACAGAAAGACGCAACCCGTCGGCTCCAGTGCGAAGGAACAGGGGCGAAACGGCGATTCACCGCTTCCTGAAGCTCCCGTCCCCGGTCGTCGTAAGGACCACGTCGCCGTCTCGCTCGGTCGCCCAGAGCCGCTCGCTGGTGGGGATCTCCACCCAGTCGGTGGGCTGCGAACCAGCGCACCGATCGCCGTCGAACGACCGGAGGCGCTTCGCGCCGGGCCCTCCGAGCACGGCGGTCAGCCTCTGCACGACGAGGGTCCGCGGGTGGCAGTACTCGTTCAAGCCGGCGCCGGGCTTGCCCGCCGAGATGACGGCGTAGCTCGGGTGCGTTTTGGCGAGGAAACCGGGCGCCGATGTGGCCGTGGGGATCGAGCCGAGCCTCCTCGTCGTGCTCGGCGTCCCCCATGAAGAGGACCGAGGACGAACAAAAGTCGAGACGAAGGCCGATCGAACAGTCGTTCGGATCGTGCGAGCACGTGGGGGGCCACCCCGGCGGCAGGATGGGCGTGGGCGTCACGTCCGCAGAAGGCGCGAACGGTGCTTCGGGGTGCTCCGGATCGACGGCGCGGACACTTGTTCCGCGCTCCTCGGCCGCGCGATGCGCGCGCCGCACCTCGGCCTTGCCGGCGTCCCGGCCGTTGTCCACGTAGGTCACCACCTGGAACAACTCGAGGACTGCCGGCGCTCCGCCGATGTGGTCGGAGTGCTGGTGCGCTTATGAGTTGCACCGCATAACACGCATTCTCGGAAGCCCTTTGCCGCTGCGTCATAGGTGCTGAGCTAGCGCCCGGCACGAAAGTGGACCATGATGGTCCATCATGCGCCGTACCTCTCTCGTTCACGCCAAGGCCCACCTCTCCGAGCTCGTCGACGAGGCCGAGCACAAGCGAAAGCCCGTGCTCATCCTCCGCCACGGCAAGCCGGCCGCGGCGCTGGTGCCCGTCGAGCTCGTGCTCGGCAAAAAGGCCGTCGCGGCCCGACCGATGAGCGCCAAACAATCCCGCGCGCTGCTCGACGAGCTCGCGGCAAGTGCCCCCGAGTCGACCATGACGATGGAAGAGGCGCTGGGGCGCAATCGCCTTGATCGCTTCTGAACGATGAAGCTCGTCCTCGACGCATCGGTCGCCATCGCCTCCGTGCGCCCAAGCGAGCCGGCGTACGCCGCGGCACGTGCGCGCATGGACCGCGTGCTCCAAGGGCTCGACGAGCTCGTGCAGCCGTCGACCTTTCGCGTCGAGGTGGGCGGCGCGCTCGCTCGACTCGGGCGCCCCGAAGCGGAGATCCGGAGGCTCGTCGATCCCCTCTGCGCGCCGCCTCATGCGATCGTGACGATCGGCCCGAAGGGCGCCGCCGCCGCCGAAGCACGCGCCATCCAAGCGCGGCTACGCGGCGCCGATGCGCTGTACGTGTGGCTCGCGTCGGCGCGAGGGCTCACGCTCTGCACGCTCGACCAGGAGATGGCCCAGCGCGGGGGGGCGTTTTGCAAGGTCATCGCTCCCTGACGCAAAGCGCCGGTCGTGCCTCGTCTCCATCCGATCGGAGGGCGGGAAGGAAGGACCCACCCTCGTTGATTCGCAAAGCCACCCTCCCAGAACCGCTCCACCGCCTCACTGCAGCCACCACCCGACGACGTAGCCGACGACAAAAAGATCGCTCCGATGGCGACGAGACCGATCCGCAGGGGCCGCCACCAGAACACGACGCCCTCTCTCGGCCCACGAGGCGGGATGAGGAACATCAGCGACTCGCCTCGAGCGGGTCCTCGAGGGCCCGGTAGCGCCGGTAATACGCGGTGACCGCCGCGACGTAATCGCGCGTCTCCGCGAAGGGGGGGATCCCAGAGAAGCGCAGCACCGCGGCGTCGCCGGCGTTGTACGCGGCGACCGTGAGCGTGAGATCGCCGTGGAACTCGTTCGCGAGCTCGCGCAAGAGCCGGACGCCGCCCAAAATGTTGTCGTGCGGGTCGAGGATGTCCCGCACGTTCATGCGTTTCGCGGTCTCGGGCAGGAGCTGCATCAGGCCGCGCGCGCCCGCCGTGCTCACCGCGCGCGGGTCGTAGTCGCTCTCGCAGCGGATGATGGCGCGCACCAGCGGCTCGGGGATCTGGTAGAGCGACGCAGCCTGGACGATCCATCGGTCGTAACGGCTGTAGCGCGCGGGGTCGCGGTCCCGAGGGGCCACGCTGCGATGGTTCGACGGCGGCAGCGGGAGATCCGCTCGGCCGTGGTAGACGCGATAGTGGCTCGCGTCCCCCGGAACGTTGGTGAAGTGTTCTCCACCCCGGGCGTCCTTGTAGACGTAGATTTCCGCGCGCGCCGAGCGAGCGAGGAGAGCCGTCCCGACGGCGGCGAGGACCGCCGTCCGACAGAGCGTCCTTCGGTCAGGGGCCATCGGACGGCATCGCGGGCGTTGCGGGTGCTGCGGGTACTGCGGGCGCCGGCGGCTCGGGAGACTTTGGCGCGTCGAGGGGGGCGCGCGGCGCTTTCGCGGCGAGCTCGGCGAGCTCGCCCTCGTCCGCGACGACGTCGCGCGGGAGATCCTCGAGAAAGCGCCGCCCTGCGGAAAACTGGCTGGCCACGAACTCGACGAAGTGCATGTACCGGCCTTCCGCTGTGGTCCTGGCCGACTGGCGCGCGCCCTCCGCGATCGCCGGTGTATGCGCGAACCACAATTTCACGAAAACGGCGAAGGCCTCCGTGAGCAGCTCGAGGTCGCGCTGCGCACGCGTCTGTGCCCGCGAGACGCGGTCCAGGCGCCCCATGATGAGCGCCGCGTCGCTCGCCGGCGAGTCGCCCCAGTACCGATGGAGCGCCTCCCGGATGACGGCGCTCTCGCTCGTGTTCGTGGCAGCGCACTGGGCGATCAAGCGCTTGGAATCGTCTCGACGTAGGTACGGGTGGTGACGGACAACGTTGCGGGAACGTCGGGCAGAAGGCGTGGTCATGTCGGGTCCTCACAGGGGAAGGTCGTCGGGAGGCGTTGTGGCGCTGGGCGCCGGCTCGGATTCCGTGTCTTCGGTGAGCGGGGACGAAAAAAAGCCCGTCCAGGCCTCCGCCGTCGCCGCCGCGGCGACGGCGACGATCGGGGCAGGTGAGGCGGGTGCGAGACCCGGCTCTGTCGCGATCATCCGCCGCTCGGTCGGCGGTACTGGGAGCTCCCAGTCGCCGGGCGTTTTGGAGAGGAGCTCCGCGGCCTGCTCGTCCGGACTGTCCGGCGGACGGAGGACGTCGCGGCCGCGAAAGCGCGGGTCGAGGTAATAGCGCACCTTCTTCGCGCGGTACGGCAGAAGGCCGCCGATGAAGAGGATGCCGTCGTCCTGCGAGAGCTGAGTCACCTCTGCGGGGGTCAAGAGAGGCCGGGCGTACTCCTGCTCGCTCACGGACCGGTTCGTGAGAAAAAGCCCGGAGCCGCTCCGCGACTTCTGCGTCTTTCGCTCCGTCGCCTGGCCTAGGAGGTCCGAGATGCGCTTGGCGGTCTTGTCGTCGTTCGCGGCGAAGGTCAGGCGCCCGTGGCAGTTGTCGAGAATCGAGTTGTTCTGGCCGTAGGCTTTCTCGAGCTGGTTCAGCGACTGCGCGATGAGAAAGCACTTGATGCCGTACCCGGCCAAGAACGCGAGGGCGGTCTCGAAGAAGTCGAGCCGGCCCAGCGACGGAAACTCGTCGAGCAGGAGCAGGAGCTTGTGCCGGTAGGCGGTCTTGCCCCCAAAGTCCATGGACTCGGTCAGGCGCCGCCCGATCTGATTGATGAGAAGGCGGATGAGCGGCCGCGTGCGTGAGAGATCGCTCGGAGGGACGACCAGGTAGAGGCTCACCGGCCGATCCGCGTTCATGAGATCCGCGATGCGGAAGTCGGAGCTCGAGGTGCTTCCGGCAATGAGCGGGTCTCGGTAGAGGCCCAGGCACGACATGGCGGTGGAGAAGACCCCGGAGAGCTCGTTCTCGCTCTTGTTGAGCATCTCGCGCGCGGCCTGGGCCACGACCGGGTGCGGGCCCGCCCCCAGGTGCTGCGTCTCGAGCATCCGCTGCAGAGTCTCCATCTGCCGGCGGCCCGGATCGGACAGGAACGTCGCCACACCCGTCAGCGTCTTGTCCGCCTCGGCGTAGAGCACGTGGAGGATGGCTCCCACGAGCAAGCTGTGCGCGGTCGTCTGCCAGTGATCCTTCGTCTCCTTATCGCCCGTCGGATCGACGAGGATGTCGGCAACGTTTTGGGTGTCCTTGACCTCGGAGAGCCCTTTCCGGATTTCGAGCAGCGGGTTGAAGTGGACCGAGTCCAGAGCCGTCGGCTCGAAGCGCCACACGTGACTGAACTGCCTTCGCCAGCCGGCGGTCAGCGTCCAGTTCTCCTTCTTGATGTCGTAGACGAGAACCGAGTGCGGCCAGGTGTGAAGCGTCGGGACCACCAGGCCGACGCCCTTGCCGCTGCGGGTCGGGGCAAACGCGAGCAGGTGCTCCGGGCCGTAATGCCGGACGAGGCGCCCCGGCTGTCGTAGGACGATCTGGGTCTTGCCCGCCCCGTCGATCGTCGTCCTGTAGACCGCGTCGGAGGTCTGGCAGAGGACGACGCCGTCGTCCCGCAAGAGGCCCGCCTTCTCGATCTCGCGCGTCGTGGCCCAGCGGGAGCTGCCATGGGCGGTGCTCGGCTTGCCCGGCGACTGGCGAGCCATGACGAGGAGAAGGACCACCAGTGCGCCGACGGCGGAGGCGCTCGAGATCATCCCCGCGTTCCGGAAGACGTCCGGGGCCCGGCGACCCAGCGTGTCCGTGCAGCGGATCCACGCCCACGGGGCGTAGACCGCGCTGGCTCCCACCCCGAGCCACGGTTCGCCGAGCTCCGGAGGCTGGTGCAGGGCGCCGGCGACGTACTGCGTGGAGGCGGACAGGCCCAGCGCGCCGAGGAGGACGAGCAGGAGGAGAGCGACGACACGACGCATGCCCTTTAAGTCGAGAGCGCGGGACCCTCCCAACCACTCCCCGCGTCGATTTCGCGATTTTCGCGACGGAGTCCCTATTTCGGGGGCAGCCTCCCCCATTCCGCGAGTCCAAAGAAAGTTGTCGTATGCGGGGAGCCTCTTGAGCCACCCAAGACGCAAAAGAGACCGTAAATGTTTTCGGGGGAGTCTTCCCCCATTCCCGGCGTCCCACGGAGTTGTCGTAAGCGGGGAGCCTCTTGAGCCACCCAAGACGCGAAAAAGACGCGGTGGCGCGTCGATTTATTTTTCGCGCTCCGAACCGGCGGATTTCTGGACGCTTTTCGTCGCCGCCCGTTCTTCCAGCGACACCCAAGTACGATTTTTTGGCTCGCCGACCTTCCCCGCGTCGATTGGAAGGGAAAGGAAATGCAGCCCAGCGCCTCGCCCCCGGCGGACATCACCGAGACCCGGGCCCGTCTCACCAGCGCCCTCGCCAGCGCCCTCGCGCCGCTCGGTCCCTTCCTCGAGGACGCGCGTGTCGTCGAGATCATGCTCAACGCCGACGGCGTCGTCTGGATCGACCGGATCGGCGAGGGCATGGTGCGGACGGGCGTCCGCATGGAGCGCGTGGCCGCCGAGGCCATGCTCCGCCTCGTCGCCGCGGACGTCGGTGTCCATCTCACGGCCTCCTCCCCCGCCCTGGCGGCCAAGCTCCCTCCGCCGTGGGCCGCGCGGCTCCAGGCGTTCCTGCCTCCGGTCGTGGACGCTCCCGTCTTCGCGCTGCGAAAGCCCCCCGGGATCGTCTTCTCGCTGCCGGACTATCTGCGCGCCGCCATCCTGACTCAGGACCAAAGTCGCGCGCTCGTCTCCGCGATTCACAACCACCAAAACATCCTCATCGGGGGCAGCACCGGAAGCGGAAAGACCACGTTCGCCAACGCGCTGCTCCGCGTCGTCGCCGACGCCGGCGAAGCCGAGCGCCTCTACATCATCGAGGACACTCCGGAGCTCCAGTGCTCGGCGCCGAACAAGCTCCAGATCCTGGTCCAACCGGGCGCGCTCACCTGGCGCGACGCGGTCATGGCCGCCATGCGCGTCCGGCCCGACCGCATCATCGTGGGCGAGGTACGCGACGGCTCGGCGCTCGAGCTTTTGAAAGCGTGGAATACGGGCCACCCCGGCGGCCTCGCCACCATCCACGCGAACGATACGCGCGGAACGCTCGACCGCTTCTGCCAGTTGCTCGAGGAGGTCGTCTACCCCGCTCCGCGCGCCCTCGTCGCCCAGACCATCCACCTCTGCGTCCACATCACGCGAGACCCCGCGCATCCCGCCGGCCGCCGTGTTTCCGGTGTCGATCGCGTCGTCGGGCTGGCCGCGGACGGCAGCTGGAACCTCGAATCGGCCTCACCCCCCGCACCCATCTCGGCCCCGACCCTTTCGGAAAATCAGGAGGAGGATCCATGAAACTCGGCATCTCCGTTCGCGCCCATCCACGCGCCCTTTCGCACGCGGCGCTTCTCGCCTTCGCCCTCTTCGCCCAAACGATCGCCGCGGCCCACGCCGCCACCTCGAGCGGCATGCCCTGGGACGCTCCGCTGAACCAGATCGTCACGGCCCTCACGGGGAGCGTGGCGCACGTCATCGGCGTCATTGCCCTCTTCGGTCTCGGCTGCGGGTTCGCGTTCTCCGAAGGCGGCTCGATGATGCGCAAGGCCCTCTTCGTCGTCCTCGGCCTCACGCTTGCGTTCAACGCGGCGACGTGGGGACTGCAATTCCTCGGTCTCGGCGGCGGACTGCTCGTCTGACGCCGGCGCTGTCCGCCAACCCCGCCCGAGCGCTGCATCCCGACCCTCACCCCCCCTGGACCGTCTTTCCATGTTCAACCTACGCGAGTACCGCGAGCCCACCCACCGCTTGCCCGACTATCTCCCCTGGGCGGCCATCGTCGCCCCGGGAGTCGTCCTGCAGAAGGACGCCGTCCTCCAGAAGACGCTCGCCTTTCGGGGTCCCGACCTCGCGAGCTCCTCGGACTCCGAGCTCATCTCCGCCACCGCGCGGCTCAACAACGCCCTTCGCCGCCTCGGATCCGGGTGGGCGCTCCACATCGAAGCGCAGCGCTTCGAAGCCAGCGACTACCCGGAGGGCCAGTGGATCCATCCTGCGGCACGCCTCGTCGACACCGAACGAAAGCGAACCTTCGCAGCCGCCGGCTCGCACTACGAGTCCAGCTACTACATCACCTTCTCGTACCGCCTCCCCAGCACGTCGAGGAGCCGCGTCGCCGCCCTCTTCTACGACGATCCGGCGGAGACCCCGGACAATCCGACCGCGCTGACGCGCGACCTCGAGCACTTCGAGCGCACCGTCGCAGAAACGGCCGACATCATGCGGGGCGTTTTTCCCGAAGTCGGCGCGCTCACCGACGATCAGACCCTCACCTACCTCCACAGCACCATCTCGACGCATCGCCATCCGGTTCGCGCGCCCGAGACGCCGATGTACCTCGACGCTCTCCTCCCGGACATGGCGCTCACACCCGGCGACATTCCGCTCCTCGGCGCCCACTTCATTCCCACCTGCACGATCGCCGGCTTTCCCGCCGCCACCCAACCGGGGATCCTCGACGCGCTCAACCATCTGCAGATCGAGTACCGCTGGGTCACCCGCTTCATCGCGATCGACCGCACGGACGCCCGCCGCATCCTCGAGAAGTACCGAAAGCAATGGTGGGCGAAGAGAAAAGGCCTTCTCACCCTACTGAAAGAGGAGGCCTCCAAACAGGAGACCGCCCTCGTCAACAACGCCGCGGGCAATAAGGCCGCCGACGCCGACGCGGCCCTCCAGGAGCTCGGCGAGGACCTCGTGTCGTTCGGGTACCTCACGACGACGGTCACCGTGTGGGACGAGGACCTGGAAGCGGCCCGGCGAAAGCAGCAGGCCGTCGCTCAAGTGATCCAGGCGCGCGGATTCACCGTCCGGAGCGAGAGCCTCAACGCCTTCCACGCCTGGCTGGGCAGTCACCCCGGCAACGTCAACGCGAACGTCCGACGGCCGCTCGTTCACACCGTGAACCTCGTCCACATGATCCCGATCAGCTCCGTGTGGGCGGGAGACCCGGAGAACGAGCACCTCCGTCAAGTCTCGGGCGTCGGCGCGCCGCACATCCACTGCAGCACCACCGGCGACACGCCCTTTCGGTTGCACCTCAACGTGGGCGACGTCGGCCACACGCTCATCCTCGGTCCGACGGGCGCCGGCAAATCCACCTTGCTCGGCATGCTGGCCCTCCAGTGGCTCCGCTACCCCGGCGCCCAAGTCATCCTCTTCGACAAGGATCGCAGTGCGAGAGCCGCGACGCTGGCCGTCGGAGGCGCGATCTACGAGCCCGGCAGCACCCGCGCGCCGCTCGCCTTCCAACCTCTCGCGCACATCACCGACCCCGCCGAACGCGCCTGGGCGTCGGGGTTCGTGCAGACGCTCCTCACCGCGCAAGGCGTCCCCGTCAGTCACGGGATGAAGGCCGCGATCGACAGCGAGCTCACGTCGCTCGCCGCCAAGACCGACCCCACCCAGCGGACTCTCACCGTCCTCGCCCACCAACTCGCCTCGCACAATCGGGAACTCGCCCAAGCGCTCCGCCCCTACACGGTCAAAGGCCATTTCGGTCAGATCTTCGACGCCGCCAAGGACCACCTCGAGCCGTCCTTCTGGACGATGATCGAGATGGGACCGCTGATGGCGCTCGGAGAGGCGGCGGTGATCCCGGGCCTCGAATACCTCTTTCACCGCGTCGAGGCGCAGTTCGACGGAAGGCCCACCCTGCTCGTCCTCGACGAGGCCTGGCTCTTTCTCAGCCACCCCGTCTTCGCCGGCCGCCTCCAGGCGTGGCTGAAGACCCTCCGCAAGAAGAACGTCTACGTCGTCTTCGCCACCCAGGAGGTGGCCGACGCGACGAACCGCCCGGAGCTCCTCTCCACCATCCTCTCGGCCTGCCACACGAAGATCTTCCTCCCGGACGAGGAGGCCCTCACCCCCGCCATGGCGGCCGCCTACAGGAGCATCGGTCTCACCGACGCGGAGGTCGACATCCTCGCCAAGGCCCAAAAGAAGCGCGACTACTACTACCGCTCCGTCAAAGGAAAGCGCCTCTTCAAGCTCGACCTCGGCCCCGTCGCGCTCGCGTTCGTGGGGCTGTCGAGCGAGGCCGATCAGCGCCTGCTCGACCATCTCGTCGAGACCCGGCCCAGCCAGGTCGCGCGCGCTCTCCTCGAGTACCGAGCCGTTCCCTGGGCGATCGCGGAGCTCGATGCGCTCGTCGCCGCGGCGGCGCTGCCGGCAGCGCCCGTGGCGTCCACCCCTCCCCCTCCCCCCGCGGTCGTCGACCGCCGCACCGTCCGCATCACAGGAACGTGAAGCCCATGCCTCGACACCTTCGACGCTCCGTCACTCTCGCCGCGCTCGTCGCGGCGTTCCTCGCCCCGCGTGTCGCCCGCGCCCAGATTTCCTCGGACGCCGCCTTGCTGACGGAGCTCCTCTTCCAAGAGCAGCAAGCCGTCTCCAACCTCAACACGATCATCGCCAGCCTGAAGCAAGCCAACGCCCTCTCGCAACAAGTGCTGACCGGACGGCCCACCTCCGAGGTGGGGTACGCCCTCGGCATCCTTCGCGCGTCGCAAAACGACTACAACACCCTGATTCAGAACACCAACTCCATTGGCTATTCGATTGGCAACTTGCACAACGCCTTCATCGCCCTCTACCCCGACGGCGCCACCATCCAGTCGATGCCCGCCAGCCAATTCGACACGATCAACGCCAACGCGCAAACCGAACTCGTCACCGCGTCCGAGATCGCCGCGCGATCGCAGACCTCCGTCTCGGAGGTCGAGACCCAGACGGAGCTCGCCGAGACCATCCTCCAAAACTCGTCCGGCCTGGACACCATCGCAGGCCAGCTGCAGCTCGGCCTCCAGCTCTGCAGCATCATGCAGTCCGACTTCACGGCCATGATTCAGAACCTCGCCATGACGGGCCGCGTCTTGAGCGACACAGCCGCCATGCAGTCCTCCGATCACCGGTTCGCTCATGAGCGAACGAGGCGAAACCGCCTCAACTACACCTCCCGCGGCGCGCTGGTGAGCGTCCCCAACACCCTGCCCTGATCCCGCGCCATGACCCCCGACATCAGCTTTCTCACCCGCAGCCTCCAGGCGTTCATCGGCGTCTTCGGCGCCGGCTTCACCCATCTCTCCACCAAAATCAACGCGCTTCTCGCCATGCTCGCCGTCATCGAGCTGGCCCTCGTCGGATTTTGGTGGGCCCTCGGCGGCGGCGCAGAGCTCGCCGCAGTCGGCAAGAAGGTCCTCTACATCGGCTTCTGGATCTACCTCGTCCAGTCGTTCCCTTCCCTCGCGAAGGCCTTCGTCGAGTCGCTCGTCTCGGCCGGTCTCACCGCCGGCGGAGGCACCGTCACGGTCTCCCAGATCCTCGACCCGTCCGCCCTCGTGGGCGCGGGCCTCGATGCGACGGAAGCGCTCGCAGCGAAGCTCGGCGAGATGGGCACCTTCGACATGGCCGACATGATCGTCTTCGGCCTTGGCTACCTCACCATCATGGCCTGCTTCATCATCATGGCCGTCAATCTCTTTCTGGCCGTGCTCGAGTATTACCTGTTCGCCGGCATCGTGGGCATTCTCCTGCCCTTCGGGCTCCTGCCCGCGACCAAGTTTCTCGCGGAAAAGGCCATCGGCGCGGTCGTCTCGGCCGGGATCAAGCTCATGGTCTTGAGCTTCATCACGAGCGCCGTTCTTCCCCTCGTCCTCGCCACCCGCTTTCCCGGCACCGACGAGACCTGGAACATGAACGCCCTCTGGGCGACGATCTTGACGATGGCCGGCGTGACGGCCCTCAGCTGGAAAGCCCCCGGCCTCGCCGCGAGTCTCATGTCCGGCTCGCCCAGCCTCGGTGCCGAGCATGTCGCGCAAGCAGGGATGACAGCCTTCAGCACCGCCATGCTGGCCGGACAGGCCGCCGCGGGCCTCGCCACCGGGAATCCCGCCCCCGCGATCAGCGCCGCCACCCGCGTCGGCTCCGGCGCGGCGTCGACCGCTGCAGGCGCCTCCTCCGAGGCGAGTCCCCCCGTGGCCCCGGCCGCCGCGACCCTGGTGCGCAGCCTCGCCGCCTGAACCTCCCCACCCGCCCCAAACCCACCCTCCGAGAACCCGATGACCACCACCAACACCGCCTGGCGCCCCGACCCCGAACCCGACAACCCCTACCGGCGCGCGCGCCAGGAGTGGGACGACCGCATGGGCAGCGCGCTCGTTCATGCCCGGAACTGGCGCCTCGCCGCCTTCGTCGCGCTCGGCGCCGTCCTCCTCGCCATCGTCGGGATGATCTACCTCGGCCGCCTCCCCAAAGCGGTCCCGCACATCATCGAGGTCGACCACCTCGGCGGTGCCACGTACCGGGGTCCGGTCGGTCAGGCCGACTACGTCCCCACAGACGCCACCATCCGGTACCACCTGCAGCGATTCATCGAGAACACGCGCTCCATCTCGTCGGACGCGGCCGTCCTCAAGCAAAACTGGTTCGACGCGTACACCGCCGTCACGCCGAAGGGCGCCAACATGCTGACCGCCTACGTCTCGGCGCCCGAGCACGAGCCCTTCCGGCGCGCCCAGGAGGGAGCGCGCGTCACGCTCGAAACAGTCTCGGCCGTGCGGGTCTCGCAGGACACCTGGCAAGTCGACTGGCGCGAGACCACCTGGGACAGCCACGGCTCGGTCGTCGGCGCGCCCGCCCTCTGGCGCGGCATGTTCAAGATCCTTCTCCAGGTCCCCACGACCGCCGAGGCGATGGCAAAGAATCCCATCGGTCTCTACGTCGACGAATTCCACTGGGACACGGTCGCGCAATGACCCCGCGCGCCGACGGCTTCGAGGTCCCCCTTCACCGATCCCTCGTCGAGCCCATGACCCTCATGGGACTCCCGCGAAGCCTCGCGATCCCTCTCTGGCTCGTCCCTGCGGCGTTCGTCTTCGCCCTCCACCAGCTCTGGTTTGTCCCCGTCGGCATCGCGCTCCACGTCCTCTGCGCGGCCCTCGCCAAAACCGATCCGTACTTCTTCGACATCCTCCCCGTCGCACTCCGCGCCCAGCGCCGACTCGATCCCTAACCCTCGGACCCCCCTCGTCATGCGCAAAGCCTTTCATCTCCCGACCCTCGCCACCAGCCTGGCCCTCCTCGCGTGCTCCAGCGCGGCTCCTGCGGGCCTGCCGCCCGGCACGCAGTACACCCAAGCGGAAGCGGTTGCCGACCCGCCGCCGGCCCCCCCGAAAATCATTCACGTTCCGCCCGCCGTGACGCTGCCGGGCCAGCTGAAACGAGTCCCCGGCACGCGCAGCGCTGCGGCACCCACCGGGCCCGTCCTCAGCAAAGGGGCCAAGGCCCAGCAGGCCGTCGCCGCCGCCAACCTGGACTCGCAGCAGCGGCCGGACCCCGATGCGTATTTCAACGCCATCCTCCAATACACCTACGAGCCGGGAAGCCTCTACCAGGTCTACGCCGCGCCGATGCGGGTCACCGACATCACCCTCGAACCCGGCGAGAAGATCGTCGGCCAGCCCGCGTCCGGCGACGTCGTTCGGTGGGTCCTCGCGCTCGGCAAGTCCCTCAAGGGCGGCGTCGAGCAGTGGCACATCTACCTCAAGCCCACCCGCGCCGATCTCGAAACGAACCTCGCCATCAACACCGACCGGCGGAGCTACCTGCTCGAGCTCCACAGCTACCCGGACACGTACATGGCCGCGGTCGAGTGGCACTACCCGCAAGACGAGATGGCGCGGCTCACCACCGAGACGACGGACACGGCACTCCAGCAGCAAACCTCCGCGCCGGTCGTCAGCCTCGACGCCCTGAACTTCGACTACACCATCCAAGTCGTCCACGGCACGCCCCGCTGGACCCCGGTCCAAGTCTTCGACGACGGACGGCGCACCTTTCTCCGCTTCCCCGAGGCCATGCTGGTCCGCGAGGCGCCCGCCCTTTTTGTCCTCCGCAACAAGGAGACGCAGCTCGTCAACTACCGCGTCCGAGGCGACTTCTACGTGGTCGACCGACTCATCGACGCGGCCGAGCTCCGCGTCGGTCAGGGGGACCAGGAGATCGTCCGCGTCATCCGCACGTCGACGATCCCGGCGACGCCGCGCCCTCAATTGTCGGTCGTCCACCAATGACCGCGTCCGCCCCGACCGAGCCGGTCGACCCGCACCGGTCCAAGATTTCGCCCGACGATCCGCGCCTACGTCTCGGACGCGAGCGCGGGCGCACCCTCCGCGCCGGTCCCATCCTGGGCCTCGTCATCGCGGTCCTCGGCGTCGTCGCCGTCGCCCTGGTCATCGCGCTGCAGCCCGCGACTCCCGCCGGCCACGCAGCCCCGAAGTCCGACCCCGAGCCCCCCGCAGCCCCCCAGCAGCCTCCGGCCATTCCGGACGCCATCCGCAACGCGCAGGCCGTTCCCGTCGACCAGGCGCCCGCGTCGCCCGAGCCGCTCGCCGTCCCCTCGCGCGCCAACGCCGGTCCCTCGCGCGGCGGCCCCACGCCGCCGTCCGGGCCACCCGGACGCGGCGGACAAATCCGCGCGCAAAGGGAGGAGCAAACCTTGAAGGCCGAGGGAGCCGGCATTCTCTTCGAGGCGCACGCTCCCGAGTCCCCGCCCACCGCCGCGGCGCCGGCCGCCGGCCCTTCCTCCACGAGCCCAGGCCAAGCCGCGGGCCAGCGGCTGGCGCAAGGCCCGGGCGACTACCCGGCAGCCGCCGCCGCCGCCACCGAAAACGATCCCAACCAGCAGGATCGCAAGAACACCTTCGTCGACTCGAAGGGTGCGACGAAGACCACCGACACCCTCGTCGCGACCGTCCAGCACCCGGCAAGCCCGTACGAGCTCCAGGCCGGCTCCATCATTCCGGCGGTCCTCATCACCGCCATCAACAGCGATCTCCCCGGACCGGTCATCGGCCAGGTCCGCGAGAACGTCTACGACAGCGTCTCGGGCAACACCCTCCTTGTCCCGCAGGGGTCGCGCCTGCTCGCCTCCTACGACTCGATGGTCGTCTGGGGACAAGAGCGCGTGCTCATGTGCTGGAACCGTCTGATTTTCCCGAACGGCGACAGCATCACCCTCCAGTGCATGCCGGCCGCGGATCTCGCCGGCGCCGCCGGTCTCACCGACAGCGTGGACGAGCACTGGTGGCGCATCCTCTCCGGCGCCGCGGTCGCGTCGCTCCTAGCCGCCACCGCCCAGGGCGTCGCGGGCAACACCAACGCCCAGGGGTACACGCCCACCGTCCCGCAAATGTGGGCTCAGAACTCCGCAGCCTCCGTGAACCAGGCCGGCCAGCAGATCACCCGCCGCAACATGGACATCCAACCCACGATCACCGTCCGTCCGGGCTGGGCTCTCAACGTGGTGGTCACCAAGGACATGGTCCTTGCGCCCTACACGGCCGCCTCCAGCCCCTCCCCGCTCCCCCACTGACGTCCCTTCTCCCTACCGCCCCCTCATGCGCCTCTTCATCGCCGAAAAGCCCAGCCTCGCGCGCGCCATCGCCGACGCCTTGCCCGGCCCTCTCACGCGCCAGGGCGACTCGATCGCCTGCGCCGACGGCAGCGTCGTCGCCTGGTGCGCGGGTCACATCCTCGAGACGGCGCCGCCGGAAGACTACGATCCGAAGTACAAATCCTGGCGGCTCGAGGATCTTCCGATCGCGCCCACGGAGTGGAGACTCGTCGTCACGACAGCGCCGCTTCTCAAGACGATCAAGACGCTCCTCAAGCGCGCCACGCGTGTGGTCCACGCCGGCGATCCCGACCGCGAGGGCCAGCTCCTCGTCGACGAGGTCCTCGTCCACCTCGGCTACCCGGGTCCGGTCGATCGCCTGCTCGTTTCGGACATGAGCCCCGACGCCGTGAGGCGCCAGCTCGCGGCCCTCCAACCAAACGCGCGATTCCAGTCCCTTTCGCACTCGGCCCTCGGCCGCCAGCGGGCCGACTGGCTCTACGGCATCAACATGACCCGCCTCTACACGCTGCTCGGCCGAAACGCCGGCTACGACGGCGTCCTCTCCGTCGGTCGGGTTCAGACACCGCTGCTCGGCCTCATCGTCCGTCGCGACCTCGCGATCGAAACGTTCGAGCCCCGACCCTACTTCACGCTCATGGCCACCATGGCGACGAAATCGGGCGCGACGTTCCGCGCCCGGTGGCAGCCGAGCGAAGCCGACGCTGCCCATCTCGACGACGAGAAGCGCCTGCTCAGCAAGGCCTTCGCCGAGGCGGTCCGCGCCCGCACCGCCGGCGCCTCCGGCTTCGTCACCGCATACGCCCAGGAGAAGAAGCTTCAGCCGCCCCCGCTTCCCTACTCGCTCGCCGACCTTCAAATCGACGCCGCCAAACGCCTGGGTCTCAGCGCCCAGGTCGTCCTCGACGCGTGCCAGAGCCTCTACGAGACGCATCGCCTCACGACCTATCCCCGATCGGATTGCTCCCATCTTCCCGAGGCCCATCACGCGCAAGGCCCCGAGGTCCTCGGCGCGGTTCTCCGCCGCGTTCCCGCCCTCGCTCCTCTCATCCAGCGCGCCGACCTCTCGCTCCGCTCCAAGGCGTGGAACGACAAGAAGGTCACGGCCCATCACGCCATCATCCCCACCGCAAACCTCGCCCCCGCGGCCCTCGGCCCCGTGGAACTCGCCGTCTACGAGCTCGTCGCCCGCCGCTACCTTCTCCAGTTCTATCCGCCTCACGAGTTTCTCCAGACTGAGCTCGAGCTCGAACTCGCCGGCGAACGCTTCACCGCCTCCGGGAGGCAGCTCCACTCGCCCGGATGGAAGGCCGCGGCGGCGGCCGACCCGCCGCCCGACGACGTCGATCGCCCGGAAGCATCGCCCGGCGAAGCCGTACTTCCCCCGCTTCGCAAGGGCGAACCCGTCACCGCCCGGGCCGTCGACATCGCCGACAAACTCACCCAACCTCCACGCCCCTTCACCGACGCCTCGCTCATGCAGGCCATGGTGAACGTCGCGAGCTTCGTCACCGATCCCCAGGTGAAGAAGATCCTCCACGACACCGACGGCATCGGAACGCCCGCCACGCGACCGGCCATCATCGAGACGCTCTTCGAGCGCGGCTACATCGCGCGCATCAAGAAAAACATTGTCTCCACCAGCACGGGGCGCGCCCTCGTCCAGGCCCTGCCCGCCGTCGCGACCACCCCCGACATGACCGCCGTCTGGGAAGCGGCGCTCCGCGCCATTGTCGACCGGCAGCAGGACCTCCCGAGCTTTCTCGCGCGCGTCCGCGCGCAGCTCACCCACCTGGTCGACCAGGGCCGGGCGCTTGGGCAGATCGCTGTACCGAGGCGGGCCGCCGCGGCCGCGACCCCGCCGCCTCGATCCTCTTCCTCCCCGCGCCGCCCCGCACGCCCCTCGGCGCGCTGAGCGCGCGCCCACACCC
>Ga0302326_10010999_pt1 | contig 19539 bp, 21 predicted proteins | sample Palsa_T0_3_FD_202264 | JGI IMG/M metagenome (GOLD analysis project Ga0302326, IMG submission 202264) | Peat permafrost microbial communities from Stordalen Mire near Abisko, Sweden - Palsa_T0_3 | ecosystem: Environmental > Terrestrial > Soil > Palsa > Peat permafrost | place: Sweden: Abisko...
CGAGTATAACATTGCGTGCAGATCAATATTGCGGTCACATCATCCTTGCACTCACTGTAGGAAGTGGCGCTTCCCGGCCCGCTCACGAGCAGCCCCGCGTACAGTGAGGCCAGGCGCGCCGCCCGCCGGAGCGCCGGAGGCTGCGCCGTGGGCTGCAGCCGGCGCATTTCTCGCTCGGGGGTCGCGACATGAAGAAGCTCGCTCGCAGCAAGCTGTGGATCGTCCCGCTCGGGCTGGCCGCCGTGACCGGCGGCTGGCTGCTCGCTGCCGGCGTGCCTGACATGAAGCGCTACCTGAAAATGCACCGCATGTAACTCCGCGGCCCGCGCTCGCCCCCTGCGAGCTGTCCGGGCGGCTGGCGCCAGAAGCGGCAAATGCGCGGGATCGCCCGGCCGGCGCCGGCCGGCGGCCCCGCAGCCGGCGTCGACTAGCCTGGGCCAGTGAAGGCGCTGCTGCTGGAGAACGTCCACCCCGAAGCTGTCCGGCTGCTCGACGAGGCCGGGCTGGAGGTCGCCACGCGGCCCTCCGCCCTGGACGAGGCCGAGCTGGCCGCCGAGCTGCCAGGGGTGGCGCTGCTCGGCATCCGCTCCAAGACCCGGCTCAGCGCGGCGACCCTGGCCGCTGCTCCCGATCTGCTCGCGGTCGGAGCGTTCTGCATCGGCACCGACCAGATCGACCTGGCCGCGGCGTCAGCCCTGGGCATCGCCGTGTTCAATGCGCCCTACTCCAACACGCGCAGCGTGGTCGAGCTGGCCCTGGCTGAGATCATCGGGATGACCCGGCGGCTGACCGAGAAAGACCGGGCCATGCACGCGGGCGTGTGGGACAAGTCCGCCAGCGGCGCCCACGAAGTCCGCGGGCGCACCCTCGGAATCGTGGGCTACGGGAACATCGGCGCGCAGCTGTCGGTCGTCAGCGAGGCGCTGGGCATGCGGGTCGTCTTCTACGACACCGCCGACAAGCTCGCACTCGGGAACGCGCGGCGCTGCGTCAGCCTGGATGAGCTGCTCGAAGTGTCCGACATCGTGACCCTGCACGTCGACGGCCGCCCGTCGAACAGCTCGCTGTTCGGTGAGAAGGAGTTCAGCCGGATGCGACCGGGCGCGCTGTTCCTGAACCTGTGCCGCGGTTTCGTCATCGACCACGACGCGCTGCGCACGCATCTGCTGTCCGGTCAGCTGGCGGGCGCGGCCGTCGACGTGTTCCTGGACGAGCCGAAGGCTGCCGGCGAGGAGTTCGTGTCGGTCCTGCGTGGCCTGCCCAACGTCATCCTGACGCCGCACATCGGCGGGTCAACCGAGGAGGCGCAGGCAGACATCGGCGCCTTCGTCGGCGCGAAGCTGGCTGATTTCGTCCGGGAGGGAACGACCTCGCTGTCGGTCAACCTGCCTCTGGTTGCGCTTCCGCCGCTCGCCGGAACGCACCGGCTGGCGCACGTGCACAGCAATGTCCCCGGTGTCATGGCAGAGATCAATACGGTGCTGGCCGCGCACGATGTGAACGTCGAGGCCCAGCTGCTTGGCACCCGGGGCGACCTCGGGTACGCGCTGACCGACATCGGGATCGACTACCCCGGCGCGGTCGTCGACCAGCTGCGCGCCATGAGCCAGACCGTGCGGCTGCGGGTCCTGTCCTGACCTGGCGGCGATCCTGGCGCACATATGACGCCAATTCCGCGCGCCCGGCCCGCTGACTGTTAACCTTGGCGCGGCCAGGAAGCGCCCTGGTCAGCGGGCCCTGTGCCTGGCCAGCGAGAGGAGCGCTCAATGCCTGGAATCGTGGTCGCCGTGGACGGCTCGCCTAACGCAGAGCGCGCGCTTGAATGGGCGATGGGACACGCAGCCGCCCTGCAGGTCCCCCTCATTGCCCTGGCAGTGCACGAGGTCCCCAAAAGCTACTGGGGCGGCATTCCGGTCGTCGGCCCGGCAGACGACGCCGTGCTGGGCAGACTGCGCCAGGCCGCGGAAGAGATGACGCAGCGGGTCGCCGCCGGGCTTGCCGTGAAGCCGCCATCGGTTCAGGTCAGGGCCGTTAGCGGCTTCGTGGTCAAGGAAATTGTCGACGCCTCGCAGGATGCGGACCTGGTAGTTGTCGGCCCGCGCGGCGGCCACGGCTTTGCCCGGCTGATCATGGGCTCGGTCAGTACCGAGGTCATCCAGCAGTCCAAGTGCCCCGTGGTAATCGTCCCGCCGCAGAAGTAAGGCCATCCCGCGGCCGCCAGCCACCAGGCCGGCACAGGCCCGGCCTGGTGACGCTGCGTTCGCTAGCGCTCCGGCCGCCTGGCCGCGCGGTTCGGGGCGCGACCGTGAACGACGGTGAAGGCAATCGTCTGCGTCCACCAGCCCGGATCGGCGCAGCAGGCGAGGAAGGTGTCGATCGCCGTGGCGTCCAGGTGGCCGGAGGCCTCGAGCGTCGCGCGCAGTTCGGCGACCGTCAGCTGCCAGTACCGGGCCCACGCCGAGCCGCCGTTGTAGAGCGCAGTCTCCGCCGAGGCTGCAACCTCTGCCAGCCCGAGCCGGTCCAGCATTCCGGCCAGGCGCCGGCCTGCGAAGTAGTCAATCCCCTGCTCTCGCGACCAGGTCAGCCAGCCGGTCCAGAAGTCCCTGATGGCAGCCGGCTCGGCGACAGTGACCGGCAGGAAATCCGGCTCGATCAGCAGCACCGTGCCCCCCGGGCGGGTGCTGGCGACCAGGTTCCGCACCGCGGCCTCGGCGTCAGGGAGGTGGTGCAGCACCGCGCGAGCGGTCACCAGGTCGAAATCTCCCGGCGCCACGGGACCCGCGAGGATGTCGGCCTCGCGGAACTCAGGGCCGGGCGCGCTGGCGTCAGCCAGCGAGAGGTCCAGATCGACCGCAACCGCGCGGCCGCCGGGCGCGACCTGCCCGGCGAGCCAGGCCGACATCGAGCCGTTGCCGCAGCCCACCTCAAGCGTGCGCACGCCCGGCTGAAGGCCCAGCTGCTCCAGGTAGCGGCGGTGCAGCGGGTCGAGCAGCCGGGACATCAGCGCCAGCCGCTGGCGCTCACCATCCCACTGATGATCAAGGACGTACTCTGGCACGCTGCTATCTCTACCCGCCTGTTACCCGTTCCAGCGCAGCCAGCCGCAGCTCGAGCTGATCGACGCGGTGCCGCAGTATCTCCAGCTGGGCCTCGTCACCGAGGCGGCGCTGCGCGGTGTGCCGCAGCCGCGGCGAGGCCTCAGCCCGCGCGGCGACCAGAGCCAGCGGCACCAGCCGCTGCGGGCCATGCGGGCCATCGACGAGCCGGGACGGAATCTGGCCGGTGCGGTACCAGGTGCGCAGGACGGCGCGGCTGGCACCGGTGTCGGCCGCCGCCCGCTCGAGCGTCACCCAGTCCGAGCCCTCGAGCTGAGCGGCCAGGTCAAGCTCTGCCTCCCACTGGTCGAGCCGGTCCTCCCAGTCCATGGCGACCTCAATCCTCTCGGAGACCCTATTAATAGCATGGTATTGACGGGGGTCAGAACATGCTGCACCGTGGTCCCATGTTCGAGAGATTCACTAACCGCGCTCGTCGCGTCGTCGTGCTCGCGCAGGAAGAAGCGCGGCGGCAGAAGCACAACTACATCGGCACCGAGCACTTGCTTCTCGGGATTCTGGCCGAGTCCGGCGGACTTGCCTGCCAGGCTCTCGTGCGCTTCGGCCTGTCGCTGGACGGCACCCGCGAGGAGGTCGCGGGGATCGTCGGGACCGGGAAACGAGAGATCAGCGGGCATATCCCGTTCACTCCGCGCGCCAAGAAAACCCTTGAGCTGTCGCTTCGCGAGGCCCTGCAGCTGCACCACGACTACATCGGCACCGAGCACATCCTGCTCGGGCTGATCCGGGAGGGTGACGGGGTCGCCGCGCAGATCCTGAAAGAGCACAGCTCCGACCTGAGCGAGGTCCGCGCAGCGGTGCTGGACCTGGTGTCGGGGGTGCCAGCCGGAGCCCCGCGCGGCCGGGGCTGGCTGCGCCGGCGGTACGGAGGCAGCCCGGGCGAGGCGGCCGAGCCCGGCGAGTCGCCGGAGCTGCGCACCACGCCTGCCGCTGATGTCAGCCTGACCGAGGCCGCCCGGCTGGCCGGACCCCATCCGGTCGGCTCGCATCATCTTCTGCTCGCCGCCCTCGGCGATCCTGACACGGCGGCCGCCCGGGCCCTCGCCGGCCTCGGCGTTGATCTCGACCGGGCCAGGGAGGCGCTGCGCAATGCCGACGTCACCGGCACCAGTGATGAGCAGCCTGAAGAGGCCGGCCGGCGCCAGATGCTCGTCCGCGTGACCCACGGGCAGCTCACGATCGAGGCCAGCGATCCGGTGATCGTCGATCTTGCTCACTCAGCGCTCACCGCGCTCGGTGACCAGGCCGACCCGCCCGGCACGATCCGCGGTGACCTTCCGGTCAGCGCCAGCCTGAGCACGGTCTGGCAGGCGCTGCACGACAGCCTGCGGATCATCCGCCGGAGTGCCGAGCTGCCGCCGGAGTCCCCCGCCGACGACGCGCCCGGCCCGGCAGGAACCACGCCGGTCCCGGCAGGAACCACGCCTGAGCAGCCGGAGACGGAGACCGGCTAGCCGCCAGCCGTCGGCCGCCGGCGCCCGCGTCAGCCGCCCGGGCGCGGGGCGGTCACGACGTCACGGACGGGGTCGTGCGCCAGGTGCGGGGTGCCGCAGACGACGATGCCGGCGCGTTCCCAGGTCCGCTGCGCGGCGAGGAACGGGATCTCCTCCGCCATCCAGTCCGCCAGGTCACCAGCCGCCCGCGGTCCGCCGGGCGTCCCGATTCGCGCAAGACTGCGGCGATCGGCGTCGCCTGAGTCGGCCTGCACCCAGATCAGCGAGTCGATCAGGTCCGTGACCTCACTGCGGCCGGCGCCCACTCCCTCGACGATCAGCAGCGGGCACCGCGCGGGGACGCTGATGCATCCCGGCCGGCCGTGCTCGATCCAGCGCGGCGGACGGTAGGCAACCGCGCGACCCTGGTGCGGCGGTGTCAGGATCCCGGCGGTCAGCAGATCGGCCCAGCCGAACCTGGAGTGCCGCCATGCGATGTCGTCGGTATGAACGACAGCCGACCCGGCGACGTGGCCGGCAATCCGTGCCGCGAGCGTCGTCTTGCCGGCGCTGCTGCGCCCGTCAACCGCCAGGATCACCGGCCGTCCGGTCCATGAGCCGGATGTGCGGCGGGTCAGCGAGTCCACCAGGGCGGCCAGCCGCTGAACCCGCCACGGCCCGGCCGCGGGCTCACCCGGCTGCATCGATCTCACCGAACCTGGCGGGCGTTACTGCCGGTCAAGTCCGAGTGCGCGGCCGACCGCGGCTATCCCCTCGGTGTCGGCGAAGGCGAAGCTGAAGATAACTTCATCGGCGCCAGCCTCGATGTGACCGGCGATCAGGTCGGGAATCTCGTGCGGCTGGCCGACGGTGAACCCGGCGATCTCAGCGGCCGAGCCTCCCGCCGCCAGCATCTCGCGCATCTCGGCGGTGTTCTGCTCCGACGTCGTGAGGATCAGCGGGGTCATCCAGGTCACGTCGAGCTCGGCCGGGTCGCGGCCGACGTCGGCGCAGTGCCGGCGCAGCACGTCAATCTTGCGGGCCAGCGTGGTCACATCACCCGTGACATTGCACTTGTCCGCATACTGGGCTACCAGCCGCAGTGTCCGCTTCTCGCCGCCGCCGCCGATCATGATCTTCGGGCCGCCGGCCTGCACCGGGCGGGGCAGGTTGCGAGCGTGGTCGAGACGGTAGTGCGCGCCGGTGAAGCTCACGTCGTCGCCGGTGAACATGGCGCGGCACACCTGGACCGCTTCCTCCAGCATGTCGAGGCGCTCCCGGTTGCTCGGATAGGCGACGCCGAGCCCCTGGTGCTCGGCGTCGTACCAGGCAGCCCCGATTCCGAGGATTGCCCGGCCCCGCGAGATCACGTCCAGCGTGGTCACGATCTTCGCCAGGATGGCGGGGTTGCGGTAGGTCACGCCGGTGACGAGCGTGCCGAGCTGTACCCGCCCGGTCCGTGCGGCCAGCGCTCCGAGCAGCGTGTAGGCCTCGAGCATCGGCTCGTCAGGGCCGCCGAGCGGCGGCAGCTGAAAGAAGTGGTCCATCACCCAGACCGAGTCGTACCCTGCTGATTCCGCCGCTGTCGCCAGGCCTGCGATGTGATCGAACAGGCTGGCTGAGTCAAACCCCGAGAAGTTGGGCAGCTGGACGCCGAATTTCGTCATAGCGGCCACGGTAGCGAGTCCGGGCACATCAGGCACCCTGCCGGTAAAGCGATGAGGCAGTCCGGTTCAGGCGCCGAGCGTCAGGCGCAGCGTCACGACGTCGCCCACGTCAAGCTCCTCAGCCGTCCGCACCTGCGCCTTGACCGGCACGATGTACCGGCCGTCCTTGGGGAACAGTGACGTCGTCCACCTGGTACTCCCGATCAGCGCCGTCACCGGGATCATGCCCCAGCCGTAGGTGACGGACGCCGAGGCCGCTTCCAGAGCACCGCATTCCTCATCGGGGACCGTGACGAAGTGGAATGGCGCCGGTCCCCGCCAGAACCAGATCTCACCGCTGAACTCCAGCCGCATCCCAGCAGGATAGAAGCCGGCCGGCGCTCACCCGGCATCGTTCAGGATCGCCACGACGTCCGCCAGCGTGCCGTCGTCGCCGACATTGCCGGCGAACACAACGTAAGGCACGCCTACCGCTTCAGGCGCTGCATCGACAGGACGGAACACCGAGATCAGGCCGGGGAACAGCTGGCCCGCCACCTCCGCCCGGCGGATGCCGAGCCCGTGCACCGCGACATCGTGCGAGGTAACGCCGCCCTTGGCCAGGATCCAGGCGGGCCGGGACGGCAGCGCCAGCCGGACGGTGCGCGCCACCGCCGCGGAGACGGCGCGCGCGATCGCCAGGCTCTCGGCGGCACTGCCGCCCCTGGCGACGGCCCGGCTGGTGTACAGCAGGACGTCCGACCGCCGGAGCGCGCCGGCGACGTCCCGTGCCGCACGGACAGCGGTGTCCTGCCTGCCGTCAAGAATGGCGGGAACGCACAGTTCAACGCCTGTGACTCCGGCCCGTTCGCGCAGCACCGCGAGCTGCCGGCTGGTCTGGCCGACATGGGAGCCGACGACGATGAGCCCATGCGCGCCGCCGGGCTCGGTGCCGTTCCCGCGGGCTCGCAGCGCGGCACCGCGGAGCGGCCCGGCTGGCTCTGTGCCAGTCAGCGCGCGCACAAAGGAAGGCCCGGTCCTGAAGAGGAACCGGCGCCCGGACTGCTCGGCCAGCAGCACGCCGCAGGCGACAGCCTCCAGGTCGGCGTACTCGGTCGCGTTGACGACCACCCAGGTACCGCCAGCCAGGCCGGCCAGCAGGTCGCGGACACGGGACGGCCCGCCGGTCCTGATGTCGCCCAGGCTGATGCTGGCGACATCCTGCGGCCTGACCGGTCCCCCGGACTTCTCGGCCAGGAACTCCGTCAGGTCCGATGCGGCGTAGCCGAACGCGCTATCGCGGGCGAACTCGGTCTCGCCGACCGGAACGAGACCGGCGGCGGTCCGCGCCCAGTGGACGTCAGCGGCAGTCACCCGCCCGGCCTCGAGGAAGGCGGGGATCAGCAGCACTGCGTCGAAGGCGCTGCCGAGCACGTCCCGGCCGGCGGCCTGCAGTGCCGCCACTTCCCCGGTGACGTGGCCGCGGAGAGTGGAGTCGCTGCGGCTGACCAGCTGCAGGGGGCGGCCGCTCGCGCCGGCGGCGGCGAGCAGGGCGCGGGCCGCACGGTCCGTCAGGGCCGCCGCCTCCGGCTCGTCCAGGCTGCGGGAGTTCGTGAGGACGAAGCAGGCGCCGGCGGGTCCGCTGAGCGCTGCCTCGCACGCGCTCTGCTCCGGCACCGTCACGACCTCGACGCCGTGCATCGCCTGCGATCCGGTCGGATCGTCGTCGATCACCCCGGTGAGCACGCGGCCCGAGGCTCGCATCGCGCGGATCGACGCCCGCAGGGCGGCGCCGTCTTCACGGGCCGCGGGCAGGCCGGCGAAGACGTCGGCGGCGGGCGGCCCGGTGTAGCGCGGCACCGCTCCGCTCCCTCAGGCTTGCGACAGGCGAGGCGGCATACGATCACAGTAGTCCGCGTCCGTCCGCTGTGAGGCTGGAGACTATGTGACGAACGTGCTGGTCACCGGCGGCGCCGGCTTCCTGGGCGCGCGCCTGGCCCGGCAGCTGCTGTCGGGCGGCTCGCTGGACGTGGCGGGCAGCGGGGACCAGCCGCTCGCGCGGCTCACGCTCGCCGACCAGGTGCCCGCACCGCAGGACCTGACCGCCGACGAGCGGGTCACCATGCTCCGCGGAGACCTCGGCGAGCTGCTCGGCGGGCCGGGCGAGGCGCGGGACGCGGTCGCCGCGGCCGACGTCATCTTTCACCTCGCCGCGGCGGTAAGCGCGGAGTGCGAGGCCGACTTCGACCTGGGCGTTCGGGCGAACCTGCGCGCTACCGAGTCGCTGCTGGCGTCGTGCCGCGCCGCCGGGACGAATCCCGTTGTCGTCTTCGCGAGCTCGCTGGCGGTGTTCGGGGCATCAGGCGAGCACCCGCTGCCGGATGTGGTGGACGACCAGACGATGCCGAATCCGCAGTCCAGCTACGGGTCGCAGAAAGTTATCGGCGAGCAGCTGCTGTCCGACTACACGCGCAGGGGCTTCCTGCGGGGGCGGGCCATCCGGCTGATGACCGTCTGCGTACGGCCGGGACGGCCGAACGCGGCGGCCTCCGGTTTCCTGTCCGGCATCATCCGGGAGCCGCTCGCTGGTCAGCGCGCGAGGTGTCCGGTCGGCCCGCGGACTGAGGTGGCGCTCGCCTCGCCGGCCAGCGCCATCAGCGGCCTGCTGTGTGCCGCTACCTCTGGCGAGCGGGCCTGGGGCGACCGGACCGCGGTCAACCTGCCGGCGCTGACCGTGACCGTCGGGGAGATGGCCGCCGCGCTGGAGCGCGTCTCCGGCCCGGAGGCAGGCGCACTGATCGACTGGCTGCCCGATCCGGCCGTGGCGGCCATCGTGACGAGCTGGCCGGCCCGGTTCCGCGCGGACCGGGCAGCCCGGCTTGGCCTGGTGCCGGACCCGGACTTCGACTCGATTGTCGCCATGCACCGGGCCGAGACCGGGTCCTGACGGGCCTGGCGGCAGGTCCCGCCTGCGCTCAGCGGTCCGGCCACAGGCTGGTCAGGTTGACCACGATGCCTTCCTGACTGCTGCGCGCTATGACGACGACCGCCTCGTCGTCGCCGGGATTCTCCTCCCGGTGCGGCACGTAGGGCGGCACGAAGATGTAATCGCCAGGCTCGGTTTCGAGCCGGATCTCCTCGTCCCCGTCGGCGAACACGAACGCCGGGCGGCCGGACACGACGTAGATCGCTGTCTCCGCCTCACCGTGGTGATGGTCGCCGGACCTGATGCCGGGCGCGACATGAGTCTGGCCCATCCACAGCTTCTCCGAGCCCGCGTTCTTGCCGGAGATAGCCTCGCGGCGATTCATGCCGCTGGTCTGGCCGGTATCGCCGAGCAGGTCCTGACCGCGTACCTGGATCAGCGGCCGGTGCCAGTGGTCAGCAGTATTGTCGGCGGTCATTAGCTCTCCAAATTCATATTAAACCGATTCAGATTATATGTTACTCCGCCATCGCCGGCCGGCGAGTAGCAGGACGATGCGCCGGGTCCGGCAATGGTCCCGTCGGCTGCAGCGCCACTATGGTCCCGTGGGAGATTCTTGCCGGCGGCCTGTCGGATCCGGGGCGAGGCGTTCGTAGCAGGGGTGAGAGGCGGCCGGAGGAGGCCGCCGGGACAAGGGAGTCATGCGATGTCGCGGTACCTGATCTCGTTCGATGACGGCGCGATGGATCACATCCCGGATGAGGACGCGCCCGCCGTGGGCAAGGCCGCGCACGCGGTGGTTCAGGAGGCTCAGGACGCTGGCGTGTGGGTTTTCGGAGGCGGACTGAGAAGCCAGCGGGCGAGCATCGTGGCCACGAGCGGGGCGGTCACCGACGGCCCGTACCCGGAGACCAAGGAGGTCATCGGCGGGTTCTCGGTCGTCGACGTGCCCTCACGCGAGGAGGCGCTGGAGTGGGCTGCCAAGATCGCCGTCGCCTGCCGCTGTGCGCAGGAGGTACGGGAGATCATGCCCGACCCGGCCGTCTGATCAGGGGCCCGGTAGCCACGAGACCGGCGGCGCCCTCCAGGACAGGAGCGCCGTTCCAGCGGTGCTGGCGGCCCGTCAGGTGCCGGTGGCCAGCAGGAGGTTCCTGACGGGCGGCCACACCCGGCCGGACGGTGCCAGCAGGCGGCGCAGCGAGTGGGCCACCCCCTCCGTCAGGTCGAGGGGCAGTCCGCGCTTGGACCACACCGACAAGGCGATCGGCTCGGGGGTCGGCAGGTCGTCGCGGGCGATCAGCCCGTCCGGGCACTGCCCGAGAGTCGCCATCAGGCCGACACCGAGGCCAGCCCGGACGGCCGCCTGGACCCCCGCCAGATGGGCAGCCTCGCAGTTCACCTCGACCGGGATGCTATGCACTGACAGCGTCTCCAGCGCACGGGAGCGGAGCGCGCACGGGTCGTCGAAGGCGACGAGCGGAAGGGGCTCATCAGTGGCCGGAGGGATCCAGCCTGGCGCCGAGTACCAGGTCAGTTCCAGCTTGCCTACCGTCCTCGCGTGCAGGTCGTCGGAAGACCCGAGCAGCAGCGCAACGTCGATCCGGCGGTCGGCGAGCGCCTGACGCAACTGCGCGCCGCGGTCGACACGGAACCGCAGACGGCTCTCGGGGAACGCGTCGGTGAGTGAGGCGGCCAGGCCCGGGAGCAGCTGAGCTGCCGCATGCTCGGTCGAGCCGATGACGAGGGTCTGCTCAGACTCGACCCCGAATTCGCGCAGCGTCTCGTCATGCAGAGCCAGGATGCGCCGTGCCTGGCGCAGCAGCCTGTCGCCGTCCGGAGTGAACCGTGATCCCCGGCCCTGCCGTTCGACGAGCGGGCGACCTACTGCCGCCTCCAGCCGGCGAACGTGCTGGCTCACCGCACCCTGGCTGAGGTGCAGGGAATCCGCGGCGCGCTGAAAGCCGCCGCAGTCCGCGACAGCGACAAAGCTGCGCAGGGGCGCGACATCCAGGACCCGGAGCATGCCTCAGATCGTACCACAATGTTGAGTATGCCGATCGGATTACTAGCTAACTCATCCATTGCGCAGCGTGATGACTTTCATCATGAACCTTCGTTGGACATTGCTCCAGGGCTAACCGCATGCTCGCTTCATGGCTACGCAACCCGAGGCGCCGCGCTTCCGGCTCGGCTTTCTCACCCACGTCCAGGGCCGCGGCGACTCCTCAGCCACCTACCGCAACGCCCAGGAGCTGTTCGTCGTCGCCGACGAGCTCGGCTTCGACGTCGGCTGGGTCGCCCAGCATCACGTGCAGGCCGGCGGTGGCGGGCTGCCCTCGCCGTGGACGTTCCTGGCCCACGCGGCCGCCCGTACCAGCCGGATCCGGCTCGCAACCGCGATCACGATCCTGCCGCTGGAGCACCCGCTGCGGCTGGCCGAGGACATCTCGGTCGTGGACACCCTCAGCGGGGGCCGGGTCGAGCTCGGCGTCGGCAGCGGCTACGGACCGGTCGAGTACGCGGCGTTCGGCGCTGACTTCGACGACAAGCGCCAGCTGACCACTGACCGGCTCGCCATTGTCCGTCAGGCCCTGGCCAACCAGGAGGTAGGCACCTCGGGCTTCACAATCCAGCCGCCGGCGGGCGACTTCACCAGCCGTATCTGGCAGGGAGTCTTCAGCGCCGCGGGCGCAGCCTACGCCGCGGCCGCCGGATCGAACTTGCTGCTCAACCGCGCCACCTACGGATACGCCGAGCCGACTGACCAGGTGCAGCGGCCGTGGGCCGAGGAGTTCCTGGCGAACTGGAGCCAGCCGCACCGGCCGCGAATCGGCCTGTCGCGATTCATCTTCCCGGCTCGGGACAAGCGGGCTGCGCTGGCTCAGATCGAGGACGGCGTGCTCAGGGGCGCGGAGGGTTTCGTTCAGCGCGGCCAGTTCCCGGCGGGGCTGAGCACCGAGGACTATCTGAGACGGTTCCACGCCTTCTACGGTCACCCGGATGAGATCACCGGGGCGCTGCAGGCCGAGCGGGCACTGCCGCTGGCCACTGACCTGATTGCCCAGTTCAACCCGGGCGTTCCCGACCACGATGCCGCGCTCCGCGCGCTGGAACTCATCGCTACTAAGATCGCGCCCGCTCTCGGCTGGGGCCCGGCGACGGAGCCTGCCCGCATAGCCGAGCCGACGGCCGTCTGACCGCACCGGGTCTGACCGCACCGGGTATGACCGCGGCGGGTATGACCGCGGCGGGTATGACCGTGGCGCCGCCGCTGGCGCCGCGGCCGGCCTAGCGTGCGACGCAGCCGGCGGTCACGGGCTCCAGCCGGCGGAACTGGCCTGCGTGGAACACCAGCGGGCTGATGTCATGGTCGGCGTCCAGATCGTGGACGCGCAGCACGACGATGTCGTGGTCGCCCGCCCGCACCTGCTGCTCCACGCTGGTCTCCAGCCAGCCGCTGGCTCCGTCCAGCAGCACCGCGCCATTGGCAGTCGCGCGCCACGAGAGCTCGGCGAAGCGGTCGCCGCTCCGGTCCGCCAGCTGCCGCCCGGCGCGTTCGTGCGCGGCGCTGAGGATGCTGACGCCGAGGCGCGGCGCCCCGCGCAGTACGGGCCAGGTGGTGGACGTATGCGCGATGCACAGCGAGACCAGCGCCGGGTTCAGCGACACGGATGTGAAGGAGCTGGCCGCGATGCCGACCGGAGCGCCATCCACGACCGCGGCGACGGCAGCCACGCCGGACGGGAAGGCGCCGAAGACGTCTCGCAGCCTCCGCTGGTCGGAAAGTATGGTCGTCATCTGCGGCCGTCCGTTCTCACTCGCGGCTGGTCACCAGGCACTGGACTCCACCGCGACGAGCGGCCTGAGCGGCGTCTCGCCGCGCAGCGCTTCGAGGAAGGCAACAACCTCGGCAGCAACTGAACGGTGCTGCAGGTCGTTGAGTACGTCGTGGTGCGCACCGCGCACGACGACCAGGCGCGCAGCCGGCAGCGCCTTCGCGGCGCGGGCCAGGGCCTCGCGGTCGGCGAACGGGTCGGCATCGCCGACCACCAGCAGCTGCGGCACGTCGGCGGTGCTGCCGTAAGCGGCGTCCAGCAGCGCGCCCGGGACAGCGGCTGAGAACGTCCCGCGCTGCACGGACGGATCGGCGCCGAGCACCCCGCGGTGCACGGTGCAGTGCGTGCGCACGTCCAGTTCCTCGTCCCAGCCGCCTGGCGCGTGCGCCGCATAACCGGGCAGCGCCGCGAGAATAAGCGCCTGCGGCCACCACGCGGCGTCCGGCACTCCGGGCTGACTCGCCTGCCGCGCCACCAGCGCCGCCAGGGCGACCGCACCGGTGTCTGATCCGGCCAGCACCAGCGGAGGCACCGGGACGTCGGCGCCGAGTCCTGCTGCCGCGTCGGCCAGTTGCGCGGCGAGCCGCTCCAGTGAGCTGTCCAGGTCATCCGCGGCGATCACCGGAGCGGGCAGCACCCGCACCCGGTAGGAGTCGGCCGCCAGCCGCCGGCCGAAACGCTGGTAGGTCGCCTCGCTCTCACCGCGGCCGGGCACGACCAGGATGGTTCCCCTGGTGCGCAGCTCCGCCGGTCCGGTGTAGTCGGCGAAGGTGGTCTCGCTCATGTCACGCTCCTGCCAGTTCGGCCGCGCCCGTGAGTGCGGCAGCGGAATCGGCAGGCTCGGCGGAGTCGGCCGGCGCGGGCTTCCAGCCGAGCGCGGGCGCGACCTGCGTCGCGATGAGCTCTAGCGCACGGATTGCCGCGTCGTGATCGGGAACAGCGGGGTTGAACTGCGTAATCAGGTCAGTTGCCACCGGCAGCACCTTTTCCTGCCGGAGCTCGGCCACGATCTCGTCCGGGTGACCGTAGAAGGAGTGGAACCGGCTCAGGTACCCCTCAGTGCTGAGTCCGGCAGGGAACGCGCCCCGCTCGACCATCCGCTCCGAGGCGCGCACGACGTCCGGCCCGATCTGCTCGAGCGCGGACCGCTTGTCCCGGGCCGGGAAGACGAAGCGGGACAGGCCGATCCGCGGCGCCCGCGGCTGGGTCCAGCGCGCGAGGAACTCGTCAGCCCAGGGCCGCTGCACTTCATCAGTCGGCTCGCTGTAGCCGTAGGCCGCCCGGTTGAGCAGCAGGTTGGAGCCTCCGGATGCCGCGTAGGCCGCGCCTGGCCCGCTGAACACGCCCTGCCAGATCCGCTCGGTGAAGTCCGCCGCCGGGGGCTGGATCGTGAAGCCGGGCGTGCCGACCTCGCCGTTGGCCAGGGCCGCCCGCAGGATGGCGAGATTCTCGCTGGTCAGCTCGCGTTTCTTCGCGACGTCGCGGCCGAATGCGGCGTACTCGAGCGAGCTGCCGCCGCTGCCGACGCCGATCTCGACCCGCCCGCCGCTGAGCGTGTCGACGACCGAGACGTCCTCGGCCAGCCGCAGCGGGTGCTCCAGCGGCAGGATCGTGATCGCGGTGGCGAGCCGGATCCGCTTCGTGCGGGCGGCAGCGTGGGCCAGGAACGTCCAGGGAGAGGGCAGCCCGCCGCCCCCGAGCGGCGCGTGATGCTGTGCGACCCAGCCGACGTCGAAGCCGAGCTCGTCGGCGACGACAAACAGCTCCTGGGCGTTGCGGTAGGTCGCGGTCAGGTCTCCCCGGCCCTGGACATGGGTGAGGAACCCGAGCCGGAAACGCGGCGTGCTGAGCTGGCTGGTCATGTGCTGGTGCCTTTCGGAAGCATGCGGATGAGGCGCAGGCGGATCTGCCCGGGCAGCTAGCTCACCGCCCCGGCGCTCGCGGCCGCCAGCTCGGACCCGGCTGAGCCGTCGTCGCCGGCCCGGCCGCCGCCGAGTACCAGGTCAAGGACGGCTGCGGCGCCGCCGTCGGGGACGCGGGTGCCGCGCCACGCGACGTGCTGGTCCGGCCGGATCAGCACGTTGTCGGCCCCGTAAAGCTCGCGCGCCGCAGGGTCAGCCAGGTGGATGATGGCCAGCGGCAACGACCGGGCTGCCGCTTCGGCGGCGAACGCCTGCCCCGTCGCGGTGTCCTCGGTGAGCACCAGCAGCGCGAAGTCGCTGCCGATCCGGTCGTAGAGGGTGTCGCCCCAGGGGTCGAGGTAGCCGTCCGGGGCACGGTGGCCGGGCCGCGGGTCGTCTTCGTAGTGGTCCGACTGCCACGGCCTTTCTGTGGCGAGCTGGCCGGGCTCGTACCAGATCGCCGCCGAGTCGTCGTAGCGCTCGTCGAACTCGACACCGGCCGGCTCGAGCCGGCCGCGCCCGATCAGGGCGCCGATCTCGGCCCGTCGCTGCTCGGCCTCCGCGCTGAGGTCGGCGTCGTCCGGAATGCCGTCCTGGCGGAGCTGCTCGCGCAGCTCGTAGCCCCGGCGAGCGCGGTCCAGCGCGTAGTCGGCGATCCGCCAGTTGTGCCGCCGCCGCTCGGCGTCGTAGCTGTCGAGCAGCGCGTCCGGGGCGCGCCCGGCGAGGACGGCGGCGAGCTTCCACCCGAGGTTGGCGACGTCACCGAAGCCCTCGCCCAGGTTGCCGCCGGGGGTCCGCACGTGAGCGGCGTCGCCGGCCAGCAGCACCCGGCCGCTGCGAAACCTCTGGGCAACCCGGCTGGAGTCGTAGTAGGTGGTCGCTGACGCTATCTCCAGGTCGAGGTCGTACCCGAACGCGGCACGGCCGATGTCGACCAGTTCGGAGTGCGTCGGCTCGTAGTCGAGCGGATAGGGCCCGGCATACACTCGCCACTCGCGGGTGCTGACGGCGGCGAGGAAGCCCCACGCCTTCGCGTTGAAGACGAGGTTGACGCCGCTGGGAGCGGGACCGAGCCGCCGGGTCTCGTCTCCGGTCCTGACGATCAGCCGCAGTCGCTTCAGCGGGGCCCGCTCGCCATCCCGGTCGATGCCGGCCAGCCGCCTGACCGTGCTGCCGCCGCCGTCAGCGCCGAGCACGTACCGGGCGCGGATCGTGCGGCGCTGGCCGGAGTCGGCCTCGGCCACCTCGGCGTCGATCCCGTCAGCATGCTCGTGCAGCGCCTCCAGCTGCCAGCCGCCGGTCACCGGCACGCCGTGCCGGCGCAGGTGGTTCAGGAACACCTGCTGGAGCGCGGTCTGCGGCCGCCTGATGTGGTCTGCCAGCGAGTACCGGGCCTCGCTCCGGCCCCGGTCGGTGAAGGCGCGGCGCCGGCCCGGCACCAGCTCGTGGCCGGTCAGCGACGTGATGAACTTCATCCCGTGAACCCACTCGGGCGGGAACGTCCACTCGGTGCGGATCTCCTGCAGCACTCCCCATCGGCGGAAATGCTCCACAGTGCGCGCCGTGTGGCCCATCGCCCCGGCGCGGATCAGGGTCGCGGTGCGGGCGCGGTCGACGACCGCGACCTCAACGCCACGGCCGGCCAGCTCGATGGCCGCCGACAGCCCGACCGGGCCCGCGCCGACAATCAGGACGTCCAGCCCGACCGGCGGCGTGCCGTCCGGGAACCGGACCGTGTGCACGTCACGGCCGCCAGTGACGGAAGACTGATGCTGAGACACGAGCCACCTCTCACGCAGACGCGCGAGCGAGCTCGCGTTCGGCGGTGTAGCGGTTGACAGGGATCGGCAGGCCGAGGTTGCCGCGGAGCGTGTCCGACTCGTACTCGGTCCGGAAGGCACCGCGCTTCTGCAGGATCGGGACGACCGTGCCGGCGAAGTTCTCCAGTTCCCCGACGGTGCGGAAGCGGATGTTGAAGCCGTCGGTCGCCTTCGTCTCAAACCAGTGCTGGAGCGCGTCGGCGACTGTCTCCGGTGCGCCGACGAACGGGCCCGGCTTGTACTCGGACGTGGACTCGACGACCTGCCGCAGGGTCAGTCCCTGCTCCCTGGCCCGGCTGACCAGGTCGGCCCCGCCGCGGCGGCCCCGCTCGGTCAGGTGCGTCAGGTCGGGGAACGGCGCGTCCAGGTCGTGCTGGCTGAAGTCGTAGGCGCCGAAGGAACGGCCGAGGAACCCCAGCTTCCGGTCGAAGTCGTTGTCCTCCTCGTAGATCTCGCGGGAGCGCTCGTGTGCACGCTCGTCGGTGTCACCGACGACGGGATTGGCACCGATGAAGATCACGACGTGGTCCGGGTCACGGCCGAGCGCGGCCGCACGTTGCTTGATGTCCGCGTGGTAGGCCCGTGCCTCGTCCAGCGAACCGCCGGGCGCGTAGATGCCCTCGGCGACGTGCGCGGCCAGGTTACGGCCGTCCTCGGAAACGCCGGCCTGGAAGATGACTGGCTGTCCCTGCCTGGAGCGGGACAAGTTGAGCGGGCCGGCGACCCGGAAGTGCTCGCCGACGTGGTTGAGCGCGTGCAGCCTGGACGGATCGAGGAAGACGTTGCGCTCCACGTCGGCCGGGAAAGCGTCGTCCTCGTAGGAGTCCCAGAGCCCGCGGGCGACCTCGACGAACTCCAGGGCGCGCCCGTACCGGGTGGCGTAGTCGAGGTGCTCGTCCAGCCCGAAGTTCTTGGAAACCTCCGAGTCGAAGCTGGTGACGACGTTCCACCCGGCCCGGCCGTTGCTGATCTGATCGAGCGATGCGAGCCGGCGGGCGAGGTTGAACGGCGAGTTGTAGGTCGAGCTCGCGGTGGCGATCAGGCCAAGGTTCGTCGTGTGCGTCGCCACGGCGGAGAGCAAGGTCAGCGGCTCCAGCCGGTTCAGGTAGTGCGACGGGTAGGTTGGGTTGATGAACTGGCTGTCCACGACGAAGAGAGCGTCGAACAGCGCGCTCTCGGCGATCGTCGCCTGCTTGATGTAGTAGCGGATGTCGATGCTCGCGTTCTTCGGCACGCGCGGGTCCTTCCACAGACCGTGCTGGCCGGGGCCTCCGACGCCATAGGCGCTCAGGGCGATGTGCAGTGTGCGGGACAACGGGCTTTCCTTTCTGCGCTGCGGTCAGGCGTGGAGCAAGGCGCGCAAAGATTCGCGTTCGGCCCTCTTTGCCGCGGCGGACCGGAGCGTCGGGGCGGAGTCGATCAGGAGACGGGTGTAGGCGTGCTGCGGCTCGTTGATGATGGTGCGGGTCGGGCCGACCTCGACCAGTTCTCCCTGGTAGAGCACGGCGATGCGGTCGGTGAGGCCGGCGACGGAGCCGAGATCGTGCGAGATGAACACCAGGCCGACACCCGCCTGGCGCAGGCCCTTGAGTATGTCCATGACCTGGACCCGGTTCGCCGAGTCCAGCGCGCTCACCGGCTCGTCCAGCATGATGAGCTTCGGTTCGGTGACCAGGGCCCGAGCCACCGCGACCCGCTGCCGCTGGCCGCCGGAAAGCTGACCGGGGAACCGGTCGAGCAATTCCGCATCGAGGCGAACCCGGCCGAGGAAGGCGCGGGCGCGGGCATGCGCCTCAGTGCCCGGCATCCCCTGGATCACCAGCGGCTCGGCGATTGACTGCGCGACGGTGAGATCGGGATCCAGGCTGCGCAGCGGATCCTGGAAGACGTACTGCACGACGCCCCGGCGGTGCAGCTCGCGCCACTGGCGCTTGCTGGCCTTCGAGACATCGCGACCGTCGATCACGACCCGGCCGGCGGAGAACGGCACGAGCCCGAGGACGGCGCGGGCGAGGGTCGACTTGCCGGAGCCGGTCTCGCCGATGAGCCCGACCGCCTCGCCGTTCGAGACCGACAGGGAGACCCCGTCAAGAACCTGGCGGCGCCTGCGGCCGAGCCCGTAGTGAACCTCGAGGTCCTCGACCTCCAAGACGATGCGAGCGGTCATGACCGCTCCTCTCGGGGAGCGTCCAGGAAGCGCTCCAGTCCGTATTGCTCGTGTTCCGATATCAGGAGCTGGGTGTACTCGTGCTGCGGCCGGTAGAGCACGTCCTCGGTCGTGCCGTGCTCGACGACATCGCCCTGCCGCATGACCAGCACCTCGTCGCACACCTGCGCCACGACGGCGAGATCGTGCGCCACGATGAGCAGGGCGAGTCCGGTGCGCTCGCGCAGGTCGGCGAGCAAGTCGAGAATCTCTGCCTGCACGGTCACGTCCAGCGCGGTAGTCGCCTCATCCGCGATCAGCACCCGGGGATCCGCGGCGATGGCGGCGGCGATCAGCACCCGCTGGAGCATGCCGCCCGACAGCTCGAAGGTGTACTGGCTGTAGACGTTCTCGGGATTCCGGAGCTGCACCGAGCGGAGCAGGTCGAGTACCCGGTCGCGGGCCTCCCGCCGGCCGACCTTCTTCTTCACCCGGATGACCTCGGCGATCTGCGGTCCGGCCGGAATGGAGGGGTTGAGATAGGACGCCGGATCCTGGAACACCCCGCTGATGGTGGATCCGCGCAGCTCGGTCCACTGCCTGACGCTGAGCCCGGCGATGTCATGCCCGGCGATCGTGATGCTCCCGGCGGAGACCACGAGCTGATCCGGCAGGATCCCGAGTGCGGCCCGGCATGTCAGGGTCTTGCCGCTCC
>Ga0302326_10011001_pt1 | contig 19538 bp, 15 predicted proteins | sample Palsa_T0_3_FD_202264 | JGI IMG/M metagenome (GOLD analysis project Ga0302326, IMG submission 202264) | Peat permafrost microbial communities from Stordalen Mire near Abisko, Sweden - Palsa_T0_3 | ecosystem: Environmental > Terrestrial > Soil > Palsa > Peat permafrost | place: Sweden: Abisko...
ATCTCAGAGTTCGCGAAGCCCATTCCGAACTCCGAAGTGCAGCAATGGTTTCGCAATGCAGTCCCGGACACCCTGTTCGTGAGCGCCATTACCATCGGCGAGATCCGACTTGGCATCGAGAACCTGCCCGTCAGCAAACGGCGCGCTGATCTGGAAGTCTGGTTGAGGAACGGATTACCGGCATGGTTCGCTTCGAACCTTTTGCCTATCACTGCGGCCATCGCCGACCGCTGGGGGCGATTGACAATCCAAGCCAAACGCAAAGGCATCATTGTGTCCACGGCCGACGGACTCATCGCCGCAACAGCCTTCGAGCATGGTCTGACGCTTGTCACACGCAACTCGCGGGACTTTGAAAGCCTGGGCATCGTTATCTTCGACCCCTGGGGCGGGTCGCTCTGAAAGACACCGTAGCTGCGCGGCACTGAGGTTCGCCGGCCCGTATGCGATACTCGAAAAAGCATGTACAAGCGGATCGTTCTCAAGCTTTCTGGAGAGGCGCTGGCCGGAAACAAGGGCTTTGGCCTGGATTCGGAACGCGTCATTGAAATCACCAACGAGATCGTGGAAGTTCGCGCCCTCGGCGTAGAGATCGCGATCGTCGTTGGCGGCGGCAACTTCTTTCGCGGCGTCGCCGAGCAGGCCAAGGAGATGGATCGCGTCTCCGCCGACAACATGGGCATGCTCTCCACCATCATCAACGCCATCGCCCTCCAGGACGCCATCGAAAAGCACAACGTCCAGTGCCGCGTCATGACCGCCATCTCCATGGACCAGCTCGCCGAGCCTTACATCCGCCGCCGCGCCGTGCGCCATCTTGAAAAAGGCCGTGTGGTCATCTTCGCCGGCGGCATCGGCAACCCGTTCTTCTCGACCGACACCGCAGCCTCGCTCCGCGCCATGGAGATGAAGGCCGATGTCCTGCTCAAGGCCACCAAGGTCGAAGGCATCTACTCCGCCGACCCGGTCCTCTTCAAAGACGCCGTCAAATACGACGAGATCACCTACATGGAGATCCTCCGCCAGGGACTCAAGGTTATGGACCTGACCGCCGTCAGCCTCTGCAAAGACAACAACCTGCCCATGATCATCTTCAACATGAACCAGCCGGGCAACATCCGCCGCGTGGCCTTGGGCGAAAAGGTAGGCTCGCTGGTCACCTCGTAGCTCCTCCGCATTCGTCCCAGAACTGTCGCCTCTTGACCAATTCCGAAAGACTTACTGACTCTTGCATCCTGCAACCGGCGTCTAATCGCAAGTGGAAGCCCAAAAACCAGCCCGCTTGGACGCACTGACAGGTCTGCGCTGTTTCGCGGCCCTGAATATCGTCTTCTTCCACTTTTCCAATCCAGACTGGTTCGGCCCGCTCGCGCCCGTAGTCAACGCCGGCTATCTCTCCGTCAGCTTCTTCATCATGCTCTCCGGCTTCGTGCTGGCCTATAACTACGCCGGCCGCGCCCGCGAAGGCAAACTCGACAAAGTCCGTTTCTGGAAAGCCCGCCTGACGCGCCTCTATCCTGTTTATCTGCTGAGCCTGGCGCTCGGCTGGCAGACCTTCCTAGGCGAGCGCGCCGCCCACACCCACCTCATGTTCTGGATGGGCGCAATCCTGACCCCGCTCCTCCTCCAGGGCTGGATTCCAGAGATCGCCACCTTCGGCAACACTCCGGCATGGACCATGTCCGCCGAAGCTGCCTATTACGTGATCTTTCCCTGGGTAGCAGGCGCGCCCAAGCCGCAAAAGCCCGGCGTCTCCGGCCATCTCTGGCGTCTCGCAGGCTTGTGGTTTCTGGGCATGATCCCGGGCACGCTCTACGTCCTCTTCAATCCCGACCACATCGTGCAAGTAGACCGGTTCTCCGCGGCCCCGTGGCTGCAGGCGCTCAAATTCACGCCCATTCCGCATCTGGCCAGCTTCGTCTTCGGAGTCATGCTTGCCGGCCTCGACGAGTGCGTCGAGCGCACCGGACTGTTTCGCCTCGTCATCGGGCTTTTCGGCTTCGCAGGCATCTATGCGGTGTTGATCCAGGGGCCCAAGGTGCCCTACGCGCTCATCCACGACGGCCTGCTCATGCCGCTCTTCGGCTGCCTCATCATTGGCCTTTCAGGAATCAATCTGCTCTCGAAATTCTTCGGCTTCTGGCCCTTCGTCTTCGTAGGCGAATCGAGCTACTGCCTCTACTTGATGCACTTCAATCTTTGGAATCTCCTTCACCAGAGCGGCGTGCTCCCGGCGCTCCACCTTGACCGGTTCGATCCCTGGATCAGCTACGCAATCCTCGTAGGCCTGGGCCTCGCCGCTCTCCACCTGGTCGAAAAGCCGGCCCAGAGGGTGCTGCGCAAATGGATGGGGGCATAGAGCAGAAGCAGAATTACCGTAATGTAACGACCTGCGTGCAGGGCGGATTTTTCTTGAGGAAAAATCCGCTCGACCTCCGAGGCCTCACCTTATACCAATTCTGCTTCTGCTGTAGGCAGCCGTCTGCGTTCGGAACAGTCATCCTCTGGTGGGCAGTAGAGAGTGGACAGCGTCCGCAAGCAAAAGGGCAGTCTCCGCGTGGAGACTGCCCTTTTGCTTGAGTCTGGGACGCCGTTACGGCTGGACCACGTTGACCGAGTGGTTGCCATGCGGAACCGAGGCCACCGCAACAGGTGCGCCAATCGACGGATAGGGCGTGCTTTGCGCTGGAGCGAGCGTTCCTGTGGCGGGGTTCAGCTGAAATCCGCTGACCGAGTTATCCAGGAAGTTCGCTGCGTAAACAAAGCGTCCGAAGGCCACATCGACCACCACCGCAACCGGCTCGGTCTGCGTAATGTTCGCCGCGCTGCCGGTGGTGTTGACGGCCGCCGAAGGGGTTCCGGTCTGGGTTGCAATGACGTAAGCCGAGACGGTGTTATCCAGCTCGTTCGTGACGTAAATATAAATCCCGCGCGGATCGATGGTGATGGCCGACGGCTGATTGCCGGTCTTGAAGGGTCCGTTGATCAGCGGATGAAGAACTCCGCCGTCCAGCACGCTGTAGGCGATCAGTTCGTTCTGGGCAAAATCCGTTACGTAGACAAAGCGGCTGGTCGGCGTGCTGGCGATGCCCACCGGCTTGACGCCTGCGTCGAAAGGACTGCCCGCGACCGCGGTGAGAGCGCCGGCGGTCGCTGAGTTGAACCCATACAGGTAGCCCAGGCCGGCTGCAGGATCGTACGACGCGACGTAAACCGCCGTGCCGCCGGCGAGTGCGTTGACCGCTGTCGGGTTGACGCCCACCGGCCAGTAGTTGAGGCTGCCGTTGGCTACAGGAGAGCCCAGAGCCCCACTGGCAGCCACCGGGAAGACCGCAAGCGCGCCGCCATTGCAGGCATTCGCTCCCGTGGTAGCTGTGGTGCAGCCAGGCTGAAATCTATTCGCCACAAAGAGCAGCGTTCCGGCTGTGTTCATGGCGATCGCCACCGGAGTATTGCCCTCGCTGCTGAGGCTGATCGTAGTGACCGCTTTCAAAACGCCATTTCCCGCGATGCTGAACTGCACCAGCGAGCTGTCGCCCTGGTTGGCCACATACAGATTCGCAAAGTCCGTCGAAACGGCTTCCGAGACCGGCGTTACACCGCCGGAAGCAACCACCGAGTTCACCGGATTAAGCGCGCCGGAGACGCGGTCGACCAGAAAGCTCTGAATCTGTCCTTGACCTTGCGCATTGGCCCTTTGACCGGCAACGAATAGGTAATCGATCGTGACAGGAGCGCACGCCGTAAATGTACTGGCCAGTATAAGTGCGAGGCCTGAGACCAGGGATACTTGGCCAACTTTGTTGAACTTCATCTGTTTCCTTCATCGTGGGCCGCCTGTCGCGGGGCCCATGGCAAACTGGGTTGAGTTGTTTCCGTCTCGATTGTAAAAGCTCAAGACGGCGTTCGGCTAATTTGTCGGCTCAGTCAGCAAGGCTCGCGCCTGGATGCCGGCAGTATGCGTCTCTCCAAAGGTTCCTGATTGGACGCATCTCCGGGGCTCAAGTTATCCCGGAGGCGGCTCGCTCGCTTCATCCGGCTCACTTGGATGTTCCGCTGGCTGTTGCCGTTCCGCCATGCGGCACCCCGGAGATGGCCGTCGGCTGCGCGGACGAGAGATAGGGAGAGGCCTGCGTGTTGACCAGCGTTCCGTTGCTGGGATTGATCTGGTAGCCGCTCAGAGAACTGCCCAGGAAGTTGACGGTGTAGAGAAAGCCGATATTTCTGGGATCGACCGTGATGGCCACGGGATTGGTCGAAGTCCCATACGTTTCAAACGAAGAAAGGCTGCCCGAACTGGCGTTATACGCCGTAATGGTCGAGTCCAGCGAATTGGTGACATAGAGAAACTTGTCGTTGAAAATGGTCAGCGCCGAGGGCTGATCCCCGGTGGCCGCCGTACTTGCCAGAGTTGGAACGCCCGTAGACGCCAGCGAGAAGCTGTCGATCTGGTTTGCCGCCTCGTCGACGACATACAGGTTTTGGCTGGCGGTATCGCTGACCATGGCCACCGGCTCCGAGCCGAAGGGAAGGGGAATCATCTGTGTGGACTGCCCGTTGAGCTTATACTGCGGTCCGATCGGGATAGCCGTAAGGCTTCCGTCGCTGCCTGCGGAGAATGCGAAGAGGTATCCCTGATGGGCGCTGGACGAAGCGGTATCGGCGCTCACATAGACGAAACCGCCGCTGGCCGTGACATTGACCGCGGTCGGCGTCAGCACTGTCGGATCGTTCGCGCTGAGCTGCAGCGATATGTAGCCCAGGCCGTTGCCGTTCACGACCGGGTTCCCGAGGGTGCAGGTTTGAGTCGTTGCCGGGGGAATCGTGGCGCAAACCTGGCCCAGCGACCCCTGGCCGTTCGACCCGGCGGTCGCGGCCGTTGCGGCCGAGGTAATGGCATAACCGGCGATGATGCCGGGGCAGGGATTGGCGAGACTGCATCCGGCGACCGGGCCCAAAGTATCCAGGACGTAGGTATAGTTGCCGGTGAGGGCTAAACCCAGAGGGAAGGCGCCGGGTGTATTGATGGTGCTTTGCGGATAGAGCTTTCCATCGGTGCCGATGCCGAACTGGACAATATTGTTGTCGTCGTTATTGGCCACATAGAGATTCTCCGAACTGGCGTCAGCCGCTTCGGCGATGGGGTTTCTGCCGCCAGAAGGAAAGGGCGAAGTGGGAATCGCGCGCAGCACGCCGGACTCCGAGTTGACCTCATACACTTCCATCTGCCCAGGGGACTGCTTGGTGGTGGCCACAAACAGAAACCCGACCGTCAGGGTGCTGCACGCGGTAAATAAGGTGGCCACGAGTAGTGCAATGGCGGAGACCAGTCCAACCTGGCCGACTTTGCCGAACTTCATGCGTTTCCTTCGTTATCGATACTTGGGCGGCTTCCGTGTCCCGTTACTGCAAATCGCGAGTCGAGCCGCCAGGTTTGAGGTTGAGCAGAAAGGCCCGCGTTGAGGGCGGGCCTTCCCTGAGGTGAAGCACAAACCGCCCGGCTAGTTTGTGCGGCCGGTCACCCAGCACCAGGAAGCTGGTCCACTGAGCGCGAAGGTGCCGGTGCTGCCCTGCATCTGTGTCAGCACGCCTGAGTTGGGATCCAGAACCTTGCCCGTAACTGTCGAATCGCCTGCGTTGGCGGTGTAAATGTACTGGTTCGAGGGATCTTCGAGAATGCACACAGGCTGTGCGCCCGTCCCGGATTGGGGCACCGATCCAGGATTCTCGGCGAGAGTGTACGGGGAGCCCGGATTCTCGGTGAGCTGGCTGGACGTCGGATCGATCACGTAGGCCACGATACCTGCGCCGTTGTTGATGCTGGAACCCCCGAAGTTAGCCACGTAAACGAACCTGCCCTTCGATTCCACCATCAGTTGCACCGGATCGGTCTGCGTGGGATCGTCGGCGACCGCGCCGCCCACCAGCGCCTGCAGCGCGCCGTTGGTTCCCACCGTAAAGGGCAGAACCTGTCCCGGCGTCCCGCTGGCGACGAAGGGCTCATTGTCCAGGATGTAGACCTTGCCGCCGGCGAAGTTGATCGCCGTAGCCTGACCCACCGGGGCGCCCGCGCCGTTGGTGATGAATTGCTGCGTGCTCTGGCTCACCGTCAACTGCCCGTTGGATGAGTTGTAGCTGTAGGGGTACACCGTCTGCCCGGCAGCGGCGTTGGTGATGATCGCAGTCGGACTCGAACTCGGCGCGCCGGCCAGCGTCATCAGGAAGCCCGATGCCATGTTGAAGTCGATCGGATTGGCCGGAACAGGGAAGTATGTGACCTGGGTGCCGCTGGAGCTCGTCAACTGCGCGTTGGAAACCAGGGACAGCCGTCCAGTCGCCGCGGCGATCGAGAAGACCGTAACATCGCCGCACGAGGGGGTCCCAAAATATGTTTGGCAATAAGAATTGGGGTTGCTCGCGCTGCTGGGCGCATTGGGATTCGTAGTTCCCGGAGCAATCGCATCCAACGCGAAGAGAAACGCGCCGGTAGAGTCGGAGATCAGCCGGAAGGGATTGTAGCCCTGGGTATTGAAGGCCTGCTGATAGGTCAGAACGCCGTTGCCGCCCACCTCGAACTCGCTGATATTCGCCGTCGGGCAGGGGTCGGTCGCGGTGCAAACGGAACTGCCGCCGGTCGTCGCGCCCTGATTCAGAACGTACACAAAGTTGCCCCCGCTCAGAAGCACGGCGCGAACTGGGTTGGCGCCGCCGCTGGCCACCGGAGTGCCGTTGATGGGAGTTAACTTGCCATTGTCGTTATTGATTTTGAAGCCGGTGATTATGCCGTTGCCAGAGGGGGTCGCCGTGACCGTACCCGTTACGTACATGTAGCCAACTGTAAAACTACGAATGCAAGAGGTAAGGCTGAATACGATGGCCGAACTGAGGGCAACGGTCAGCACTGTCTTGCCGAATTTCCTGAACGTCATGCGATTCCTTCGTCCTGATCCAGCCCAAGCTTTTCCGGCCCGTACCGTCAGGTTTCATGTTCCGCAGCAGAGCTGGGTGGGTATGGGGTCCCTCGCTGCATTGTAGAAGGTGGGGGGCCATTGTGCATAGCTTCCGGGCAAGCGGAAGACCCCGGAAGACAGCCAACCCGTATGGTTACTGCTGCTTTGGACGTTGCAGACAAAAATCCGGTATCGGAAAAATTGGGTGCCCCAGGTCTCGATTTTGAGACCTGGGTTCAGGCGGAAAATTGAGGGTGTCCCAAGTCTCGATTCTGAGTCCTGGGTTCAAGCGGAAGATGATCGCGGGGTGCCCCAGGTCTCGATTTTGAGACCTGAGTTCAGGCAGAAAATTGAGGGTGCCCCAGGTCTCGCTGGCCGGGGTCCCCAACGACAGGTCTTCGTCGTTGGGGTGGTTGAGACCTGGGTTCAAGTCGTGGAAGATGAGCGCGGGTGCCCCAGGTCTCGCTTCTGAGACCTGGGTTCGTTCAAGGGCGCATTTCCCGGTGCCTTAGCTCACCACACCCGGCAGGAGTGCTCAGGATACATAGGCTGCCCCTTCTTGCACCCGAAAGCCTTGCCGAACTCCTCGAAGTTCTGCACCGAGCCATTGGTTCGCCACCGCCCCGGCGAGTGAGGATCGACCAGCGCCGATTGCCGCGCCGACTGGTCCGTCTGATTCTGGCACCAGACCTGGCCAAAGCTCAGGAAGTAGCGCTGCGCCTCGGTGTAGCCGTCAATCTTGTCGTCGATCGTCTTATGATCCGCCGCCAGAGTATCCAGCAGCGCCATGTAGGCGATGCGCAATCCGCCGTTGTCGGCCGTGTTCTCACCCAGCGTCAGCTTGCCATTGAGATTCTGCGCCGCCATTCCGTCGTGCGCCGGAGAAGCCTCAAAGCCGCTGTACTCATTCGCCTCGCAGTCGGTGCGTTCGGTAAACGCCTTTCGGTCGTCCGCCGTCTGCCACTCGCGCAGATTGCCGTGGCCGTCGTACTTCGACCCCTCGTCGTCGAAGCCATGCGTCATCTCATGCCCGATCACCACCCCGATCCCGCCAAAGTTCACCGCCGGATCGATCGTGAAATCGAAGAAGGGCGGCTGCAAGATGCCGGCCGGGAAGTTGATGTCGTTCATCGATGGCTCGTAGTAGGCATTCACCGTAGGCGGCGTCATGCCCCACTCCTTCTCGTCCACCGGCTTGCCCAGCTTCGACAGGCGATAGTTGCGCTGGAATGTCGTTTCCCGCCGCATGTTGCCGAGCAGGTCATCGCGCTTCACCTCCAGAGCAGAGTAGTCGCGCCACTTCTCCGGATACCCGATCTTGTTGCGGATAAGGTCGAGCTTCTCTTCCGCGGCCTTCTTGGTTTCGTCGCTCATCCAGGGCAGCGTCTTGATGTCGTCGCCCAAGGACTTCTCCAGCGCCAGCACCAGCTTGTCCATGCTCGCCTTGGCCGCCGGAGGAAAATTCACCTTCACCCAGTCCTGCCCGACGGCCTCGCCCAGCGCCCGGTCGGTCAATGCGGTGCATTCCTTCCAGCGCGGAGTAGGCTCTTTCTGCCCCGCCAGCGTCTTGCCGAAGAAGTCGAAGTTCTCGTCGAAGAACGCCTTGGGCAGATTGCTGGCGCTGCCATGCAGGGTATGCCAGCGGAAGTAAGCCTTCCACGCATCAACCGGCTCGGCCGCAATCAGATCGTTCACCGTCTTGAAAAACTCTGGCGTGGCCACATTCAGCGTGTCGAAGTGCCCGATCTTGATCGCCTTCCAATACACCGGCCAGTCGAAGCTCGGCGACAGATCTTCCAGCTTCGCCAAGGTGTAGATGTGGTACCGGTTCTCGGGAACGCGCATCTCCGTGCGGCTCAGGGAGCCCTTGGCCAGCGCAGTCTCGATGCGCAGCACCGCCGCCGCCTCGGCCGCCGCTTTCTCCGGCGAATCCCCCGCCAGCGTGAACATCTTCGTCACATGCGCCACATATTGCTCGCGAATCGTCTGAAAGCGCTTGTCATCCTTCAGGTAGTAGTCCCGATCCGGCAGCGAAAGACCGGCCTGCGCAGTCACCGCAATCTGTTTCGAGGAGTCCTTATCGTCCTGCGTCACGCCAAACTGAAAAAGCGGCGCCGGATACCCCGAGGCCAGCAGCTCTCCCATCAAGCTCGCCAGCTTCTTGGGATCGGAAAAAGCGTCGATGTCCTTGAATGCCGGAGCCAGCGGACTGAGCCCCTTCGTCTCCACCAGGTCGGTGTTCATGCAGGCGGCAAAGTAATTCCCATACTTCGTTTCCAACGGCGTCTTGGGAGCCTTGGCGGCAGCGTCGAGTTCCTGCCACAGCAGGTACCGGTTGCGCTCGCCCAGCATCGAAAAGGAGCGCGCCCATCGCGTCTGGTCGCCGGGCACGGGATTGTCCTTGACCCAGTTGCCGCAGGCGTACTGATAAAAGTCCGTGCAGGGGTCGGCGGTCTTGTCGATCGCGCTCAAGTCCAGGCTCCGCACCGGCTTGGGCGGCGCGGGAGCCGAATCGTCCATACCGGCAAAGTTGAAGTCACTCGAGCTATTTTGCGCATTGGCCGCCGGAGCGAACCCAAGAGTTGCCGCTGCAAACAACACCGAGGCAGGCAAAACCAGGCCAAGGCGACAAAGGGTAATACAGAAAGGTTTCATCCAGAATTCCTTAGAGATGGGATCAGCCGAAATGGGGCAGGGGCCGTCGAGAAAGCGCAGCCGGTCGGGCGGGACTGCACACTAGAAAATTAACACGCGCAGGCAAGGAGCCGTCCGGCCTGAGTCTAAGAACCTGCCCAAAAACTCGCATCCAGCCACAAAAGTGGGCGCCCCATCTTCACCGCGCTTTTGCGGTGAAGGTGGGATACTTTGTACCTATAGTTTTTATAGCCTTTTCCGATTCGTCCTCCCACAATTTCCGCGGCCGGAACTCGAAGCGCTACGAGCCGGTCAGAGCGACCGGCCCGACCTCGGCGAGATGGGGAATCGTCAAGTTTGAATTGGAGCCAACACGAGCTGTGCTGTATTGAGCAGTCCGTATTCAGCAGACCACGTAAACCTGATCTCAGCTTGCGGAAGAAGCGAAGACGCGCAAGACCCTATCAATCAAGACCCTATCAATGTCGTCCCTACAGGGATTCCCTCCGAGGCGGAATCCAATTCCCAGGAGTACTCATGAAAATGATTCGAGCAGCATTCGCACTACCCATCCTGGCTATGGCTCTGGCAAGCATGCCCGTCATAGCCCAGGATCATCAGGACAACCACACTTACAAGCAGCACAACGAATGGAAAGCGGGTGTAAAGATTAAGCAGGAAGACTGGAACAGAGGCGATAAGGTCGATTATCAGCAAAACCACCTTCGCCGTCCGCCAGCGGGACATGAGTGGCGTCAGATCGATGGAAATTACGTGATGGCGAAACAGGACGGAACGATCGTTTCCGTTCGCCAAGCTCCCCACGATCACTAAAGCATCTTCCGTATTGGTGTATTCCGAAGCCGTGATGCTAAGTGGATTTTTCATCAAGAAAAATCCACCCTGACAGAGCTCGGCGAGTCTACGAAAATACGGAAAATGCCTTAAGCTGCCGCAACCTTCCGTTGAAAAAGAAATCCCAGGCCGATTCTCAAAGATCGGCCTGGGATTTTTATGTCTTTCGTTTACCGGAGCGAGCGGCGCCCTGCGCAATCAGGTAGCGCAATGGGCATTGGGATCTTTGCTGAAGCTAAGGGCCGGCGCATCGGTGAACGTGCCATTGCCATTGCCTAGCATCACCTCGAAGGTCGCCCCAGCATCGTCGTCGTACACCACCGCTAGATCCGGAATGCCGTCCCCGTTGAAATCCGCGGTAGAGATGCGTGCAACCTTCCCTCGCATCGGCAAAGGAAAGGACCACCCACGCCGGTACGAGCCCTTGCCCTCTCCCAGCAGCACCGTCACCGAGTTCCCGCGCCAGTCCGAGACCGCAATATCGAGAATGCCATCGTGATTGAAGTCCGCCACGGCGATCGACGCCACTGAATCAAGATGTGCGATCTCGCCTGCGGGAACCAGCTTGCCCGTCCCATCGCCCAGGAACAGCATCAGCGCCCCACTGTCGTCCCCCACCACCAGATCCTGAATGCCGTCTCCATTGAAGTCGCCGGCGGCGATCGATCGCGGAGCATGTCCCAGCGGCAGGTGGAAGGCCATCTGCTGGTAAGTGCCGTTCGCCTGGCCGAGCGACACCGTCAAAGAGCCCAGCCCCGAGGGATCCCCGGCAGGCGAATCCGCCTCCGCGATATCCGCAATGCCATCCCGGTTGAAGTCGCCCACCGCCATCAGAGGCATAGCTTCGGCATCGCCGTCCGGATCATCCGCACCCGATCCCACAGCCGGCATCGCACCAAGCATCGCAGGGGGTCCGGCAGCCCACAGGCGCCCAGCCGGCGCAAACACGGCACACGCAACGACAGTCGCAAAGACCAACGTCCTCAGTCCCGGTTTAGAGGCCATGCGGATCCCAATACGGATCATAGAGATGATCCCTTCTCAAGACAGCTTAACTCCCGCACCGTGAGCTGCGCCATCCCTGCCGCAAAATCCTAGAACACCTTCACATGCACCGTGAGATAAGTCTTAGGATCCTTGCGAATCGCCGTAATCAACTGCCCGGTATCGTTCAGCGTCTTGCTCAGGTTGTCATACAGCACAGGATTCTGCGCGATCTGCCCCAGCGTGCCTTTGCCTTCGTTGATCCCCTTCAGCAGCGTATTCAGGTGGGTCATCGTCTCTTCGAGCTTGTTGGCCAGCGCCGGGTCCCTGGCCAGCTTGCCCAGCGAGCCCTTGCCCGAATTGATGCCGCTCAGCAGCTCGTTGGTATTGGCGATGGCGCTATTGAGGTTTTTGTAAAGCGTATCGTCCTTGAGCAGCTTGCCCGCCGAGCCTTCGCCGTTGTCCAGGCGAGTCGCAATATCGTTCAGCTTGCCGATCGTCGAGTTGGCGCGGTTGTAAAGCTCGTCGTCGGTCACCAGTTTGCCCACACTGCCCTTGCCGCTGGCGATGTCCTCGGTCAGCGTCTGCAACTGGTCGACGGTGCGCGCGATCTTCTTGGCCATCGTAGGATCGTTCAATAGCATCCCCACGGTGCCTTTGCCGCTGTTCAGCGTATCCATCAGGGTGCTCACCTTGTGCACCACCTCGTTGATCGTCTCAATCGATGCCTGGCTGCTGCCGATCACATCCTGAATACTGGGCACGGCGGAAACCGGCAGTATGGCGTTGTCAGATGGCTCCGGTCCCGTCGCATGAACCGAGGAGATATCGATAAAGGAATCTCCCAGTACGCCTGCCTGGTGAATCGCAGCCGTCGAATCGGTATGGAGCGCGGGCAAAAATTTCGACCCCACCCGCGCAACCACCTCCACCGCACCCGGCTCGTGGTGCGGAAGGATGCGAATATGGATCACATTCCCGATCGTCACCCCATCCAGCGTCACCGGGGCCCCAACCGTCAGTCCATTGGCGTTTTCAAAGTACGCGCGGAGGTTGATCTTGCGCGTGAAAAGGCCGCCCGTAGTGCCGGAAAGAATGAAGATGATGGCTGTCAGTGCGGCAAGGGCGCAAAGGGTCAGAATGCCGACCTTTAGCTGCGACCAACGGAGTTCTTTTTGGCTCGGCATCGCAATTCGTCCCTCAATGGAGTGAGCATACCAGACCGATTCCGTAAACCTGCAGACTCAAATGGGCTTGAATGGATTAGTTCCGTTGGAATTTCTTTAGCTCTCCAGAGGTCGCCCGGGCAAGCCTTCGAGAGCCACGCTGGCCATCGCCAGCAGCCCTGTATGGGTCAACGAAAGCGCCGCGTTGGTCACGCCCAGGCTGTTTGCGATCTGCGCCGCGCGCCCATGGAACGCAAGCCCCGGCCGCCCGCTAGGCTCCCGCGTCACTTCAATCTCCAGCCAGTTCACGCCATAGCTGATCCCGGTGCCCAAGGCCTTGGCCGCCGCCTCCTTGGCTGCGAACCGCGCCGCGAAACTCTCCGCGGCATTCTTCTTGCGCAGGCAATAAGCTTTTTCCCCAGGCGTGAAGATACGGTCCAGAAACCGGTTCCCAAAACGGGCAATCGAGTTCCGGATACGTGGGATTTCCGCCAGGTCGATTCCCGTACCGATGAGCATCTTGCATGGAGGCTACCACACGAACGGATGCCGGAGAAGGGAATCTGTCCCATTTCCGGACAGCTCTGTCGCAGCCTGGTACAGCGATCAAGAAACCCCAAAACCGGTCCGATAAACGGAGGGATGAATACCATGACCCTGCCGCCGGCCATCTCCAAGCTCAATTCGTCCTGGGCCCTCCAGATGCGGGCCACCACGATGGAAGAGCCGAGGCGGCTCATTCAGACCCTCACCGGCGCCATCCTGGGCAGCGGAGGCTGGGTGCTAAGCCGCGGCGCCAACGACTCCGGCCTGATCAACATGCTCTTCGAATTCGAGCGCCAGAGCTGTGTCGAGATGTATACCGTCCTGATCGCCGTAGGCCTCGAACTCAGCCAGCTCGCCCACCTGCGCTTCACCGAGCTCTGCCAATGCACCCGCAGCCATCACGAAGACTGCGGCGGCGAAATCGTCAGCGTCGACCTCGAAATTCACAGTTTCCCAATCGAAGCCAGCACCCCAAGACCAACCACCTCCGAAGCCGCCTAGAACCTTTCCAAAAACTCTTCCCAGAGCACAAAAGTGGGTGCCCCACCCTCGCCACACCTTTGTTTTGTGGCTAGGGTGGGATACTTTGTACCTACAGCTCTTTATAGTTTTTTACAGCTTTGCCATTCCAATACATCAGCCTCAACCCGCCTCCATCAGCCCATACCGCCTCTGCCACGCCTGCCGCAGATGCTCCCAAACCCGCTTGCGCTCCGCCTCCGGAACCGTCTCATCCGGAGCCGAAGCAAACCGCACCGCCTCCCGCTTGGCCAGCTCCAGCAGATCGCGGTCCCTCACCAGGTTCGCCACGCGAAACCCCGGCAAACCCGCCTGCCGCGTCCCAAAAAACTCACCCGGCCCGCGCATCGCCAAATCCAGCTCCGCCAGCTCAAATCCATTCTGCGTCCGCACCATCGCCGCCAGCCGCTCCTCGGCCTGCGGAGAGACCTTGTCGCCAGTCATCAGGATGCAGTAGCTCTTCGCCGCCCCACGCCCCACACGCCCGCGCAACTGGTGCAATTGCGCTAAGCCAAACCGCTCCGCATGATCCACCACCATCACCGTGGCGTTCGGCACATCCACACCCACTTCGATTACAGTCGTCGCCACCAGCACATCGATCTCCCCACGCTGGAACCGCCGCATCACCACATCTTTCTCATCCGCATCCAGCCGCCCATGCAGCAACCCCACCCGCAGATCGCGCAGCGCGCCATTGCGCAGCTGGTCGTACATCTCCGTCGCCGACCTCAGATCGAGCTTTGCCGAAGTCTTCGTAGCCGGAGCAGGGAAGAGCTGCGCCTTTTTCGATGAACTCTTGCGAACTTTCTTTGCGGGCTCTTCCGGAACCCCAACCGAAGCCTCTGTATCGAGCGCAGCAAAATCCAGCTCCGGCTGATCGTCCTTAGCCCCTTCGATAATCGGATAAACAATGTAAGCCTGCCGCTTCTGCTCGACCTGCTTGCGCACAAACTCCCAAACATCCTCCTGCCGCTCACCCGCCACGCGCCGCGTCACAATCGGCGTCCGTCCCGGCGGCAACTCATCCAGCACACTCGCATCCAGATCGCCATACAGCGTCAACGCCAGCGTCCGCGGAATCGGCGTAGCCGTCATTACCAGCACATCGGGCTCGGCCTCATTCGGTTTTTTCATCAGCCTGAACCGCTGCAACACCCCAAACCGGTGCTGCTCGTCCACCACCACCAGTCCCAGCCGTGCAAACTCAACCTTCTCTTCGATCAGCGCATGAGTCCCAATCACTAACTGCGCCTCGCCGCGAAAGATCTGCCCTCGCGCATACCGCTTGCGATCCTGGTCCAGCGACCCCGTCAACAGCACCACCTTGTAATCCTTGGAAGACTTGGCCAGCAGCTTCCGCGCCGCCAGATAGTGCTGCGTCGCCAATATCTCCGTCGGAGCCATCATCGCCGCCTGGTACCCGTTCTCGATCGCCACCAGCATCGCCTGCAATGCGACGATCGTCTTCCCCGACCCCACATCCCCCTGCAGCAGCCGCCGCATCGGGTGCGGCTCGCGCATATCGGCTACAATCTCCCCCAGCGCCCGCTTCTGCGCCGCCGTAGGATGAAACGGCAGCACTTCGCGGATCGCCGCCCGCACCTGATCGTTGGTCGCAAAGCCAACACCCGGCTGCTTATGCCCCCGCTGCCGCTTCAGCTCCAGGCCCAACTCCAGAAAAAACAGCTCTTCGAAGATCAGCCTTCGCAGCGCCGGCGTCCGCGCCTCCATCAGCGCAATCTGCGAAGTGCCCTCCGGCGGAAAATGCGCCTCCGCCAGCGCCGTCCCCCGATCCGGCATTCCCAGCCGCGCCAGCATAGCCCGCGGCAAACACTCCGGCACTGAACCCGGTGCCCCGCGAATCGTCTCCAGCAGCCGGAAGATCACCTTCCGCTGCCATCGCGAAGCCAACGCGCTCCCACCCAGCGACTCGTAAACAGGCGTAATCCGCCCTACTTCCAGCAGCCGCGTTTCCTCGTCCTCACCAGCCCCCGGCACAATCTCAAACTGCGGCTGGATCATCTTCATATTCCGCGTCGATCTCGAAGGCTCGACCCTGCCGAACAAAGCAATCGTCTGCCCGGCATGAAATCGCCCCTGCAGATACCCGCCGTTAAACCACATGCACTTCATCGCCAGGTTGCCCTGCCCCACCGTCATCTCAAAGATGGGCATCCGCCTGGTCTTGAGCAGCGCCGTCCCCCGCACCTCCGCAATCACCGAAGCCATCTCCCCCGGCTTCAGCTCATCCAGACTCCGCGGATGCTGCCTGTCCTCATAGCGAAAGGGCAAGTGATACAGCAGATCCTCAGCCACCAGGATGCCTTTTTCCTCCAGCATCTTAGCCACCCGCGGCCCCACCCCCCGCACATACATCGCAGGAGTATCCAGCCCAGAAGCCCGGCTCAGTGGACTGGAAGCCGGACCAATCGGCGGATTCGTATTCGGGAGCTTGGACACATTCTGGATGCTACAAGAATCGCCGCCCCCAATTCGCATCGCCTGTTCGCGTCTTTAGCTCGCACCCCAGTTCGCACTCCCACAGATGCTGTCATCCTGAGCGAGCAAAGCGAGTCGAAGGACCTGCGTCTCCTCGGCCAGACCGACCAACCCTGCATTGGACTGTCATGGTTATGATGAAATCAACCCAAGGAGAATTCCCCCCATTGCCCCCCAGCGACGAGAGCGCCCCATTCTTTCCCGAACGCCGCAGACACAGCCGCGAATTCGCCATAGCTCGCACCTTCAAGGCGCCACGCGAGCTGGTCTTCGCCGCCTGGACCGAACAGCAGCACCTCAAGCAATGGTTCGGCCCCAAAGGCTTCACCATCCCCATCAGCCATCTCAACCTCGTCCCCAACGGCGCCTTCCACTACTGCCTGCGCGCCGCCAACGGCGTCGAAATGTGGGGCAAGTGGATCTTTCGCGAAATCGTCCCACCCGAGCGCATCGTCTTCGTCAACACCTTCTCCAACAGGCACGGCAACCTCACCCGCCATCCCTACGTCCCCAACTGGCCCCTGGAAATGCTCACTACCAGCACCTTCAGCGAAGACAACGGAAAGACCACCATCTACCTCCAATGGTCGCCCCTCCACGCCAACGCCGCCGAGCAGCGCACCTTCGACACCATGCACGAAGCCATGGCCCAGGGCTGGACCGGCACCTTCGACCAGCTCGACGATTACCTCATCACCTTCTGAGAACCAGTCCCAAAAGCCATCGGATCACGGAACAGGGTGCCCCTCCTTCGCCGCGTTCTTTGCGGCTAAGGTGGGATACTTTGTATCTACAGCCTTTTATAGTTTTTATAGCTTTCTCCAACTTGGATAACCAAAAGTCTAGCTTTGTGAACTGAACCCTGCGCTGAATTTCCAGACAGGTTCTTAAACCGGCGCGCATAGATTTGTGGCCAGACCGCCCCTCCCTTGCTACACTTTGCACATTCCATTTGCCTTATCCAGAAAAGGGGTTCCGCGTGCGCCTTAGCCCATCCATCTGCCTCAGCCTGTCCGTCAGCATCGCCCTGAGCCTCGTCCCAGCAGCCCCCGCTCAAGCTCCCGCCCACACCCTGATCCGCGCCGGACACCTCCTCGACGTCCACTCGGGCAAGCTCCTCGACGCCCAGACCATCGTAGTCACCGGCGACAAGATCACCTCCATCGCCGCCACAGCCTCCACGCCCGCGGCCGCCGGCGACAATGTCATCGACCTCGGCCAGCTCACCGTAATGCCCGGCATGATCGACGTCCACACCCACATCACCGGCAACCCCGATTTCGACCCCTACAAAGAACTCACCGCAACCGACGCCAAAGGCGCCATCGACGGCGTAGTCAACGCCCGCACCACGCTCCTCGCCGGCTTCACCACCATCCGAAACGTGGGCGCCAGCGGCTACATCGACGTCGACCTGCGCGACGCCATCAACGCCGGCGAAGTCCCAGGCCCGCACATGCTCGTCAGCGGACCGCCCCTCGGCATCACCGGCGGCCACTGCGACGAAAACCTGCTCCCCGTCTCCTACCATCAAGTCAGCGATGGAGTAGCCGACGGCATCTCCGCCGTCCAGCAAAAGGTCCGCCAGAACATCAAGTACGGCGCCGACCTCATCAAGATCTGCGCCACCGGCGGCGTCCTCTCCAAAGGAGACGATCCCCAGGCCTCGCAATACACCCTCGAAGAGATGAAAGCCATCGTCGCCGACGCCCACCGTCTCGGCCGCAAAGTAGCCGCCCACGCCCACGGCGCGCAGGGCATCCTATGGGCCTCCGAAGCCGGAGTAGACTCCATCGAACACGGCAGTTACATCAACGACGAAGCCATAGCCGTCATGAAAAAGAACGGCACCTACTTAGTCCCAACCCTTTATCTCGAAGACTGGATGCTGGAGAAAGGCAGCCTGCCGCCCTTCTATCACCAGAAGATGGTCGACGTAAGCGCAGTAGCCAAGCACAACATCCAGCACGCCATGGAGTCAGGCGTAAAGATCGCCATGGGCACCGACGCCGCCGTCTACCCCCACGGCCTCAACGCCCACGAGCTAGACGTCTACGTCAACCAGCTCCACATGGTCCCACTCGCCGCAATCCAATCCACCACCCTGAACGCCGCCGACTTACTAGGCTGGAGCGACCGCATAGGCTCATTAGATGCAGGCAAATGGGCCGACATCATAGCCGTAGAGGGCAACCCAATCGCCGACGTCAAGCTCCTGCAAGACGTAAAGTTCGTAATGAAATCCGGCGTAGTCTACAAAGGCACTGGTGCGAAATGAGCCTGCGACGTACCATGGGCAACAAAAAGCCAAATGGAATTAAGCGCAACTATGAAACCGAAGAACGCAAGGACAAATTTTGAGCCGGAATACAAAGTCGTTAGAGCGGTCGTCCTCGGGCGGGATAGAGGCTGCTGCACTAAGTGCGGATCAAAACTCGCGCTAGAGGTGCACCACATAGAAGGCCACAAGCATAACGAGCCCGAACTGTTGTCTACCCTCTGCTACCTTTGCCATGGAATTGCACCAATGGGCAAGATTGCCTTCAACGAATGGATGATGCATGGAAAGAGCGGAATCGAAGCCCTTGGAGATCGCCTAACGAAGAACGGGCTTAGGAATTTGAAACCCGAGGATATTCTTGTTTTCTGCAACACACTTAACGAATTTGGTTACGAACTCAGAACCAGTCAATTGCGCAAAGCTCGGGAGAGGACGAAGCTGGTGGAGGGCAAGTGCGAGGGTAGGAAGTCTTATGGCGATTACCCTGGCGAAGGCCCAGTCCTTGCGGAAATAATCGAAATGAGTCGATCCGGTACAAGCGGCGAGGCGATTGCGGCCGGACTTAACCTTCGAGGCATTCTCTCCCGCGGAGGGAAGCGTTGGAGGGGCTCAACAATACGAAAGATCGTGGTAAGAAAGCTACGCATTTCCACTCAAGAAGCTGGGATCACTAAGGCGGAGTCTATCAGGACCAAATCTGAAACAGGTCCGCGCTAAATCGCATAGCGGAGGATGGGTTGGGCTAGCTCGCGTTGGTCGACGCGCTGAACCGATGAGTCGAGGGGCCGCCCTTCACGAACCCACGTCACTCCCAGCCCATAGCCTGACTTACCGTGCCACACTGAGCGCTCACGAGCAACGAAGCGCTTTCTCGTGCCACTTGAAACAAACGGATCAGCGTCGCATTCGGTTGGATGTAGGCATCCATCGGCATTTCCGAATGGACCTCCTCCCGAGCAATGCTGCTTTCATCCGAACGGAACCCCAACAGCGTCGTCTCGCCGAATAGAGGCATGCAGATCCGTAACTCGCCGATCAACTCGTGGTCCCAGTTGAATATGGAAAGTTTGGGGTAAGCGCCTTCCATGAAAATCTGAAGAC
>Ga0302326_10011002_pt1 | contig 19538 bp, 9 predicted proteins | sample Palsa_T0_3_FD_202264 | JGI IMG/M metagenome (GOLD analysis project Ga0302326, IMG submission 202264) | Peat permafrost microbial communities from Stordalen Mire near Abisko, Sweden - Palsa_T0_3 | ecosystem: Environmental > Terrestrial > Soil > Palsa > Peat permafrost | place: Sweden: Abisko...
TCCAAAGGCCAAGAACTAAAGGGATTTACCGTCTTTACTGCCTAGCGCCGCAATCTCGCTGGCAGGTCTTTCGGCGACCCGTCGCTTTCAGAACGTGTGAAAGCGCGGCCATCGACCGTCGTGAAGATTACCGAACGCTACATACCTCTGTCAACACTACCAACCTGAGAAGAATCGATTCTTTAAAGGGTTTTATGCCATCAAATAGATTATTGTCCGTCGCGCCCGACTCTGAAACTTTTTTACCGTGTTATACATTCGCCAACAGTGACCGCGCAATGGTTGCGGCTAAACGCTTTGAGATAACGGCCTCGCTAAACTCCTGGTGATGTTCGTAACAGATGGAGTTTCAATATAAGCCTGGACGAGGGTGCGTGAGGCTTCATCCTGGCGGTCTCTGAATGCGACGTCTGCTCGCTGGTGGAGCACACCAATCGAGGCGCAGCTGTTGGGGAAGCTAGAGAGCAGTGGAGGGCATACGTTTACCAAAAAAAAGGACCGGACCCATGTTCTGGGTCCGGTCTGAGGAGCGAGGCTAGAAGTAGAACTTACCTCCGAATTGCAGCTGACGAGGATCACGTGCACTGGTGATCTGACCCGAACTGCCAGCATTGCTTCCGGAGAAAGGCGTTCCGGCTGTTGGAGAACTCAAGCCGACGTTTATATTTCCCCACTGCGTATGGTTGAAAACGTTGAACGACTCGACCCTAATCTGAAGCCGCGTGTTTTCGGTGAAGTTAAAGTTCTTAAACAACGCCATGTTGAAGTTGAGGATCCCGGGGCCGTATATCGTATTGCGGCCAAAGTCGCCAAAGCTGCCAGGCGCAGGTTGCGCGAACACAGCCGGGTTGTACCACATTGGGTTTTGCCCTGCAGGCTGGTTATGACTATGAGGAGTCTTGATCTGACCACCAAGGTAGTCAGGACGGATGTGACCAAACCCTCCGTCGCCGAGGTTTCCGTTTGAATTGAGATCGCAGCCATCATCCGTGGGACTGTCACCACTGAGGCAGGGACTGCCGCTCCAGAATTGCGTTACTCCTGAATACTCCCAACCTCCGGCGGTAAGCTGCACCAGCTTGCTCTCACCCCTGAAGTCAGGGAGGTTATAGACGTATTGGAAGTTGAATACGTTGCGGCGATCGAAACCGGCTGGAGCATAGAAGTGCTTCAATTGGGTGTAGTCGGGGATGTCATTCGCCTGATTATCCTGATCGAAGAGGTCGATCGCCTTGGACCAGGTGTAGTCCGTGTTGACCGTAAACCTGTCACTGAATCTACGGGTCAATTTGACCTGGAGAGCGTTGTAAGCGCTACTGGCCCCCCAGCGGCTGAAGTTGATGGAGCTGTATCCTTTGTAGGGAAGAATGGCCGCCGAGACATTGTTGACCGTGGAAAGAATTGGTGTGCTGGTCGTATACCCGAGCGGCAGCTGCTCCAGTTCCTGCACGTATACCTGATGCCGGCTGGCATTTCCTACGTAAGCCATATCAAACACCAGCTTGTACGGCAGCTCACGTTGCAGGCCAAGATTGTAGCCGTAGGTAGTGGGAATTTTGCCGACGCGGTCAGACGACAAGATGCCGCCCGCCGGGGTGAGAGGCGCGCCATTAGCCAGCGCGGGAGAGATATTCGCGATGTTGCCGCCGTAAATGGTGGGCGTATAGACCGTCGGAGGATTGCTGATACCACCGAAGTTGAAGACGTTCTGCTGATAGCGCTCGAAGAAGATACCGGCGCCGCCGCGTAGTGCGGTCTTACCATCTCCGAAGACATCATAGGCAAAACCAATGCGGGGACCGAAATTGTTCCACCGGAAGTCCAGGCCACCCTTGGGCAATCCGTCAGTACCCTCACGAACCATACCGTTGTAGGGGTTTCCAGAGCCGGAGATGATGGAACCCTGGGTTGGGGCCTGGCCTGGGACGTTAGGAGCAATGTTGATTGAAACTGCATCGGCCGCGTTGTAGGCATTGGGCACAAAGTAATACTGGTGGTATTGGCCAGTCGTATAGGTCGGCCCGACAAATTCGTAACGAAGACCCAAATCCAGGGTCAACCGCGGGGTCGCCTTCCAGGTGTCCTGGACATAGCCTTCGTACTGGAAGAAGTGGAAGTGTCCGTAGGCGAAAATGTTCGACTGGCTTACCGTGGTGTAGTTTCCCAGGAGCGTATTAGCAATTCCCGAGTTGCTGTTGTTCGTGTTCTCATTGCTGGCGCCGAAGTTGAGATTAGGATTCTCGGTCCAGGTCCCTTCCTGGCCGTTCTCGTTCAGATCGGCAAACAGACCGAATTTAATCACGTGGTTGCCCAGGATCTTGGTTACGTCATCTGTCGCCACCACTGTGTTACCGGTAGAGGTCCAACCGGAGGGAAACGGGCTGATGTTGATGTAGCCGTCTCCCGTATTGATGTTTGGAGCCAGATCGTGGGTGTTGGTCGCAGGATAGATATCACTGAAGGAGAAGCCAAGGGTGCTCTTGTCGTACAACGACTTGGAGGTTCCGGGAACGATGTCCACCACCTGGGTCAGGTGCAACCAGCCGACAGTCGCCTCGTTGGTCAAGGTCGGTGAGATCACATTCACCAGGCTCCAGGCGTAGCTCTTGCCGGGTTTCTTGCGGTATTGGGGAAGAACGGGGAAGCTGTTGCCGGAGAAAATGCCGTAACCGTCGCTCTCCTGTTGCCGGTCATCCACATAGCGGAAGAAGGCGTTTGCCTTGGGACCGAAGTTGTAATCGACGCGAACGACATACTGATTCTTGGTGAAGGTGTACGTATCCTGGAAGTTGATCTGCTGTTCGTCGTTGTGCCCGTTGTTATAGAAAGGATGCGTGAAGCTGCCGCGATAGCCAGGGCTAAAGTACTTGATCATTGCGGCGTACTGGCTGTTGAACTGCGAAGAGGGAATAATGTTGCCCGCGTACGGTGTACCGGTCATTACTTCGCCCACGGAGTTGTACTTGACGGTCCCCGGCACAAACACCTGGCCGTTCTGCACCGGGTTACCGTTGGTATCCGTGATCGGAGTGCAGGTCGAAGTCCCGTTGAAATCGCACATATTGCCTGAGCGATAAACCGGGGATAGGTCGGCCTGGCCGTTAGGGGTGCCGATGCCCAGCATGGACGGTAGCGGCATGGTGTAGTAAGTAGCGCCGTTGGGACGATTGGCGCGCGTTCCTTCATAATTAAAGAAGAAGAATGCCTTTTTGTTGCTTCGGGGCGAAACCTTCGGAATGGGAATATAGCCGCCGATATTGCCACCGAATTGATTGAACTTCAAGATCGGTCTGGCCGAACCTTGATGGTTGCTAAACCAATCGTTGGCGTTGTAATCGGTGTTGCGGTTAAATTCGTAGCCGGTTCCATGGAAGCGCTGGCCGCCGCTCTTGGTATTGACCAGAATCATGACACCTGGACTGCGACCGTATTCTGCATTGAAGTTGCCGGTGAGGGTCTTGAACTCTCCCACCGCGTCGATGCTCAGGTTGGTGTATTCGCCGTCATTGGCGCCTACATCCGTGTTGATCACGCCGTCGAGAAAGAAGTTGTTGGCGGTACCGCGCATTCCGTTTACGTAGAAGTCGTCGGTCTGGTTGAATACCAAGCGAAATTGGGAGTTATTGTTGGTGACCACGCCGGGCAGGGTCGTCATCAACGATTCGAAGTCCCGGCCGTTCAACGGCTGCTCCGTAACCTGGCGTTGGTCAACGACGGCCGCGTTATTTGAAGTGGCGGTATCGATCAAAGGGGTCTGCGTCGTTACGGTCACAGTCTGCGACGCCTGCCCGATGGTTAGCGCAATTTGTCCGAGGCCGAGGCTCTGGTCCTGATCGAGGACAACACCATTGCGGTCCAGTTCCTCCATGCCGGAGGCACTCACTTTAATTTTGTAGGTGGCGGGGGGCACGTTCAGCGCTCGGAATGAGCCGCTACTGTCAGACGTGGTCTCGCGAGTCAAGTCACCGGTCGCCTGATTGACGATCTGAACCTGGGCCCCGGGGATCGCAGCGCCTGATGGATCAACGACTGTGCCCGAAATGGAGCCCGTCTGTGCGTGAAGTTTGGCGCCAGGGAAGAAAGCGGCGAGCAGGGCCAGCATCGCAAGCTGCAGCAGGAGGCCTGGCTTGGAAAGCCGGCGATCGCCGGGTTGGCCCGCCGGAGAATTCGCAAAGAGGTGAAACTGGGTCGGGTAAAAGGCAGCACACTGCCTTAACTGCTGTTCGCGTCGCATAGATCCTCCAAACGGTACGGTCAACCTAAATGTCTTAGTGCTCACCGCACCCCGCGAACAGGCAGGTTTTGCGGTCAATTCACTGCTTGCAACGATGCCCAGGACAGCCCCTGGTGGCGATTCGGCTCACCAGACAGCCTTGGCCTTGTAAAGTGCGATCACCGGGCATACCTTACCCAACGACTGTCGGCTCAGAGCACACACCAGCACCCGACGGTACTCACAGAACCGATTCTGTCCCCGTGAATAAACGTTTCTGTAAATTGAACCGGCCTGAGTAAACGCCACCTGCTATAGAACTGTCAAGATTTTTTTTTGACTTTCATGTAAGCAAAGATGTACCCAAATTGCTGGGCAGTCGCGGAGCGGCGAATCCACCTTTGACAAGCCCCGAGGTAGATGCAACACTCCCTTACGGTAAACACCTTTGAGCGGCAAGAAAGTAACTGAACGAGACGGGCCTGTAACTCTACGGACCCTGGCTAGCCATCTCGGCCTATCGCTGACGACTGTTTCGGTGGTCATCAGCGACTCGCCGGCTGCGCAGGCAATCCCGCTGGCCACTAGAAAACGAATCCTGGCGGTGGCCAGCGAATTGCACTACCGGCCTAACTACTTCGCACGGTCGCTGCGTAAGAAGCGAAGCATGTCGGTGGGCGTGCTGGTCTCGGAGATGAGCGAAGGCTACTTCACGCTGGTGATGAACGGCGTCGAAGAGTACCTGATGTCGGCCAAGTACTTTTACCTCCTGGCCGCGCATTACTGGCAGCCAGGGCTGCTCGAGGAATATCCACAGATGTTGCTCGAACGGTCGGTGGACGGTTTGCTTTTGGTGAATACTCCAACGCCATCGAAGGTGCAGGTGCCGATCGTTTCCATTTCAGGGCATCAAGCCGTACCCGGCGTGACGAATATCCAACTGAACCACAAGCTGGCCGCTCGTCTCGCGCTGAAGCATCTCGCAGACCTGGGACATCGCAGGGTGGCGTTCATGAAAGGCCAGGAACAGACGGTCGACACGGACTACCGCTGGAAGGAGATCATGGAAACGGCACGCGCTTGCGGCATGCAGATTCACCAGGAGCTGCTGATTAAACTGACTGAGAACAGCTGGTCTCCCGCCTTGGGGTATGGGCCGGTGAAAGCGCTGCTCTCGCGCACTCGAGATTTCACGGCGCTTTTCGCGTTTAACGACATCGCTGCTTTCGGCGCCATTCGAGCCCTGCATGAAGCCGGGCTGCGAGTGCCCGACGACGTGTCCGTCATCGGTTTTGACGACGTGCTGGGCGCGCCCTTCCACATTCCGAGCCTGACCACCATTCGCCAGCCTCTGCGTGAAATGGGCAAAGCAGGAGCGGAATCGCTGATCAACCGGATCAATCATCCGAAATCGCCTTTTGCCCAGCAAGTGATTATGCAACCGGAACTGGTGGTACGTGAATCTACCGCCATGGTTTCGTCCCGATGCTCATCTGTGACGCAGAAGCGGACTAAGGCAGCCTCGCGTACGCTTCGGTAGCGCTTCCCTCCTATGGCGTAGCAGACTGGCGACTCGGCCGGCCGCTTTCCGCATAGAGCGGTCTAGACGCTCGATCTACTGGTGTTCAAGCTGCGGAGCGCGGATGGACATTCCTGCTCGAGGAACAGCAACAACTGGTCCATGTGTTCCGTGCGCGTGCGAAAGTTCACCGGACTGATGCGAAAGTACATTTTCCCCTTCAGCTCGGTGGTCGAAAACCAGAATTTACCGCTCTGTTCGACTCGCTTTGCAACCTCCGTATGCAACTCCCTGGATTGCGCCTGGTCCGGGTCGGCGCCCCGATAACGAATACAGATAGCCGACAACGTCGGTTCGCACGCGGACTCGAAATCAGGATGTTGTGCTACCAGGGAATAAAGGTGTTTTGCCTGGCGCACGTTGTTATCGACCCATTCTCCGATCTGGCTTGCTCCGTAGCGCTTGAAGCTCATCCACACCTTAAGCCCGCGAAAACGTCTCGACTGCTCGAAGCCGTGAACGTAATACTGGTAGCGCTCATTCGCACGATCGAATTCGTCGGTAAGATACGCAGGCTTGATGCCAAAGGACGCGGTCAAGCGGCGATCGTCTTTGACCAGGATAGCGCCCGCATCGAGTGGTGCGTAGAACCACTTGTGGGGATCAATAGTGACCGAGTCCGCAAGTTCCAATCCTCGATCGCGCATGGGCCACGCATGGGAGAGCAACATGCCTCCACCGTAAGCAGCATCGACGTGCAGCCACATTCCTTCGCGGTCAGCAATTTTTCGAAGCTCGCGCACTGAATCAATCGCGCCAGTGTTCGTCGAGAAAATGCCTACGATGCACATCGGCTGTACGCCGTGTTTACGATCCTCCGCTATGGCTGTCTCAAGTGCATCCAGGCGCACTCGAAATTCAGAGTCGGTGGGCAAAGCCCGCAGCGATTCCCTTCCCAGTCCTACCGCGTCCACCGCCTTATCTACCGAAACGTGGCGTTCCTCCGAGGTGTACACCGCCCAGCGTTGGCCGACTCCATCGTGCTGTATCCGGTCGCCGGAAACGGCGTCCCGTGCCAACTTAAGCCCGATGAAGTTCGCCATCATGCCGCCGCTGGTGAGATTGCCGCCGGCGTTGTCGCTGTAACCCACCAGGTCGGTAAGCCAGCGAACGGTACGCCGCTCCATAGCGACCGCGGCGGGGCCGACGGTATAGGTTCCGACGTTTTGGTTGAGAGCGGAGCAGATAAAGTCGGCGACGATTCCGATGGGGCTGGGCGAAGGAGTGATCAGCCCCATATAACCCGGGTGCCCGACATGGGTGCAATTGGGAAGAAGCTTTTGCTCGAGCTCGGCGAGGATACTTTCCACAGGAGTGGGATCCTCTGGGAGCGGCTCAGCAAAGAGCTGTGTCAGGGTCGCTGGGCTTACATTCGGAAACACCGGTTTCTCTTCAATGTTCTCCAGATAATCAGCCAGCAGATCCACCACCCGGTGCCCAACTTCGCGAAATTCGCCCGCGTCCATGAGTCCTCCTGATGTCTAATCTTCAGCTAAGGCGGATCAAAAGGTGAAAGAAACTCCGCCGCCAACACGCTGCTGGCGCATGGCTCCCTGAAACACGGGCCCAACGAACGTCAGCGTCGCGTTATCTAACTCAATGCCCTCGAGGATGCTGTTCTTCGACTTAGTCCAGAAGTCAGGCTGCGAGGTGAGCGTTTCACGATAGTCCAGCCGGATCATCCACCGGGGTGTTACTCGATAACGAACGCCGCCGCCGTAGTTGAACCCCGCCTGGAAGATGCCACCGCCCTCCAGCGGAGGCGTGTTCCCGAAGTTATAGGCGGCGCTGAGAAGACCAATATTGCTGAGCCCGAGCTTCCAATAACTGGGCGCCTTCTTGATCGGGGCGTCATCCAGATGCATGAGCTGCAAGGCGGGGCCGACCGCAAAGTAAGGGCGCAATCGCGACGTCTTTGGACGTGTGTGGATGAGCAGGTTGTAGGCGACCTGGGAAGTGAGCAGACCGGAGGTGGCAAAGGCAAATGCGTTCTCCACGGTGCCGCTCGTGGTGTCGTTGTCCACCACACTCAACCCCATTTTGAAGCTGCTGAAACTACGATTGTAGCTAAATTCCTGGGAGAAATATTTTTGCGAGTCGAGAGTGACGGACCCGCCAAGATTCCAACCATTGTGCAGGGAATTGCCGAGCGCGATCAAAACCTGCTCTCCGGGCGGATCGATCGAATCAATAATGAAACCGATCCCGCCACCGTTTCCACCCGTGTAGCCCAGCCACGATGCTCGAAAACCGATCTCCACCGACGGCGGCTTCCAGCGGCCGGGTTCGTCTATCGTCTGCGGACCGCCGCGAGCGATGGCAGCAGGTGCCACAGCATAGTCTGTCTTTCGGCCCGTCTTTCCATTGATGGTGTATTCATCACCCTCAATATCCATACTTCTCTGGGGCCGTGGAGTATCTTTCCTCTTGAACTCCGAGATGCCAGTGCGAATTCCGGAATAGGCCATGACACCGACGTTGTCGCGCAGAATGTTGTTCTTGAGGGTAAGCGTCGTTTGTCGAGAGACGCGTTCTGCACGGTTGCCATGGACTCGCAGCGTACTGCCGGGCTCCCGTATCGGGTCTTGCGAACTGCGGCAGTCGTTCAGCTGAAGCACCGCAATCCTTCCGTCTGTGATCAGATCTTCGCCGGTCCCATTTTTTGCATCTTTAGGGATCCACGAACGCGCAACCAGTTGGACGTTCGATACGCACCCGGTGAAGATGAGGTCATTCACTACCTTGGCTCGTTCGTTATCGATATGGCTGTCGATCAGGTGGATGAATGTTTTGTTCTTCTTCGAAAACCCGATGCCCGTGTCGTGGGTCGAGGATGAGGTCCAGACGGTTTGGCCACTCCAGGGCAGTGAAGTTGCCCAGATGCGCAGATGATGACGTTTGGAAAAGGTATTCAGCGTCTTCGCATAGGCGTAAGCGGGAGCTTGCCCACCGAGCAGCAAGGTAGACATGGGAGCACTCTTGTAACCCTGGTTCTCGGCTACCGAGCGTATGGTCGCATAGGTTGACTCCGCGGTGAGCGAGTCGACCTGGACCCAGTCACTGGCGGCGAATGCGCGCTCGACTGCGCCTGCGCTGCCTATAAAGATGAGGTTGGTGATATCGGACGGGATGTGGCCTTTGTCGGTATAGGTCCGAAACGGCAGCTCTTCCACCAGCTTGCTTAGATCGTCCCTTTCCTCGGGTGTGGTGGCAATCGGAGGAACGAGGATCGGGTCCGCCTTGGGAAGTACGATGGGAGCTGTAAGCTCGGCTATCAATTCCGCGCCCGCGGGAAGTGAAATCTCAGGCTCTGAAAATCGTAGGACCGCTGCCGACGCAGCAGTGGTAAAAATGGCCGCGATCGGATCGCCAAAGGCCAGGCTGCCGATAACACCCGAGGCACGATTGCTCAAAGTGGCGGTCGAGCGGATGCCCTGAACGCGGCCTTGAGCATCCACAGACTCGCGGGCATTCTCCACTTCTGTAATGCGGCATTGCACGGGCACGCTGTCCCCGTCGGCGAGCACGACGCGGTCGAATTGCAGCTGTATGCGTGCGGTCTCGTGGACCACCCCGAGACCCACTTTCCTGACCGAAACCACGGAACCTTCGACAGTGGTTCCGAGAGGAAGCAGCATTTCGCCGCGCTCGGTCAGTGGAGCGACCAGGACGCCGGAGATCCTGGTCCCTTTCTGGGTAGCGTAGGAGCTGATCGGCTGCTGGAGACGTATCTCCAGCTTGGTCCCGACCGAGACCGATTCGGCCAAGGCATGAAGTCCGGCAAAGGCCAGTACCGCGATGCAGCACTGGAGAAAGGTCTTACCGCACTCAGAACTCATCGATACGCACCCCTGCGGAGAGAGGGTCCACGGTCATGAACAAGTACTCACCTCACGAAGCCATTGGTAAAAACTCAGGTGTTGCTGGACGGGGGAACGCCTTCAGTCTATAGGGGGCCGGTCTATTCTATGCCTCCCTCCAGAGAATTTGGCTTAGGGGCGCGATGGATATCGTCACCAAGCCTTTTCACAGGTTCAATGGGTGGCCGTACCCTAACGCAAAGGGATTTTGATACATTGGATTTGCACGCCAAGGGTGCACCCCGTCCGCGGAAAGGGATTATCCCACCTTGCAGTGGAGTGCAACCCTACATTCACTCTCTTCTGCCCGACGCAGCGGACCACGGGCGACCAAGAAGGAGTGAGTCATGTCTTTACGCGAATTACCCGCGCGCCCCAACCTTGAACACCTGAAAAAACAAGCCAGACTTCTGCTGCGCGGATCCCTGCAGGGGGAACCTGCGGCCATCGACCGCTTTCGCGAAGCCCAGGTGCAGTTCTCAGCCGCAGCGCCTAAACTTGCCGACGCACAACACGTGATTGCCCGCGAATACGGCCTGGACAGCTGGACGAAACTGAAAGCCCATGTTGCGGCCCTCTCCGATGACCCGGTCGAAGCGTTGACGGCAGCGATCAAAGCGAACGACGCGCCGCTTTTGCGCCAGGTTCTGAAGCGCTATCCAGCGCTAACGTCGAAACTGGATGAACCGCTGCCCAACTATGGGTTTGACGCGCCGGCCCTGATCGCCGCAGTGCATAAGGAAAATCGCGAGATGATCGACGCATTGCTGGACGCCGGCGCGAGCATCCATGCGCGCACAAAATGGTGGGCTGGCGGCTTCGGCGTGCTCGATAGCTCCAGCGCAGAACTCACGCCCTATCTCATCGAACGTGGGGCCTACGTGGATATTCATGCCGCCGCACGCCTGGGTATGTTCGACCGGCTGAAACGCCTGGTCGAGGCCGAAGCCGGGCTGGTCCATGCTCGCGGGGGCGACGGCCAAACACCGCTGCACTTCGCAGCAAGCATCGAGATTGCAGAATACCTGCTGGACCATGGTGCCGAAATGGATGCACGTGACATCGATCACGAGTCCACGCCGGCGCAATACATGGCCGCACATCGGCCGCGGCGACCCGAGGTCGCCCGGTATCTGATCTCTCGCGGCGCGCAGACAGATATTCTTATGGCTGCGTCACTCGGCGATCTCGAGCTGGTACGTCAGCATATCGATGAAGACCCGGACTCGGTGCGCATGAGCGTCTCCGAAAAAGACTTTCCCAAACAGAACCCGCGCAGCGGCGGGTGTATTTATATTTTTGGCTTTGGGTGGACCAGAACGGCCCATATGCTGGCCCGCGAGTTTGGCCACGAAGAAGTCTTCAGTCTGCTTATGCAGCGCAGTCCATTGGGGCTCCGATTCGTGCAGGCTTGTGAGGTGGGCGACGAAGCACTGGCACATGACCTGCTCGCCAGGCATCCGAACATCATTGTTAAGCTTTCTCCCCGGGCTCACCGCCGCATTATCGGCGCGGCACTGCGAAACAATACTCGTGCGGTGGGCATGATGCTAGCCGCCGGCTGGCCGGCGAACGTTCAGGGTGAAAAAGATCAGACGCCACTGCACTGGGCTGCGTTTCACGGCAACGTGGAGATGGTTCGGGAACTGCTGCGTCACCACGCGTTGCTGGAGGTACAGGAGCAGCAATTCAAGGGAACTCCGCTGGGTTGGGCGTTGTATGGATCCGAACACGGCTGGCATCGCGACACGGGAGACTATCCCGGTACGGTCGAGGCACTCCTCTCGGCAGGTGCGAAGACGCCCGGGCCGATCGAGGATCTCGAAGCTCCGGAGGAAGTGCTGGAGGTGATGCGTCGGCAGACTTAGCGCTATGAATGGGTGGGGGGATCAATTGGCTTTTACTAGGAGGATCCCAGGTCTCAAAAGCGAGACCTGGGGCACCCTCCGCGTGTTGATTCTGAATCGGTGTGGGGGATAGGTTTCGGGCGGGACTCGATTGGCTTTCACTAGGAGGATCCCAGGTCTCAAAGGCGAGACCTGGGGCACCCTTCGCGTGTTGATTCTGAATCGGCGTGGCCGGTAGGTTTCGAGCGGGGCTCGATTGGGTTTTACCATGGGTTTCCAACACCCTTCGCACCGCCATGGCGAGTTGATTCAGGGATGGACTTTTTCGGTGGTACTCTATAGCCCCTACAAAAGATGGAGGATCCGAGAGCATGACCTCTTCCGGTCGCTGGGGCTGGTTTTGTGCGGTTGTCCTGACTGTTTCGCTGCTTCCCTGCCGCGTCTTCGCAGTCGACAAGCTGCTCATCGTCAACGGCACAGAGCTGACCATGAAGCCGGGACAGACTGAACCCTTCGTTGGCTACATCCTGGTGGGCAATGATGGCAAAATCAAGGCCGTCGGCACCGGCCAACCGCCGGCAGGTACCGCTGCGCGGACCACGTACGACGCTAAGGGAAAGTTCGTCCTCCCTGGCTTTATATCTGCGCATAGCCATCTCTCGGAGAGCGCTTTTCGCGGGCTGGCAACGGACCAATACGTTTACGAGTACCCCGCGTTGACGGGTTGGGTGGAAGCCCTCGAAACCCGGGAGCTTGGCACCAAGCCGGAAGATTACTACTGGTTCACTCTGCAAGGCGCCCTCGATCACCTGGTTCACGGAATCACGTCGGTTTATAACTTCGCCTATGCGCGGAAGGATGACGAGGCTTTCGAGGAATATCAATGGCGCGCCGAACTCGATTCCGGCATGCGCTTTATTCATTCCTACGAACCTTCGGGTAATTCGACCCCGGAGGTTCGACGGGCGAACCTCAAAAAGTTTCTGGCCTTTGCCAGAAAGGATATGTCGCGCCCAACTGTTCTAAAGATGGCCTACTCCGGATGGATCACCACTCCTCAGGCCATGCAGCTCGATGCTTCGTTTCTCCGCGATTACCATCTCTACTCGGAAATTCATTTCCTTGAATCCCCGGTAAACCAGGAGAAGCAACGCGACACTTTCAAATACATCACGGCGGTCAATATTCTTGGCCCGAACGTCAGTTTCGGGCATTTCATTCACCCCGATGACACGATTCTCAAAGCCGTAGCGGCCGCGGGTTCGGGAATGGTATGGAACCCTATGTCGAACGGCCGGCTGGCCTCAGGCATCGCCGATATTCCCAAGTATCGCAAGATGGGAATTAAGGTGGGCATGGGTGTCGACGGCGAAGGAAGCTCGGACCTGCCAGACCCTTTTGAGAATATGCGTATGGGCCTATACGTCATCCGCGCCCGATATGAAAGTGCCAAGGTTTTGCAGCCGATCGACGTGCTGCGCTTTCACACCATGGGCAGCGCGGAAGTTCTGGGTGTCGCGGATAAAGTGGGCAGCCTGGAGGTGGGCAAGTTTGGCGACATTATCATTGTCGATCCCAAACTGGTCGAGCGCGGGCCGGTGGTCGATCCGTACGCTGCCGTGGTGTTGGCCTGCAATGCGATGAACCTGGCCAAAGTGTACGTCGGGGGCGATCTGTTGGTGGATACCTACCATTTGCAGAAGAACGACATGGGCAAAGTATCCCGCGAGGTCAGTCAACGGGTCGCTCATCTACACTAATCCGATGGCGGGCAAGTATCGTATAGGACGTCGGGATTTTTTTAAACAAGCCGCAGGCGCCGTCGGCGCTGCCACACAGATTCCCCACTGGTCTCGTTTTGCAGAGGCGGAAACTCAAGACGCTCAGCGGCACCTTCACACGGCAGCTGCAAAGATTTCGTTTCCCCGGGTTTTCTCGGGCAATCAGCTGAAGATGCTCGCTTTTCCATTGGGTGGCGTCGCTGCTGGAAGCCTGGCGCTTGGAGGGCGAGGTCAGCTACGCGATTGGGAGATTTTCAACCGGCCCAACAAAGGCTATTCTCCGCCGTATGCGTTTCCCTCGATTTGGATCAAGTCAGGGAATGCGAAACCCGTCACGCGAGTGCTCGAAGCACGGATACTGCCCCCCTATGAAGGCCAAGATGGCCTGGGTTCAAGCAATGCACCCGGATTGAGCCGCATCGCAACGGCTGAGTTTACCGCCCAGTATCCGTTGGCGCACCTGCAATTCAAAGACTCGAGCCTTCCGGTCAAGATCGAACTCGATGCGTTTTCGCCGTTCATCCCGCATGATCCCGACGCCTCGGGGTTGCCGGTCGCGATCTTGCGTTATCGCGTCAGCAACCCGGCAGCTTCGAGCGCGAAGGTGGCCATTGCGTTTTCCATCGACAACCCGGTCAAGGCGCCGGTCAACACCGACGTAGCGCATGCCACCGAGGATCCCCGCGTCAATGAGTACCGAACGGGGAACCAACTGGAAGGTCTCTTGATGACCAACCCCAGCTTGACCGCCGTTGACCCAATGCAGGGTAGCTTCGCCCTTGCAGCGGTTTCGAGCCAAGGGGCGCAGACCACTCACTGGCGTGGCTGGCCGCGAGGGCGGTGGTGGAATTCGCCCATGTTGTTTTGGGATGCCTTCTCGCAGGATGGGGCCTTGCTGAACGAGCCCGCATCGCACAACTCCGTAGGCGCGGTGTGCCAACAAATGTCAATTCCTGCAGGCGGCTCTGCGGAGTTCACTTTTTTGTTAGCGTGGCATTTCCCAAACCGCACCCCGGAGTGGTGTGGGTGGGACTTTCCTCCGGGCGAGGGGCAGACCATCATCGGCAATTACTACGCCACGCGGTTCAAAGACGCGTGGGCGGTGGCCGAATACACGGCGACGAATTTGCCCTCGCTCGAAAATCGCACCCGCACCTTCGTCAATGCCTTCGCTGCCAGCACGCTGCCTGCGGCCGTTAAGGAGGCGGCGGGTGCAAACCTCTCCACGCTGGCGACGACCACCTGCTTCCGCACTGCGGATGGAGAGTTTCACGGTTTTGAGGGCTCTGATGACCATCGGGGTTGTTGCTTCGGCAACTGCACCCATGTCTGGAATTACGAGACGGCCACTGCGTTCCTCTTTCCCTCATATGCGCGATCGCTGCGCCAGGCCGCCTTCGGCTACAGCATGGACGACCAGGGTGGGATGCGTTTTCGCCAGCTGCTGCCAGATGGCAAAGAGAGATCCCATATCGCAGCGGCCGACGGGCAGATGGGGCAGATCATGCACGCGTACCTGGATTGGAAGCTTTCCGGCGACGAGGCGTGGCTCAAGATGATGTGGCCCCGGGTAAAGAAAGGGGTAGAGTTCGCCTGGGTTCCTGGCGGTTGGGACGCGAACCGCGACGGCGTTCTGGACGGAGTGCAACACAACACCTACGACGTGGAGTTTTACGGTCCCAATCCCTTGTGCGGGATCTATTACCTGGGGGCTTTGCGCGCGGCAGAAGAGATGGGACGTGCCGCCGGCGATGATGCTTCCGCCAATGAATATCGCAGGCTGTTTGATCAGGGCAGCCGCTGGATTGACACTAACCTCTTTCAGGGGGAATTTTATATCCAGCAGATTCGAGGCTTTCGTCCGGATCAGATCTCACCGCAACTGCGCAGTGGCATGGGGAGCGAGAATACGGAACAGCCAGAGTATCAAGTTGGTGCGGGATGCCTGATCGACCAACTTCTGGGTCAATATCTCGCTGACGTAGCCGGCCTGGGACCTTTAGTCTCGCCGCAGCATGTGCGCACCACATTGGATTCGATTTATCGCTACAACTACAAGCGCAGCCTGGTGGATCATGACACCGTGCAGCGTACCTATGCTCTGAATGATGAGGCCGCGGTCGTGGTTTGCGATTACGGTAAGGCGCCTCGCCCGCATATTCCTTTTCCCTACTACGCTGAAGCATGGACCGGCCTGGAGCATTCAACCGCCGCGCTGATGTTCTCCTCGGGAATGATTCCGCAAGGGGTGGAGTACGTTGAAAATCTTCGCGCACGGTATGACGGCATCAAGCGCAACCCCTGGGATGAGGCGGAATGCGGGCATCACTATGCCCGGGCTATGTCTTCGTGGTCGAGCGTTGTGGCCCTGAGTGGGTTCCACTATGAAGGAGATCGCGCCCATGTAATCGCCATGCCGCGGCTTCCGCACGAGAACTTCCAGTGCTTCTGGGCCACGGGCACTGGCTGGGGAACTTATTCTCTGAGGCGCACACAATCAGGCGCAGTGCAGTTCACGATCAAGACGCTAGCCGGCACTTTGCCGTGCAGCGCGTGCACGATCGCAGCGCCCGGTTCCCGCTCAACGGCGCAGGTAGGCACGAAAAAGATCACTGCGCGTTTAGAGAAGAGCAAGGAACAAACGACAGTGTATTTTGCAGATCCTGTCCAACTGCGAGAGGGCGAGCAGTTGGAGATTGCGATCACTGGTTGACTAGTAGGCCACGCCAAGACCCACTATGTTGGCCGCCGCAATGATGACCAGCATGCCGGCCCAGAGCAGGCGAACCGGTTTGGGACCTACGCCAGCCCACTCGCCTAGCGCCAGGCCCACGATCCCGCCAAACAGAACATAGCCGCTCATGTGCAGCATCCAGTTCACATAGGCGAAGCTGGCAGGAATGCTGGCTGCTCCCCACGCATAGAAGAAAAACTGGAGATACCACATGATGCCGCCGGTGGCGGCGAGCGCTCCGTTCTTGAACAAAGCCGCTCCAGGTAGTGCGAGGTCGGCCTTCAACGAAAGATCTTTCTTGAAGATGAGCCGGCTGAAGCAGTAAGCGAAGTTGACCAAGCCGCCCCCGCCCATGATGATCACGTAGCTTGGCAGTGCACTGTAGAGGGGTTTAACCCCCAGCACCAGCGCTCCAGCCTGTATGGGTCTGGCCGCATCGATGGCAAAAGACATGCCGGAGGAAAAAATGCCGCACATGATGGCGAGCAGCAACCCCTTCTTTACATCGAATTCGCGGATTTCCGAACCCAGTGCAATTTCTTTGCGATGCCCGGCCAGGGACACGATGACAATGCCACAGAGCGCGACCACAATGCCTAAGAGAGTGAGCATGCCGCCGCGCGTGGTCACAAGTTCGCTGGCCTGCCCGTGGACGAGTGGCGGAATCAGCGTTCCCACAACCAGGGTGACGCCGATGGCCACCCCGATGCCGAGTGACATACCGAGATATCGCATGGTGAGACCGTAGCTAACATTGCCGACGCCCCACATGCAGCCAAAGAGGAAGGTCTTGAGCACGACGAATGAATCAAGCGACCCGTAGAAGGCGCGCATATCGGGCAGCAGGATGGCGCTGACACAAATCGGCAGCAAGACCCAGGAGAAGATGCCGGCTACGGCCCAGGTGGATTCCCAGGTCCAACGCTTGACTTTGCTGATGGGTGCGTAAAACGATGCGGCCGAGGCGGCACCGACCATGTGCCAGGCAATTCCGGTGATAATGGGCGTCAACTCTGGTCTCCCTCAGCTCTCGACGGGGTTGCTCGGGTTCCAGAAAGGTTCCCTCGCCGGGACGAATTCGATCGGTACTTCGGTTACAAACGACTTCAGCCATTCCGTACAGTACTTCATGCCGCCCTGTTCTGAAACTACATGCCCTAACACGATAAGCGCCTTTTGATTGCCGGCGGTAATACTGTCTTGCGCGTATTCCACCAACTCCCATTCGCGCGCTTCCCCGACGACGAGCACATCCACGTCAGGCCGGGCAAACAAGGGGATGGTGGTCAACCGATCCGCGGCACCCCAACTGGCAGCTACCCTCTTGACCGGCATCGTGGGCTTGCCAATGACGCGCATGGTGCGATCTTTCAGGCGAGTTTGTAGTCCCTGGCTAAACTGGGCCAGCGGTTCACCGGCAAAAACGAATCGCTTCGGATCAACGGGGTCGACGTTCTTCTCCCAGCCAAGTTCCTGCATCATCCCGACAGCAATGCCATCCGGATGATGAGCATGCCAGTGATCGTGAAAACGAAAAACGGCGACGTTGTTCTTGCGGATAAAGTCGAGTTTGTACTTGAGGGTGGGATCGTCCTGAATTTCTTTGGTTGTGTCCTGATGTACATAGAACGTCGGTTCATGGGTAATGATCATGTTCTTGCCGGCAGCGACGGCTCGCTCGATCACATCCAGCGTGGCCATCATGGTGACCGCAATGCCCCGCACAACAGTATCCGGGTCTCCGGCGAGGATGCGGTCGACCGTCTCCGCCCGCCAGGGAACGCCCACGTGGGTGCGAATTCGTTCCACCACTTGGGCGGCAGTGAATTGGGTTGGCGTTGGTTCGGCTTTGGCGAGTGGCGCCGCCAACAGAGCGCTGCCCGTGATGAGGAAACTTCGGCGGGAAATCAGATTTGATCTCATGACCCATAGAACAGTAGCACAGCCCCGCGAAGCGACCCCACAAGATGGCCCGCGCACGCTTCTAACGTAGCTCGACCTGTTTTGCGTTGCCGTCGGCCGCGACGGTCACTCCCCACCGTCCTTCCGCTATCGCGAGAGGGACACTGCGACCATTATCGGTTCCGCGCCTTTGTTTGGGCTTCCATCCCACCACTTCGATCCGGTACGACTGCCACCAGGGTTTCCAGGTACCTTCTTGTTTTGCGATGATCACGCTTACCGAGCCATCCGCCGCGACCGCACAGGTGAAGTGAATGCGCGCGTACACGCCTTGACGGAAAGAGAAGGTGTGGCCATCGTCGCTGTAAACCTCTCCACCACACTCTTCTCCCGCAGTTTTCAGGCTTGCGGCCAAGGGATAAATACGCAGTGTTAGCGGACCACTGGGGGTTTGAGCCGTACTCTGCGTGAGGGGTGCGATAGGAAGGATGCTGCCACCGCGCACATACACCGGCATCTGATCCAGTTTTGGGGTGACGCTTAACTGCTTTTCTGCAAGTACCAGATCGCGCTGCTCCGCATCGAGCGAACCGCCGGGAACTCCCCGTATGTATTGCTCGCCAGTCCAGTAGTCATACCAGGTTCCCGGAGGGAGTCGCACGACATAAGGGGCGACTTCCTCTGGAGATGGATTAGGGGCGATGAGAATGCGGCTGCCCAGGAGGAATTCGGCTCCGCCCGTCGTCAGGTCAAAGGGGGTGCCATCTTCGGTGGCATGCGGGAATTCGAGAAAGAGTGGACGGTTAATCGGCAACCCGTCGTGCGAGGTCTCCTCAGCCACGGTGTACAGATAGGGCATGAGCCGATATCGCTCTTCAATATAGTGCCGGCGAATCGCTTCCTGCTGAGGGCCGTCGACCCATACTTCGTGCATGCGCGTTCCTTTTGCCGAATGGTCACGATCGATGGGCTGAAAGGCCGATAATTCAATCCACTTGGTAAGCAAATCATCCGGCGGCGAACCAGCAAAGCCGCCCACATCCGCGCCGGACAAGGAAAAGCCACTGAGTCCGAGGTTGACGATCTGCGGCACCGTCATGCGCAGGTGATTCCAGGTGGAACTGTTGTCACCGGTCCATGTGGTGCTGTAGCGCTGACCACCGGCAAAACTGGCACGAGACATAACGAAAGGCCGCTCGTCGGGCCGAAGCGCGAGCAGGCCTTCATAAGTGCCGCGCGCGTTCTGCATGCCGTACACGTTGTGGATTTCCAGATGAGGGGCAGTGCGCTTGTTGAACCCAGGCTCGTCGATACGGTGCTGAACATCGTCTGGCATCGTCTTGGTTGGTGTCTCAAACACCGCAGGCTCGTTCATATCGTTCCAGAATCCGGCGACGCCGTCGTCAACGAACGTCTTATAGAGGGATCCCCACCATTGCCGCGTCTGCGCCCGCGTGAAATCCGGAAAGACGGCGGGGCCAGGCCATACCTTGCCTACGAAGGTCGAGCCATCCGGGTTCTTCACAAAGTGATCGCCCGCGACTCCGGAGTCGTACGGTGCATAGCCGACGTTCGGCTGCCTGGCGATGTGCAGGTCGGTGATGACTACGAGCTTGAACTGC
>Ga0302326_10011003_pt1 | contig 19536 bp, 14 predicted proteins | sample Palsa_T0_3_FD_202264 | JGI IMG/M metagenome (GOLD analysis project Ga0302326, IMG submission 202264) | Peat permafrost microbial communities from Stordalen Mire near Abisko, Sweden - Palsa_T0_3 | ecosystem: Environmental > Terrestrial > Soil > Palsa > Peat permafrost | place: Sweden: Abisko...
GGCGTCTTCTTCGCATTTCACCGAAGTTGGCGCCGGCACCATCGACTGGAAACACGTCATTCCCGCCGCGGAGGCTAACGGTGTGCACCACTTCTTCGTCGAACGCGACTCCGGCGATCTCCCGCCTTTCGAGAGCCTCCGAGTCAGCTTCGATAACCTGCAAAAGATTGCGTGACCGGCGGGCTGAAGCCGTCGCACCGTTTTTGATTTAAGCAGTCGAAGGTGGGTGCCCCACACGTCGGTTTCACGTTTTGACGGTCGGTTTATCTTTTTCGCGCCCCGCTCTTCCCCGGCTGGGAAGGGTGCGAGTTCCGACCTAAGCGTTGGACGGAGGAGCAAGATCGACGTCTCGAGAAACAAGAATTTAATCCTGTGGACTGCAATCTTCCTGGTTTCAATCCTGGCATATCCGATACCATCCACAGCCCAACGCAAGCCAGCCGCCCGCTCGACTTCAACCGCAAAAACGAAACCAGTCCCCGCCTGGCAATCGTGCGGCGCGAGCGCCGCTTTCCGCCTAAGCGCCCTGCAAGCCTCCCAAGGCAACCTTCTGCAACTCGAAGTGAAAAGCGATTCCCCGCTCACGGACCTCAAAGGCCAAGCCGCCACCCGCGACCTTTCGTTCTGGCCCTCCAACAACCCAACAGGCGCCACCAAAACCGCCGTCTACCTCTATCAGTCAGTAATCGGAATCGACCTACAACAAAATCCAGGTTCCTACGACCTGTCGCTCGAAGCGGCGCAAGCAGGCCCCGCGCCTTTAAGTTGCCAGGCGAAATTCGAGGTCACCGACGGCCACTACAAGGTGGAAAGCCTCAAGGTCGCGCCCAAGTTTGTTGAGCCCGCCCCCGAAGATCTAAAACTCGCCCAAGACCAGGGCGCCCGCCTCCGCGCCATCTTCGCCACCGTCACTCCCGAAAAACTCTGGCAAGGCAAATTCCGCATGCCTATCCAAGGCGCCACGTCCTTTAAGAATTTCGGTTCCCGCCGCATCCTTAACGGGGAACCCAGTTCCCCCCACTCGGGCGTGGACGTAGGCGCCGTGGCTGGCACTCCGATCCATGCCACGCAACGTGGACGCGTGGTCCTGGCCGAGTCTCTCTACTTCTCCGGCAACACCGTAGTCCTGGACCACGGCCTGGGAATCTATACTCTCTACGGCCACATGCAATCGATGTCCGCTAAACTAGGCGACACCGTAGAAGCAGGCCAAGTAATCGGACAAGTAGGCTCTACCGGCCGCGTCACCGGGCCCCATTTGCATTGGGGCCTAAGCATATCCGGCGCCAAGGTAAACGCCCTCGACCTTCTCTCGCTGCGCTAATCCCGCACCTCTCTCGGATATCAAGTAAATCGAATCGACGATTGGGTGGCTGAGCGAACCGAAGTGGGTGCGTAGCGCCGCGACTCTTCGAGGACAGACATAACAAATCAAAAAACCGTCTCCCCTCACCACTCCGACAAGAAACACAATCCAGCGGCCCCACCGTCCGACCATCGCGCTTCTGTCGTGTCTCGCCCCCAACTGACAGTGTTAATATGTCGCGCGGGCGCATCCCGATGCGCAAAGCAGTCATCTCAACCCAGAGGCAGCAACCATGGAACGTGGCGCCGTGAACGCAGCGCAAAAGATATCGAGCGCGGCCACAACCGTTTTCCCCGCGTGCGTCAAATCCATCACCTGCGCCCTGGCGCTGACGCTGCTCGCCGCCATCACCACCCAAGCACAGAATCCAAATCCGATCCCCCTCAAAGAGAACTGGGCCATCCAATCCTCAGCCAAAGTCCCCGCCGACGGCGCAGCCATCTCCCGCGCCGGCTTCGACGCCAAAGACTGGTATCCAACGACGGTCCCCACCACGGTCCTGGGCGCGTTAGTAGCCGACAAAGTTTATTCCGACCCATATTTCGGTATGAATCTCCGCTCGATCCCCGGAACGAAATACAAAATCGGCGCCAATTTTTCCAACGAGGAAATGCCCGCGGATAGCCCATTTCGCGTGGCCTGGTGGTATCGCACCGAGTTTGCAGTCCCCGCGGACGCCGCAGGCAAAACCCTGTGGCTGAATTTCAAAGGCATCAACTATCGCGCCAACATCTGGGTGAACGGCCAGAAGCTGGCCGGAACCGACGAAGTGGCCGGAGCCTTCCGCCGCTACGAATTCGACGCCACCAATCTCCTCGTCGCCGGAAAGACAAACGCAATCGCCGTGGCCGTGTTTGCGCCGAAGGCCGACGAATTGGGAATTACCTGGGTGGATTGGAACCCCGCCCCGCCAGATAAAGACATGGGAGTCTGGGGCGACGTCTGGCTCGCGGTCAGCGGGCCGGTCGCGGTCAGGAATTTGCAGGTGGATTCAAAGGTGGATCAGCCGGATCTCGCTGCCGCCCATCTCACAGTCTCCGCTGACCTGCGCAACGCAACCAACAGCCCCGTGCAAGGAGTCTTGCGCGGAACGATTGGCTCCAATACTACCTTCGAGCAAAATGTTTCGCTCGCCGCCAAGGAATTGAAGGTCATCACCTTCGTCCCGGGGCAATATCCGGTGTTGAATATCAAGAGTCCCAAGCTTTGGTGGCCCTACCGCATGGGCGCTCAGGACATGCACTCGCTGCGCATGGAATTCGCTGCCGCAGGCGCCACGTCGGACGCCGCCAGCATGGATTTTGGAATCGATGAAATCACTTCCGAATTGACCTCGCCCAGCACTCGCGTCTTCAAGGTAAACGGAAAGAAAATCTTGATTCGTGGCGGCGGCTACTCCCCGGACATGCTGCTTCGCGAGACTCACGCCGAGTGGAACACCCATTTCTCCTACGCCAAAGCCATGAACCTGAACACCATCCGCCTGGAAGGAAAACTCGTGGGCGATGATTTCTTCGCCCTGGCCGACCGCTACGGCCTGCTGATCATGCCCGGCTGGTGCTGCTGCGATCATTGGGAAAAATGGAAGAACTGGAAATCCGACGAGCGCTCGGTGGCCACCAAATCCCTGCGTGACCAGGCGTTGCGGCTGCGCACCCATCCCAGCGTGTTGATGTGGGCCAATGCCAGCGACGGCCCGCCGCCGCCAGACATCGAAAAGGCTTATCTGGACGTGCTGGCCGACGCCAAATGGAATAAACCGGTGATCTCCTCCGCCGCCCAGCAGCCTACTTCGGTGAGCGGCAACAGCGGCGTGAAGATGACCGGGCCGTACGACTACGTCCCGCCGGATTATTGGTCGCAGGACAGCAACAACGGCGGCGCCTTCGGCTTCAATACCGAGACCAGTCCCGGGCCGGCCGTCCTCCCGATCGATAGCCTGAAACAAATGCTGCCTCCCGAACATCTGTGGCCCATCGATGACTTCTGGAATTTTCACGCCGGCGGCGGCAAATATCACGATACTCACATCTACGACCATGCGCTCGAGCAGCGCTACGGCAAAGCGGTGTCCCTCGCAGATTACGAACGGAAGTCGCAAGCCATGGCGTATGAAGGCGAGCGCGCCATGTTCGAAGCCTATGGCGCCAATAAATACAAAGCCACCGGCGTAATCCAGTGGATGCTCAACAACGCGTGGCCATCCACCATCTGGCACCTCTACGATTATTACTGGCGGGCCGCCGGAGGATTCTACGGCACCCAGCGGGCCTGTGAGCCGCTGCACGCCCAATATTCGTACGCCGACCGCAGCATTCAAGTGGTGAACGACGAGCGAAAAGCCTACCAGGGCCTGACGCTCGATGCCGACGTCTACGACATGAAGCTCGCCAAGCGCTTCTCAAGAAGCGCCGCAGTCGAAGTGGCGGCCGACGGTGTGAGCACCGCCTTCGTGATCCCGCCGGTCGCCGACCTGAGCGGAACGTATTTCCTGAAGCTGACCCTAAAAGACGCCACCGGCGCGACCGTCAGCGAGAATTTCTACTGGCTATCAACGCGGCCAGACACGATGGAGTGGAACAAGAGCACGTGGTACTACACGCCACAAAAGGATTTCGCCGACTATACCGCCTTACAGTCCCTGCCCACGGTTAAATTGCATACGGAAAGCCAATTTGTCACGGATGGAGAATCCGGAGGAGCCCGTGTCACCGTCGAAAATCCCACCGCCGGCCTGGCGTTCCAGGTGCGCGTGAACCTAACCCGCGGCGCGGGCGGCGACGACGTCCTGCCGGTCATTTGGGACGACAATTACATTTCGCTGCTCCCCGGCGAAAAACGTCAGCTGCGGGCCGCCTTCCATCTCGCCGATTTGAACGGCTCCTCTCCCGTAATTGAAGTCACCGGCTGGAACGTCGAAGGCCCCGCGAATTAACTGCGAGATTCCGGCTCCGCCGGAGTCTCGGGCGAAGAGTATTTCCGCAGGACGCGCAACGGCCGCATCAATCCTGAGAACAATCTCAGCGCGCGAGGGAGTTTCGCGTCGGCGTAATCCGCCTCGCTGGGAACGAACGCCAGCCGCAGCGCGTACCGCGCTGCGCTCGCCGGCCCGGATATCACCCGGTAGCGCAGCCGGAGTCGCGCTTCCGCCCCAAGGGGGGGCAGCGCCGGCGCCACAATACGTCGCTCGAATTGCGCGGCGATATCGCGCGCCCGGTAGTCGGCCCGAATACTTTGCAGCACTGCCGGCGGCAACGGCACGTGTAGCAGACTCGCCGCGAGCGCGAGCCCCACGTAAAGCATCCGCTCCACGCCGGTGGATTCCGCGCGGTACGTGGCCGTACGCCAGTCGAGATCGGGAACCGCGCGCAGCAGCGCCGCAATGTCCGCGATCCACACCAGCCGATCCCAGAAATCCTTGGCGCCGTGCACCGCCAGAAAAATCAATTGATCCTCTGGCGCGAACGTGCGCAGTTCCCGGCCCCCGACGCTCACCGGCACCGAGCGATTGAACAATCGCTCGATATCCGGCATCCGCGGAAAATGCCGCAGCGTTCTTTCGGTGTGCAGCTCGACGAACACGCGGCACGCCGCGTCTTCGTAAGCGTACTCGCCGGGCACGAAACTGCGGCTGGCCGCAGTTTCGTGCAGCCACGGGTAGCGCGGCGTGAAGCCGAGCTCGCGCATCGCCGCATGCGCAGCGGGGACGCTGTCCTGCGGAATAATGATGTCGAGGTCTTCGAACTCGCGGAGAGTAAGGTCGCGGTAGGCCTGCGCCGCAATCACCGGCCCTTTGTAGGGGATCGCCTTGATTTGCGCAGCCCCAAGACCATCCAGAATTCTCCCCAGTTCCGTAGCTAGGAAAAGATTGCGCACCGAATTCGCACGGTAGGACTCGGCAAGCTCCGCAAACGCCCCGATCGGGATGCGTTCCTCGAATGCTTTCAGCCGCAAGTAAACGATCGGCGTCACCGCGTGGTTCCCGGCATCCTCAATCAACCTGCCCCACTCGATCGCCCGCCCGAGCAGCGCCGCAATGTGCGCCTCAGAATCCGCCGGCGAAGGCGCCCGCAGGCAAGCCAGCAAGAGTTCTTTCTCATCCGATATTTCAATCGCCGCCAGTTTTGTCATGTCGCGTGCGCATAGCGCAATCGCCAGCCAGAATAGCCGAAAAGCGCGTCGGGGAGTAAGAAGGGATGAAATGCGCAGACGAAATGCAAACCCTCGGCAAGCCTCAGGTGCGCTTTCCGTAGAAGGGCCAACCATTTTTCGGTGGAGGCGGCAGCACGATAAGTTCAAACGCAGAAGGAGGGGGCAATTTCTTCACAGTTGCGCCGTCGTTTTTATAGAACTCCAACTCGACCGGTCGTCCATCACGAACGTGCAGAAGCATATGGACAATGTCGGCGCTCGGGCCCTCGCCGCCATCTCCCTCAGCCGCCTCGGCCTCTATCGGAACTCTCTGGTTGACGTCTGCGCGCCCTTCAATCTGGCTCTTAAGTTCCAGGCCTGAATCCCCGGTGACAGTCCTAACTAGTACGTTTCGCACCAGAGGAGCCAATTCATCTCTGCCAGGGAAATCCGCTTCAAGGAGACGCTCGAGAAGGTGCCGTTCGATCTCGGTTGGGGCGCGAAACTCTGGCTCAGGAACGAACATGATTGAGTGTATACACCGATTTTCCAATAATAAATAGGGTTGGAAAAAGGCCTAACGGCGCAGCCTGCTACTGCACTTTGGGGCGGGGACCGAGCGTTTCGCGGAGCTTGCAGGCCAGCGTCTGCCAAGTAAACGGCTTCGGCAGCAAGATCGTATCCGGATGCAGAATTCCGTGGTGCACGATCGCCTGCTCGGTGTAACCAGACATGTAGATCACTTTAGTTTCCGGACGGATGGTCGCGATGATGTCCGCCAATTCCGGCCCGCTCATCGCCGGCATCACCACATCGGCCAGCAGCAGATGAATCGTGCCCGCATATTTCTCCGCGATTTCCAGCGCCGCAGGGCCGCTCTCTGCTTCCAGCACGTTATACCCGCCCAACTGCAAGTACTCGCGCGCCAATTCCCTGACGCCCTGCTCGTCCTCGACCAGCAAAATCGTTTCCGAGCCCCCCGGACTATTTTCGGCCACGCCCGGCGCCACCACTTCCTCTGCATCCTGAACGCACGGCAGGAAAACCTTGAATGTAGTCCCGCGATCCGGCTCGCTATACACCCACACATACCCGCCACTCTGCTTCACAATTCCGTAAACGGTGGCCAGCCCCAACCCGGTTCCCCGCCCTTTTTCTTTGGTAGTGAAAAACGGCTCGAAGATGTGCGCCTGCGTTTCCGGATCCATGCCGCAACCGGTATCCGAAACCGCCAGCATCACGTATTTCCCGGGTGCCAGGATCGCCGGCGAGCGATTGTAGCCGGAATCGAATTCGTAGTTCGCCGTCTCGATGGTCAGTTTGCCGCCGCGCGGCATAGCGTCGCGCGAATTCACCGCCAGGTTCAGAATCACCTGCTCCACCTGGCTGCGGTCTGCCTTCACCCGCCACAGATTCGTTGGCGCCAGGTTGTGAAATTCGATGTCCTCGCCGATCAACCGGCGCAGGATTTTCTCCATGTCGTTCACCACGTTCTGCACGTTCAGCACGCTCGGCGCCAGCATCTGTTTCCGGCTGAACGCCAGCAACTGCCGGGTAAGCGCGGTGGCTCGCTGCGAGGCTTCCTGAATCTGCTGGGCGTTCCGGCGCATAGGATTGTTCTCTCCCATGCGTTCGAGCATTAGCTCGGCGTAGCCCTGAATCACCATCAGCAGGTTGTTGAAATCGTGCGCGATGCCGCCGGCCAGCCGGCCCACCGCTTCCATCTTCGCGGCTTGGCGCAGCTGCTCTTCGAGTTTCTTGCGGTCCGTAACGTCCAGCGCCATGCAGATCGCGCCCAGAATTTGGCCGTCACCGCCGCGTAATGGTTCCACGTGGCAAGCGTATGACCCGCTGCGCCATTCGATCGGAAAAGTCACCGGCTCGCCGAATAGCGCGCGGCGATGAGCGGCGATGGGGGTAAATCCCTCGTCGATCGTCTCGAAGAACTGCAGCAAAGTCTGCCCTACCGCTTCATTCGGCTTCATGCCCACGCGTGCCAGTCCGGCGCCGAGGCACGAAGTGAAGCACATGTTGGTATCGACGGTCCAAAGTACCGCCGGCAACTGCTCCACCAGCACCCGCAGGCGAGCTTCGCTATCGCGCAGAGCTTTTTCCGAGCGGCGGCGCTCGATGGCCAGGGCGATCTGCCCTCCCACCGAATTCAGAAACTCCAGGTCGCGCTGGGTGTAGGCATTTTCGTCGGTGTAGTGCTGCACCACCAGCACCCCAATCGTAGCGGCCGGCGTGCGCAGCGGAACGCCCAGCCACGAAGGCGATGGCGTGCCCACTAGCTCTACTTCACCCCCTGCGGCCAGAACGTCGAACGCTTTTTGCGGAATCAGCATCGCCCGGCCGGTGCGGAAAACGTACGACGTGCAAGTCCGTCCCAGATTCTGCGGCGGCGGCGCGGAGTCAAATGCATCGGCGAAGAATGGAAATCCGAACTGGTTGCTAGCCGGATCGTACAGCGCCACAAAGCAGTTCTCCGCGCGAATCACTTTTTTAAGCGACCGGTGGATCAGCGCGAGCAGGCTATCCAGGTCGTCGGTGGTGTTGATGCCGTGGATGATCTCAGACGTCACCTGGCGCTCGGTTTCCGCGCGCTTCCGATGGGTGATGTCCTCGGTGGTGCCTTCGTAGTAGAGAGTTTTGCCGCCCGCGTCGCGCACCACCCGGGCGTTGTCGCACAACCAGATCTTCGCGCCGTCCCGGCGATATACCTGATACTCGAAATTTTCGATGCGGCCGTGCGTTTCCAATAGGCGCTGCTGCTCGATGCGCCTCGAAGGATCCACGAATTCCTGCCCGGCGATATCGTGCACCGCGGCCTGTTTTTCCTCCGGCGACGAGTAACCCGTCATCCGCGCTAGGGCCGGATTCAGGCTCAGGTAGCGGCCGTCCGGAGTGGTTTGGAAGATTCCTTCCACGCAATTTTCAAAAATGCTGCGCAAGCGCTCTTCCGCTTCGTGCTGCGCGATCTCCGCATGTTTCCGAGAGGTCACGTCGAGCATCACGCCTTGCATGCGCGCGGGGGCTGAACCGGCGCCCGGAACGACGCTCGCGATATCGCGGAACCACACCACCCGCCCGTCACGCGCCAGCATGCGGTACTCGGAGTCCAGCGGCGCCCCGGTGGCTTCGCTGTGCCGTTCCTGCGTAATCGCTTGCTCCCAGTCGTCCGGATGGAGTCGGCTGTGCCACAACGCGGCATCGATCATCCACTCTTCCGCGCTGTATCCCAGAATCGAATGGATCTGCGGGCTCACGTACGACCACCGGCCATTCGCCCCGGACTCCGCCGAGTAAGTGATCGCCGGCAGTTGCTCGACCAACGCGCGGTACTTGGCTTCCGCCGCTTGCAGCTTGCGTTCCGCCCGGCGACGCTCGGTGATGTCCTCATACATCGAGAACGCCCCGATCAGGTCCCCCGCCACCAGCAGCGGAACCGCGATCACCTGCACATCCAGCAACTCGCCGTCTTTACGCCGGCGCTGCACCGTGGCCTGCACGGTCTTGCCGGACCGCGATTGCTCGCTCAAATCGCGCGCCGCGGCCCGCTCCGAATCCGGCACGATCAGCGTATCAAGATCCTGCCCGAGAATTTCGCTTTGATCGTATTGAAAGAGGCGTTCAAACGCCGGATTCACCATCTGTATGCGTAAGTTCGACTCCAGCACCACGATGGCGATTGGGTTGTTAACGGTGAGCGCGTTAATGTACGCGGAGTGCTCCGCTTCTGCCCGCGCGTACATCGAAAAGTCTGCGCCAAGCAACTCATCTGCCGTGGATGGGGCCACCGCGATGGACGGATATTCTGCGGGCGAGTCACTGGGGTCAACGGAGCCATTCGGCCTCACCGCGCTATTCACGCTGGCCGCGATGGCTTCCAGTTCTTCGAGAGAAATCTTCCCGGGCATGAAATTCTCCGCGCCAAGCCTTCCGTACTAAGGGCAAAACTGTAGGCGGGGGCGCAGTGCCCCCTCAAAAATAAGAGGTTATCGGCTGGCGGGGGTGGTCACAATGGTACGTTCGTACCATCGTAGAACAGTCTTAGGTATTCTTCGTTCACTTCTTGCGCGAGTCGGGCGGCACTACCTTGTTGTTCCGGTAGTACACCACCAGTTGCCCGTAGTGTTCCCCGGAATGCTCGATATACCCCACCCACATGTTCAGGTTCTTTAGTGCTCCGGCATCACCACCGGACTGGATGGCCGCCGCTCCGTCGGAGACCGATTTCTTCAAAAAATCCACGATCTGGGCCTTCGTCTTGAAGGTTTCAGTGGAAGGGTCGTTATCCGCAGTTCCCAGTTTTTTTCCCGTAATTCCATTGATCAGGTCGTAGTTGTTTCCCGCGATGTGCAGCAGCACTTGCCCAAACGTTCGCACTCCGTCGTTGGGGCGGTAGGTGTACCTTTCTTCAGGCCAATCTTCGGCCATCGCCACGAGTTTGTTCCCGATTTCATTCCAATTCTCAAGAATCACCGTGGTCGGCGGCTTCACCGCCTTTTCCGCCTGCGCCGCCGCAGGTTGAGGTTGGGCATTGGCGGCCCGCGAAACGCGAGGAGAGACTAGAAAGACTGTGGACAGCAGTGCAATCAGGACAATGCCGTTTCTCATGTAATGAAGCTCCTTTCAAAATGCGCCGCAGCGGACGGCTCGAACCGGAGGCCAAGCGTCGATTCCACAAACCGCAAAACCCGGCCGAGCGGGCGCAGCATAGCATATTCAGGGGGTTCGAATGTCACCACCGCCATACCAGCCGAATCAGACTTAAAGGGAAGCGAAGCATCACCCCGAAGTTTGCCGCCCGCACTTTGGAGCCGGCACTTTGGAGTATGATTAGATAGGTCCTTGGGAACCACCGGAGAGACTTTGGCTAGTAAACCAACTGGATTACCTGCGAACGCACCGGTCCGCCGAGCGACAATTTCCGCGGCCGACATCGAACGCATCGTTCACGCCAACCATGCCGATCCCTTTGTAGTCCTGGGGCCGCACCCGATCACCGTGGACGGCGTAGCTTCCCTGGCCGTTCGCACTTTCCAGCCCAACTCCGAAACCATCACCGTGATTTGGGGACCAGGTAAGCGCGAGATCCCCGCGACGCGCATCCACGAAGACGGCCTGTTCGAGGCCCTGCTGCCCATGCCCGCTGGTGGATTCGGCGATCCGATCCCCCCGGCTACCTACCGCTTGCGGTCGATCGAGAAAGACGGCCGCACCGTGGAAGCGTTTGACCCCTACGCCTTCCCTGCTCTGCTCACCGATTTCGATTTGTACCTCATGGGCGAAGGAACGCACTACCTGAAGTACGAAAAACTGGGCGCCCACATTCGCGAAGTCTCCGGCGTGCAGGGCGTGCATTTTGGAGTTTGGGCGCCGAACGCGCAGCGCGTGAGCGTCGTGGGCGATTTCAATCGCTGGGACGGCCGCGTGAATCCCATGCGCAATCGCGGCGCCACCGGCGTGTGGGAAATATTTTTGCCGGGCCTCGGCCAGGGGCATATCTACAAATTCGAGATTCTTTCGCAGGTCAATCACCACATGGAATTGAAGTCCGACCCCTACGGCGTGTCCGCGGAACTGCGCCCCGCCAACGGCTCGGTGGTTTTCGATATCGATCGCTACGCCTGGAACGACGCGGCATGGCTGGATGCGCGAGCCAAACGCGACCATTTCAGCGAGCCTATGTCCATTTACGAAGTGCATCTCGGCTCATGGCGAAGGTCCCCCAAAGACGGAAAATCGTGGCTCACCTACCACGAACTTGGCGACCAGCTGATTCCCTACGCCAAAGAGATGGGCTTCACCCACGTCGAGTTGATGCCGATCATGGAGCATCCCTTCGACGGCTCGTGGGGCTATCAGACCGTGGGATATTTCTCGGTCACCAGCCGCTACGGCAGCCCCACCGAATTCATGGAGTTCGTCGATCGCTGCCACCGCGAAGGCCTCGGCGTTTTGCTCGATTGGACCCCGGCGCACTTTCCCCGCGACGCACATGGCCTGGCGTTTTTCGACGGCACCCATTTGTACGAACACGCCGATCCGCGTCGAGGCTCGCAGCCGGACTGGGGCACCCTGGTTTTCAACTACGGCCGCAGCGAAGTGCAGAACTATCTCATCTCCAACGCACTGTTCTGGATGGATAAGTACCACCTCGACGGCCTGCGCGTCGATGCCGTGGCCTCCATGCTCTACCTCGACTATTCACGCAAGGCCGGCGAGTGGATACCCAACCAGTTCGGCGGCCGTGAAAATCTGGAGGCCATCGCGTTCCTCAAGCGCCTCAACGAAGTTGTTCACGCGCGCTTTCCCGGGATCATGACCATCGCCGAAGAGTCCACCTCGTATCCCGCGGTCTCCCGTCCCACCTACGTCGGCGGTCTGGGATTCGACCTCAAGTGGAACATGGGCTGGATGAACGACACCCTGAAATACTTTCAGACTGACCCCATTTATCGCAAGTTCCACCACAACCAGCTCACCTTTTCCATGATTTACGCCTTCACCGAAAATTTTGTGCTGCCGCTCTCCCACGACGAGGTGGTCCACGGCAAGCGCTCCCTACTCTCCAAGATGCCCGGCGACAACTGGCAGAAATTCGCCAACCTGCGCCTGCTATATACCTATTTTTTCGCCCACCCCGGGAAGAAGCTCCTCTTCATGGGCGCCGAGCTGGCCCAGTGGCGCGAGTGGCAGGAATATACCGAACTCGATTGGGCGCTCATGGAGTTTCCCACCCATCGCGGCCTTCACCGCCTGATGGGCGATTTGAACAAAACCTATTCCCGTGAACCTGCCTTGTTTCAAGTCGAATTCGATTGGCAAGGCTTCGAGTGGATCAACGCCGACGACGGCGACATGAGTGTCGTAAGTTTCTTGCGCCGTGCCAGAGACCCGGGCGATTTTGTGGTGGTCGCCTGCAACCTCACCCCGGTGATCCGCGAAAATTATCGCGTCGGCGTGCCCGAGCCCGGCTTCTACCGCGAAATCATGAACAGCGACTCCGCCTACTACGAGGGCACCGACGTAGGCAACAATGGCGGCCTCGAAGCCGATCCCATCCCCTGGGACGGCCGCCCCTACTCCCTAAACATAAAACTGCCCCCGCTAGGCGGCCTGTACTTCAAAAAATAGCGTCTCCCAGCACCATTTCCCACCGCCGCCAACCCCAACCGGTGCCGGATTCTTGTCGGGTACCAACAAAATTATCGACGATAGGGGTTGCTGAGCGAAGCGAAGTGGGTGCCCCAGGTGTCGCCTTCACACCTGGGTTCTCTAAGTTCTTGACGTGCCCTGGTCTTGCCTACCCTCGTCGCAGCCCGCCATTCGTGTTGGAAGACACCCCATCCCCAAATCTCCCAAAACAAAAAGTCCATCCATCCCGCCCCGCACAAAACGGTTTGTGGCGCCGCGACTCGTCGCGGAAAACATCCCATCCCCAAATCTCCCAAATCACAAATCCATCCACGATCCAAACCGGTTTGTGGACCCGCCACTCGTGTCGCGGAAAACTCCAATCGGCATTGGCTCTCTGGTCTCCCCCGCCCCCGCCCCTCCCCTTACCCTACAAATTTATTCACTACTCCCTGGAACATTCCCCAACCCCCCTGCGTACCTTAATAGCAGCAGGGGTCCAGCCGATACGGCGGGGCCGGGGAGATACAAGATGAAGCTCGACAAGCGGACGGCAATAGCAGTAGCCCTAGTAGCGGCGGTAGCAGCGATATTCCTGGTCACCGGCATCACTCGGGCTCGCGCAGCCAACACTCCGGAGCGGTATTTGCACGTTCGCGTCGACGGTGGTTCGGACGGCGACAAGGTCAACGTGAATGTGCCTCTGGCTCTTGCCGAAAAAGTCCTTCCCGCCATCAATCACGGTGAGCTGCACGCCGGAAAAGTGAAAGTGGACCTGAAAAAGATAAATACCGGCGAAGTCGACGTAAAAGCAATCCTCGAAGCCGTCCGCAGCTCTCCCGACAATGAATTCGTCACCGTGCAACAGGCCGACCAGGACGTCCGAGTCGCCAAGTCTGGCGACAATCTGGTGATCCACGTCCGCTCCAAAGGCGACGGCGGAAAAGAAAAGGGATCCGACAAAGTGGACGTCACCGTGCCGCTATCGATTGTCGACGCCGCTCTCAAGAACAGCGCCGACGGCGAAATCGATATCAATGCCGTGCTGCGCGCGCTCGAGAATACCGGCGACAATTTCGTCGTCAACGTGAAGAATTCCGAGCAGACCGTGCACATCTGGGTCGACGGCAAGAACGATTCGAACTAACCCTTCGAATCATCGAATGGAACTAACCAACGCAATTGCTGCGCGCTGCGCAAGGAGGCGAACGTGATCTTGGCCAAGTTCGGTGTGGGTTTTCTTTGTGTCACAGTTACCGCCGGAAGCCTGGCACTCAGCGAAGGTCTGGTGCACGTTCGCGTGTACGAAAAGAGGTCCGAAGGGACGCATCTCTCCCTGGTCGTGCCGGGAGTGCTCGCCCCCGCAGCAATATTCTGCGTCCCCAGCCGGCATCTACAAAAGGCCAGCGAGCAACTCCGTCCCTGGATGCCGGCCATTCGCGCCGCGGTCGAGCAACTGAAAGACGAGCGGGACATGACCTTCGTGGAAGTGGATCAGGCCGGCCAGCACGTGCGAGTCTCCAAGAGCGGCGGTTCGGTAATCGTCGACGTCGATGACCCCGACGAAACAGTCCACGTCTCCACTCCACTTCGCACGATTGGCGGCACCCTGGAAGAACTCGGCAACAAGAGCGACGACCAGGCGGCCGCCCAGTAGCAGCCGAATAACAAAGACCGAGTTCGGGAGCCATTTCTTGGCTGCCGCGGCGGGCGTCCGGCGCCCCGACGTCCTCACTCACCGGGGGACGTTACCCGGACGCCCACCAAAACCCAGCGTCCGGTTCTGCGCGCTTATCTTTTGCGGGTGCCCACTCTTCCCGGCTCGTAGGAAGGGTGGGTGCTTGGATTTTTCTGTAGCTGTGGAAGGTGGGTGGCGCACCCTTCGCCGCCAAGGGTGCGGTTTTGTCCAGCCACAGCACCAACTCCTGCACTGCCGTTACAGCCATCCACACAACTACCTCGGCACCGGCTGCACAAACTTTTCAACCCGCTGATTGAAGCCCTTCGCGTCATCCACAAAAAGCGCATGCTCCACATTTTCCATTTCTTCAATCTGCGAATTGGCAATGTGCTTCTGCATGTCCTCCTCAAACGGCGCACTAAAGCCACCCTTGGGCGTCACGATCAGCGTAGGCACGCTGATTTTCGCAAGGACCGGCCGGCGATCGACGGCGACCATGCTCACCGATTCGGCAAGCGCCACCGACGTAGGGGTTCGCTCCGCTACGGCAGTCAGCCGCGCAATGTACTCGTCGCTCTGGGGGGACTTGAACATATTTTTCACGAATGCGCGGGTGAACCCATCGCGATCCTTCAGCAGGTGTCCCCAAATGCCCACGAACCCTTGCAGCATTCCCGCGCCGGCGTCGAATCCCGCGAATCCATCCACCAACACCAGCCCCGAAACACTCTTCTGCCCGAATCGATCCACATACGCCAGTACGTCCGACACGCCCTGCGACCACCCAATCAGTACCACCGGCGTCATCCTGCGGTCCTCGATCACCGCCTGGATGTCCGCAGCGCGAATCTCCGAGCTGTTGGCATCGTCGGTGTGGGTAGATTCCCCCTGCGAACGTGGATCGATCGCCACCACGTGAAATGATTTCGAAAAATATTCGATCTGCGCGCTCCATATCCACCCAGGCATCGTCCAGCCGGGAATGAATAGCAACGACGGCTTCTGCCCGGCACGCTCACCGGGCCCCGCAACGCCCCCTTCCAGATAGTGGATGCGCACTCCGTGCCCGGCGTCCACAAACCCGCTCTTGGCGCCGGCAGGCAGCTCTTCCGCCGCTTTCGTTGCCGGCGAAATCATCAACCCGATCCCAGCGACAACAAGGGCAGTCGCGATATGCCCGAATATCCTTGCGCATTGCGCCTTGGCGACTGTCATTCGGCTTTCTCGGGTATCCAATAGACCTCCTCCCGAATATTCTGTTTCGTAAATCCGGCTCGCATCAGGATCCCCTGGCAGTGCTCGACCATCATCGGATGCCCGCACAGGTACGCTGTAGTTTCCTCGCTCTGGATTCCCCACTGATCCGTAAATTTCCGCAGCACGTCTTCCACTCGCCCGCGCTCGCCCCTCCACCGCTGATCGTCCCATGGACGGCTGACCGTCGGCACGTAGTTTAGCCACGGTGATGGCGCCGCCGCGGCCAGCTCCATTTCCGCTTGATACCCTAGTTCCCACGAGCGGCTGGCGCCGTTAATCGCGTACAGCCGGATATCCGCCGGAAATTGATTTTGCTTGGCGTCCAAGGCCAGGGTTCGCACGAAACTGACGAACGGCGCTAGGCCCGTGACCGTGGAAAGCAGCAGGTGATTCTTGTGGCCGCTCTGCAGGTCCAGCGTGAAGCGGCCCTTGGCAATCTTGCGAAGAAACAGGTTGCTGCCCGCTCCCATCTGATGCAGCAGCGGCGTGAGCGCACCGTGCGGCACCAGCTCGAAGTAAAACTCAAGCTCCTTCTCGTAAGGTGACGACGCGATCGAGTACGGCCGCTCCACTATTTTGTCGCTGTGGCTCACCCCCAGCGTGGCGTACTGCCCAGCCATAAAATGAAAATCCCCTCCGGGATTCACCCGAATCTTCCACAGATCGGCAGCCACTTCTTCCCGATGTGTGATCGTAGCCTGAAAGTATTTTGTCGCAGCACCCGCTGCCGAACTCACCATGGCCCACTTCCCCCCAAAAAAGACTCGAGGATGATAGCTCGGGTAGGAATTGGAATCTACAGAAGAGGCGAAGCGCCTGAAATTCAGGAAGGTCCCATCGTACTGCTGTCACGCCAGACCTCAGCGGGAAGCGGAAGCGTGGCTAACGCGGGAGTTCCGGGTGATCCGTTCCACCCGGTAGGTAGGCCGGGTATTGGCGTCGAAGTGCGTCCGCATCAAAAGCTCCCCCAGCAGACCCACCGCCAGCACCTGCACTCCAAACAAGAACAGCATCGTGGCCAGCACCAGCAACGGCCCGTGCTCCATGATGATATCCATCCGCAAAAAGACTTTCTCAACAAACAGAAAAAACAGAATCGCCGCCCCGGAAATCAGTCCCAGAAAACCCGGAGGCCCAAAAAAATGCAGCGGCCGGGTCATGTAGCGCAGCAGAAACCGGATCGTAATAATGTCGAAAAACACCCTTACCGTCCGCGAAATCCCGTAATGCGATTTCCCTTCCGGCCGAACGATGTTGTGAATGGGCACCTCGACCACCGTGGCACCGTTCTTCGCGGCCAGCGCCGGAATGAACCGGTGCAATTCGCCGTACAGCCGAATGTCTTTGATCGTGTCGCGCCGGTACACCTTGAACGTCGTCCCGAAGTCGTGAATGTCCACCCCGGAAAGCTTGCTCATCATCCAGTTCGCGATTCGCGATGGCAGTCTCCGCAACAGGAAATTGTCGACGCGCTTCTGCCGCCACCCGCTCACGATGTCGCAGTCCTGCGTTTCCATGGTTTCCAGCATTAGCGGAATATCCGACGGATCGTGCTGCAGATCGCCATCCATGGAAATGATGATTTCGCCCGAGGCGTTATCGAAGCCCGCCGCTAGCGCGGTGGTCTGCCCGTAATTCCGCTTCAGCCGCAGCAGCAGAATCCGCGGATCGATGGCCGCAAGCTCCGCCAGTATTGCCGCGGTGCCGTCGGCGCTGTGATCGTCGATGTAGACGAATTCCACCGGCTCGTAGTGCCCGGTCATCACCCGGCTTAGGCGCTCGTGCAGCTCCCGGATGCTGGCCGCCTCGTTGTGCAGTGGCACCACGATCGAGTACTTCGGCGGTGTGGGAATGATTTCAGGCGGCATGGTTGCGGACAATCTCCGAGTAGCCGATCAACCGGATTCCCCGGGCGTCGGCGGCGCGCCGCACGCTGGGATCGGTCAGCGCGGTCAGCTCGTCTTCGCGCTCGGACTGCAGCTGCGTCGGTTGCCGCCGTAAGTCATCGTCGCAAACTCCCGGGTGGCACATCAGCTCACTGGTGCCCTGCGGCAGCTTTTCCATAATTTTCAGCAGGCCTTTGCTGCCTAGCCGCCCGGTGACCGTGAGCCCAAAGAAGTGATCGGGCGTGAGCAGCCCGTAAGCGTTCACCAGCAGCCGAAATAGTGGCGCCGTGGTACCCGCGGCCACCGCCGACATCACTTGCCGCGTATTGCCCTTGCCGTTCGCCCGCCGGTTCGACATTGAAATCCGAAAGTCTTCGAACGGCTTCCGCACGCACCGAATCTTGAACTCGTTGGCGATCCGCCCCATCGCCTCCATCACCCGCGGGTGGGTGTGAGTGTGCTTGTGCGTATCGAGATGGGTCGGAACGATCCCCGCGTCGAGCACCCGGTTGATTTGCGCGCGAAACTCGCGCTCCACCTGGCGCGTGGGAATCCAGCCGCTGGAAAGCCGCGTCAGTAACACGAAAAGTGTGTTCGGCAACTGATTGTCACGGTCGGCCAGCGCCGTAACTTCCTGCCGGGGCGCCACAGCGCGGCCGCCGACCAGCACCAGGTGTACCCCGACGCCCAGCCCAGGATTGGCGCGGGCAAGGTCGACCGCGTCGTCGAAAGCCGGGCCGTTAGCCATCAGCGTCGCGCTGGTCAGGATCCCTTCGCGATACGCGCGAATGATCCCTGCATTGACGCCGCGCGTCAGTCCGAAGTCATCCGCGTTGACGATGAGGTCCAACATGCAAGAGGCCCGAGCGACGCTCCAGCGTTCGGGTCGTAAAGGCTCCCACCGATTACAATAGGTCGGCACACGCTCGCAAAGCAAGCAGCTTGTTCCGCGCAGCGGTTCCACTCAACCCGCTAGCTCGCGGCCCCGACAATCGTCTCGGGCGAAACTTCCACGTGCCCTAAGTCTTGCGCAGACCTGTCCCTTAAACATCAACCAACTTTATCGACGACGGGGGGCGCTGAGCGCAGCGAAGTGGGTGCCCCAGGTGTCGATTTCACACCTGGGTTCTCTAAGCTTTTGACTTGCCCTAGTCTTGCTTCGACTTCTCTCTTAAACATCAAGCAACTTTGTCGACGACGGGGCGGCGCTGAGCGAAGCGAAGTGAGTGCCCCAGGTGTCGATTTCACACCTGGGTTCTCCAAGTTTTTGACTTGCCCTAGTCTCGGTTCGACTTCTCTCTTAAACATCAAACAACTTTATCCGACGACGGGGGCGCTGAGCGAAGCGAAGTGGGTGCCCCAGGTGTCGATTTCACACCTGGGTTCTCCAAGTTTTTGACTTGCCCTAGTCTCGCTTCGACTTCTCTCTTAAACATCGAGCAATTTTATCGACGACGGGGGGGCGCTGAGCGAAGCTGAGCGAAATGGTTGCCCCAGGTGTCGATTTCGCACCTGGGTTCTCCAAGTTTTTGACTTGCCCTAGTCTTGCTTCGACTTCTCTCTTAAACATCAAACAACTTTATCGACGACGGGGGGGCGCTGAGCGAAGCGAAGTGGGTGCCCCAGGCGTCGATTTCACACCTGGGTTCTCCAAGTTTTTGACTTGCCCTAGTCTCGCGTGTCCCCGACCCTCGTCCCGGACAAATTTCCCGTGCCCAACTCCCAAAATCAAAAACACAACCAGCAACACCTATGAAAGATATCTTCCGGATCGACCGACACGCAGATGGTGTAACGCGAAAGTCGCAGCGGGCGGGTGTTGGTGGCAGATCAGAACGCTGGATGTGTTGGGCTGCGCACATACTACTGCAATCACCAGGCGGACGGAAATAAATTGTGACGCCAGCATAAAGTTTTCAACAGTTGTGTTGAAAAGTTTGTGGAAAACGAACCACGAAACTCCGCACCATTCGGCAATGACGTGGCTTAATCCTCTTTGCACCATCGAAGTGCAATCCAAAAAAATTTTAGCAGCTCGGAAATAAATCCAGAATTTTTACCCGCATGCTGCAAAT
>Ga0302326_10011005_pt1 | contig 19533 bp, 18 predicted proteins | sample Palsa_T0_3_FD_202264 | JGI IMG/M metagenome (GOLD analysis project Ga0302326, IMG submission 202264) | Peat permafrost microbial communities from Stordalen Mire near Abisko, Sweden - Palsa_T0_3 | ecosystem: Environmental > Terrestrial > Soil > Palsa > Peat permafrost | place: Sweden: Abisko...
AAAAGTCGACCTCAATCCCAAGGCCGGCCCCGATCCGAAAAAACCGTACGAAGTGACGCTCGATTGGAACGTCAAGGAACAACGCACCGGCACGGCTCAGGTCGGGGCGGGCTATTCCGGCGGCCCGACGGGACAAGGGCTCACGGGCACACTTTCGTACTCGCAGAACAACATCAACGGTACGGGCAACGGCGCTTCGATACGCTTCGAGCGCGGCGCACGCGTGTCCGACGCCTCGCTTTCGTACACCGTGCCGTACCTCGGCAACACGGTGAATTCCGAGAAATACAGCCTCGGGGCGTCGATTTTCACGAACGACCAACATAATTACTATCAGGTGTATCAGGCCTCCACCGCGCAAACGCTGGGCGCGTTCCCGCCGGGGATCTGTCCGCCTCCGACAGCCGGCCAATCGAGCTCGTGCAACGGTCCGTCGAACTCGATCCCCGTGGTCCTCACCCCGAACTCGAACCTGATCAGCGGTCTCGCGGCCGACTACGCCAACCGCGCCAACGGCGCGTCGGTGAGCCTCGGCCGCCGTTTGACGGACTACGTCACCGCTTCGTTCGGCGTCACGGCGCAGCGTCTCGCCACGGACGTCGGTCTCCCATCGCCATACTACCTCGCGGGCACCGAGCAAATCCTCAATTCGCCGACGACCAGCCAGCCTTTCGGGACCGAGGAAAACGGCAACACGCTCGGCATCAACGCGCCCTCGATCGCCAACACGTCCAACGGTGCCACGTACAACCTGCACGCCATCACGCTCGGATTGCAGCTCGATACCCGCGACGACGTCTTCAATCCGCGCCGCGGCATCAATTCGTCGCTGAGCGAGGAGCTCTCCGGCTCTCCGATCGGCTCGCAGTTCGGGTATTCGATCACGACCTTCGACGGAGCGAAATTCTTCCCGGTGCTCAAGAACGCAACCCTCGGCTTCCATCTCTTGGCCGGCGACGCCACGGGCGCGATTCCACCGAGTAAGCTCTTCGTGCTCACCGATCAGCAGCTGCGCGGATACAGCGAAGTCTTCTACGGCACCGAAGAGGTTTTGGCGCAGAGCGAGTTGCGCATTCCCGTTTCGCCCGACCGCAAATTCAACATCGCGCTGTTCTACGATTACGGCGGCCAGCGCATTCGCGGTGCGGCGCCGATCACCGACATCTTCGGTAACGTGGTCGTAAATTACAACGACTGGCTCTATCGCACCGACGCCGGCGCCGGTTTGCGTTTCGACGTGCCGCAACTTGGGTTTAAATCGATCCGCCTCGACTTTGCGAAGGGCAAGTCGGGCACGCACACCAGCTTCGGGATAGGCCAGAGCTTCTGATCATGCGTTTCTTCGCTCGCCGGACGGCCGCCGCACTCGGCGCCCTACTTCTGGGAAGCGCGCTCCTGGGGCCCGTTACCCTCGCCGCCGACGTGACCGACATCGGTTTCGTGGATCAAGCCGCGCTCTCGAACATCCCGTCGTTTACCGCGGCGAACAAAGAGCTAGCGGCCTACAAGGCCGGTCTCGACCGCGCGTTCGCCAAGAGCATGAAGGGCGTGCACGATCAGAACACGCAGGCGCGGATCGCGCAAGAATTTCAAAACAAGCTGATCCAGCACCAGCACGACTTGTTCGCACCGCTGTTCGATCGCGCGCGCGTCGCCATCGCCTCGGTTGCATCGAGCAAGAATCTCTCGGTCGTGGTCGACAAGCGCATCGTGATTTTCGGCGGCCAGGACGTGACGAACAACGTCATCGATCTGCTCGCAGGTCCGGGCGACCCGATTCCGCCGGTGAACACGCCGCCGCCCTCGAGCGTCGGATTCGTCGATCAAACCCAGATCGACGCGCTGCCGAAGCTCAAGGCCGCCAACGACGACTTTCAAAAATTCCAGACCGATCAGCAGCAGCAGGCGCAGGCGAAGATGAAAAACGCCAGGACCGACGCCGACAAGCAGCAAGTCCTCAAGGACTATCAGGGCGCCGTCAACGACAAACAGAAACAAGAGATCCAGCCGCTCGTCGATGCGACGCGCAGCGCCATTTCGGACGTGGCCAAGAAGCGCGGTTTGCTGCTGGTCATCGACCGTACCAATCTCATTTATGGCGGAACGGACATCACGACCGATGTTACAAGCGAGCTCAAGTAAGCGGGGTCCGACCGGTCGCGCGCGTGCGGCCCTCGGCATCGCGACGATCGCGCTCGCTGCGGGTCTCGGCGGCTGCGCGGGCGGTGCGTCCTCGAACGCGACGGATGCATCGAAATCCGGCGCCGCTTCGCGCATCGGGTACGTGCGTATGGACGAACTGGTGAAGGTCCACCCGCTGTACTCGCAGTTGGCGCGGCTCGACGACGACATGCAGGCGCTGCAGTTGCGCGCGCTCGGCGACAACATCGCACGCTCCGGGTCCGATGTCGCGCAAGAAGAGCGAACGCTGCAGCGCGAACTCGATGCCGCCGCCGCGCAAACGAAAAAGGCGCTCGACGGCAAGGAACAAGAGTACAATCGGCGCGAGCAGGCGGCGATCGCCGCCGCGCTCGGAGCGGGCGCGAGTGCGACGGGTCCGGGCGGCCAGCAGATCGCGGGCGGCGTGCAGGCGGCCGCGAACGAACAGGCGTTAGCGGTGGAAAAAGCCGCGAACCAAAACCTCGACGCGTATCGCAACGAGTTGATCAAGCAAGACGAAGACGCGGAACATTCGCTCCAAAGCTCGCTCTCGCAGCGGGCGTTGCGCGAATACGGCGCCCAGGCCGACCGGTTGGAAAAGGCCGAGGCGGATTTCGCGCTGCAAGAGGCGAGCGACGATTCCGCGGAACGCCTTTCGCTGCGCACGAAGCTCGCGAACTTGGCACTCGACGACGCCTCCCACGCCGACGTCAAAGCGCAGCTCGACGCGCTCGAAAAGAAAGAAGCAGACGCCTTGGGTGCGATGAAGAATCGCGATCAGGCGACGCTCGTCGCGCTGCAAAAACGCTTGCACGACGATAGCGAGACGGAGTTAAACGCCCAGGTCGCACAGATTCGCAAGCGCACGATGGCCAAGATCGGCGAACGGGCCGCCGATACGCGCAAAGACGTGATCGGCCAGCTCGGGCGCCTCAACACGGGGCCCGGCGGCGTGGCCGTGCCGGGCGGCGTTTCGCCCGATATGAAGGCGAAGCTGGTCGCGCTCCACGCGAAATTCCAGCACGATTTCAACGGCGACGCGTCCAAGACGCTTGCCCAATTCCAAAAGACGCGGGCGGATCTCACGCGCCGTTTTCAGGAGCTCGCGGGCGTCGATGCGGGCGCGCAGGCCGGTGCCGGCAAGGAGATGGATGCCCTGCAGCGGCAGCGTGGCGATCTCTATAATCAAATGGTCGCGCAGATCGGGCGCGAGGTCAGAGTTCTCGCGGAACAGCGAGGCATCAACGTCGTCGTTAGCGACATCGTCGCGCCGGCCGGAGGTGTCGACCTCACGGCCGACGTCGAGAAGGATATCGAGAGTCTACACGAGTGAAACGTCTCATCGTTTGTGCGGTCGTAGCCCTAGGCGGCTGCGCGACGCAGTCCTCCACGCCCATCGCCACGGTCGACATCCAGCGCATTCAAGCGAACTGGCCAAAGTTCATCAACTACTCGAACCAGCTCAGTGCGGACACGGCGGCGATCCAGCATTCGAGCGTATCCCCGAAAGAAAAACAGCAACAGCTCGACGCGCTGCGCAAGCGGTACGTCAGCATGCAGGACGACGTAACCGGCGACGTTCGCAACGCCGTCGAGCAGGTCGCGAACGAAAAGCATCTGCAGCTCGTCGTGACGCGGCAATTCGTCGGCTACGGCGGAACGGATATCACGCCCGACGTCGAGCGCATCCTGAAAATCACGGAAGCCTCGCCGTCGGGATCGTGACCGTGAGGGCGTTCGCGTGACCCTTGCAGAGTACGCCACCCGCGTGGGCGGCACGATTCGCGGCGACGCGAACGTGACGATCGACGGGGTCGCCGCGATCGACGACGTGAGCGCGACGTCGCTGACCTTTGCAACCGACGAGCGCTATTTGCGGGCCGCGCTCGCCTCGCGCGCGGCGGCCGTCCTCACGGAGCAGGCCGTAGCCGATAAAATCGAAAGCGCGCGGAAACCGCTGCTCATCGTGCCCTCGGCTCGCGTGGCCCTCGCCGCAATCCTGAGTTCGCTCGAAGCGCCGGGGCCGCAGCGTCCGTACCGGGATGCGTCGGCCGTGGTCGATCCGAGCGCGACGATCGGGCCCGACGTGTACGTGGGACCGCTCGTGGCCATCGGTGCGGGTGCCGTCGTCGGCGCGGACTGCGTGTTGCTCGCCGGAGCGTACGTCGGCGCGGGCGCACGCCTGGGGCGGGGCTGTACGCTGCATCCCAAAGCCATGCTGCTCGATCGCTGCGTCGCGGGCGATCGCGTCGTGCTGCAGGCGGGCGCCGTGATCGGCAGCGATGGATTCGGCTATGCGTTCCTCGGCGGCGCGTTTGCGAAAATCCCGCAGATCGGCGACGTCGTTCTCGGCGACGATGTCGAGATCGGCGCCAACACGTGCATCGATCGGGCTCAAACCGGCACGACCGCAATTGGGACCGGAACGAAGATCGACAACCTCGTCCAGGTCGGCCACAACTGCCGGATCGGCAAACATTGCGGCTTCGCCGCCATGACGGGTCTGGCCGGGTCGACCGTCATCGGCGATTACACGATCGTCGGCGGGCAGAGCGCGTTCAAGGGTCACATCACGGTCGGCTCGCGGGTTCGGATCGCCGGTAACACGATGGTGTGGGGCGACATCGAGGACGGCGCTTCCGTGAGCGGCCAGCCGGCACGCGACCATCGGGAAGAGTTGCGCCAGCAGGTTCGGCTCCGTAAACTCGAAAAGCTGTTCGAGCGTGTAAGCGCTTTGGAGCAAAAGTAAATGCATTCCCAGCACACGCTCAACGACGTGTTCGAGTTCGAAGGCGTCGGCCTGCACACGGGAACGCACGCGCGCGTTCGCGTGCGGCCGCAAGTCGCGGGCAGCGGATTGCGGTTTCGCTTGGACGACGGCGCCGTATCGTTTCCCGCCCATGCGGAGTACGTCGTCGAAACGCGCCGCGCGACCGTGCTCGGCTCGGGCGGGCGCACGGTATCGACCGTGGAGCACTTGCTTTCGGCGCTCTTCGCGATGGGTGTCGATAACGCCGCAATCGACGTGGACGGTCCCGAGATTCCGGTGATGGACGGCAGCTCGGCGACCTTTGCCGCGTCGATCGCGAGCATCGGCATCGTGGATCAGCACGCGCCCCGTAACGTCTTCACGATCGACCGGCCGATCGTCGTGCGCGACGGGGACGCCTCGCTTTCGATCGCTCCCGCGGAGTCGTTTCGGGTGCGCTTCGCCGTCGATTACGCGCCGCCGGTGGGCGCCCAGTTCATCGATGCCGCGATCGATCCGGAGTACTTCGCGCGCGAGATCGCGCCGGCGCGCACGTTCGGGTATCTGCACGAAGTCAAAGCGCTGCTCGATGCCGGGCTCGCGCGCGGCGGCACGCTCGACAACGCGCTCGTGTTCGCGCCGGAGGGTCCGCTGACGCCGCTGCGCTGGCACAACGAAGTCGTGCGGCACAAAGTGCTCGATCTCATCGGAGACTTCGCGCTCTTGGGCGGCTGGCCGCATCTCGACGTCGTTTCGGTGAAGAGCGGACATCGGCTGCATGCGCTCGCGGCCAAAGAATTGCGCGCGACGCTCGGGTCACAACGCGCGGCACTCGGAGCGTAACGCAATGCTCGCCGAAACCCCGACCTCGATGGACATCCTCAAGCTCATGCGGGTGTTGCCGCATCGCTATCCGATGCTGCTCGTCGATCGCATCACGTACTACGAAATGCACGAGCGCGTGACCGGTTACAAGAATCTCTCGATAAACGAAGCGTTCTTTCAGGGTCATTTTCCGGGACAGCCCCTCATGCCGGGCGTGTACATGATCGAGGCGCTCGCGCAATTGGGTGGGACGATCATTTTGGGTCCCGACGATTTCTCGCGCCGCATCGCCTTCCTGACCGGGATCGACAAGGCAAAATTTCGCCGCCCCGTCGTACCGGGCGACCGGCTCGACATGGAGATCACGCGCATACGTTTGCGCTCGAACATGGGCCGCGTGAAAGCGGATGCGCGCGTCGATGGAAAGCTGGCGTGCTCCGCCGAATTGATGTTCTCGGTATCCGAAGTGGCCGCGTTCGGCATGGATGCCGCGGTCCTGCACGAGTGAGGTTTGCTTGATTCATCCGACCGCAATCGTCCACCCGCGCGCCGTCATCAGCGAAGGGGCCGAGATCGGCCCCTTCTGTGTGGTCGGCGAACACGTCACCGTGGGCAAGCGCACGAAGCTGCTCGCACACATCGTGATAAACGGCCGCACGACGCTCGGCGACGACGTGAAGATCCACCCGTTCTGCTCGATCGGCGCGCCGTCGCAGGATCGTAAATTTCGCGGCGAGGAAACGTTCACGACGATCGGCGACCGCACGGAAATTCGCGAATACGTGTCGATCCACCGCGCCACGGGCGAAGGCGACACGACCTCGATCGGCTGCGACACCCTCCTGCTCGCGTACGTTCACATCGCGCACAATTGCCGGATTGGAAACCGCGTGACGATGTCGTCGTCCGCGCAGCTTGCGGGCCACGTCGTCGTCGAAGACGATGCGACCGTCGGCGGCCAGGCGGGGGTACACCAGTTCGTGCGCATCGGAACGCATTCCATGGTGGGCGGCGCTTCGAAGCTGCGCCGCGACGTGCCGCCGTACATTTTGGTCGACGGGGCGCCCGCGGCGCCGTACGGTCTCAATACGGTCGGACTGCATCGCGCGGAATTTTCGCCGGAGGCGCTGACCGAGCTCAAGGAGTGTTATCGTTTGATCTACCGATCGAACCAAAATTTCACCCAGGCCGCCGAAGCGATGCGCAAGATCGTGAAGACGGACCAAGGCCGGTATCTGCTCGCCTTCATCGAAGCGCCGACGGAGCGCGGCATCGTCAAGTAACGCGTGCGATACTAGGATGCGAGTCTTTCTTGCGACGGGCGAAGCATCCGGAGACATGCTCGGCGCCGCACTCGCGCACGCGATCCGGGATCTCGTTCCGCAGGCCGTCTTCGGCGGCATCGGCGGCGAGCGCATGGCCGCGGCCGGCATCGCGCTCACCGCGCGCACCACGGGTTGGGGCGCGATGGGTCCGCTCGAAGCCGCACGCACGATTCCGGCAGTGCTCGGCACGTGGCTGCGGCACGTCGTGTGGTTCCGACGTTCGCCGTGGGACCTCATCGTGCTGATCGATTTCGGCGCGGTGCACGTGCGGGTCGCGAAGACGTTGCGCTGGATCGGGTATCGTCGCCCCATTCTCTATCTGCTGCCGCCCGGCGTCTTCATCGATATCGAGGGTCAGGCGCGCGCCGTCGCGCGCAACGCCATCCCGCTCACGGCGTTCGCGCACCAGCGTGATTTCTATCGCTCGCTCGGCCTCGAGATCGCCTACTTCGGCCATCCCCTCGGATCGCTCGTCGAAGCCCGCGAGCCGCGGCCGCGTGCGCCGCGCGACGGCGGCACGGTCGCGGTTTTGCCGGGCAGCCGGCGTGCCGAACTCGAGCATCACCTGCCCATTCTGCTGCGCGCGTGCCGGATCGTGCGCGAACGCAGGCCCGCGGCCGCCTTTGTCGTGAGCGCGGCCGACGCGGAAGCGGACGCGACGATTCGACGCCATCTCGCGCTCGTGCCGCTGGAGGGCGTGCGCATCGTACGCGGTTCGCGAGCGGCACTCGACGGAGCGGATGCGGCGTGGATCGCCTCCGGGACGGCCGTGCTGGAAGCCGCGCTGCGCGAAGTGCCGTGCGTCGCACTGTACGTCGTGTCGCCCGCGCAAGTTGCGATCGGCAGGCGTATGTATAGCGGGCGCTTCATCACGCTGCCCAATATTCTGCTCGATCGCGAAGTCGTTCCGGAACTCTTGCAAGATGACGCGACGCCGCCGCGACTAGCCACGGCGCTCGAGGTGCTGTTGGAGGATCCGAGCGACCAGCTGCGCGGCGAGCGCGCCGTCCGCGCGACACTCGGGGAACCGGACGCGCTGCAGAAATGCGCCGCCTTTGCCGTGGCGGCCGCGCGCATATGACTGGCCTGCGCATCTACCACACCTCCGATCTCCACGATCGTCGCGGCTTCGTTCCGCGTTTGCGCGAACTTCGCGCGAGGGAGCCCGGCCTGCTCTTCGATTGCGGCGATTCGCTGCGCGGCAGCCAGACGGTGTATCGACGCACGGAGCCGATCGTGGCGGAGATCGACGCGGCGGGCTACGACGCGCAGGGCATCGGCAATCGCGAGTTCCACTATCTCTTCGCGCTGCTCGCCGCTCGCGCGCGCAAGATGCAGCATCCGCTCGTATGCTCGAATCTGATCGACCTACGCGGCCGGCCGCTGCCGTTCGTCCCCGAGATTTCGTTCGAGCGGAACGGCTGGAAGCTGCGCGTCTTCTCGCTGCTCGTCGTGCAATATCCGCAAGCGAGCCCGTGGGAACGGCTCTTCGGCTGGCGCTTTCTCGATCCGATCGCAACCGCGCAGCAGTACGCCCGCACGACGCCGGGCGATACCACGCTCGTCGTGCTTTCTCACGTCGGCCTGCGACTCGACCGGGAACTCGCGCGCGCCGTGCCGCGTCTCGATTTGATCTTGGGCGGTCACAGCCACGATACGTTGCGAGAACCGGAGATGCAGGCGGGCGTGCCGATCCTGCACGCTGGTCCGTATGGCGCCTTCGTATCGCGGACCGAACTCGATCGCGATCCGGTAACCGGGCGGGCGCGCATCGCCCGCTTCGATCTCGTGCCGCTGCTCGACCAGGCGCTGCGGACATGAAGCGGCTGCTCTTCGTCGCCAACGGTCACGGCGAAACCGCGATCGCGGCGCGAATCGCCGAAGAGATCGAGCAGCTCGCAGACGGGCCCTTCGAGCTCGACCTCTTTCCGCTCGTCGGCGTGGGTGCCGGGGGCGGTCCCCTCGTGCTCGTCGGCCCGCGTGCCGCGATGCCGAGCGGCGGCCTCGTCGCGATGGGCAACATGCGCGCATTCGCGCGCGACCTGCGCGGCGGATTTCTCGCGCTGTTGGCGCGCCAGATCGCCTTCTTGATGTCGCGGCGCGGCCGTTACGACGCGGTGGTCGCGGTCGGCGATGCCTATGCGCTCGCGCTCGGGTTCTTGGTGCGCGCGCCCGCGGCGTTCGTCGGTACCGCGAAGAGCGTCTATGTTGCGCCGTACGGCCCGTTCGAGCGGACCTTGCTGCGTCGCGCGAAACTGGCCTTCGTGCGCGACGAGCCGACCGCGCAACGGCTGCGCGGACAGGGCGTCGCCGCGAGGGCGCCGGGGAACGTGATCGTGGATCTCGTGCGCAACGAGACGATCGTGGATCTGCCCGCCGCCACGATCGCGGTCTTTCCAGGCAGTCGTGCCGAGGCGTACGGCGACGGCGTGCGGCTGGCGCGTGTCGTACGCGCGCTCGGTGCGTTGCGGCCGGGCATGCGTGGGCTCTTCTCGATCGCGCCTACCCTCGACGCCGCGCGCTTCGCGCGTGCGCTCGAACACGATGGGTGGACGATCGCCGCGGGAGACGGCGCGCGCGCGTTCGCGGCGACGTCCGGCGGTGCCGAGATGCTGGCGTGGAGCGGCCCGCTCGGCGCGCTGCTGCGCGCGAGCACCATCGTGCTCGGCCAAGCCGGAACCGCGAACGAACAGGCCGCCGCATTCGGCCTGCCGGTCATCGCCCTCGGCGGTCCGGGCGACCGCGAGGAATGGTACCGCATGCGGCAACGTCGCCTGCTGGGAGACGCGCTTGCCGTCGTGCCGGACGATCCGCAGCGCGCCGCCGCGGCGATCGACGCGCTGCTGCGCGATGCGGGAAAGCTCGAATCCATGCGCGCCGCGGGACGCGAACGCATGGGCGGCAGCGGCGGGGCGGCGGCCGTCGCGCGCGCACTCGCGACGCTCGTGGAGCAAACGGAGTGAAGATCACGGTCACGTCGCTCGCGCTCGCAGCATTCTTCGTGGTCGTGCAATTCTACACGTCCCTTGCCGCGCTCTCACCGACGCCGCCGGTCGGCTATGTGTTCGCCACCCGAACGGTCGCCGCCGCTCTGGTTGCCGTCTTGGCGCTCGCGGCGGCCGTTTGTGCCGTGCGTCTCGTGCGCGAGCGTCGCGCGCCGCAGGGGCCGTCGCGTGCGTTGCTGGCGGCTTGGATCGGTTCGGCCTTGATCTCGAGCCTGCTCGGCTACGATCCGCTTTCGAGCCTGCAGGTTGTCGCCATCATGCTGCTCGCGGGTGCTTTCCATCTCGCGCTCGTGCGCTACTACGCGGAGCGCGGCGTAGCGCGCGCGGTGCTGGTATCGTACCTCGGTGCGGGAACGCTTGCGCTGTTAGCCGGGCTCGTCATGTGGATCGCCCGCCGGCCGGCAAGCTTATTCGTCCTCAATCACGGCCGCGCGGCGGGCGTTTTCGTTACGGCCAATCAGTGTGCGGCGTTCGCGATCGCGTTCGGGTTCGTCGCGCTCGGGGCCGCCCTCGCCGCGCGAGGTCCGCTGCGTTTCCTCGCGGCGACGGCGGTCGCCGTGGGCGTGCTCGCGCTCGGCGCAACGTTCTCGCAGGCGGGCGGGCTCGGTGCCGCGGTCGGGACGGTCTTCTTCGCGCTGGCAACGGGTGCGCGGCGCGTTGCGCTCGGCCTCGGGCTCGGCTTCGTCGTCGCGGCGGCGGTGATCGCCGCGCAGCCCGTGCACGGCCACGATCCGAGCGATACCTTCGATCGGTTGCGCACCTGGCGGGCCGGTGTGCGCGTCGCGGAGCTCTTCTCGCTCACGGGCGTCGGCCCGATGGCGTACTGGCGTGTGTATCCCGCGATCCGGCAGCCGAATGGAGATCTTCCGGGCACCTTCGGGGCCCTCCATCCGCACGATGCGTACATCTCGCTCGCCGGCGAAACCGGCATCGTGGGCCTGGTCGCGTTCGGCTACGGCTGGCTGCTGGTTGGCCGCTCGGTCGCGAACTCGCTCGCGGCACGACCCCGGCGCGAGCGCGTTCTCGCGCTCGGTGTCTGCGCGGCCCTGGTCGCCGTGCTGGTCCAAGGAATCTTCGATACCATCGGCATCGTGCAGATGACCTTCGTGTGGATACCGTACTCGGCCCTGGCCCTGGCCGCGGCCCGGTCCGGGCTGCCCGAAGCGGAGGCCGCGTGAAGCGCGCGCTCGTGCGCGGGTTCGCTGCGTTCGCAATCGTTTCGGCGGCGGCCGGGTGTTCGGGCAGGCCGCAGCCCGTGCAGATCGGGCCGCCGGGAACTCCGTCCCCGGCGGCGGCATCTTCGGCCCTGGCGACGAAGGCGCCGGGAAAGCGTACGCCGATCACCTTCGAGGCGCCGCATTTTGGCGACAAGTACATCTATTTGAGCGAAAGCAAGCGAAATCGAACGATGTACCTGCTGCGGGCGGATTCTGAGAAGGGCGTCTATTTCGGCGAGAACACGGGACAGAGCACCTTCGTGAACCCACACATCACGTTCTACGGCACGGGCGGCAAGCGCGTGGTGGCCGATTCCCCGAAGGGGCTCGCCGTCGAACGTCTCAAGACGGTCTGGATGACGGGCGGCGTTCGCGCGCTCTCGGCAGACGGCGTTCGCTTGACGAGCGATTCGATGCTCTACGACGGCGTCACCGAAACGATTCACGCGCAGGGCCGGGTCGTGATGGATTCCCCGCAGGGCAGCGAGTTGCGCGGCAACACGCTGGATTGGAACTTGCACAGCGGCACCGTCGACGTGGCGGGGACGCATTGAACGCACCGGCAGAGCGCCGCATCGTCATCGAAAACCTCGTCAAGCGTTACGGCTCGCGCACGGTCGTGAACGACGTGAGCGCGGACGTTCGAACGGGCGAAGTCGTCGGGCTGCTGGGCCCAAACGGCGCCGGCAAGACGACGACGTTTTACATGGTGGTGGGGCTCGTGAAACCCGACGAGGGCTGCGTCTTTCTGCAGGACGGCGACCAGAGGCACGATCTCACGGGCCTGCCGATGTACCGGCGCGCGCGCAGCGGCATCGGCTATCTCGCGCAGGAGAACTCGATCTTTCGCAAGCTCTCCGTCGGCGACAACATTCGTCTGATCTGGGAAATGAACGGCGTTTCGCGCGAGGAACAGGACCGGCGGCTGCCCGCGCTCTTGGAGGAGTTCGGTCTTTCCGAACGTATCGACGCGCGCGGCGATTCGCTCTCGGGCGGCGAGCGGCGACGCGTCGAAATCGCGCGCGCGATCGCGACGGAACCCGCCTTTCTGCTGCTCGACGAGCCGTTCACGGGCATCGATCCCATTGCGGTCGCCGATATTCAGTTGATGATCCGCCAGTTGCGCGACCGGGGCCTCGGCATCTTGATCACTGACCATCAGGTGCGCGAAACGCTCGCCATCGTGGATCGCGCCTACATTCTCAACGACGGGAAGATCGTCGTCTCCGGGAACGCGCAGGAAGTGCTCGCCTCGCCGACTGCGCGGCAGTTCTATCTCGGCGAAGGCTTCCGGCTTTGATGGAACCCACGGCCGTCCTGCGCCCATGGAAAGCGCTCTCGCTGCGCAAGTTCGTGCGGTCCACGATCTTGGATCGCTACATGGTGAGCGAACTCGTCGGGCCGTTCACGTTCGGACTCTCGGCGTTCACGCTGATCTTCGCGGCGACCAACATTCTGGCAATCAGCCGGCTCGTCTCGGAAGAGCACGCACCGCTGCTGCCCGCGCTCGCGTATTTCCTGTGGCAGTTGCCCGAGATCGTGGTCACGATCGTGCCGATGGCGATGCTGCTCGGCACGCTGCTCGCGATGCAGCGGCTTTCGGGCGAGAGCGAAATCACCGCGCTCAAAGCGGGCGGAGTCGGCCTCGTGCGCGCCGTGACCCCGCTACTGCTCGTGGGGTTCGTCGTGTCGGTCGTGGCACTCGTGGCGCAAGAGACGCTCGTTCCCTTCGCCAACGATCAGGCCGCCTATCTGCGCGACGAGACGATCAAGCACGTGGGCCCCTTCGGCGGCAGCAGCAGCACGGTGGTCCTTCCGCTGCCGGGCGGCGGCCGGCAAGTGACCTATTTTCGCGGCTACGACGTTCCGACGTCGACGCTGCTCTACGTTACGATCATCACCTACGCGCGCGACAAGCGCCCGTCGCTCATCGTCATCAGCGATCGGGGACGTTTCGAAGCGCCCACCTGGACGTTCCTGAATGCCCGCGAATATCGCTTCGAGCCCGACGGCACGACCGATTTCTCGCAAGAGCCCGAATTGCGCGTCGACGTCGGCGAGAAGCCGAGCGAATTGCAGCTGCGGGTGACCGATAACAACCGGGAGACGATGAGCCGTTCGCAAATTAAGGAGATCATCGCGTCGGGCCAACTCTCGCCGGGGGAGCTGCGCGCGTACCAGATGACCTACGAGGGTAAGCTCGCGCAACCGTTCGCTTCGTTCGTGTTCACGTTGATCGCCATACCCTTCGGCATCCGTCCCACGCGCGGCGGCGGGACGGGCCTCGGGTTCGGGCTCGCCGTCCCGATGGGGTTCGCGTACTTCGTGATCACGAGCGTCTTCTCGGCCGTGTTCTCGGGTCTGCCCGGGGGCTATGCGGTTTCGGCGATCGGTGCTTGGGCACCCAACGTCATCGTCACGGCGGTCGGCGTGGCGCTGCTGCGCCGCGCGGCGAGGAATTAGGCGCGTGGGGACGCTCGGCGGAACCCTGCTCATCGTCGCGATCGCGATCGTCGCGGGCGGGATCGCGTACGTGGGCGATCGCGTCGGCCACCAAGTCGGGCGCAAACGCCTGACGCTCTTCGGGCTGCGCCCCAAATACACGTCGACGATCGTCGCGGTCGGCACGGGCGTGATGATCGCGCTCGTGGCGACGATCGTGGTTCTCTTGACGACGCCGCTCGCGCGCGACGCCTTCTTTCACTTGAGTGAAATCAACGATAAAGTGAACCTGCTGCAATCGCAGGCGGACCAACTCGAGAAGCAGACGCACGAGAGCAACGTCGTGATCAATCGCGGGCAGCTGCTCTACAACCAATTTCTGATCATCACCCCGCAAGAATCGACGTCCGATCGGCGCAAGAGCATCGCCCAGTTTTTCGATGCCGTCGTCTCGCAGATCAACCGAACCTACGCGGGCACCGGGCTCAAAGCCAACCCGCGCAAGTCGAGCGACGTCGAAACGCAGAAGCTGCTCGACAGCGTCTTGAACGATCCGCGCGTGCAGGGCTTCTTGCTCAACGGGCCGGTTCTGCTCGTTGCCGTGGCCGATGAGAATCTCTTTCCGAACGACCGGATCAGCTTTACGCTCGCGGCCTATCTCGATAAGCCGATCTTTCGCAACGGGCAACCGCTCACGAGCGTAGAGGTGGACGGCGGGACGGCGATCATTCCCAACGTCGCCTTCGGGCAAATAGCTGGGGCGATCCAAGATGAAGCCATCGGCCTCGGGATGCCCGCCTATTTCACGACCCTCATCCCGTCCCTCGCGGCCGAGCAATTCTTCCGCCAAACGCAAGCGACGGTCCGCGCGGGGCACGGCCGCTATTACATCATCGCGAAGGCCTCGGCGGACGTCTATCCACACACGGGCGGCATCCCCGTCACGTTCTCGCTCAGCCGGAACCCGAAGTAGGGTGGGGCCGGTCGAGGGACCGATCTTGGGTATCGACCCCGGCACCCGCAAGTGCGGGTACGCCGTCGTCCAGGCGGCCGGCCGGGCGCCGCTCGAGCTCGGGGTCGTGCCGACGGAAGCTCTGGCGGAGACGCTGCGCGGCCTCATGACCCGCTTCACCTTGCGTGCCGTGGCCCTCGGCGGCGGGACCCACGGCTCCGTCGTCGATCCGATCGCTCGCGCGCTCGGCATTCCCGTCGAAATCGTCGACGAGCGCGAGACGACCTTGCTCGCACGGCGCCGCTATTTCGCGGCGCACCCGCCCCAGGGCTGGCGGCGCCTCGTTCCGCTCGGCATGCTGCTGCCCCCGCGCCCGATCGACGACTATGCGGCCGTCCTGATCGCCGAGCGGCTGCTGGAACGCGGCGTCACCTAGTTTAAGGGTGTTTTAACCCACACGGAGACCGCAGGACTCCCTACGGCGCGGTCATAAACGCCTTAGAGGCATACGCTCAGACTGACTGGGCGTACTTTCCTTGTCTGCTTTGAACGGGCAGCCTGGGGCGGTTTTGCGGTTGTATCGAAGCTTTGGATGCCTAGCTCTTCTGGAGGATTTATGAAGCGTCTCGCACGCCTCGCCGTCATCGGAGGGTTGGCCCTTGCCCTCGCGATGCCGGTTGGGCAGGCCGCATTCGCGACACCGTTTGCGGACGTTCCCGCGAACCACTGGGCGTACCAATACATCCAAAGTCTCGCTGCGGATGGCGTCATCGACGGGTACCCGGATGGACAGTTCAAAGGGGATCGTCCGCTCACGCGCTACGAGATGGCCGTCGTCGTCGCTCGCGTCATTGCGAAAATGCAAGAGAACCAAGGCCCCAAGGGACCCTCGCGAGAGGATCTCGACAAGCTGCAAAAACTGATCGATTCTCTCAAAGACGAACTCGATGCGCTCGGCGTGCGCGTGACCAATCTCGAAGATTCGCTCGACGCCCTCGACAAGCGGACGAAATTCGCGCAGTCGCTCTCGATGCACGGCGTCTTTCTGCCCAACGTGACCTTGCGCGAGCGGCCGCTGAGCGAAGAGACGATCACGAACACCACCAATGAAGCGGTCACCACGTATTACGGCACGGCCGTACCCTGTTCGCCCGGCGTCAACGGGTGCGCCGCCGCCGCCGCGGGGACGATCGCCAATCCCACGGCCGTCGGCGGCCCGGATCCCTTCGTCAACGCGTTTCTCACCACGGACGACTCGAACAATCCGTTCACGCAAGCGAGTTCCGGTATCCAGATCCGCCAAGATAGCCGCTTTTCGCTCGCCTACCAGATCAACGATAATCTGACGGTCTCACTGCCGGTCCACATCTTGAACTTCGAATATGGCGGCGACTTTTCGCAACAGTCCAAGGTGGATATCGAACCCGGCGTCGACATCAACATCGCCCACGCGGGCGCGCTCTCGAATCTGGATTTCAAATTCGGCGAGATCGATAACATGACGTCGTCGCGTTTCGGCCTGGCTTTCCGCGCGCCGCAGGGGTATAACGGTGCTGCGCCCTACGAGCAGCCCGTGCAGCCGTACCAAAAGGGCGTCGCGGTCAAGGGCACGATCGGTGAAGGTGCGTTCGGCGTGACCGATTTCGAAACGTCGTTCACGCGCGTGGACAACGTTTTGTACGATACGCAAACGGCCGTCACCGACCCGAGCCTCACGCCGTTCAATTCCAACGGCTACTTGTTCCCAGTCGTCGCGCCGCAAGAGACGTTCACGCAAACGACGCCCGCGGGCTCCTTGCAAACCAATACGTTCAATGCCGGTGCGGGCCCGCTCGCGCAAGTGTATCTCTCGCAGGCCGCCGTGGACGGAAGCGTGTACGTCTCGTACTACGACGGCGCGACCTTCAATTCTTCGGGCACGCAAACCGGTGGCGGCACGCCGATTCCGGCCCCGGGCTTCACCTACAACGCCGCCTACAACGCGGTCATCTTCTCGCCGCCGCTGCCGGCGGGCTCCGTCGTGATCGTCAGCTACAAGGGCCTTTCGGGCAGCAACAATTCGTCGTACGAGCGCTACATGGTGCACGCGCGCGCGAATCAGAAGTTCAAGGGCTACACGGGAGCCGAAGTCGGGCTCACGTTCAATCGCATCTTCGATTACGACGATACGGAGACCGCGGGCTCCGGCGCGACGGGCCTCACCCTCGTGAACGCGAGTTCCGCCGACGGCTTCGGCGAAGTCAGCGACACCGTGTTCGGCCTGGATTTCCAGGCACCGATTCCGGTCGTCATTCTCGGGCCGGGTTCGGGTCCCGTGATCTTCGGCGAGTTTGCGGATAGCAAGTACACGCCAGATTATCGCAACATCTCGGCGGTCGGCGATACGGCCGGGCTCCTCGGCCTCAAGCTCACCGTGAGCCAGGTCGTCTTCACGGCGCAATACCAGAGCGTGGGCCAAGATTTCTTTTCCGGCGCGCCCTTCCACTACTACGGCAACGCGCCGGCGCTGCTCGGGTATTACAAGGAGGGATACTTCCCGGACTTCTTCGGCTTCGCAAACGACGTCGGGATCAACGGACAGTTCGATAGCGCGTTCACGAGCGCCGGCGCGACGAGCCCGAATACGTCGGGGAACCCGAACCTAACGTTCGCGTACCCCATCTTCAATACGCTCAAGGCGCAGGGCCCGACATACTTCTCCGCGTTCGCACCCGATACGCGCGGGCCATCGATTACGATCAACTCACCGGTTCGCATCGGCGATATGACGTTTAGCACGACGGGCACGTTCCAGCATCTCTCGGAGATCCGTCCGAACTCGATCGGCGCGGAGCTCTACGGTCCGTCGTACCAATCGAACGTTCCCGAGACGTACGACACGTACGGCCTCAACACGAAGTTCGCGGTGCCCGTCTTCGGGACGAAGGCGACCGTGAACCTCAATGGGCAGTACGAGACGCTCAAGCGGCTGGATATGACGGCGCAGCAGTACTATCCGATCAATCCATCGACGGGTGCCCCCGACGCAGCATCCTTCGCCGAGGCGGGCGCGGTTTTTCCGACGGGCGGCACGTATGGCGTCGGCAGCCCGGTCTCGTTCTATCCGAACTACGTTAACGTCCGCCACATCACGCTCAGCGCGAACGCGACCGTGCCACTTACGAGGGATCTGAACCTCAACGGTTCCTATTCGACGCAGCGGTACGGCGGCGCCGATGGAACGACCCTGACGCAGAATATCTCGGAACGCAAAGACTACTACACGGGCGGTCTTACGTACAACATTCCGAAGACGAACTCGTCGCTGTCGTTCTTGGCGCGGCATTACAGCTACACGGACGACGTGGTGCAAAACTTCAACTTCGGTGAAAACCGGCAGGATTTGAACTTTACGGTTCGATTCTAGGGGCGTTGGGCTGGTCGTGCGCGACGGCGGCGGCTCGCGCACCCGTGCGGGCGCACGAACCGCCGCCTCACCTGAGTGGACGAACCGCCGCCCTACCTGAGTGCACGAATCCCTCAAGGCGCTGTATGCGTCGTCCTTCGCGTGTCGGTTGTGGGGTCGGTGGTGCTTTGCACCGTATGGGTGTGCTGTGCGAGTGCTTGTTGGAGTTGTGGGTCTGCTCGTGGCGCTTGGGCTTGGGTGGGTGCAGTTTGTGGCGGCGGTGGCGCTGCGGGGGGATGCGGTGCCCGGGGCTTGGGTGCGCTTGGTGCCGGAGGCGGTGGCGCGACGGGTCGAGCGCGTGGATTTGCGGTGGCCGATGCCGCAGGCGCTCGTTGAGGTGTTGGCGCGGCGGGCGCTCGATGAGGGAGATTTGGAGCGGGCAGCGGCGGCGATTTCGCGTTTGGATTCCTCGGGCGATAAGCTCGCGCTCGAAGGACGTCTGGCGGCGGCGCGCGGCGACAGCGCGGCGGCCGACGCGGCGTATCTTGCGGCGGACGATCTCGAGGATGTGGAAGCGCAGGTTGGGATCCTGCGCGGCGCGGCTCGATACGAGCAGGCGCTTCGGCTGCAGTATGCGCTCGTCGCGCATCTGGGGAACGATCGCACGGAGCGAGATACGCTCGCACAGGCGTACTATTTGCTCGGGCAGCTCGAAGAGGATGCGGCGTATCGCTTCGGACTCTACACGGCGTCGCGCACGATGCACGAGGAGCGCGCGGGCGAAGCCTACTTGCATGCGCTCGAGATCGCGCCGGAAGAAGAGCGCTATTTGCTGGCATATGCGAATCAGCTGCTCAATCTCGAGCGCTTCGCCGACGCGCGCACGGAGTTCCTCAAAGCGCGCGAGGCCGACGTGACGCGGCCCGAACCGCTGGCGGGACTCGGCGAGACGGCCTATCGACTCGGCGACCGCGCGACCGCGCTCGGGTACCTCGCGCGCGCGCAAAAAATCGATCCGCGCAACGACGCCGTGGTGCGGCTGGCGCGCGAACTCGGCACGTAGCGGAACGGTGCGCGTCGGGCTCGATCTGCAACTCGCGCGCGGCACCGCGACCGGCATTGGAGAGTATGCGAGCGGACTCTTCGACGCGCTCGTCGCGCTGGGTGTCGACGTGGTGCCGTTGCGCTCGGAGCACTTTGATCCGTGGCGCTTCGATCGGCGCGTGATGTGGGATCAGGCGTTGCTGCCGCTCGCGGCACGGCGCGCGCGCGTCGAGTTGCTCCACTGCGCGTCGGGAACGATGCCGCTGTTCGCGCCCGTGCCCGTGCTCGTGACGGTGCACGACGTGGCGTGGCTGCGCGTGCAGAGCCACGCTCGCGCGTACGCGCGTGCGTACTTCGGCGCGTTCTCGCTAGCGCGCTATCGTGGTGCACGAAGGATCGTCGTGGATTCGCACTTTTCGCGCGCCGAGC
>Ga0302326_10011007_pt1 | contig 19532 bp, 20 predicted proteins | sample Palsa_T0_3_FD_202264 | JGI IMG/M metagenome (GOLD analysis project Ga0302326, IMG submission 202264) | Peat permafrost microbial communities from Stordalen Mire near Abisko, Sweden - Palsa_T0_3 | ecosystem: Environmental > Terrestrial > Soil > Palsa > Peat permafrost | place: Sweden: Abisko...
CAGTAAAGCGCGAGGGGGTGCGCCGGTGATTGCCAGAACCGGGGCGCCATCAAACTTTGCGTCGTATAGCCCATTTAGCAGAGATGCACTGCCCCTGGACCGGCTGTGCTAACGCAGACGCCCAATTTACCGGTAAGCTTAGAGTAACCGCTGGCCATAAAAGCAGCACCCTCTTCGTGACGAACCAAGACGAATCGGATCTTGTCTTGGCGCCGACGGATCGCGTCCAGAATATGCGCGATCTTGTCTCCAGGAAGCCCGAAAACCACGGACACTCCTCACTCCACGAGCTTCTCCGTCAAAAGATCGGCGGTCGTCTGACGAGCTTCTGTGGACGGATTGTGAAGTAAATTGTTGGTTTGGGATTCTGCTAGATTTTCGGGCGAACGAAGCTCATTTCCGAGCACCGTTGCCGCGGCGAGTAGCGCCCCGCCGCGCAGCGTCCGCCCGAGAAATTCACGAACGGCTACTCCCGCCGGCGCCTGCGCAACCATCATTTTCCGAGGGCGCGCGCCGGTTTCACTCTTCGCTGTTTCCCTTGCTGAACGGAATCTAAAACCAGAAAATCTTACTTTCTACCCCTCGAAAGAGCGGTTCAAAGTCACTTCGGGGAGTGCAGACTAGCAACCATTGCCGCGCTTAGTCTGGCTCGAGGCCTATTCCACCTCACTCAGCCTTCGCTTTGGGCCTGGCCGGACGCTTCACAAATTCCCAGCCAATCTTGCCTTTTCGCAGTGTCAAGAAAGCATCGAACGGTCGGCCTTTTTTGGAAATAAATCGCCTCAAAAGGTCGCTCTTGCCTTCTAAAAGCATCTTTCGCATCTGGTCAGAGGGAATTTCGCACTGCAGGATGGTCTTGCTCACTTTGAAGGAGCAACTCCCTTTGGCGAGATTCTCGCAGATGTAGGCCGTACCTGTATCGTAAACCTGTCCTGCTTCGCAGACTTGGCATTTGCCCACAACCGGGTGTTGCTGCGGATCAATGACGACCCGATCGTCGTTCCCGTTGTTATTGAACTCGAATTCAGGCTTATTTTCCGCGTTCAGAATCAAGACCGCGGAGAAGGGTTTACCCATCTTGCTGCGGAATCCGTTCAGGGGTCCGACTCTGCGGTCTGTCACCAGCGCGCTGACTTCCTCCGGACTCAACTGGCGGCTCGCAATATTCTTGAACAGACGGAATCCGCATGTCTCACAGTAGTAGGTGCGGTAGTCTTCCTTCAGATGCAGCGCGCCGCATTTAGGACAACGCGCGTTAATCGTCAGATAACTCCCTTCAATACGGTCGCTCTCGAAATTTTTCGCTTTTTGGACAATTTCACGAGCCAAATCTTTGATTTTTCCCATGAAAGATGTCCGCTCAAGGCGCCCTTGCTCCATGAGCTTCAGTTGATATTCCCATTCTCCCGTGAGTTCTGGCGAAGAGAGCAGGTGGATGCCGATTCCTCGCAGCAGCGTGATGAGCGAGATGCCTTTAGAGGTGGCGATCAATTCTTTTCCTTCGCGAGCGATATACTCGTCGTAAACCAGGCCTTCAATGATCGCTGCACGAGTGGCCGGTGTGCCCAGACCTCTTGCCGCCATCGCCTCTCTCAATTCTTCGTCTTCGACGAGCTTGCCCGCGCTCTCCATCGCAGAAAGCAATGTTGCTTCGGAAAACCGCGGAGGGGGCTTCGTCTGGCATTCGACGATCTCCACGTTTCGGGTCAACGCCCGCTCACCCGGCACGAGATCCACCAGTGAATCGCCTTGTTCGTCGCCTGTCGCCTGTCGGCCGTAAACGGCCAGCCAACCCGGATCCTTGATGATTCGTCCCTCGGTCTTGAAGGCCTCCCCTTCGACTCGGGTAATGCGAGTTGTTACCTCGAATTGGGCCGCCGGATGAAACACGGCAACAAAACGCCGCGCGACCATATCAAAGATGCGCGTTTGCGCTTCGTCGAGGTTCCTCGGAACCTGATCGGTCGGGATGATCGCGTTGTGATCGGTGATCTTTGCGTTGTTAAATATTCGTTTAGTTGGTTTTAACCAGCCGTTCTGAAGAACCTTCCGGGCATGCGGCGCAAGAGTCGGGTCGACTAGGCTCGACAGCACATGGTTGGCTGTTCCGAGGTAATCCTCTGGTAAATATCTCGAATCTGTTCTTGGATAGGTGATGACCTTATGCCGCTCGTACAGCTGCTGGGCGACTTGCAGTGTGCGTCTCGCGGAAAATCCGAACCGGGAGTTTGCTTCGCGTTGCAAGGAAGTTAGGTCGTATAGCAGGGGCGGTGCCTGCGTCGTGGCCTTTTTTTCCTGCGTAACGTCTCCCTGTTTTCCGAGGACCTTTGCCACGATCGCCTCGCCTCTTCCCCGATCCCAGAGGCGCTCGGCTTTTCGCTCCTCGTCAGACTCCTTCGAGAACCGTTCGTCGAACCACCGACCGCGGTAACTCCCTTTTTGAACATCGAAATCGGCCATCAGTTCCCAGTACGTTCTAGGCTCGAACGATCGAATCCGCTCCTCTCGCTCCACCAGAATCGCGAGCGTCGGTGTTTGCACGCGGCCCACCGGGGTCAACTGGAATCCGCCCACCTTGGAGTTAAAAGCTGTCATCGCTCGGGTGGCATTGATCCCGACGAGCCAATCACTCTCGGAGCGACAAACGGCTGCCTCGGCTAACGGAATCATTTCGGCGTCGGTTCGGAGTCGATCAAACGCGGATTTGATCGACTGAAGCGTCATGGACTGAAGCCAAAGACGTTTGAGCGGTTTGTGAGTGCCGGCGAGTTGTATCAGGTAACGGAAGATCAATTCACCCTCGCGTCCGGCGTCGCACGCATTGATGATAAGATCGATGTCGTCTCGTTTCATCAGCCGCTTGAGCAGCTTGAAGCGGCTTTCCGTCTTCTCAATGGGCTTGAGCTCAAATTGCTCCGGGATAATCGGGAGATTCTGGAAACTCCATTTGCCTCTCTTCTTGTCCAGTTCCCCGGGCATGCAGAGTTCTACCAAATGACCGATTGCCGACGAAACGACGTAGCTCTCGTTTTCGAAGTAGTCACCGTGCTTCTCGAATCTCCCTAAGGCGCGGACAATATCTTGTGCCACACTAGGTTTTTCTGCAATGACCAGCGTTTTTCCCATTTTCCAAAATGTACGCCCTACCCCGGGCGGCAGCATTCTTTATCTCAAAGGTCGGGAACCTAGAGGCCAAGTTGACAAGTAGCAAACAAAAATGCGTTACAGGAGCTTAACGAAATACTTGCCGGGGAGCTGCTTGACGAGGTGTCGCAGCTCCAGTTGAAGCAATGCGACTGTGGTGGAACCGGCTCCGATCCCGGAGCGTTGAATGATCTCGTCGATGGAAGTTTCGCGCGACAAAATTGCCTCGTAGACCCTTAAAAGATCTCCCTGGATGTCGGGAGGTTTGCTGGGAAGAAGTTCGGGCGCCTTCGCGAAAAGGGTTTGGACGTCTTCGAGGATATCGTCGACACCCATCACGAGCTTCGCGCCCTGCTGAATCAGACGATTCGTGCCATGGGAGGTCGGCCGGTCGATCGGGCCGGGAATCGCGTACAGGTTGCGTCCTTGGTCGGCAGCCTGTGCCGCGCTGATCAAGGCGCCGCTGTTGATCCCGGCCTCGACAACCAGCAGGCCGAATCCCCAGCCGCTGATAATTCGATTCCGCATCGGGAATGTTTGACGATCCGGCGTGGTCTCCATCGGGAACTCGGTCACCACCGCGCCTGCGGAAACGATTTTTTCGGCGAGGGCTCGATTCTCGGCTGGATACAAATGGTGAAGTCCCGTTCCCAAAACGGCGATGGTTCGGCCCTTTGCCGCCAATGCTCCCTGGTGCGATGCTGTGTCGATGCCACGGGCCAGACCGCTGACGACTGTAAGGCCGGCGTAGGCGATCTGATAGGAGATCTTTTTCGCGCACTCCAATCCATAGTGGGAAGTCCGCCGGGAGCCGACGACTCCGACCGCGTGCTGGTCCCTCGGCTCGAGTTTGCCCCAAACATAAAGGACAGTCGGAGGATCATGAATCTCGCGCAGTAACGCCGGGTAGTCGGGGTCTTCCAGAGTCACGACAGTCGCTCCAAATTCATGAATTCGAGCCAGTTCCTGCGTCAAATCCACCACCGATCGCCAAGACAGCAAGGAATCGACCAGCACCTGGTTCAAGCCATCGACCCCTAGCAGCTCGTTCCGCTTGGCCGAGAGCACCCGCTCGGGAGAGTCGAAGATCTCGAGCAACCGTCGCAGCCGCACCGGCCCCAAGTGTGGGACCATGTTCAGGGCAATGAAAGCTTCCTTGCGGGTCACGTTTGCGTAGGGTCGATCGCCCTTAGCCCGGATTCGAGGTCTTCCATCGTGATATTCTCGGCGAGAGTCGCGCTCCCGAGTTTCGGGGTCACGACGAAGCGGATTTTTCCGTGGACGAACTTCTTGTCGGCAAAAACCTTCTCCATGATCTGGCTTCGGGACAGCCGATCGGGAAATTTTGTCGGAAGATCAAATCGGCTGATGACGCTCACCAGCTCTTCGATCTCTTCTTTTGGCAGACCGGCTCGTTCTGCGGATAGATGCGCGGCCGCAACCATCCCAAGCGCCACTGCTTCGCCGTGAAGAAGGGTTCCGTAACCCGCAACCGCTTCGATCGCGTGGCCAAGCGTGTGTCCAAAGTTCAGTAAAGCCCGCCTGCCGGTGGTTTCCTTTTCATCTCCCTCGACAAATGAGGCTTTGATCTCGACACTTCGCCGGACCAGGTCCGGCAGATTCCACCTATCGTCTCGCAACTCCGCGAGGAGTCCTTTTTCTCGAATGACGCCATACTTGATGACTTCGGCAAAGCCTTCATTCCACTCGCGTCGGCCAAGAGTTTTCAAGGTCGTTGTGTCGGCGAGAACCGCGACCGGTTGATGGAACGAACCGACTAGATTTTTTCCCGCGCTCAGATTGATCCCGGTCTTCCCACCGACCGAACTGTCCACCTGGGCCATGATCGTCGTGGGAATCTGAACGACTGGAATGCCACGGTAGTAAATGGCCGCCGCGAATCCTGCCAGGTCCCCCACCACGCCGCCCCCTAACGCTACGACAAAGCTTTGCCGGTCGATTCCTTGCCGGGCAAAGCCTTCGCACAACTGCTCGACCATTTCGAATGATTTCGAAGTTTCCCCGGGAGGGATCAGATGAGTGGAAACCTTGAATCCTTCGTCTGCCAGCGCGTCGGATACGCGTGAAGCGTAGAGCTCGCCGACTGTCCGGTCGCTGACGATCGCCGCCCGACCATTCAGCAGCGCGCCCCGGCAGATTCGACCAGTCTCGTCCAGGAGATTTTCCCCGATATGAACCGGATACGACCGCGGGCCGAGTTTGATTGTGACAATCCGAATCAATGAATCCACAAATTTTATATGTGTTTCGACGATCGTCTGCCTTTCCACGGGGATGTGAAAAATCCCAGTATAGCGCGGTTTTGAGTCAGGGCATTATTTATTTCCGGGTTACCGAACTAGCTAATTTGCTCGATCAGCATCTCTCTTCCGGCCTTATCGCGGAACGCCATAGTCATTCCACGCGTGTCAGCTTGAGCCATCGAAATGTGGCCTCGAACTCAATGCTGTGCGGCCACCCAAGCGTCGGCCGCGCTGGCGGAGGTGGATATGGCGCCACGACGAATAGGGTGGGAGAGGGAAGAAAGGATCGGCAACTTGAACCTCGCGCGGGAAATTGTTGACGCTCTTTACGGCACACCTTGTTGCACAAAACGCGCAATCGGGCGACGATTCGAAATCCGACGTCCATGGTGCGAATCCTGATCATTGACGATGACGAAAGGACTGTTCTTTTTTTCCTCGTTTATGCCCGAAACGAAGCCAGAGGATAGTGGTGACGAGGTTCCGAGCCCACAAGCGACACATTCCGCTGAAACTGGAAGCTGCTGATATTTTGAGAACGCTGGCTGGCGAATGCCTTATGGAAGCAACATAAACGCTGCTCCGGCGATCAGCGTCGGCACCAACGCTCCGAGGAAGAGGTACAGCGGCGAAATACCGGCCTCCCCGAAGCGCGACGCGAGGATCGATTGCCCGGCTGGATTTGGAGAGTTGGCTATTACAGTTAGACCTCCACCCGTAACTGCCCCGGCCATCACCACATATTTGAGTGCGTCAGAAAATCCAGGGACGAGGGAGGCAAGGTACGTGATCGCTGCATTGTCGTTGAAAGCAGTAAGGATCGTTGCGGCAAGCATCAGCGGCCATCTACTCAACGTGCCGAGAACAGGCCCTATCCACCATTGCTGGCAACCTCCGTGGATGATCAGGGCTGCAAGAAAGAAGCCGACCAGTAACGGTGGCCGCAGCACAATCGCCTGCTGGTTCAGTCGCGTGGCTGAGACGAAGGCGAGAAAGAAAAGGAGACCGAGGATCACGAGCACTGGATAGTGGGCGTTCGCTACGGTCCAGCAGAGAAAGAGGATATGGAGCGCAGTGATCCGCCACGGAATTGGTCGTCGCCATTCTTGCTCTTGCTCTTCATCTGGAGTGTTGGTCGCAAGTCCGGCGAATTCTCTCCGAAACACTGCGAGATACACCAAATTGGACAAGATGATTCCGATGACAGCTTTCCAGCCGAAATGGGTGAGCATGTACGCAAGATCCCAGTTCCAGGTGCTCGCGACGATTACAACCGGTGGAGACGCAAACTGGGTTAATGCTCCGCCGACCGAGATATTGACGAATAGAAGACCGAGCGTTGCGTATTTCAGCCGCTCCGATGGTTTGAGGCTGTAGAAACGATGGCGCAGGAGAAGGGCGCAGATCGTCATTGCCGCCGGTCCCGTGATGAAGGAACCGAGCAATGGGCCAAGGGTCAGAATTGCCAACCACCATGAAGCGGGGGTTCCCTTTCCGATTGCCGAAACTTTCGCGATCACGGTTTCCGTAAGCCGAATGATCGGCAGCGAACTGGCCATGGCCATGATCACGACGACAAAAATTGCATCCGCGACGTTTACGTTTCCCACATAATCAACCATCGTTGACCATCCGTGGAACGCGATAATTGCGACGAAAAGCGGGATTAACCAGACACCGAAAACCGCTTCTACTTCGCCGAAGAAATAAAAGAGTTGAGCCCTGAAGAGTAGCTTGTCCTGTTTCTTCCCGAAATCCGGTGGGACGTCTGTTGCATGAAGCAAATACTCGATCGCCTCATAGCTCTGTTGGTAGTTATAAGCAATCTTGCGAAAGCGATTGACCAGAAAGGTGTGAACGATCGCTGCGAGAAAAATGATGGTCGCAACGAGATTAAGCGGTTCCCGTCGAATCCGCCCCGTGAGTTTTCCGAGAAGCGACGGAATCTGTTGGTCATGGTAGCTATCGACCGGCAACGGGAAATCTAGAGCAAGCCTCGGCAACCCTGCAGCCGTGGTCGAAAGAGGGGCTAGACACAATGACAACCCGAGAGCAAGAAATCGCAACGTTCTACCCATGGAACCCAACATTTTATCGTACCGAGTTCACGCGAACCAGTAGCTGCCGCTGAATTCGTACGCAAGACAGCGCGGAAGAAATGCGCCGATTAATTTGGAAATTCACCGCGCAACAGGGAATTGCTCTCGTGCCGTCTGTCTCACCAGCAAAACCGGACAGGGAGCATGGTCGAGAACGAATCGGGCGACATGTCCGACCGATTTCGGGCCAATAGCGGGTTTGCCGCCGTATTCGCCGCGGGGGCAAATGATCACTAGGTCGGCCTGCCACTCGGCCGCAACGTTGACAATTTCGCGTTCAGGTCGCCCCAGACGCTGGAACGTTTCCGCATCGGGAAGATAGCGCAGCCCTTCATTCAAGACATCTTGCGCTGCAGCTAGCTCTGCCTGCTCCATCTCATCCTCGCGTGAACGCGGTGGACCCGGCCGCCGCAAAAAGCGTTCGCGGGTGTGTTCGATGTCCTTCCGTGGACCGGTGTCGATGACGTAGAGTATGCCTAAAGTAAGCGACTGAGTCGCCGAGAGTATCTCCGTCGCCTTGCTCACCTGTTCGCCGTTTGTACCGTCCAGACAAACCAATACGCGCATCGTTTGCTCCTTCTATGGTTCCTTTAAAGAAGTAACCAGATAGTCAGCGCACCTGCGAGCAACATCAACGGTGTCACCAATACGCCAACCTTGAAGTAGTCGAGTCCGGTCACATCAACGTTGCGCTGGCGCAAGATCAGCAGCCAGAGCACGGTGGCCAGGGAGCCAACAGTCGTCAGGTTCGGTCCAAGGTCGCACCCAAAGATCGTCGCGGCGATGAACCCATGCTGGATCGCCGGTGATGCGTGCTGGATTCCGCCCAAAGCAGAAACCATCACGACAGCCATGGGCACGTTATTAATCAGGTTCGTTCCCACTGCTGCTCCAGCCATCCCGACCATCACCGCACCAAAGCTCGTGTCTCCGGATAGGTGGATTAGCCAGTTTCCGAACAGGGTTGTCAGCCCCGTGTCCTCGATCGCCCGGACCACGATAAACATCCCGGTGATAAAGCCAAAGATGGACCAGGAAATCCGGCTTGCGGTCTCGCGCAGAGAGGTCTGCCGCCAGGAAAGAGCACCGATCAGCAGAAGGACAGCACCGCTCAGCGCAATGAGCGAGAGTGGCAATTGAATGGCCGAAGCGATGACATAGGCAAAAGCGACGACGGCGAGGATACAACAGGTGTACCGGAAATAGCCTTTGTGTTTGGTTGCCTCCTCCGCGGACGGCAACCGTTGGATATCAAAGGCCCCTGTGAGCTGCTTACGATAAAGCAGGTAAAATATCCCGATATTAATGACAATCACGACCAGGCTCGGAAGAAACAGGAGACGGAGAAACGTCCACAGGTCGAGCGGGAACCGCGAAGTAATAATAATATTGATCGGGTTACTGACCGGCAAGAGGAAGGACGCGGCATCGGCGATGAAGGTACAGGCAAAAAGATAAGGCAGCACGGGTAATCGAAGCTTCGTGACCAGAACATAGACAATCGGCGTCAAGATGAGGGCTGTCGCGTCGTTTGAGAGCACCGTCGAAATGAGAGTCCCCAGCAGGAAGACATTCAGGAAGAGCCGCGCGGCGCTCTGGCCGGCCAGCCGTGCCGCCTGCACGGCCAGCCAGTCAAACAATCCGGCCGACTCGGCCAGGGCCGACAGGGCCATCATCCCTAGGAAGAAGAGAAACGTATTCCAGTCCCGAATTAACGTTAAGAAAGCGTCGGCGGGGGTGATCAATCCAAGGAGAAAGAGGACCGCGGCTCCGACCATCGCGATGGTGGCCTCGTTCCAGCGAAATGGGCGCGTCATGATCCCAATCAGTGTGGCCAGCCCGATGAAGCAGGTTAGGCCTGTCTTCCAGATTTCTGGAACGGAAAGGAAGAAAAACATGATGGCCGTGGGTTGGTCGCTTTTGGATCGAAGAAACTTCTTTTACCCGCTATCAGACTCCACATTCCAGAATTCAGAATTCAGGAGTTGCAGGAGTTCAGGAGCTAAAGAATCTGGGATGCCGGTGGAGATTTTCCCGGGGAGATGCCTTTCCCGGATTTTCGAATAAAGACCTTGCTCGCATATTCTGCAACTCCTGCAACTCGTGACTCCTGAGTTCTGATTCCTGACTTCTTCTGTGAAACTTGGCGTTGGCAGCCGAGCGAAGTGCTGGCCGTCGAAGGCCGTTCCTGCATGCGCGGCGACATCGATCGAGAGCAGCGTCTTCCTACTCGCCGGATCGAAGGCGTTCAGCTTGTCTCCGGCAGCAAACCAGACTTGCTGGCCGTCCATTCACGCTGTCGACACCAGGAAAGGGTCCATACTCACGGACGATTTCGGCCGCTGATCGATTCATGCTTCCATCCTAGGGACTCGGGAGTGGAACGGGGAGTAACAAGGTCGTCGTGGATCCAGTCACGGGCCGGGTCATCCAACGACGAAGTCGCCCGCCGCCAAACGACTGCACCTTGCCAGCTGCCGCAAGCGAGTCGAGTGCCCGCTGCACGGTGCGCTGGCTGGCTCCAAGCGCAAGCGCCAGGGCTGAGCCCGACCACGACTCACCGTCGGAGAGGAAGGCGAGCACCGCTACGTGCTCCTCTTCGACGGGCTGCGCCAGTAAAACGAGCTCGCGGCCTCGAACCGCACAGCCCCGTTTTCAGAATTGCTTGTTGCAATTATCGGACAAAGTGCATTGACTGTCGCCCCGAATTTTGCCATGAAGTTCTTTAGCACAGATCGGGTGAATTCGATTTCTGTCCCTTACTGGCAATAGGGGGTGCTTCTGCCGGGAAGAAGCGCTGTCGACCACCTCGACCTAAAGGCCGAATTATGTTCAGTCTGATGTCTTAGGGTTTGTGCGAGGAAGCGCAAGGAATGGTGGACTCAATACGTCTCAGTGAAAGGCTGGTTTAAACTCGTTGTCTCGTCTCAAAGAAGGAAAAGGAGCACCACATGCCAGAAGGACGGTTCAGCACTTTAAGTGAAAACATCCGCGGGAATGTCATTACTCCCGCTGACGGCGACTACGAACTCGCTCGCAAAGTGTACAATGGAATGATCCACCGTCATCCCGACATTATCGTCCGTTGCGCGGATGTGGCGGACGTGCGGACGGCGGTGAATTTCGCGCGCCAAGAGCGCCTCACGGTCGCAATTCGCGGTGGAGGCCACAATGGTGCCGGACTGGGCGTTTGTGATCACGGGCTTGTAATCGACCTTTCGCTTATGAAAGGGGTTCGAGTCGATCCGGCCGCAAACACGGTGCGAGCTGAAGCAGGATGCACCCAGGCCGATCTAAACCATGCGGCTCATAGTTTTGGCCTGGCTGTCCCGGTTGGAGTCATTTCTACCACGGGAATCGCTGGGCTCACCCTCGGTGGTGGAACCGGCTATCTGACGCGGAAATTTGGTCTGGCTCTTGATAATCTGCTGGAAGCCGATGTCGTACTGGCCGATGGCCGTTTCGTAACCGCAAACGTCAAAGAAAATTTGGATCTGTTTTGGGCGATCCGTGGCGGTGGCGGAAACTTTGGCGTTGTCACTTCCTTTCTCTTTCGCGGCTGTCCGGTGGATCAGGTATTTGCGGGTCCCATGCTCTGGGAAATGGAGCATGCGCGCGAGTTGTTGGAGTGGTATCGAGAATTCGCGCTTGCGCAACCGGAAGAGCTGTATGGATTTTTTGCCTTCTTGAAGGTGCCGCCGGGACCGCCATTTCCGCAAGAGTTGCACTGCAAGACAATGTGCGGAATCGTCTGGTCTTACTGTGGGCCCTTGGACAAGGTTGAAGAGGTTTTTCGACCGGTAAGGCAGTTTCGGGCACCGAAGTTCGAATTAACGGGACCGATGCCATTTACTGCGTTGCAAAGCATGTTCGACGCCGTCTATCCGCCGGGGTTGCAGTGGTATTGGAGAGGAGATTTTGTCTCCCAAATTCCGGATAAGGCAATCGAAGAACATCTGAAATTTGGAGAACAATTACCTACTCTCCATTCAACCATGCACCTTTACCCGGTGGACGGCGCCGTCGCCCGAGTCGACCGTCACGAGACTGCTTTCAGTTATCGCGACGCGAAGTGGTCGATGGTGATGGTCGGAGTCGATCCGGACCCGGCAAACGCTGAAAAGATTACGACCTGGACCAAAGACTATTGGGCGGCACTGCATCCTTACAGTCTAGGCGGCGCCTACGTGAACTTTATGATGGACGAAGGAATCGATCGGATCAAAGCGACCTACCGGGACAATTACGATCGACTGGTGGAAATTAAGCGGAAATACGATCCAGATAACTTTTTCCACGTTAACCAAAACATCAGACCCGACTGAACAGAAACAGGTGCGATGTCGGAGAACGTATACCGGGTGAGTGAGGTTGCGATAGATCCAGGGCGACACCACAAGGACGAAAGCAACTTATGGGCAGCTCGTTATCCCTTTGTCACTCTCGAGTGGGCCCGTCAATGGCCGTGCGAAGAGGTGTGGAAGGCGCGTAAAACACGCTGAAACATTGGGTGCTCAGCGGAAGCGAGGCCGTAACCTGATGCCCGCGCGCCAGAAGTTCTTTCAGGATGAGAGCACCGGCATTGCCGGTCGCGCCGAAGAGAGTCGGCCTGCGCGCCAATCCGCGACGCCGCATGGCTCATCGTGATCGAGGAAATCATCGCTAAAGTTTTTTAGGGCTACTTCGGATTTCTTCTGGTTCACGAAATCCTCGAAATAATCGCGCACGAAGGTCTTCATCTCTTCCAGGCTCAATCCGGGATCGGCCTTGGCGGGAACGACGGGAGTTTCATTGGGCATATAGAATCTCTGGAGTTAAGGTCTCGCGATCTTACTACGCTGAACGGAAGTATCCATTTGTCTAGTAGGCACTTTTTTGATACCGAGGCGTCGTCATGAAAACGTCACCTATTCTTAACTTGTTGGGAAGAGCAATTAGTTCGTCAAAGGACCACTGAGTCAACTCGCGCCGCAAATCGATGCCACTTTGGTTGAAACTTATTTTGTGCGGCGCGCGTTAAGAATAGGATGGAAACAGAGATTCTTCCCAACCTCGAAATGCGAAACCAGCTCATTGAGGCCTATATCCGGTATCTTGGTGAACATGGGCAACCGCCAGTAACAGTGACGCGGTTTTGCAAGGACAATGGGTTTGATGAGGGAAGCTTTTTTAAGGAATTCGGCTCATTCGACGCGTTGGAGGCGGCGTTCTGGGGCGGGCTTGTCAGCCGCGTGGCGGACGCGGTGAAGGCGGGGGCAGAATGGAATGGCTTTGCGGCGCGGGAGCGATATCTGGCGTTTCTTTACGCGTTCGTGGAGCATTCGCTCGGTAACCGGTCCATGCTTCTATTGCGGCTCAAAGGCGTTTCCCCTTTTACTCGCTTTCCCGCGCTTCGCAAAATGGAGGCGCGTTTCAAGGAGTTCGCGGACATGGTCGTGTCCCATGGGGTTTCTACGGGTGAGATTGCGGACCGGGGCTTGCTCAGGTCGTTCTATCCGGATGCTCTTTACATTCACTTTCGCGGAGTGATGCAATTCAACCTGCAGGATGACAGTGAAGGATACGAACGAACGGATGAATTCGTCGAGAAAACCGTGACGTTTGCGTTTGAATTGATCAGGTCGCAGGCGATTGATTCCGCGTTCGATCTCGGGAAGTTTCTTTTCCGGGGGGCAGTTGAGGGAGAAGCGTGACCGAACAGGGTCAGATTACATCGAGCCGGGTGGGTCGAATCGCTGCGCTGGCGGGGACCGGCGCGCTGATGGGGATTAATTACCTCAAGCATTATGGACGGAGGATGGTTACGGGCGAAACGGGTCAGGAAGCCTTGCACCTGAGCAATGCCGCCGCGGTTTACAAAACATTCAGCGAGTTAAAGGGCGGGCCCCTGAAGCTGGCTCAAATGCTTTCGATTGACAAGAACGTGTTGCCGAGAGCTTACAGCGATCAATTCGCGATGGCGCAGCATTCGGTCCCTCCATTGTCCTATCCTCTCGTGGTAAAGACCTTCCGCCGTGAATTCGGAAGGGAGCCGACTGAGCTATTCGATACCTTCGAGCAGAAAGCGGCGCACGGGGCCTCGATAGGACAGGTGCACAGGGCGACTCGATGCGGGCATTTGCACGCCGTCAAGGTCCAGTACCCGGGAGTCGCAAAGAGTTTGAGGAGCGATCTCCGCGTCATCAAACCGCTTGCGCTGCAAATGTTCGGGCTAAAGGAGAACGATTTTCGCGATTACTTCCATGAAGTGGAGCAAAAGCTCCTGGAGGAGACGGACTACACACTGGAGCTGAAGAATGCAGAGATGCTGGTATCAGCATCCCCCGGCCTCGATAATATCCGATTCCCAAGCTATTACGCGGGCTTGTCCAGCGCCCACATCCTGACCATGGATTGGGTGGACGGCCTGACTCTGGACAAGTACGTTCAGACAAAACCCGGGCAGGCGGAACGCGACAGGATTGGGCAGGCGCTTTGGGACTTTTACGGGCACCAAGTCCACACTCTGCGCGTATTCCACGCTGATCCGCACCCCGGCAATTTCCTTGTGAAAAACGGACTGCTGTGGGTGCTCGATTTCGGGTGTACCAAAGCGATCGATGATGGATTTTACAGGAAGCAGTTCAGATTCCTTGACCCCGAATTGCTTGAGAATCAAGGGGCACTCGAAAAAGCGCTCGAGGGATTCAATGTGATTCTGTCGGCGGACACGGATGCGGAGCGGAGGGAGATGGTAACGATCTGTGCGCAAACCCTGTCGGTTCTCGCGAAACCTTTCCACGCAGACGAATTCGACTTTGGCGGTGCTGAATTCATGAACTCGATGTGGAAGTTGGGTGAGCGGAATCGGGACAATCCGTTCCTGCGGGAGGTGAAGGGGAGAAGAGGCTCGCCGGACAGCGTGTATGTGAACCGCACTTATTTTGGGTTGTACAGCTTGCTAAGCCGGCTGGGAGCCAAAGTGAAGACGAGAGGACTAACGGTTTGCCAGAATGAACCTAAACACCGAATTTAAAACCACAGATTTCACAGATGATTTGTGATCGATGCAGGCTCCGGCATTCGGGTGATTTTTGCGGGCTAGATGTCCGTCGGCAGGCCAATATGCTCCCAGGCTGCAAGCTCGTTTGCAGTCGTGGCAAGCTTTTTGCACACCTTGTCGTTCGCATACTTGCCGAGAACAAGCCGCAGCGGCGGCTTTTCCGAAGCTACCGCCGCGATGATGGCTTCGGCAGCCTTTTCCGGGTCGCCGATCTGCTTGCCGTCCATCGACTCGATCAGACGCTGAAATTTGCCACTGGTCCGGTCATAATCCGCAATGTGCGTTTCAGCTCGCTTCAGCGAGCGCTTAATGAAGTCGGTCCGGAACGGTCCGGGCTGGACAATTGTGACATGAATGCCGAGCGGCTTCAGTTCGGCGGCAAGAGATTCCGAAAGGCCTTCCAACGCCCACTTTGTAGCGCCGTAAACTGAAAATCCCGGGTAATTCGAGATGGCCGCGGCGGCGGAGATATTCACGATGCGACCGCTTCCCTGCGCGCGCAGGATAGGCAGGGCAACCCGGATCAGCTCCATCGCTCCGAAAAGGTTGGCGTGAAAGTTCTGAACAATCTGTTCGCGGCCGAGTTCCTCGAACGCCCCGATGAGCCCATACCCCGCATTATTCACCAGCACATCAAGTCCTCCGAATTCATGTGCAGCGGTCCGCACCGCACCCTCGACCTGAGCGGAATCTGTAACATCGAGCGCCAGAATCTTGCAAGATTCGGGATGGCGCTCGACGAGCTCGTTCAATGTGGCTGGATTTCTGGCTGTCGCCAAAACGCGGTGACCATGAGCCAGCGCCCGGTTTGCCAGCGCGCGGCCCATGCCAGTCGAGCATCCGGTGATTAGCCAGACTCGCGGAAGCTGTGAAGACGTCTCCATTCACGGAATGGTTACGTCCACAGACGAAAAGCGGACGCGACGGGACATGACCCCCGAAGCAGATTTTGGCGAGTAATTGAGTCACCACTTCCCGCCCCAACCGTTCCCGTTGCTCCTGTGACTAAAATCATTAGTGTTCGTCTCCGTGTTTTTTCTTCACGATTTCGGGCTTACCGTTGGCACGAGCGGGAAACTGCGGCCGCGAAGACTTCATGACGGCAGTTTCCCATGCCTTTTGGCGTTACCTGGAGTAGCATCGGATTATTCACTCATTGGCTTTTTTGTCTCTTGTCGCGCGAAATCAGCTCGGTCTTTTTTTTCCAGTTCTGAACCACGCGTCAGATAAAGCGCGAGACCGATAAGCGCGATCGCAGCTGCGACGTAAAGCAGATCGAGCGGACTATGAGCCTTGATATCGAATGCATCCTTGAAAATCTCTACGATTAAAATGATTAAAATAACTTTTCCCAGACGCGTCTTAAGGTCGTCGAGCGATTTGATACGGAGTATTCTTCCGGACGCTTCGGACGATCTTGCCGCCTGGAAATCCGCCAAGAAAAGTTCATACAATCCAAAGCCAAAGATGAACATGAATGCGCCCAGCAGATAGCCATCAATCAACGCGATCTCCCGTAAGATGCCTTGACGTAGGATCGCATCTCGTTCTTCCAGAGCCATCGTGAGGTTTGCGTAACCACTCAAGCTCGCCAGAGTCCGGAGAGACTCGAGGCCGATGACGCAGAACAAAACCACCCCGGCCAGAACGCTACTGATCACTGCGATCAGAACAACATAGCGACTATTCCACAAGACTTTCTCGAATACGGTTTTTAAGGAATACATTCTTTTTCCAGCAATTTGATGAGAATTTCCAAGCTGCCTGCATACCATAACCAAACCCGAAGGTGACACTGACAAATCTCATCGCCCTGACTTCCCCAGTTGCGGGCTGACAATCAACTAGAAAGCTGATAATCAGCTAGAACCTGACGGAGGATCAAGATCATGATAGAACCAGACAATCTTCGCTACACGAAGTTAGCCCTTAGCAACGGAGCGGGCGCGATCCCGGCGCTCGGCTTTGGAACGCTGATTCCCGACCCCATCGCAACCCAAAATGCGACTAGGGCAGCTCTTGAGGCAGGGTTTCGCGCGCTCGACACTGCGGAACGTTACCGGACCGAGAAAGAGGTCGGCGAAGCGATGCAGGAGGTGTTCAAGGCAGGGAAGACCAAGCGGGAGGATGTGTTTGCCGCCACAAAACTCTGGAACACCAATCATCGGCCCGAACGCGTCAAGCCGGCCTTCGAGGCGAGCCTCAAGAAACTCCAGCTCGACTACCTCGATCTCTATCTCATCCATACCCCTTTCGCCTTCCAACCCGGAGACGTGCAAGACCCGAGGGACTCGAACGGAAATGTCATCTATGATAGAGGGGTGACGCTGTCGGAGACATGGGGCGCGCTGGAGAAGTTGGTGAACGAGGGCAAGTGCAAAGCGATCGGATTATCAGATATCGGCCTGGAAAAGCTGAAGGAGATCTATGAAGCCGCGACCATCAAGCCGGCGGTCGTTCACGTAGAATCCCATCCATATCTCCCAGAATGGGAGTTGCTCGAGTTTTGCCACAAGAACGGTATCGTGCTCCAAGCTTTTGCGGCGTTGGGTCATAGTACAGAACCTAAGTTGCCAGATGACCCTGTGATTACCTCCATCGCCAAGAGAGTCAACAAAACCCCTGCCCAAGTGCTGCTCGCATGGGCGGTGCAACGCGGCACGGCCCTCCTTACCACATCCAAAACCCCCAGCCGCATCAAGGAGAACTTCGATATCTCCACGCTTCCTGAAGACGCAATGAAAGAGATTAGTGAGGGAATCAAGACGCGGCAGAGATTTAATGCAGTCGTGGAGACAGGCGTGCCTGGGTTTATTCCAAGAGGAAGGTGAACATGAATGCCAAGCAGCACCTGGAGCAATCCATGCAAGAGGAACAAATACGTGAAGCTCTGAATACGCACTGGCAGGCGTCGGCCGCCGGCGATGCAAACGCGGAACACGATATTTACGATGACGATGCCATTTGTGATTATCCCCAGTCAGGCGAGCGAATCCTCGGGCGAAGCAATTTGCAAGCCCTGCGAAGTCACCATCCGGGCAAGCCGTCAGGCTTCAACGTCAAGCGAATTCTCGGAAACGGTGATCTCTGGATCACGGAATACACAATCACGTACCAGGGGCGACCCGCATACACAGTGAGTATTATGGAGTTCCGCAACGGAAAGGTCGTGCACGAGACACAGTATTTCGCGGATCCCTTCGAAGCGCCCGCCTGGCGGAAGCAATGGGTTCAGCAGATCGCGTGACGCCGCACTAGCGGAATCTACTTTTTCCTCGATCCAGAGTTTAAGAGAGACGAGCCCGTGTAGATTCTTACAGAAAAGTGAAGGGTGGTTATGTTCTAACAAGAAAGGTGGCTGTCTATGCGATCTGACATTATTCCCGGGGCAATCTTCCCCGACTATGAGCTTCCCGATCAGGCCGCGAAACGTCGGAAGCTCTCCGAACTGCAAGGACCACACCCAATGGTTCTTATCCTGAGCCGCGGAGCATTCTGCCCCAAGGACCGCCGGGAGGCTGAAGGGCTTGTTCAACTCCATCGTGAGTTAGAGGTCGGCTATTGCCGTCTGGTCACGATTAGCACCGACAATATCACAGAGACGAATGAATATCGCAGCGGAGTCGGTGCCCATTGGCCTTTCCTTTCTGACCCGGGGCGCAAAGTCCAAAAGGACCTCGACATCGCAGAGTACACAGATCCTCTCCACAATCCGATGATCCCCCACGTGATTATCCTCGAGCCCGGTCTTGTGATTTACAAGATCTACATGGGCTACTGGTTCTTCGGTCGGCCCACGATGGAAGATCTTCGCCAGGATTTACGGGCCGTTACCAGGAAATGCCGGCCGGACTGGGACATTACAACGGCCGAACTCAGAGCGGCGTGGCAACAAGGCCGAAAGGAACTCTTTTATCCTTACGGCAAAACGTACGCCCAAACCTTGGGCGAACAGGACTAAGGGAGGAGTGCAAGAGTTCAGGAGTTCAGGTCGCGTCATGAAAACCCAGAATGTGAGGAAGAGGATGTAAAGGGAAAGAAAACAAGACTCGGAAACACAATACAGGGATCCAGTGGGGAGAACAACCCCCACCCGGCAAAGGCTAGCCACCAGCCGGAATCGAACATTGCGTAGTCGTCCGCGATGGCGGCACGAAGCGTATGGAGCGGTGCGAAAGCCGTGTGATAGAGCCTCGAAATAATGATCAACGCTGGAGCCTTCGTAGTCCTGACCGCGGGGGCAGAATCGAAGCGCCACAACAGGCTTGGCGCGGAGATCCGACCGGGGTCTGAGAGCAGGGCAAACGCACAAAGGATTCCCTGGGAACATGAGAGATCCGACTGGCTTTCTCCAAAAAGAGAAAGAACCGGAAGTGGTGTGGCGAGACCGGTAGACCAACGCCCAGGCGCAGCGGGAGGGTGGACTCCAGAAACCCGAGGCGAGCGAAAGAAACTGGAGTCCAGGAAGTAACCCTCGTTCCAAGGAAAACGAAGAGCCAGGGGACGAGCAGTCGGAAGTCTTGGCATCCTCATAGTACCGCCGGAAAAGTGGCGAACCGACCCAAGGGAGCCACCGAGTAGGGAAGGGGGATGTCGGGCTTAGGAAACTGTTCTTGCGAAGCTCAGGGAGATAGTGAGCCAGAGGGTGCAAGACGGAGTAGTCAGAAGGTTGATAGATAAATGGCTGAAAGCCGGAGTGATGGAAGCAGGGGAGCTGAGTTATCGGGAAAAGGGAACACCCCAAGACGGGGTGGTTTCCCCAATCCTGAGCAACATCTACCTGCACGAAGTACTGGACAAATGGTTTGGCCACGAAGTGAAAGCATGTCTCAAAGGGCGGGCTTTCCTGGTGGGGTACGCAGACGATTTTGTCATGGGCTTTGCATGCGAGCAAGATGCGCAGAGGGTCTGCGCAGTGCTGCCAAAACGCTTTGGGAAATACGGCCTGAACCTACATCCGACCAAAACACGACTGATTGCCTT
>Ga0302326_10011008_pt1 | contig 19529 bp, 17 predicted proteins | sample Palsa_T0_3_FD_202264 | JGI IMG/M metagenome (GOLD analysis project Ga0302326, IMG submission 202264) | Peat permafrost microbial communities from Stordalen Mire near Abisko, Sweden - Palsa_T0_3 | ecosystem: Environmental > Terrestrial > Soil > Palsa > Peat permafrost | place: Sweden: Abisko...
GCATGGGCGGCGCTGATCGAGACTAGACCGAGTATCGCCGCCAACAGGCCACCCAAGCAACTCTTAGATATGTTGGCGGATGATTTCATGGTTGCCTTGGGGTTTCTGCATCGTCAGCAGGCTGTTCGGTGTGGTTAGATATTTATCATTTCCGATGATTGTGGTAAATGCCGGTGGGTACCAAGTCAATCTAAAAAGCCTATTGGCATATAGTAGAGGTGGCCCAGCCGGCGCACAAAATAGATTCCTTTGGATTGAACAGACGGCTCCATTCCTCCGTCCAATCTGTATGGTTCACATACTCATTTCCGGTGTGTTTGCCGCCATTGCGCTCGCCTACCTGGCCGGCGTCATCGCTCCCCTATTCCACCGGAACCACCACCCCCAAGGCCACCATCCCCCCGGCCCGCGCTGAAATCCCCTCCCGGCCGTCGATAACGGCTCGCGCATCGCGCTCCGCGGCAGTCTATTCCGAGCTTTCCGCCGCCTCCTGGAGCGCCTTTTGCAGCTTCTCGATGGCCGCTGGATTCTTTAGCTTTTTCCCTTCGGCATTCGTCACGTAGAAGCTGTCGATCGCGGCGCCTTTTTCCGTGGTGATCCTGGAAAGCGCGATGTTCGCGACCGTGGAGGCAAATCCCTTGAGTAAATGATAGAGCAACCCGAGGCGATCCGGGGTCTGAATTTCGACCAGGCTGTAAACCGGGTGGACGTTGTTATCGATCACGATCCGCGTGGACATGTCGATCTCCTGCGTGAGGTTATAGGTCCGCCGGCGTCTCCCCTTTTTCAGAAGCGGGCCAAAATCGAAGGATTCCTGGGCGAGCGCCTCATTCAGGAGCTGCCATACTTGGGAAATCTCCTTCTCCTCCGTCACAGCCTGGAACCGGGACGTGCAGACCCGGAAGATGTCCAGCACGAGATTGTCTCCCCGTGAATAGATATCCGCGCTCAAGATATTGAGTTGGGCAACCGAAAACGAACCCGCGATCTTCGCCAGGATTTCATTGCGGTCCCACGAGCAGATCCAAACCTCGCTGTGGCCGCGGTTCGGATGCGGAATCCATTGGACGGCGGGCGCCAGCGAAAACTCGTCGCTCGAATAGCGCGCTTCCAGGAACGAGCGGAAGAGGCGTATGTGGGCCGCGATGTCCGCCGGCGAATAATTCTGAAAATAGGCGTCCGGCATGTACTCGAAATGCGCCTCGACTTCATCCGCGAACCCCGCGGAGAGTTTCTTCGTGGTGGCCCGCCGGACGTCCTCGCGATGGATCTGCCTCTCGCGGTAATACGATTCTCCGCCCTCCAGATATTTCGATGTCCCGCGATAGAGCTGCCAAACCAGCGACTCCTTCCAGTCGGACCAATTCTCGTCGCCGGTGCCCTGCCCGTCGGCAAGCGTTATGAGCATCAGCGCGTTCAGGTTGGCCTGGGTTTTTACTACGTTGGCGAATTCCGCGACGGTGGCGGGATCCTCGACGTTCCGCCGTTGCGCGGTATTCGAGAGGACGAGATGGTTGTCCACCAGCAGGATGAGAGTCTTCCTCTGTTCGGAGGTGAGTTGAAGCCGGGCCGCGACCTTCTGGGCGAACAGCGCGCTCGCCTCGGCGTGGTAGCGCACGTTGGACGCCTTGCCCGTGTCGTGCAGCAGGAGCGCGAGATAGATGACGAACGGATCCTGGAGCCGTTGAAACATGGCCCGGTAATCCTTCAGCCGCGGTTCATCCGTGTCGATGAGACGGTCCATCTTCTCGATGCAGACCAGGGTGTGCTCGTCCGCCGTGTAGCGGTGAAAAAATTCGTGCTGCACCAGGCAGGTCAACTGCCCGAACTCCGGGATGTAGCGTCCCAGGAAATCGACCTCGTGCATCATCCGCAGGATGCGGCCGACCCGTCCCTTTTGGGAAAGGATCACGTGAAAAGTCTCACGGTTCGCACGCGCGTATTGGAAAGTCCGGTCAACCAGGTGCAGCCGCCTCCGGATCAACTGTTGAATCTCGGGGCTCAGGACGAGGTCCCTCTGCTGCGCGTGAAGGAACAGGCGCATCATCCGGAACGGATCCTGGTTGAAAATGTCCCGGGTTTCGGGATAGATCGCCCCCGACTTGCTATAGAAGCCGTCGAAATGCTCCTGTTTTTCCGGATGTATGAGCAACCTGAAAAAACTGGTTTTCTGCGCCAGCATTCCGCCGTAAAGGCGGTTTGAAATCAACTCGGTCACGTGATAGATCGTGCGCGCGTGCTGGAAATACTCCTTCATGAACGCCTCGCCGCGCCGCAGCGCGTTCTTGTGGGCGTAATGGAATTTCGTGGCGATCTGGAGTTGAAAATTGTGGCTTAGGACATCCGTCGCCCTCTTGTTCAGGTAGTGCAGTTCCGTCCTCACGCGCAGCAGAAAATCGTAGGCCCGCTCCAGTTTCCGGCACTCCTCTTCATGGAGCAGTTTTTTTTCCACGAGCCCCTCGGTCGTCGAAACCCCTTCCTTGAAGTAGCTGACCCAGAGCAGGTTTTGATAGTCGCGCAGGCCTCCGCACCCGTTCTTGATGTTGGGCTCCTGCATATAAACGGTGCCCCCGTATTTCTCGTGGCGCTCCTTCTGGTTCACGACGCGCTCCTCGAGGAAGCTCGATTCGAATCCCCGGACACAGCGCCGCTTGAACTCCGCCTTGAACAGGTCGAAGAGCGCCCTCTCGCCGGCGACGAAGCGCGCCTCCAGCAGCGCGGTCTTCGAAAACATATCGGCGTTGGCCTGCTTGACCGCCCCTGATATCGACCGCGTCGAATGCCCCACCTTGAATCCCACGTCCCAAAGCGTGTAGAGGATGGACTGGATGACCTCGTTGCTTTGCGGCGTCACCGCCTTCATCGACGCGCTTTGCAGGAACATGATGTCCACGTCGCTGCAAGGATTCAGCTCGCCGCGTCCATAACCGCCGATCGCCACCAGGGCGAGGCCGTCGGCGGCTCGTCTCGACGCTTCGGAGTCCGGCTCGAACAGGTGCCTCAACACGATGTCCAGTAGGGTCGCGCGCTCCTGGCAGATCTCGCGGCCTCCGCCTCCGGCGTAGTGCTTGAGCTGGAGGCGGTGGTTTTCAATCTTCAGGAATTTCTTGTAAAGCGAAAGCAGTTCCGCCGGCTTTTGCTTGCCTTGCGCCACGAGCCGCCGCTCGGCGTGGGCAAGGACCTTTTCTCGATGAAGCATCGGGACTCTCTTCTGCTCGGAATGCGCGGGCTCAGGCTCTAATTTGTTCGTCTCCATTCGCGTCGGTCGCGGCCCGCGCCCGCCTAGATTTCAATCGCATAGCGCTTCATCTTACTATACAGCGTCGGCCGATGAATGCCGAGCACTTGCGCGGCTTTCTTCTTGTTTCCGTGGCATTGCGCCAGCGCGGTCAAGATCGCAACTTTTTCACGGCTTTCAAGATTGAGCGTATCGCCCTCGGCGTGGGAAGCGGCCTCGATCAGCATGGGAGGCAACTGCAATTCGCGCGGCAATTGCTTTTCGGTGATGACGTTGTCCTCGGCAAGGACCATCCCATACTCGATGGCGTTTTGAAGCTCGCGGACGTTCCCGGGCCAGGAGTAGGAGCGAAGCAATTCCAGCGCTTGCGACGTGAAGCGCGGCTCCGGCCGGTTCATCTGGGCCGCGAACCGGCTCGCGAAAAGGGTTGTGAGCGAGGGAATGTCTTCCTGGCGCTCCCGAAGCGCGGGAATCTCGATCTGGAACGTATTGAGCCGGTAGTAGAGGTCGCGCCGCAGGAACCCGTCCCGCAGGGCGGCGTTCACCGGCCGATTGGTCGCCGCGACCAGCCGGAAATCCGCCTTGATGGATTTCGTGCTTCCAAGGGGCCGAAATTCCCTCTCCTGCAACACCCGCAGGAAACGTGTCTGGAGTTCCGGCGGCATGTCGGCGACTTCGTCCAGGAAAAGGGTTCCCCCCGCCGCCTCGAAGATCATTCCCGGAAAATCGTTCACAGCGCCGGTGAATGCCCCTTTGACGTAGCCGAACAGTTCGGCCTCGATCATATTTTGCGGGAACGCGGCGCAGTTCAATTTCACCATCGGCCCCTTTGCCCGCTTGCTCGACCGGTGGATCTGGGTGGCGGCGACCTCCTTGCCGACGCCGCTCTCGCCCGTGAGAAGGATGTTCGCCTCCGTCGGCGCCACCCGCGAGATCAAATCCTGGATCGCCCTCATTTGCCGGCTCTTGAAGGCGGACGCCGAGCGATTTTCCACCTGCTCGAGCCGCTTGGAGAGCGCCTCGGTTTGCGCGCGCAAGTCCTTCGTCTCACGCACCAGTTCGCTCTGTTCCAGCGCGCGCCGGGTCAAGGAGAGGAGTTCCTCGACCGCGTAAGGTTTGCTGATGAAATGAAAGGCCCCCAGCTTGATGCACTGGATGGCGTTATTCAGGGAGTCCTGCGCCGTCAGGACGATCACCAGTATCTGCGGATATTGCTCCTTGATCCGGGCCAGCGTCTCCAGGCCGTCCTGGTCCGGGAGTCCGAGGTCCAGCAATACCAGTTCCGGCTTCACCCGCTCCACCAGCGCGAGGCCGGAAGCCGCCGTATTGGCCACGTGGATGCCGCAGCCGTGCCTTTCGAGAAGGGATTTCAGCGTCAAAAGCACGGTCTGCTCGTCGTCGATGACGACGATTTTCCGGGGTGGGTTCGTGCTCACAAAGCAGAGTTAAACATGAAGAGGGGGCTCGGCAAAGCCGCAACTCTTCAGATCGCATCGTGAAGCGAACGGATCGCCTCTTGCGCGTCCGGGGCGCCGCAAACGTAAGTGCCCGCGACCAGCACCCCGGCGCCGTTCCGCACGGCCGGGCGCGCCGTTTCCGCGTTGATCCCGCCATCGACTTCTATGTGGAAATCCCGGGAATGGCGGCGTTTCCACTCCGCCGCCGCGCTTACCTTCCCCAGCGTCTCCGGCATGAATTTCTGGCCTCCGAAACCGGGGCGGACGGTCATGACCAGCAACAGGTCGATTTGATCGAGATACGGCTCCGCCCTTTCAAAGGCCGTATCGGGGCTTATCGCCAAACCCGCGGTTTGTCCGGCCTCCCGGATTTCCCGGAGCGTCCTTGCCGCGTCCTGGGCGGCTTCGACGTGAATGGTGATGTTATCGGCGACTCCCTTGAAACGCCCCAGGTAGTGCTCCGGGTGCTCGATCATCAAGTGCACGTCGATGGGGAGGGCCGTGCACTTTCTCACCGCGGCGACCATCGCGGGGCCGAATGAAATGTTATCGACGAAGTGGCCGTCCATGATGTCCAGGTGAAACCAATCGGCTCCTCCGGCTTCCAGGCGCTCGACCTCGCCGCGAATATTCGTGAAATCGCTCGCCAGTATCGACGCGGCTACGATGATCCTTTGCGTGTCCAAGCGGCTCAGGGAAGCAGATCCGGGTAATGGCTCTTCGCGACCTCCTCGCACTTGGCGAGGATGACGTCCGAGCTGTCGCAAAGGAGAATCTCTTCCGCGAGCCGCCGGCAAATGCCCATATCGAGGCTCTGGACGGCGCGCTTGACCCTCGGCACCAGGGAAGCCCCTGTGCTCAACTCGTCCACTCCGAGCCCGATCAACAGCGGGGTGAGGATGACCTCCCCGGCGATCTCTCCGCACAGGCCCACCCAGCGGTTGTGCGCGTGCGCCGCATCCACCGTCGTTTTGATCAACCGGATGATGGCGGGGTGCGTCGGTTCGTAAAGGTGGGCGATCCGCTCGTTGACGCGGTCGATCGCGATCGTGTATTGGATGAGGTCATTGGTCCCCAGGCTGAAGAAAGCCGCCTCCCGCGCGATCAAGTCCGCCGTGATGGCGGCGCTGGGCACTTCTATCATCGCTCCCACTTCCATCTTCTCGTCGAAGGCGATTCCCTCCGCGCGCAACTCCTGCCTGCATTCTTCCAGAATGGCGTTTGCCCGCCGCAGTTCTTCAACGCCGGAGATCATCGGGTACATCAGCCGGATATTGCCCAGTGCGCTCGCGCGCAGGATCGCCCGGAGCTGAATCTTGAACACATCGACCTTCTCGAGGCAGAACCGGATCGCCCGCCAGCCGAGGAATGGGTTCAACTCCGCCAGGCCCTCCATGACCCCGGAGAACTTGTCTCCGCCAAGATCCAGGGTGCGAATGATGACGGAATCCGGCAGGATCGATTCCGCCACCCGGTGGTAGTTCTCGAACTGCTCTTCTTCATTTGGAAATTCCTTCCGGTTCAGGTAGCAGAATTCCGTCCGGTAAAGGCCGATCCCTTCCGCGCCCGATTTTTTGACCAGCTCGACGTCTTCGGGCAGTTCGATATTCGCGGAGAGCACGATATGTTTCCCGTCGAGCGTTGTCGAGGCCGTCTCCCTCAACTGCGTCAGCTTCTCCTCGACTGCCCCTTTCTTTACCTCGAGCTCGCCATACTCCCACAGCGTCTGGTCGCTGGGGTTGACGATCAGGTAGCCGTTATACCCGTCGAGAAGCACCTGGTCGCCCGCCGCGACCGCCTCGCTCACGTCATGCAGCCCGACCACGGCCGGGATGTTCAGGGAGCGGGCCATGATGGCCGTGTGCGACGTCTTGCTTCCAACGTCCGTCGCAAACCCGAGCACGAGCGTCCGGTTGAGCTGCGCCGTGTCCGAAGGCGTGAGGTTATGCGAAACCAGGATGTGCTTGTGGGTGATGCTTGCCAGCGTCTTGACCGACGTGCCCATGAGGTTATGCACGACGCGGCGCGCCACGTCGTGGATATCCAGCGCCCGCTCCCGCAAGTAGGGGTCGTCGATCTCGCTCAAGGTCTTCGAATACCGGTCCGCCACCCTTTGGAACACGTGTTCGACGTTGAGCTTGTCCCGCAACAGCGTCCGAAGAACCTCGTCGATGAGCGTCCGGTCCTCGACCACGAGCAGATGCGCGTCGAAAATGCCGGCGTCCTTCCCGCCGATCGCCTCGGCGATCTTCTGCTGCATTTCCAGGATCTGCCCCCGCGTCGCAATGAGAGCCGTTTCGAACCGCGCGATTTCCGCCGGGATATCGCTTTCCTCGATGTGCCGCAGCGGCGCGACTGCCTCTTCGGTGCGGTAAACGACGATGCTTCCCCGCGCGATGCCGGGCGAAACGCCGACCCCGTGGAAACGTTTTTCGACTCGAGCTTCCTCTTCGCTCATTGGGGTGAGCGGCGCCGGTGGCGAACGAAATTAATCCTCATCGAAGCGCCTTTGAATCAACACTTCGATTTCTTGTAAAGCCTGCTCCGCGTCGTGGCCCTCGCAGGTGACGCGCAGCTTCGATCCGTGCCCGGCTGCAAGCATCATCAGCCCCATGATGCTCTTCCCGTTTACCGACTCCCCGTCCTTCTCGACCCAGATCTCCGCCCTGAACCGGTTGCAGATTTTGACGAACATCGCCGATGGGCGCGCGTGGAGGCCCAGTTTGTTAACGATCGTTAACTCCTTGATGCACTTTTTTCCCGTCTGTTCCGCGGCCGGTTTTCGGCTCAAAAGACCCATTGCTTATTCCTTTTTCATTATGTCCAAAAGTCGTTCGTTGAACTGCAGTGCGCTGTTTTGACCTATCCCTTTCAACTTCTGATCCAGCGCCCCAACCTCGACGAGGCGCGCAAGGTCCCTCCCAACGCGTACAGGAATCGTAATATGAGGCACCAGAATGCCCAAAATCTCGTAGTACTCCTGTTCTAACCCTATCCTATCAACTTCTTCCAGTTCTTGCCAATCTTTTAGTGTGACGATTAGGTCAAGTCGTTTTTCCGTCCGGATGCTCCCGATGCCGAAAATCGCGGTCACATTGATGATCCCGATCCCGCGCACTTCCATGTGGTAGCGCGTCAAATCCGGGGCTGTCCCGATCAATTCACGCCCTTCGATTGCCCGCAGCCGGGTGATGTCGTCGCTCACCAGGCTGTGGCCGCGCTCGATCAAACCAAGGACGCATTCGCTCTTGCCGATCCCGCTCGAACCGCGCACCAGCGTCCCGATTCCAAGGATGTCCACCATGCTCCCATACTCCGAACAGACCGGCGCGAAGTCCGTTTCCAGCGCGATCGTCGCCGCGTTGATGAATTTCATGGTGATCATCGGCGTCTGGAAAACGGATATCTGCGCCCGTTCCGCCTCCTCCAGCAGTTCGCGCGGCGGCCTCGCGCCCCTGGATATGACCAGGCACGGCACGCGTTTGCCGCACAACCGCTTGATCCGCTCCCGAATCTCCGCGGCGCTCAAGCTTTTCAGATAGGACCTTTCCGCGCTGCCCAATACCTGGATCCTTTTATCCGCGAAATAGGTGTAGAAGCCCGACAGCGCCAGCCCCGGCCTGTTGATCGTCGGTTCGCGGATGCGCCTTCCGAAGCCCGCCGGCGACCCGATGAGCTTTATCTGCAACCCCTCCGAATGGCGGGTGTAGAATTCGCCGACCGTGAGTGTGGGGAGATTCGTCTTCTTCAAGAGAACGCGGGCTCGATCAAGCCGAAATCGCCGTCTTTGCGGCGGTAGAGGACATTGACCCTTTCACTGCGGGCATTCAGGAAAACGACGAACTGCCGGCTGGACATTTCCAGTTGCAGGACCGCTTCGTCCACGAACATCGGTTTCACGGGGTATTTCTCCGTGTGAACCACCATCGGCTCGCTTTCCTCGATGAGGTCAAGCCCTTCCGCGCTGAGCACGTGCTCGTCGATGTGCGTCACCTGCTGGTGCCGGGGGCGGTGCTGGCGCATTATCTTCGTCTTGTACTTGCGCATCTGCTGCACGATCTTGTCCACCGCCTGGTCGATGGAGGCATAAAGGTCGTGGGTTTCCACGCTCGCCTCGATGGTGATGTGGTTGCAGCAATGCAGCACCACCTCGGCCGTCTGCCGGTATTTCTGCACGTCGAGGATTACCTGGGCTTCGATTATCCGGGGGTAATCGAGGTGAACGCCCTCCACTTTCTTCAGGGCGTAATCTTTTATGGCATCCGTCACCGTGACGTGGCGGCCCGTGACTTTGATTGGCAGGTTCTTGTTGGCTACTTGCATGGGGTTCCTCCGATGTGGTTAGAGACTGCGAGAAAAGCAGGAAAGGGCCTTACATTTTGAATCGTTCGCCCAGATACAACTGGCGGCTGATGGGATCGTTTATCAGGAAATCCTTGGAGCCCTCGCTCTCGACCCTGCCTTCGGAGATGAGGTACGCCCGATCCACGATGGAGAGCGTCTCCCGCACGTTGTGATCGGTGATCAGAATGCCGAGGCCGGCGTCCCGGAGGTTGGAAATGATCTGCTGCACGTCATAGACCGCGATGGGATCCACCCCGCTGAACGGCTCGTCCAGCATGAGCAAACTCGGCTGCGTCACCAGGGAGCGGGCGATGGTCAACCGCCGTTTCTCCCCGCCGCTCAAAGTCAGCGCCGTGTTATCGGAAAGATGCTCGATCCCAAATTGGGTCAGCAATTCCTCGCAACGGCTGTTCCTCGCCTTCTTGTCCAGCTTCTGCGTTTCAAGAATCGCCATGATATTTTCGCGCACCGTCAACTTCCGGAAAACGGATTCCTCCTGCGGGAGATAGCCCATGCCCATCCGCGCCCGGCGGTACATTGGCATGTTGGTCACATCCTGGTCCTGGAAGAACACCCGGCCGCCGTTCGGGCGGACCAGCCCCACAATCATATAGAAACTGGTTGTTTTCCCAGCCCCGTTCGGCCCAAGGAGCCCGACGATCTCGCCCTTGCGCAGGTGAATATCCACCCCGTTGACCACCGCGCGTCCGCCGTAAATCTTGACCAGCTTATCCGTTCGAAGGATCGGCGCGCCGTTGGCCGGCGCCGGCAGGGCAGTCGAGGAAATCATTGGTTTTGGGCGGGACTCTCGGGCTCCTGTGTCAGCAGCGTTTTGCTGGGCCCCTGCGTTCGAATGGTTCCTGCGCGATTGATGACCATTACCGTGGACTCCGCAAGCGAGACATGGGTGTTTTCGTCCTGTCGAATCTCCGGCCACACCGTCAGCGTGATGTCGCCGGTGTCTCCATCATACACCGCTTTCTCCGATTTACCCACGTAGTGCTGCACTTTCCCGGTCTTTGTATCGACCTTGTCCTGAATAATGATGACGTGGCCCTCCGCGGTCGCCTTTTCCAGGTTGCTCCCCTCCTGCTGCGCCCCCTCGGCCGGATCCTTGCCAGGCGCTTTCGAGGGCGCGGGCGACGGTTGCGCTTGTTTCGCCCCGGGGAGCGCTTCCTTTTTCAACACTGCGGTCAATTTGTCGCAAGTGATCGTGTATTCGGGATCCTTTACGTGAACATTCCCGTTGAAAACCGCTATTCGCGTTTTCTGGCTGAAGGTCGCATCCTCGGTGGCTGTAATTTCCGTCGGCGGTTTCGCCGGGGACGGGCCTGGCTGCGCCGTGGCCAGACCCGGCTGCGCCGGGGTCAGGCTTGGCTGCGCCGGGGTCAGGCTTGGCTGCGTCGGGGTCAGGCTTAGCCGCGGCGGGGCCAGGCCTGGCTGCGCCGGGGACAGGCTTGGCTGCGCCGGGGCAACTCCCCCGAGCGACAACGTAGTATCTTCATCGGCCTCCGGTCTGGCGTTCGAGGGCCGGACCCAGGCGAAGGTCAGCAGCATCGCCGCGACCAGGCCGGCCTTCTTCATGACCCGGCCTTTCCCGCCAGTGTCGCGGCCGCGTCAAAAATCAACATCCGCACTTTTCCAGTCAGTTTTCCATCGCCGGTCGCGGTATTGTAGGAGGCGCGATCCCCAAACAGCTCGAAGTCCGAGCGCCGGACCCGAACAGGGCTGTCCGTCGTCACGATGCGCGTGTTGAGGTCGAGGATCGCATTTTGCATGTCGATCTGCATCTCCTTCTCCTTTTTCTCGTTATAGGTCTGTAATTGCACCTTCGACATTTGCATATGGTCGTTGTCGATCCGCTTCGCAACGTCGATGACAAAGTACATCTGAATATTTCCCGCCTCGTCAAAGACGGGAAACCGCAAGCCGTGGGCATCCTGGCCCACCTCGATGCCGGGGTCATACTTCGGCGGCTTTGCATCCAGCGCCGCCGCGAGGCAAAGCAGAAATAGCGGCAGCAACGCAGCCAGTGATTTACCGGCCAATTTTGACAACGGCACCTGGTTCGGTCCATCGGAAAGGGCGCGCTCCGGATGCTCGTGCGTTTCAATGAACACCCCATCGCACCCTGCCGCAACCGCCGCCCGCGCAAGCACCGGCGCGAGCACCCCGTCTCCCGAAGTTCTGTCGCCTCCCCCGCCCGGCCGCTGGACCGAATGAGTGGCATCGAACATAATCAAAAAACCGGCTTCCCGTATCCAATAGAGCGAACGCATGTCCGCAACAAGATTATTGTATCCGAATGTCGTTCCTCTCTCGGTAAAAAAGAAACGCTCGTTTCCCGCCCGCCTCAATTTCTCCGCGATGTTTATTACGTCTCCCGGCGCGAGGAATTGCCCCTTCTTCACATTCACCACGCGGCCTGTCGCGGCCGCCGCATGGATGAGGTCGGTCTGGCGGCATAGAAACGCCGGAATCTGCAGCACATCGATCGACTCGCCCGCGATCTCCGCCTCCGCCGTCGTGTGCACATCCGTCGTGACCGGCACCCCCAATTCGCGCCCGATCGCCGATAAAATCGCGCATCCCTCGCGAGCTCCCATCCCCCGGTAGGAATGCGCCGAAGTCCGGTTCGCCTTGTCGTAGGAAGCCTTGAAAATAAACTGGATGCCCGCGTCCCGCGCGATCTTCTCGAGCTTGCGCGCCATCCGCCAGACGAACTTCTCGGACTCCATCACGCACGGCCCGAGTATGAAGAGCGGTTGCGCCCCGCCGAGTTCACAGCCGCCGATTTGCAGCGGCTTGACCTTGGCCGCCTTCGTCATTTTCTCGTCATTTAAGATCCGTAGCTTTTGCTGAACTTTTTCTTCCCCTCTTCCTCCGGCGCCGCGGGCCGCTGCTGCTCCTCCGCAGCTTCCGGCGCTGGGGCCGCCGGCGGCGGGGCCGCAATCGGCGCGCTTTTCCCTTCCTTCTGCGATATTTCGACGAATGCCATCTGTAGATTGGTTAAAACACCGTTGACCACCTGAAGTTCCTCGCTTGAAAGATTTCCCCGCGTTTTTTCCCGAATCATGACCAGTTGATCGATGAACATCCTCGCCAGGTCGAGATTGATCTCCGGCTGCTCTCCGCGCGGGTCGGGCGCCTGGCCCATGAAAAGCGCGGCGTGCTGCGCCTGCATCATGACGAACTCGATGAACCGATGCGTCATTTCCCCGGATTCCGTTGCTTTTTGAACTTCTGCCATAAATTTACTCCATTCGGTCGGTAGCTGGTCCTGGTTTCGGTGGTGGCGTTGGCGCGGGTGTTTTCACGGGCGGACGCACGATGGCGATGACACTCGGCTTCCCCTCAAAGTATTTGCCCGCCACCCGCTTCACGTCCTCGAGCGTCTGCGCCTCGATGTTTTCCCTCTCCGATTTATAATGATCGTAGCCGAGTCCGTAAAGCTCGTCGAGCGCGCAGGCATAAGCAAAGGAGTCTTCGTTCTGATTCCTTATTTCCATTTGCCCGATTGATTTTTCCTTGGCCCGCGACAATTCCTCCGGCGTCAGCCCCTCGCGGCTCAGTTTCGCGATCTCGTCCAGCAATTCCGCCTTCACAAGATCGACCTTTTGCGGCGATGTCGCCAGATAGAAGATAAACGGCCCCGGCGTCAACCCGAGCATCTGGCTCGTACCCACCGAATACGCGAGGCCCATTTTCTCCCTTATGCGGATGAAAAAGCGCGACCCCAGATCGCTCGACGCTTCATCGATCAGTTCCAGGGCATACCGGTCCGGGTCGAACATATCGGCGCCAAGGTAGCCGACCATGAGCACGGCCTGCTGTTTGTTCCTGGTTTCCTCGACGGTGATTTCTTTCGCCAGAGGCGCGGGCAAAGGCGGCTTGACCAGGGCGGCTTCCCCTGGGGGAAGCTTGCCGAGCGTGCTTTCGATGAGGCTCTTCACCTCGGCCGCCTTCACGTCGCCGAATACGGCGATGACTCCGTTGCGTCCGACCGTGTATTTCGAATAAAACTCCAGCAACTCCTTCCGGGTCAATCCGGAGACGCTTTCCGGGCCGCCGTTGGCTCGCAAACCGTAAGGATGGCTCCCAAAAAGATTCGCCCGCAGCAGATTCCGCGCGACCGCGTTCACTTGCTCCTCTTCCGCTTTGAGGCCGGCGAGCTGGGTTTCCTTCTCGAGTTCGACTTCCTTTTCCGGCATCGTGGCGTTTAACAGCACGTCGGAGAGGACTTCCAAACCCCGCTTCATGTCCGGCTGCATCACCTTGACTGAGACGCTGAAGCTGTTGTTCCCCGCGTCGCTCGAGATGCTTCCGCCCACCTTCTCTATTTCATCCCCGATCTCCTCGGACGTCCGCGTTTTGGTTCCCTTCAGCATCACTTTCGCCACGAGGCTCGTGATCCCGTTATTCGCCGCCGTCTCCGCCAGCAGCCCCCCCTTGAAGACGGCAACCGCCGAAACCAGCGGCAGCCGCTTGTCTTCCCTGACCAGGAGCCGCAATCCGTTGGGCAATTCGAATTTTTGGATCTCGCTCGCCGAGACGGGCGCGGCCGGCTCTTCCGCCGTCTTCAACGAGCCGATCGGGTTGAGCGAGGTAACCGTCCTGTTCGCGGCGCTGAAGTAGGTTGCCAGCACCCGCCGGATGTCCTCGAGTGTGACGCCCTGGATCGCCTCCATGTAATCATGGGTGAAATTCAAGCTCCGCGTCATCAGCCAGTTCGACCCGAGATCGGAAGCCTTCCCCCGCATCGTCGTCAGGGATTGCAACTGGCCGCTCAACGACAATTTCTTCGCTTTTTCCAGTTCCTCCGCCTTCACCCCGTTCTTTTTAAGTTCCTCGATGATTTCCAGCACCGCCTTTTCCGTTGCCACCCTCTTGTCGGGATCCAGAACCGCCGAGACGCCAAATAGACCCGGGTCGGCCGGAGCGTAGGCGAAGGCCGAGATACCGTGAACGAGCCCCATCTGCTCGTGGAGCTTCTGGTTGAGCAGCGAACTGCGGCCATCCCCGAGGATCAACGAAAGAAGATCGAGCGCCGGAACGTCCGGGTGGGTGATCTGCGGTATGTGCCAGGCAAGGTTCAGCCGGGTAAGTTCCGTCGGGAACTCCGTATTCCATTCCCGCGGGCCCATCTGCGGCTGCTCGGCCGGGATGTAAACCGGAGAGAGGCTCCGCCTCGGATAGTTGCTGAAATACGCCTCCAGTTGGGAGAAAACCTTTTCCGCGTCGACATCGCCGGCCACGACGAAGAACAGATTGTTCGGCACATAGCGGGCCTTGTAATAATCCATCACGTCGTCCCGCTTCAGCTTGTCATAGATCTCGAGGTGACCGATGACCGGCAGGCGGTAGGGATGCTCCTGGTAAGCGGTCGCGAACAAATTGAGGGTGCTCATCCGCTCCGGGTTGTCGTAACCCATCGCGAATTCGCGGCGGATGACCTCCTGCTCCTTCACGTATTCGGCCTGTGGGAGCGTCGAGTTCATCATCGCGTCCGCCAGGATGTCGACCGCCGTCTCGACCCCTTTGCTGGGAATGTCGATCCAGAATACCGTTCGGTCGTACGAGGTGTAAGCGTTGATGTAGCCGCCCGCGTTCTGAATCTTCTGTGCGATCTGGCTTGTCTGGCGCGTCTCCGTTCCCTTGAAAAGCATGTGCTCGAGGATGTGCGAAAGACCCGCGCCAAGGTGCTTGTCCTCATCGATGCTCCCGGTCTGGCACCACGCCTGGACGCTGGCCACCGGCGCGCTGTGGTCTTCCTGCACGATGACCGTCAGCCCGTCCTGCAACGTCCACTTGCGCGCCGTCGTCACCGGAAACTGGATCGCCCCGGCTTCCGAGCCATCCCTCGGGTGCGGGGTTTTATGAGAAGTCTGGGCGAGTGTGGGATTCAACATAATGGCAAAGAGGACCGGCAGCCCGATCCATGCTCTCTTCATCTCCCCTTTTCAGCAGGCTTTTCCAATCCCCCCGCCACGCCTCCTCCGGGCAGAAACGGTTCGACGAACGCCGCGCGAAAACTGAAACCATTCTTGAAGTGCTCGATGGAGTCTTTGTCCGTTTTCCTGAAGGCGCCCGCCCGGATGAGCCTGAAAACGATCTCGCCGATGTCCTCGCAGTTCCGGATTCCCCAGTAGGCGAACACCGTCATGACCATCGGCCCAAACTCCTTCAGCGCGTACTGGCGCACTCCTTCCAGGAGTTCCTGCCCGGTAACATGGAGGGAAACCTCCTCCTTCCGCTTTTTCTGTTTCGCCGTGAAATCGAGAGCGTTCTTCACGAAGACATACCCCTCCCGGTCGTAGCGCGCGTCTCCCGCGACGATCCTGTCGATCAATTCCGCAAATCCGGCTTTCTGCATAATTTCAGGGGGCGCCGGGGAGCGCGCTCCGAATAGCGCCGGGGGGCGCGCTCCCTAGACCCGCTTTCTCCCGTTGAACCTGCCGATAGAAGTGGACCGTCCAGCCAAGCGCGAGCGAAGCCAAAACAAAAACCACCAAAAGCTGTTCCCGCACTGTCAATGAAAACATTTTTCGATAGAGTAGGGAGAACGGGAGAGTATGCGTGAAGGCGCACAGCGTCAAGAGCAGGAGACCAACCCGGCTCCATTCCGAGGGATGGCGCGGGTCGCGCGGTTCTGCACGGCCGCCCTGCTCTGCGGGCTCACCTTCGGCGATTGCCCCTCGCAAGCCGATGACTTTCAACACGAACTGACCGCGGCCCGGCTCCTCGAAGCGTCCGTGTGGGCAAATCAATCGAAACAATCCAGCGGCAAGCGGAACGAGGAAGATCGCGCCAATCTGAAGACGCTCGCGCGTGTCTATCAACGCTTGATAACCCGTTACCCGAAAAATGCCGACGCGCACGCGGCGTACGCCGAATACCTTTGGGAAGCCGGCGATTTCGCGAGCGCCATGGCCCAGTGGAAGAGCGCCGAGTCCCTGGACCCCCGGAACCCCGCGACAGCCAGCCATCTCGGCGGATGTTATCTGGGGTTGGGAGACGCGAAAAAGGCCATTGAATATTTCGCTCGCGCCGCCAGCATGGATCCCGACAACCCTCTCTACCATTTCGACCTCGGCAACTCGACCTTCGTGTTCCGGCGTCTTCTAACCGCCGCCGGCGGGGAGGGAGAGCAGTCCATCCTGAAGAACGCGCTCGCCGAGTTCAAGAAAGCCGCTGAACTCGACCCTTTCAACGCGGATTACGCGCGCGCCTACGCCGAGACCTTCTACGGCCTGAAGCAGCCGGATTGGCGCGAGGCCCTCAAGGCCTGGACGCATTTCCTCGAACTGAAGGGGCCGCGGGATTTCTGCTATGCGAACCTGGCCCGGGTCAATCTCAAGCTCGGCCAAAAAAAGGAAGCTCTCGAAGATCTCGATCAAGTGACTCGGCCCGACTTCCGTCCGATGAAAAACCACTTGCTGAAGGAGGCCGGGGAGAAGGTTGAATGAGAACGGAGCCGGAAAAGAATTACTGAATATGGTATTTATGGAAGTTATGTCGTTTTGCGCCGAAAACTTTTAACAATCCTTCCGTTGACTACCGATTTGGGACCACTTACCCTGTGAATCCCACAACTTAAACATTTTCCGTTGGAATTTGATCAACTTAAAGGAGATTCATGCCAGAAGTCATTGTTCGAAAAGGAGAGCCGATCGACCGGGCTCTCAAGCGGCTCAAAAATAAATTGGATGCCGAGGGCATCATGGAAGAAGTCCGCCGCCTGCGCGCGTTTGAAACGCCGAACCAGAAAGTCCGCCGCAAGGCCAAGGCCAATGCCAAGCGCGGCAAAATGAAGTTTCGCTTCAATCCATAAGAGCCCGGGCTTCGATGGCCCGCACGAATACCGGGGACCGATGAGTATGAACTCCGCCCACGTCCGTCGCCGGCGCCGCAAGCTGCCGAACGGTGTTGGGGCGGTTCTGGTTCTCGCGTTCCTCGCCTTTGAGCCGCGCGTGCTTGCCCAGTACTCGGCCCAGGAGTACGAGATCAAAGCGGCGTGTCTCATCCATTTTGCGCAGTTCGTGAAGTGGCCCAAGGCGCTGCCGGAGGGGCAGCCGAGCATTGGCATCCTGGGCGAGGACCCCTTCGGCGGCGCTTTGGAAAGACTCGGCCAGATGAACGTCGGGCGCTCGCAGCGCCTGGACGATCTGAAAGGGTGCCAGATCCTCTTCATCAGCAGGTCGGAGAGATCCGGGATCGGTGAAATCCTCGCCGGTCTCCGAGGGACGAACGTCCTGACGGTGAGCGACATGGACGACTTTGCAAGGAAGGGCGGCATCATCGGTGTCCTCATCGAGGGAGGGAAGGTCCACTTTGAGATCAATCCGGCGGCCGGGCAACGCGCCGGGTTGGAGATCAGTTCGAAGTTGATGAAACTGTGCAAGATCGTCAATTCCGGTTGAGGGAGAAAATCGGGAGACACTCATGCCGTTGTTTCGCAACCTGCCCATCCGGTGGAAGCTGAGCGTGGCGATCCTTGGGACAACCGCCACCGCGCTGCTGGTCGCCTGCACGGCTTTCATCCTTTACCAGAAGTCCACTTTCAAGGGGGCGATGGTGGAGAAAATGACGGGCATGGCGGGCATGCTGGCGACCAGCAGCACGGCAGCCATCCAATTTCAGAACAAGGACGACGCCGCGGACGTCCTGAGCGGGATCGAGGCCGAGCCGGAGATTCTTGCCGCCTGCCTGTATACCGACGACGGAAAATTGTTTGCCCAATACACGCGCAAAGGGACGCGGCAGGAGGTGCCCGCGAGCCCAGGCAAGGACGGGCCGGGGTTCGAAGGCGACCGGCTGCTCTTGTTTCTGCCGGTTAAGCTCAACGGGCAGCGAATCGGGACCATCCACCTGCAAGCGGGATTGGGAGCCATCAACGACCCGCTCCGAACCTATGTGGCTATTTCCGGCCTCGTCCTTGCGGGATCCTTTCTCATGGCGCTCGCGCTTGCTTACTGGCTTCAGGGCCGCATCGCGGGGCCCATATTGACGCTGTCGGAAACCGCCAGGCTCGTCTCCACGAACAGAGACTACTCGGTCCGGGCGCGCAAGGAAAGCGAGGACGAACTCGGCCTGCTGACGGATTCCTTCAACCAGATGCTGACCGACATCCAGGAGAGAACCGGCGCGCTGGAAAATGCGAGCCAGTCATTGCGGACGCAAGCCGCCGAGATCACCAAGATTGTGAGCGTGCTCGGTTCGTCGGCAAGCGACATCCTTATGACGACGAACCGCCTGGCCGCGACGGCATCGGAGACAGCGGCGGCGGTGAGCCAGACCACGACGACCGTGGAAGAGACGCGGCAGACAGCCCAGGTCTCCAGCCAGAAAGCCCAACTCGTTTCCAACAGCGCCCAAAAGGCGGCGCAGATTTCGCAAGCGGGCAGAAAGGCGACCGAGGACGCGGCCGAAGGGATGAACCGCGTGCAAGGGCAAATGGTGTCGCTGGCTGAAAGCATGGTGCGTTTGAACGAACAGAGCCAGGCGATCGGGACCATCGTTGCAACCGTCGAAGACCTTGCCGGGCAGTCGCAGTTGCTCGCCGTCAACGCCGCCATCGAAGCCGCCAAGGCGGGGGAACACGGCAGGGGCTTCAGCGTGGTCGCTCACGAGGTAAGGAACATGGCCGAGCAATCCAAACAGGCGACGACACAGGTCCGGACCATCCTGCGCGACATTCAAAAAGCGACCAACGCGGCAATGATCGCCACCGACCAGAGCAGCAAGGCCGTCGAGGCCGGCGTAAGGGAGTCCGGGCGCGCGGGCGAGTCGATCCTGACTCTCGCCGAGAGCATTACGCAGGCGGCCCAGGCCGCGACGCAGATCGCGGCTTCCAGCCAGCAGCAGGTCAGTGGAATGGACCAGGTGGCCTCGGCGATGCAAAGCATCAATAAAGCGAGTCTGGAGGGCGTCGAGAGCACCAGGCAACTGGAGTCGGCGGCGAGGAATCTGAACGACCTCGGCCAAAAGCTCCAGCGGTTGGTCGAGCGATTCAGGGGGTAGGCGGCAACATTTCAACCTGTCTTGTTGCCCGCGGTTTTTTTGCTTCACATCCCCGCCAAAGCAGGCAAAATCCCTGCCTCCAGCCAAAGGCGCAGTGAAGACAAATGAAATGAGCCGCACCTACTCCCCGCTCCGGGAGCGCCCGAGGCGCCAATGGCGGACATTTTGCCGGCCGGTCTTTTCGGAATTCGCGGGCGCGGTCCTCGGCTTGGGACTGGCTGGCTGGACCTTGGAGTGCCGGGCTCAGGATGCCGGGACGGCTGGGAGCATTTCCTCCGAGACGGTTGAAGCGCAAACACCGCAAACCCCCGCGCCAAACCTGTCGGGACTCAGCCTCGAAGAGCTGATGGATGTGCGGGTCACAACGGTGGCGCGCGAAGAGAGCACGGTCGGAGAGTCGCCCGCGGCGGTATTTGTAATCACCCAGGAGATGATTCGCCGCTCGGGCGCGACAACGATAGCGGAACTCT
>Ga0302326_10011010_pt1 | contig 19528 bp, 18 predicted proteins | sample Palsa_T0_3_FD_202264 | JGI IMG/M metagenome (GOLD analysis project Ga0302326, IMG submission 202264) | Peat permafrost microbial communities from Stordalen Mire near Abisko, Sweden - Palsa_T0_3 | ecosystem: Environmental > Terrestrial > Soil > Palsa > Peat permafrost | place: Sweden: Abisko...
CCGTCGTCTGTGTAGCCGAGCACGTGCGTCGTGGTAAAGGTGTGTCCGAAGATCGTGGTCGTTCCGACGGCCGTCCCGGTAGCTTGGTCACCGTCGAGCGACAGGACGCGATGTGCGGGGTTGTTGATGTCCGACGCGTCGAGATAGGGCGCGGCGTTGAAGATCTGCAGCCCGCTCATCGTCAGCACGACGATCGCGAGGAACGCTGCCCAGTGCGTGAGTCGCACGGTGACCGAGTGCCGGTGGACGACCTGGCCGGGCGTGTCTTCGTGCGTCTCGGTGCGTGGCGAAACGGAGCCCGCGGTAACCTCCATAGAGGTCTATGCTACCACGGGCCCCCAGGGGCTGCGGTAAGGGAGCCGACAATGCTGGGCGAAAGGCGGCCGCATGGAGTTCACGTTGCTCGCCGTCCGTCGCGAGGGAGCGATCGCCCACGTCGCGCTCGCTCGGCCCGAGGTGCGCAATGCCTTCAATGCCGAGCTGATCGCGCAGATGCACGCCGCCTTCGAGCAGTTCGACGCGGATGCCGGGGTCCGCGCGGTCGTCCTGTCAGGAGAAGGCAAGACCTTCTGCGGCGGCGCGGACATCCAATGGATGCGCGGCTCGCTCGAACTCTCGCGCGAAGCGAACCTCGAAGATGCCCGCGCGATGTCGCGCATGTTCCGCGCGATCGATACGCTGCGTAAACCCCTGATCGGCCGCATCCATGGCGCGGCTCTGGGCGGCGGATCGGGGCTGGTCGCGTGTTGCGACGTCGCGATCGCGAGCAGCGACACGCTCTTCGGCTTCACCGAAACCAAACTCGGGATCATGCCCGCGGTCATCTCGCCCTTCGTGCTCGCGAAGATCGGGCTCTCGCACGCGCGCGCCCTCGCGCTGACGGGCGAGCGCTTCGATGCGGCGCGCGCGCTCGCGATCGGTCTCGTGCACGAAGTCGTGCCCACCGAAGCCGATCTCGATGCGGCGATCGAACGCGTGGTGCGCGAAGTCCGGAGCGCGAGCCCCACGGGCATCGCGGCGACGAAAGCGCTGTTCGCGCGCGTCAGCGAAGAAGCGTACGACGCGACGCTCGAAACGACGGCGCAGGCGATCGCGGCGCAGCGCACGAGCGCGGAGGGCCAAGACGGCTTGCGCGCGTTCCTCGAGAAGCGGCCGGCGTCGTGGATGGCGTGACGCCGATCCGGCGCCTGCTGATCGCCAATCGCGGCGAGATCGCGGTGCGCATCGCGCGCGCCGCGCGCGAAGCGGGCATCGTGCCGCTCGGCATCTATTCCGAAGCCGATCGCGCGGCCTACCATCTCGAATTCATGGACGACGCGGTCTGCATCGGGCCGGCGCCTGCGACCGAATCGTATCTCGACATCGAGCGCGTGGTCGATGCCGCCCGCGAGCTGCGCGCGGACGCGGTGCATCCGGGCTATGGATTTCTTTCCGAACGCGCGCCGTTCGCGCGCGCGGTGCGCGACGCGGGGATGCTCTTCGTCGGACCGGCGCCCGAAGCGATCGATGCGATGGGCGACAAGATCGAAGCCAAGCGCCGCGCGCGCGAGCACGACGTGCCGGTCGTCCCGGGCTACGACGGAGAGGACCAAAGCGTCGCGGGCCTGCGCGAACAGGCCGAGCGCATCGGCACGCCCGTGCTCATCAAGGCCAGCGCCGGCGGCGGGGGCCGCGGGATGCGCGTCGTCGACGAAATCGCGCAGTTCGATGAAGCCCTCGCCGCGGCCAAACGCGAAGCGCAGGGCGCCTTCGGCGACGACAAGGTCTTGCTCGAGAAGTATCTCGTGCGCCCGCGCCACATCGAGTTCCAAATTCTCGCCGACACCCACGGCACGACGCTGCATCTGGGCGAGCGGGAATGTTCGATCCAGCGCCGTCACCAGAAGATCATCGAGGAAGCGCCCTCGGTCGCGCTCACGCCCGAACTGCGCGAGCAGATGGGCTCGGCCGCGATCCGCGCGGCGAAGTCGGTCGGCTACACAAACGCGGGAACGGTTGAGTTTCTCCTGGACGAAAGCGGCGAGTTCTACTTCTTGGAGATGAACGCGCGGCTGCAAGTCGAGCACCCAGTGACGGAACTCGTCTACGGACTCGACCTCGTGCGCCTGCAGTTCGCGATTGCCGCGGGCGCGCGGCTCGAGATGACGCAAGCGGACGTGACGCCACGCGGCTGGGCGATCGAAGCGCGGATCAACGCCGAGGATCCCGACAACGGCTATCTCCCGGCAACCGGAACGATCGCGCGCTTCGAACCGCCGAGCGGACCCGGCCTTCGCCTCGACGCGGGGGTCCGCGCGGGCAGCGAGGTCTCGATCTACTACGATTCGATGCTCGGCAAGCTGATCGCATTCGGCCCCGACCGGCGCAGTGCGGTCGAGCGGTTGACCGGAGCGCTCGAGCACTTTCGCATCGACGGCGTCCGTACGAACTTGCCGTTATTGTTGCGGATCGCGCGCAACGTCACGTTCCGCGCGGGCTACACGACGACCGCGTTCCTGGTCGAGCACGCGAACTTCTTGCGCCCCGATCCCACGGGTGAACCGGATGAAGCCGTCCTCATCGCGATCGCCGCGGTGCTCACCGATCCGCGTGCGTGGCGCATCGGGCATGCCGGCATCCCCGTGCGGCTTACCGCGACGCGCGGCACGATCGCGGTCACGGGCTCGCAGCGGGGGAGCGACGGCAGCTGGGAGATTCGCGGCGACCTCAGCGGCGACGTGACGCTCGAGGTCGTGGGCGAACGCATCGTCGTGCGCGGCGAGGACAATCGCTGCGCCGGCCGCGCGAGCGTCGACCTGCACGGGGTCGAGGTCGCCTACGAGGCCCAGACCTACCGCTTCGAGTTCGCCCCGCCGCCGGCACTGGGCTCGGGCGGTGCGGCCGCGGGCGGCGGGCTCGGGGCGATCGTCTCGCCGATGCCGGGCAAGATTGTCAAGGTCGAGGTGCGGGCAGGCGACGCCGTGCTCGAACGCGATCTGCTCGTGGTTCTCGAAGCCATGAAGATGGAGCACCGCATCGAAGCTACACGGGACGGCGTCGTGAAGAGCGTCGCGGTCGCGCCGGGGGCGCTCGTGGCGGGAGGAGCAACTCTCGTGGAACTCGAGGCATGAAGCAGGGTTTGACGTTCGCGCAATGCGGGAATGGTGCGGCGTGAGCGCGCTGTCACTCTCCACGCTGCCCGAGCGCGTCAAGGTCTGCGAGATGGGACCCCGCGACGGGCTGCAAAACGAACCCGGGGTCGTCGCGACCGCCGATAAGATTCGCTATATCGACCTGCTCTCCGCAAGCGGCCTCGCCGTCATCGAGACGACCTCGTTCGTGCGCCCTGATGCGATCCCGCAACTCACCGACGCCGAAGACGTGATGGCGGGCATCGACCGTCGCCCCGGCGTCACCTACGTGTGCCTCACGCCGAACATGCGCGGCTTCGCGCGCGCGAAAGCCGCGCGCGTCAACGCGATCGCGGTGTTCACGGCGGCCTCGGAAGCGTTCACGAAACGCAACATCAACATGACGATCGACGAGTCGCTCGCGACGTTCCGCGACGTCGTCAAAGCCGGCCGCGCCGAAGGCTGGTGGGTGCGCGGCTACATCTCGACCGCGTTCGGGTGCCCGTATCAGGGCGCGGTGCCGGTCGAAAACGTCGTGCGGGTCGCGAATGCGCTCGCCGAAATGGGCGTGGATGAGATCTCGATCGGCGATACGATCGGCGTCGGGACGCCGAACCAAGTCGTCGAGATCGCGGGCGCGCTGCAGGCGCAGATGCCGGTCGAGCGGCTTGCGATGCACTTCCACGACACGCGCGGCACGGCGCTCGCCAACGTCGTCGCTGCACTGCAAATGAACGTCACGACCTTCGACAGCTCGAGCGGCGGCCTCGGCGGATGCCCCTACGCCCCGGGCGCAACCGGCAACCTTGCCACGGAAGATTTGCTCTATATGCTCCACGGAATGGGAATCGAAACCGGCGTCGATTTGGAACGCGTGCGCGACGCGTCACGCTTTATCTCGCGCGCCCTCGGACGCGAGATCACCTCGCGTGCGTACCGCGCGCTCGAAGCCGCCGCGGCTCGCGTGTCATGAACGGCGATCGCTTTCCGGCGGTTACGGCCGCCGCCGCGAACGGTCGCGTGCTCGCCGACAACGCTGCGGGAACGCAACTCCCCGACAGCGCGCTCGAACGCATGCAACGCTACCTCGCCTTCGACAACGCGCAGCGCGGAGCGATCTTCGCGCGCCCGCGCGCGACGAACAACATGGTCGGGCAAGCGATCGCGGAGTTCGCGGCGCTGCTCGGCGTCGCGGAATCGCACGTCGGCCTCGGCGCGAACGCCACAACGATCGCGATGTCGTTTTCGCGCCTGCTCGCAAGCCACGTCACGCGCGGCGATCGCGTCGTCGTCACCGCCGCCGACCACGAAGCCAATGTCGCGCCATGGGTGTGGTTGCGCCGTTTCGGCTGCCAGATCGACGTCGTGCCGGTCGACGCGCACGGCGACCTCGACGAAGCGAAATACCGCGCGTTCCTCGAACGCGCGCCGGTGCTGGTCGCGCTGCCGTGGGCATCGAACGCCACCGGTACCGTCTTCGACGTGGGCCGGCTCGCGAAGTTGGCCAAGGCCGCGCGCGCGACCGTCGTCGTCGACGGCGTCCAAGCGCTGCCGCACTTCGCGCTCGAGATCGATCCCGCGATCGACTTCGCCTTCTTCTCCGCGTATAAGATGTACGCGCCGCACATCGGGTTCTGGTACGCGAGCCGCTACGTCCTCGATCGCTTCGTGCGCGCGGACGACGCGCAACCCGCGGGTACCGATGCGCGCCATTGGACGCTCGAGTGCGGAACGCAGAGCTATGAAGCGCTCGCGGGCTGGCTCGGCACCTTGAGCTATCTGCGGGATCTCGCCGCGATGCCACGCCTGGCACTCGAGCTGATCGCGCGCAACGAACTCGAGCTCTCGGCCTACGCCTGCACGAAGTTCGCCGAGCGCGCCCCGCGCCTGCGGCTCTACGGCCGGCCGCCCACCGCGACCCGGCTGCCGGTGTTCGCGTTCAACATCGAAGGGATGCCGAGCGACGAGCTTGCGGAACGCTTCGAAACTGCGAGGATCGAAGCGCGGGTCGGGGACTACTACGCCCCGCGCCTCATGACGCGCCTCAGTCCCGAGACGAACGGACGCGCCGTGCGGCTGAGCTTCGTGCACTACAACACGCACGAAGACATCGATCGCTGTTTCGAAGTGATCGACGCAGCGTTGGGTGGGCCACCCGCGGAAACCGCTCTCCCGCCATCGATCGTCGAAGTCGAAGCCGAGACCGAAGCCGCGCAGGATCGCGCCGAGGTCTACGGCCGCTAACGCTAGTACAACAGCGATAACGGAATTGCGTGCGCCATGACGCTGTACCCGAGATCGTTCGGGTGGATGTCGTCGCCGGAATCGTAGTTCTTGTACATGTAGCTAAGATTGCTCGGATCGCTGAGCGCGCCGTTGAAGTCGACCACACCGTCGGCTCCGGAAGGCTGTTCGAGCGTCTCGTCGACCATGATCGGCGCGGTCGCCTCTTCCCAAGCGACGAGCTTAAAGCGCTCTGCTTCTTCACCGAACCCTTGCGGAAAGCGCGAACCAAACCCCGTTGGATTCTCGACCTCACAAAAGACGGACGGCGCCGTCGTTGCCGCGAGGAGGCGCATTCCGGCAGCGTGCGCCTGCACGACGAACTGCTGTTTATACGGGACGATCATCGAGGCCAAGGGATCACAATAGATGCGCAGGTCGTTCGCACCGAGGTAGTCGATGACGACCTTTGCTCCCGGCACCCCGAGCACGTCGCGGGCGAAACGCTGATAGCCCGGTTCGCCGAACTCTGGATTGGGAATCTCGACCGGTACGTCCGTGCCGGCCGGATCGGCAACCGTATTCCCGCTGATGCCTTCGTTCGCGACCGCGATGTCGTCGTGTCCGTTTTGATGCAGGACGGCAGCCAACTGATCGGGCCACGACATGTGCTCGTCCATGCCGCCGTTCCCATCTTGATACCCGTCGGTCGTCGAGCTGCCGAAGGCGACGACCGTCTCCTTATAATTGCCGTATACGTCGACGCGGTCGACCAAGAACGTGTCCAAGGTCGTCGACGTGAACGTCGTGCCTGCCGTGTCGCTTGTTGCGTCGCCGCCGTTCTGCGCGTTTTCGTAGCTCGTCACTTTGCCGAGGCCTTGCTCGTGGAAGGTGAGCACGGGGTTGAGGCCTTCGACGTATTCCGTCACGGCGAGGACGACGCCGTACGTGAAGTTGTACGAAATCGCATCGGACGTAACGTAACCGCCGGCTGGAATCGACACGGACTTCGCACCGCCGAACGTCACCGCAACGTCGTTGCGCACCGCCGCACCGGTCGTCTGAATCCCGATGTGCACGTCGCCGAGCGTAACGGCTGAAACGCCGAAGTAATTCGAGAAGTGCAAGCGCACCGTGCCGCGGCTGCCGACCGTCGGCTTGACAATTTCGCGAATCGTCATGTTGTCGACCGGCCCCGGGCCGATCGCGGTCGGAGCATCCGCCCACGACGCCACCCAAATGCCCGCCGCCGACACACCTGAGCTCGTCGGAACCGGAGAAGGCGGCGCGGACGGGCCCGTGCTTGGCGGCGACGGCGAAGGTAACGCGGACGCAGGCGAACTCGAGCGGACGGCCGGCGCCGGGCTTGACCCGATCGTCGAGCCCGCGCCACAAGCGGTAAGGACGCTCGCACCCAGCAGGATCGCGAAATGAATAGCGCGGCGCGCGAAAGACGACACGTTCATCTTCCCCTTAGCGATTCGAGATTACGCTAGCAATTAGGGTTGAGGCTGTTGCATGAACCGAATGATGGCGCAAGGGTTCATGGGGGGAGTGTTTTTCCGCGTGTTTCCGCTGCGAGGGGAATGAGGAACAAGCCAAGGACGAACGCAATCGCCGTGAGTGCGACGGGCGTTCCGAGCGTGCCGAAGTTGCGCACGGCTGCGGCGATTGCGAAGTTGATTCCGGCGCCGATGAAACGTCCGATCGAGGTGCAGAAGGCAAACGCCGTCGCGCGCACCGAGGTCTCGTACTGCTCGGGAAGCCACAGGCTGAACAGCGCGAAATTCCCGCCGGCAAAGCCGAGGAAGAACAGAGCGCCGATGAAGAGCGCGAGCCCGCCCGGCACGTAAAAGAACACGCCGAAACACAGCACGATCATGATTGCCATGGCAACGTAATAAGCTCCAAGCGCCGTACGTCTGCCCACTCGCTCCGCGAGGACCGGCGCGCACAAGCAGCCGAGGATCGTTCCGATCGACAAGATCGCCGTTCCGAGTGAGGCGAGCCGCACGGCGTCGGGTTTCCCGTAGCCGGCCGCTTTGGCGAGCTGCTGAATTGCAGTCGGCTCGTACACGGCGCCCGCCCACAAGCCGACGATTGCGACCGTTAGGAGCCCGGCATTCACGAGCGTCCGTTTGCGATAGAGCGGCGAGAGAATTTCTGCGAGCGGATGGACGCGTTTCGCCTGCGAAGCGACCGCGACCCATCGCTTCGGCTCTTCAACGCGTAACAGCGTCACGATCGAGAGGATCACGGGCACGAAACCGACGGCGAACATCGCGCGCCAACCGTAATGCGCACCGATGGTGAAATTCGCAGCGGCGGCTAAGAAAAAGCCGGCGTAGTACCCCGTCTGCAGATACCCGGCGCCAAGTTTGCGACGGTCCTCCGGCCACGATTCGGCGACATACGTGCCCGCCATCGCCCACTCGCCACCGATCCCGATCCCGGCGAGAAAGCGAAAGATTCCGAGTTCCCAAACGTTTTGGGAAAGCGCCGCTGCGCCCGTGAACACCGCGAACACGACGATCGTCAACGCGAGCGTGCGCGTGCGGCCAAAGCGATCCGCCACCGGCCCCCAGATGAACGACATTCCCCAGCCGATTAAAAACGCGGCGAACAGTATCGAACCCACGACCGCGACCGATGCGGGTTCGGCTGAATAGCCGGATTTGGGAAGCAATTCGGTCAGCGCGGGTGCGAGCACGAGCGCATAGATGAATGAATCCATCCCGTCGAGCGTCCAACCGCCCCATGCGGCCCAGAACCCGAGGATTTGCTGGCGGTTCAGCGTCGACATTCGGGCCTCACTTTGCCGAAATTGGAAAGCGCTGGCGCGATGGTAGCTCCTAGGCGGGCCTCAGAACAAGAAACTTTCCTTCACTTTCCGTTGCGCTCCGCGTAACGAACGCCGGCATCGAGCAGCGCGCGCAGCGCCGCATGCTGCTGCTGCGCCGTCAAATACGCGATGCCGACGGTGCGGGTCGTCGGCGTCGACTCACGCAACGGAATGCGCGCGACGCGGCGCCCTCCATGATCGCCGATCAGTTCCGGCAATACGGACACGGCCAATCCGGCGCCGACGAAGCCCTCGACCGTGAAGATATCGCCCGCCGTGAATGCGATGTTGGGTACGAAACCGGCGCGAGCGCACGCTTCGAGCATGTAACGGCGCGACCCGAATCCTTCGCGGAGTGCCGCGAACGGCCGGCCACGGACTTCCCGCAGATCGACGTGCACGCGCCGCGCGAGCGGATCGCCCGCCGGAACGCTCAGCCGGAAATTCTCGGTGAACAGCGGAAGCGCCGAAACGTCGGGGAGCATCGGCAGCGGCGCCACGCAGACGGCGTCGAGGGTTCCCGAGAGCATCGCGTCGACGAGTTCGTCGGTCGGTCCGTGGCGCAGTTCGACGCGGATCGACTTGTGACGCGCGAGCACGTCGGCGACCAAATCGGGCAGCACCCGCAGGCCGAGCGAATACATGTACCCGATGCGCAGCACGTGGCGCTCCCGGCCCGCGGCGACGAGCACCGCATCGACCGCATCGCCGCGCGCTCGAATCACGCGAGCAGCCTGATCGGCCAGGATGCGCCCGGCGTGCAGCAGCCGCACGCGCCGGCCGTCCCGACGGACGAGGGGCACGCCCAGACGCGCCTCGAGCGCTCGCACCGTGCGCTGGACGGCGGGGACGCTCAAATCGAGAGCTTCGGCGGCGCGGCCGAGATGCTCGACCTCGGCGAAGGCCAGGAACACCTCGAGATCGTGAAAGCTCAGCGCTTCGTCCACCCTCGCGCCTTCGTTACGCTGGACGCAACTACTGTTGAGCCGGATGACCTTGCTGGCCTGGGGGGCGGCCGGTATCATGTGGCCCATGCCCGTGCTGGGAAGCCGCTGGAATTCCGGCGCCGTCGACAAGGCGGAGCGTCTTTCCGCGATCGCGTTCGCACTCTCGGGCAAAGTCCTCAACGCCGCGCGTCTCGTGGACGTGCTCGAACTGCTCATCCGGCCGGGCGATCGCGTGTGCCTCGAGGGCGACAACCAGAAGCAAGCCGATTTTCTCTCCCGCGGTCTGGCCGCCGTCGACCCGGGCATCGTGCACGACGTGCACCTCGTCATCTCGGTGCTCGGGCGGCCCGAACACATCGACCTCTTCGAACGCGGCATCGCGCGCAGGGTCGATTTTTCATTTTCCGGGCCGCAGAGTTTGCGGCTCGCGCAACTCGTCGATGACGGCCGCGTCGAGATCGGTGCGATCCATACGTATCTCGAACTGTTCGGCCGGTACTTCGTCGATCTCACGCCGAAAGTTGCGCTCGTCGCCGCCGACGCCGCCGACGCCGCCGGCAACCTGTACACCGGCGCGAACACCGAGGAAACGCCGGCCATCGTCGAGGCAACCGCGTTTCGCAACGGCATCGTCATCGCGCAAGTCAACGAATTAGTGGACGAACTCCCGCGCGTCGACATTCCGGGATCGTGGATCGATGCCGTCGTCGTGGCCGATCGCCCCTACGCGATCGAGCCGCTGTTCACGCGCGATCCGGCGGAAATCGACGACGTCACGATTCTCATGGCGATGCTCGCGATTCGCGGCGTCTACGAAGTGCACCGCGTCAAGCGCCTCAATCACGGCATCGGATTCGATACGGCCGCAATCGAACTCTTGTTGCCGACGTACGCGGAAGAACTCGGCCTGCGCGATGAAATCTGCACCCACTGGGCGCTCAATCCGCATCCCACGCTGATTCCCGCAATCGAATCGGGATGGGTCAAAAGCGTCCACTGCTTCGGCGGCGAGCTCGGCATGGAGCGCTACATCGCCGCGCGACCGGATATCTTCTTCACCGGACCCGACGGCTCGCTCCGTTCCAATCGCGCGTTCGCCCAGATGGCGGGCCTCTACGCGACGGACCTGTTTATCGGATCGACCTTGCAACTCGATCGCGATGCGAATTCGTCGACGGCGACGCGCGGGCGGATCGCCGGCTTTGGCGGAGCGCCGAACATGGGCAGCGATCCCCACGGGCGCCGGCACGCGAGCGAGCCGTGGCTCGCGCTCGCCCGTGCCGACGACGGCATCGCGCGCGGACGCAAGCTCGTCGTGCAACTCGTCGAGACGTTTCGCTCCTCGGGCGTACCGACGTTCGTGGAGCGTTTGGATGCGGCGGATATGGCCGGTAAGGCCGGTCTTGCGATCGCGCCCGTCATGATCTACGGCGACGACGTGACCCACGTGGTCACCGAAGAAGGCGTCGCCTATTTGTACAAAGCCGACAACGTCGACGATCGGCGCGCGGCGCTGGCGGCGATCGCCGGCGTCACGCCGGTCGGAATGGAGCGGCGCCCGGAGCTGACGAACGTGTTGCGGGCCGCCGGCGTCGTAGCCTATCCTGAAGACCTCGGCGTGCGGCCCAGCGACGCACGCCGCTCGCTGCTCGCGGCCACGTCGATGGCGGACCTCGTGCGTTGGTCGGGCGACCTCTACGATCCGCCCGCTCGATTCCGGAGCTGGTGATGCAACGGATCGTCGTCGAACGCGCGGGAGGCGCTCCCGTAACGAGGCGCGCGCACGTCGGCGCCGTCGCTTCGGGAAATCTCGAGGTGTTGTGCGAACCGCCGGCCGGCGCAGGCGCGCGGATCACGGTCGAAACGAGCGTCGACGGGTACGAACCTATCTGGCGCGCAACGCTCGAACGATTTCTCGAACGCAATCCCATCGCCGCCGCAATCGAGATCAACGATTTCGGTGCCACGCCCGCGATGGTATCGCTACGGCTCGAACAGGCACTGGAGCTCGCCCGATGACGCCGGCACTGCTGCGGCGCTCGTACGTCGAGGCCACGCCGCGCGAGCGCATCGAGGCCCTCGTCGACGCGGGTTCCTTTCGCGAAATCCTCGATCCATTCGCGCGCTGCAGCTCCCCGTATCTGGCCGAACAAAACATCGTCGCGCAGCGCGACGACGGCGTCGTCATCGGGCGAGCGCGCCTCGACGGGCGCGACGTCGCAGCCATCGCGGTCGACGGCCGGTTCTTGGGCGGCTCGATCGGCGAGGCGGGCGGCGCGAAAATCGCTCGCGCGCTCGAACGCGCGCGCGACGGCGCGTTCCTGTTGCTCGATACGGGCGGCATCCGGCTGCAAGAAGCCAACCTCGGCTTGCTCGCGATCGCGGAAATTTGCGACGCCGTCGTCGCGCTGCGCGAACGCGCACCCGTCGTGGCCGTCATCGCCGGCAGCGTTGGGTGTTACGGTGGCATGAGCATCGTCGCCGCGCTGTGCTCGCAGATCGTCATGACGCGCGTCGGCCGGTTCGGCCTCAACGGCTCTGAAGTCATCGAACAAGAAGCGGGGATCGGCGAACTCGACGCGCGCGACCGGCCCGCGATCTGGCGGGCGACCGGAGGCATCCGCCGCGTCGAACAAGGCCACGCCGACATCTTGTCCGGGGACGATCTGGACGAACTCGCCGGCGCATTGCGAGCGGCGTTTGCCGCGGAGCCCAACCGCGAGCGGCTGTCGCTCGAGCGCTTGCGCCGATGCTTCGCGCAAGAGGCACCGGCGTGAGAGGTTCGATCTGGGCGCGGGCGCTGCTCGAAGGTCCATGCGACGCGGGCGGTTTCCCGCCATCGGTCGTCGTTTGCGATGGAACGATCGGCGGCCGGCCCTATCGTACCGTCGCCGTCGTTCCGAACCGCGGCGCGCGATTTCCGCGCGCGCGAAACGGCGAATTCGGGCTCGACGAAGGTCTCGCCGTCGCGCGCGCCGTGCGCGGCGCCCCCCCAGGTGCGGCGCTGATCTCGGTCGTCGACGTTCCCGGGCAGGCGTTCGGCCGTCGCGAAGAGGCGGCGGGGATCTCGCTTGCGTTAGCGGCGTCCGTCGCTGCGTATATCGACGAGCGGCGTCGCGGGCGGTCGCTCTTCACGCTCGTCGTGGGCAAAGCGATATCGGGCGCCTTTCTCGCCCACGGCATGCAAAGCGGTTGGATCGGCGCGCTGAACGATCGCGAGGTCGAAGTTCACGTCATGCCGGCCGCCTCCGTGGCACGCGTGACGCGATCGAGCGCGGCCGAGGTCGCACGCGTGGCGACTGTGGTGCCCGCTACGGCCCGCGATATCGCCACGTTTGCAAGCTTCGGTGCGGTCGACGACATCTTCGAGGTCGTCGACGCGAACGCGCCGGCGCCGGACGAGATCGAGGCGATACGCGCGGCGATCGACCGCGCGCGTGAAGCCGGGCTCGGAATCAGAGCGCCGCTCGAACGTCTCGAGCGACCGGAAGCCGCGCGCCGCGCTCTGGCCCGCGACGTGCGGGCCCGCATCGACAAAGCTTGGTAGCGTGCAGACCTACCGCGTGCACGACCTCGTGCGAATCGACCCGAACGTGGCCACGCGTTGGGCCGGCGCGCCGCTTTGGGTAGCATCCGCACTCGTCCGCGCGCCATGGGTCGTCGTGCGACGGCCGGCACCGCACGACGGCGTCCCGATCGGCGTGCGCGGGCTCGAGCGGACGCAGCGTTTTGCGGCGGAGATTCTGGTCTCCGACGTGCGTGAGGTGCGTTCGCCGGAATCCCTCGTGCCGGAGCGAGGCGAGAACGAACGTCTCGAGCGCGCATTCCACGCATGTTTGGAAGCGGCAGGGCGCTGCGGCCTCCGCATCGCGCCGACCGGCTCGTTCGGGTTCGAACGCGCGAGCGGATTGCTCGCAACACGTGCGGAGAGCGACCTCGACTTGCTTTTGCGCGCCGGCGACGTGGGGTTCGACGTGCTGCGCTCGTTCGATGCCGCCTGCCGAAGCATCACACGAGAATCGAGCGTACGTATCGATGTCGAAGTCGCGTTCGGCGACGACGGTATCGCTCTATCCGAACTGGTGCGTGGCGGAGATGTCGTTGCGAAGACGCCGCACGGTCCGAGGATCGTTGCGTGTCCTACGTAGCCGGCTTATCCGCCGCCGCAACGCGCGCGCTTCTTGAAGAACTCGATACGACGCCGAAACCCGGTCTCGTCGATCGCAACGGGAACGGCGCGCATTCCGATCTCTCTTTCGAGCGGCTGCACGCGTCCGCGCTCGCCCTCGAAGCCGTCTTCGCGAAGCTCGCTTGGGTGGCGGTCGACGCACGACCCTCGACGGAGCTGCGCGAAGAGATCGGCGAGATCGGACGTCGCGGCGAACGGGCGATGCTCGCGGAGACCGGCGGCACGAACACGCATCGAGGCGCACTCTGGTCTCTCGGGTTGCTCGTTGCCGCCGCCGCCTCGACGAATTCGCGCGATTCCGATGCGATCGTGCGCCGGGCAGCCGATCTCGCGCGCCTGCCGGACCGCTTCGCGCGCTACGGTCATTCGCACGGACGGATCGCATCCCGGCGCTTCGGTGCGCGTGGAGCGCGAGGCGAAGCGGCCGCAGGATTTCCGCATCTCACGAATATCGCATTGCCGGCCTTACGCGCCGGCGTCGCGACACCAGACGTTTTGCTCCGGCTCATTGCGACGCTCGACGACACGTGCGTGTTGCACCGTGGCGGCCCGGAAGCGCTCCTCGCGGCGCGGCACGGAGCACGCACGGCGCTGCGCGCCGGCGGCGTCTCGACGACGCACGGACGCGCCGCCATCGCGCGGCTCGACCGTGCGTTGCTCGCCCGGAACGCTTCGCCGGGCGGTTGCGCCGACGTGCTGGCTTCAGCCCTGTTCGTATCGTCGCTCGCCGGATGATCGCATTGCTGTGCCCCGGGCAAGGCGCGCAGCATCCCGGCCTCCTTCGAACCGCCGCGCAGCTTTCCGGCGGCGCGGAACTGTTGGCCGAAGCGTGCGACGTGCTACAGCTCGACGTGCTGTGCGACGACGGCTATCCCGCTCTGGAGCGCACGGACGTCGTTCAGCGCAACACGTTCCTCGCGAGCGTCGCGAGCGCGCGCGCGCTCGAGGCCGCGGGCCTGCGCATCGCGGCCGTCGCCGGCCATTCGATCGGCGCGTTCGCGGCTGCGGTGTCCGCGCGCGTTCTCGCATTTTCGGATGCGCTGCGACTCGTCGATCTGCGCGGACGGTCCATGGCCGCCGCGTTCGAATCCGGCTATGCGATGGGCGCCGTAACGGGCCTCAACGAGCGCGTTGTCTCTGCAATCGCCATGGAAGCTCGAGACGTTTTTATCTCGGCGGAAAACGCCCCCGACCAGATCACGGTTGCGGGCACGCTCGCGGGCGTCGAACGCACGCTCGAAGATGCGCACGCGCGTGGTGCTCGAACGGCGCGTCGCCTCGAAGTGTCCGTTCCGTCGCACACGCCGTTCATGCTGCCGATTCGGGATCTCTTGCGCGACGCGATACGTGACGTCAGCGTGCGCCGGCCGATCGTGCCCTATGCCGCGAACTGCGACGGGCGTGCGAAATTCGAAGCGGGCGACGTCGCTGCCGACCTCGTGGAAAGCGTGGCAATGCCGGTGCGCTGGTTCGAGTCGACGCAGATGCTGTACGAGCGCGGCGTCCGCGTCTTTGTGGAAGCGCTGCCCGGGGAAACGCTCGCCGCGCTTGCCGCGACAGCCTTCCCCGACGCGACGGCGCTTTCGGTCCAGAATTCCGGAATCGCCGGCACCGCCGCCCGCGCGAACAGTGTGGTATATTGACGACCGATGAGCGATACGGATCAAGCCCCGAGCGTCCGCCGGTTCACGGGTCTCGCCGACGTCTACGATCGCTACCGGCCGCGCTATCCCGAGGCCGCGATCGCGGCAATCCTCGAAGGCCTGCCGCCCCAACCGACCGCCATCGACATCGGCGCCGGGACCGGAATCTCGACCCGCGCGCTCGCGGAGGCCGGCGCGCATGCGATCGCGATCGAGCCGAACGACGACATGCGCCGCTTTGCCGCGGCCTCCGGGCTCGATGCGCGACCCGGCACCGCAACGAGCACCGGTCTCGCAAACGCATGTGCGGATCTGGTCACGTCGTTTCAGGCGTTTCACTGGTTCGCGAACACGGCGGCGCTCGCGGAGTTTCGGCGTCTGCTGCGTCCGGGCGGCCGCGTCGCGCTCGTCTGGAACGAACGCGACCGCAGCGATCCGTTCACGAACGACTTTCGCGAACTCGAAAAGCGCTTCGGTGAAAAAGTGATGCTCGCCGGGGTCGATTTCAGCGATGAGAAGATCGAGCCGCTCCTGCGCGAGGCGGGGCTCGGCCCCGTGCGCTGGCTGCGCTTCGACTACCTGCAAGAAATCGATCGCGACGCGCTCGTGGGCCGCGTGCGCAGCACGTCGTTCGCACCGCGCTCGGGTCCGTTGCTCGACGAGATGATCGCGGCACTCCAGGAACTCCACGCGCTCTACGCGGACACGGCCGGCAACGTCGTGCTGCGCTATCGGACCGAGGTGATCATGGGCGACCTCATTCTCAAGTGAGCGACGCGCTGCACATCCGGTTCGGAACCCTCCACGACAACCTCGGCGCACCAAAACACAACGGCACGCTCGTCATCGAAGACGGCCGCGTCGCGCGCATCGAGGGTCCCGAGGCATCGGCCACGCCGGAGACGCGAACGATCGAGGCTGCCTGCGTCGTGCCGGGGCTCATCAACGCGCACGCGCACTTCGAGGCCAGCGGCGAAGCGCAATCGATGATGGTCTTCGTGCTCACGACGCCGACGCAGCGCGCGCTCGCGTGCGCGGCAAACGCGCGCAAGGCACTCGTGAGCGGCGTCACCTCGGTCCGCGACCTCGGCAGCACGGAGAAGCTTGCGATCGACACGCGCGACGCGATTGCAGCAGGCACGATCGCCGGGCCGAACATCGTCGCGGCCGGGCGCTTGATCTGCATGACCGGCGGCCACGGCTGGTTCCTCGGCCGCCAAGCTGACGGAGAATGGGACGTCCGCAAAGCCGTGCGCGAGCAGTTGCGCGACGGCGCCGATTGCATCAAGTTCGTCGCGACCGGCGGCGTGCTCACGAAAGGGGCGGTTCCCGGCATCGACCAGCTTCGCGAAGACGAGATGCGCGCGGGGATCGAAGAGGCGCACAAACACGGGTTGAAGTGCGCGGCCCACGCGATCGGCACGAACGGCATCAAGAACGCGCTGCGCGCGGGCATCGACTCGATCGAGCACGGCCACCTCGTCGACGACGAGGCGATCGCGATGCTCGTCGAGAGCGGCACGTACGTCGTCCCCACGCTCGCCGCGATCCGCTGCATCGTCGACGGCGGCGACGACGCCGGCATGCCCGACTTCGTGCTGCGCAAAGCCCGCGCAATCGCCGATCACGCCGAAACCAACCTGCGCCGCGCGCGCGATGCGGGCGTGCGCTTCGCCGGCGGATCCGACGCCGGAACGCCCTTCAATCCGCACGATGGCTACGCGTACGAAGTCGAGTTGATGCAGACGATGCTCGGCATGAGCGCGCGCGAAGCGCTGCGTGCGACGACGGTCGCATCGGCCGATCTGCTCGGCATCGAGCGCGGCACGCTCGGTGCGGGCGACGTTGCCGACCTCCTCCTGCTGCAAAACGATATCGAGTCCGACACTCGCCCCTATCGCGAGCCGGCGGCCGTCATCAAGGGCGGCGCGATCGCCTTCGAGCGCCGCTAGGCCCTTCGACTACGGTGACAGGAAGTCGCGCTCGAGGAGATCGAACTCGGGTGCGTCGCGCACCGCTTGGACGGACGCCGTCGCGTCGGTTCCAAACACCATTTGGCGATCGGCGCTGCGCGTGTAGAGCGGCCAGGACGGGGCGCCGGGACAACTCGGCGTACCGGTTCGCGCGAATGCGACCCAACAGCCGTGCAGCGTCGCGCCGGTCTGACGATCGGCATCGACGAGCAGCGACGTCGACCAGCTTTCGAACACGAAGGGAATCTCGGATCCGTGCTGCGCTCCGCTGCGCCGCCGTTGCAGGACGTCCATGATGTAGTCGAAGCGATACAGATATGCCGCCGGGTCGTGCGCCGCAAACCATCGCGCCGGTGCATCGAAATACGCATCGCCGAATAACCGGCTCGCGACCGCCCGATTCTCCGTGATCCCCTCGGCCGCGAAGCCTTTGCGCAGCGTTGCCATGTCGGCCGCGCCGATGCGCGGAAACATTTGCTCCGGGTCGCCGTCTTCGAGGAGCGATCCCTCGTCGTCGTTCACGCCGATAATCATCGGCAGCGACAGGCCGCGCGCGAACGCGCTCACCGCCGTTTCCGTGATGAGGCGGCCGTCGACGATCGGATCGCCGGCACCCTCCTCGTCGTCACCAGCGGCCAACGTTGCAACCGGTATGGTTCGCAATTGTGCCGCCGTCGCGCGAACGCCCGGAAGCCCGAACTTCGTGGCAAGGGCGGCGCCGTGTTGTTCCGCTTGCGCTAGAGCCGGAAATGCGTCCCACGCACCGCCGGCCGATTCGACGATCGCACGATCGAAGAGGCCCTTCGCGAGCGGTGCGGTCGCGAGCGCCACGATGTCTAACGCACCCGCGGACTCGCCGAAGACCGTAACGTTGGCGGGATCGCCGCCGAAAGCCGCGGCATTCGCTTTCACCCATTGTAAAGCGGCGATTTGGTCGAGCAATCCGTAGTTGCCGCGCGGAGAGTCGGTTTGCTCGGCCGAGAGCGCGGGGTGCGCGAAGAAGCCGAGGAGTCCCAGCCGATAGTTGAACGTCACGAGCATCACGCCGTCGTGCGCGAACGACGTGCCGTCGTAGAACGTCTGCGAACCGGTACCCGCCGTGTTGCCACCGCCGTGAACGAACACCATCACCGGGAGCGGGGCTGCGTGAGCAGTCGGAACCCAGACGTTGAGCGTCAGACAATCTTCGCTCGTCGAAGCGGCGCGGCTGTCGGCGCGCACGCGAGCCGGCGGCGTGGGCTGCGGGCACGAGGGCCCGTAGTCCGAAGCATCGAGGCTGCCGGGCCATGCGGGCGGCGGCTGCGGCGGCCGCCAGCGCAAGTCCCCAATCGGCGGCGCCGCGTACGGTATGCCCTTATAGCTCGCGATCCCATCCGCCGCGGTCCCCACGACCGTTCCTCCCGCAACCCGCGTCTGCACGACGCCGGCGCGGGCCGCAGTCGCGCACGTGAAGGTTGCGAAGAGGACTGCGAGCAGGGCAACGACGCGTCGTGACGCCACGAGCGGCGCCTTCGTGAAGCATTCGCGTGCTGCCCTCCGTACGAAGGTGCGCACAACCTTCGGCGAAAGGTTGCACCGATGACCAAGGAAAGGTCCGCTCCCGCGCCCCGGCTGCATGATGCGGCGACGATTCGGGTAGGGCATTCGGTTCCGCAATGAGCAGCGAACAACGACGCATCATCGCGACGCTCGTCGTCGCACTCGGATTCGGACTGGTGATCGCGCTGTTGCGGCGCAGTCGCGTGGCGCGCGCCCGGGCCAAACTCGAAGCATCGTTCCCGATCGGCGCGTCCGCTGCGCTCGGCGAGGACGAGGTCCCGTTCGTCACCTTGAAGTCGCTCGAAGAGGCCCGCACGATGCACCATACGGCCGTCGTCTTGCAAGGCGGCACGCTCGGGCAAATCTACTTAACGGTCCCGGTGAAGCACGTTGCGTGCGATCAGACGACGCTCGTCGGGCTGTTGCGTTCGATCGACGCGCTTGCATACGACGATCCGGCGCGCGCCGTCCTTTCGTTCGAACTCGCTCCGATCGGCAGCGGCATCGCGGGCGGCGTGGGCGGAGCCTCCGTCATCGACGGCATTTGGGTGCATCCGAACCTGGACGGAACCGACGCCGCCTCGCTCGCGGAGCGTGCGATCTACGGCAACGCCGGCGACGGAAACGGACGCACGCCCGACCGCGGCTGAGCCGGAATCCACGACAGTTTGCGGCGGCCGATTTCGGCCTTCGCAAGCGCCTCTTCGACCGTCGCGGCGAGCACGGTGAAGTGCCCCATCTTGCGCCGCAGCGCCGCGTGACGTTTCCCGTAGAGATGGAGTTTCACGTCGGGATCGCGCAGCAACTCGACGATGCCGTCGAGATAATCGCCGGTCCCGGCGCCGAGGATGTTGACCATCACCGCGGGTTGGACCAGCTTCGGCTCGACCAGCGGTAGGTCGCAAATCGCGCGCACGTGCGCTTCGTACTGCGAGATTTGCGTCGCGTCGAGCGAGTAATGGCCGCTGTTGTGCACGCGCGGCGCGATCTCGTTGACGAACAACTCCGCACCGCGCACGAAGAACTCGATGCAGTACGCCCCCACGATGCCGAGGCGCGCGC
>Ga0302326_10011013_pt1 | contig 19522 bp, 17 predicted proteins | sample Palsa_T0_3_FD_202264 | JGI IMG/M metagenome (GOLD analysis project Ga0302326, IMG submission 202264) | Peat permafrost microbial communities from Stordalen Mire near Abisko, Sweden - Palsa_T0_3 | ecosystem: Environmental > Terrestrial > Soil > Palsa > Peat permafrost | place: Sweden: Abisko...
GCCCCAACCGCACCGACGTCAACGGTGCCGGTGCCACTGCTGCTCGTGACCGGAACCGACGTGGTGCCGGCGACGCCGGCGGTGTCGGTGGCACAGGGGGTGGTATTGGGGTTCGCGATGGTGGGCTCCGTGGTGAGGGAGCTAAGCAACGTAACCCGAACGGTGCTGGCGCGACATCCGAATGGAGTCGATCCCGCAGCCATCGCCGAGCCCGCCATGACCAGGGCGGCGATTCCAACAGTTAATACGGCCGCCAGTCGGCGGGCGGTGGCATATGCCATCAAGCCTCTCCTCGATCGGTTTCTCGCCAGTCCCCGCCGATTGAGCTTCCACGGAAGGACACAGATTCCTCACGGGCATACCCAAACGGACGAGTCCTGAACCAGATGCACCTCTCTGAGGTGCATTGGCTTCTCTCTCCGACGTGTATCGGCTCTATTTCACACCCGCAATAGGGGCAGTTCGAGAGCGTACTTGCCGCTCGCTTCCTCCTCCGTGCCGGCGAGTGGATATTCGCCGGTGAAGCAAGCATCGCAATGGGACTCTCGGGTCGTCCCCACGGCCGCGTACACGCCCTCGAGACTGAGGTAGTGGAGCGAGTCGGCGGCGAGCTCGGCCGCCACCTCCTCGACCGTGCGGCCGTGCGCGATCATCTCCTCGCGCGTCGACATGTCGATGCCGTAATGGCACGGGTGCTTGATCGGAGGTGCGGAGATCCGTAGGTGGATCTCGGCCGCCCCCGCATCGCGGAGCATCTGGACGATCTGGCGGGTGGTGTTTCCACGCACGATCGAATCATCGACGACGATCAGCCGCTTCCCGGCCACCACCTCGGGGAGCGGGTTGAACTTCAGCCGCAGCCCCTGCTTGCGCAGCTCCTGGCCGGGCTGGATGAACGTGCGCGCGACGTAGCGGTTCTTGATGAAGCCGTCGTCCTGAGGCAGGTTGGCGGCGCGGGCCAGCCCGCGCGCGGCCGCGTTGCCCGAGTCCGGGACCGGGATCACCAGATCCGCTTCCACGGGCGCCTCGTGCCACAGGTTCTCGCCCATCTTCCCGCGCGCGACCTGGAGCACGGTGCCCGCCATCCGCGAGTCGGGACGGGCGAAGTAGATGTACTCGAAGACGCAGAATGCGTGGCGCTCGGAGCCCGCGACCAGGCGGGTGCGGAACCCCCCGTCGGTTAGGGTGAGGACCTCGCCCGGCTGGATGTCGCGCAGGTAACGGGCGCCGATCAGATCGAACGCGCACGATTCGCTGGCCACCGTGTACGACGGCTTCTCGTCCTCACCATCGAGGACCCCGAGTGCGAGCGGCCGCAGGCCATGAGGGTCCCGGAAGGCAACGACGGCGTCATCGGTCATCACCACCGTCGAGAAGGCACCCTTCAGCCGCGGCAACACGTCCGCGACCGCGTCCTCGATCCGCTCCGCGGGATGGGTCGCCAGCAGCGCGGCGATGATCTCAGAATCCGAGGTCGAGGCGAAGGCGACACCCTGCTCGCGGAGCTCGGCCTGGAGCTCGACCGCGTTGATGAGATTGCCATTGTGGGCGAGAGCGAGCGCACGGCGGTCGCTGCGGACGATCGGCTGGGTGTTCTCCCAATGCGAGGACCCGGTGGTCGAGTAGCGGACGTGCCCGATGGCCATGTCGCCGGGCAGCGAGCGCAGCTTGTTCTCGTCGAACACCTGCGCCACGAGCCCCTGGTCGCGCAGCGCCATGATGCTCCCGCCTCGCGGCGCGGTCGCGATCCCGGCGGACTCCTGGCCGCGGTGCTGGAGTGCGAACAGGGCGAAGTACGCGAGCCGCGCGACTTCGCGCTCCGGCGCATAGATGCCGAACACGCCGCACTCGTCACGCGGTCCATCGCGATCCTCGATCGGATTGGTCATTCGGACCACACCGCCGACGAAGCGTACTGCAGGAGGCCTCCGTCTCTGGCGGCGCGAAGCTCGGAAACTGCGACCTCGAGGGTTCCGGGGATCACGAGAGCGTGGCCGCCGACGCGCCCGATGATGCGCCCAAGCGCCGCCACGGCCTGCTCGGGGCCGGAAACCACGAACGCGCAACCAGGCGCCTCACCGAACAGCTCCTGGACGCCGCCGGCGATCCGGACCTTCAGCCTGGCGCCGATCCCGCCGGCCACGCAGCACTCGGCCAGGGCTACCGCGAGACCGCCCTCGGCAATGTCATGGGCACTTGTGAGCGCCCCGGCGCGGACGGCGTCCCGGACCGCGGCATGCGCGTCACGGACGGCTCGCGGCTCCATCACCGGCAGGCCGCCTACCGGGGCGACGCCGCGGAGCTTGGCCAGCTCAGAGCCGTTCAGCGATGGGGCGAAGGGGCCGACGAGGGCGATCGCGTCGCCGTCGTGGGCGAAGCCGATCCGGCCGGCCCGCGAGGCATCGGGAAGCCGGCCGACCATGCCGATGACCGGTGTGGGGAGGATCGGGCCGGCGGGAGCCTCGTTGTAGAGCGAGACGTTGCCGCCGACGACGGGCACGCCGAGCGCCTCACAGGCCCGCGCCAGGCCCTCGACCGCCTCCTCGAGCTGCCAGGCGACGTGCGGCTTCTCGGGATTGCCGAAGTTCAGGCAGTTGGTCAGCCCCAGGGGCTCGGCCCCCACGCAGGCCAGGTTGGCCGAGCACTCGTACACCGCCTCAGCCGCGCCCGCGCGAGGGTCGCAGGCGACGCGACGGCCATTGCCGTCGATCGAGATCGCGAGCCCGGCGCCGCCGGGGAGCTGCAGAACGGCCGCGTCGGCTTCGTCGGGGCGGCGGACCGTCCGCGAGCCGACGATGCAGTCGTACTGCTCGAACACGGCGCGGCGGGAGGCGATGTTGGGGGAGGCGAGCAGGGCGAGCAACAGCGTGGCCGGTTCCTCGCCGCCGCGCAGCACCGCCGCCGGCGGGGGGTAGATCGGTGCATCCGGCGGCTCGGGGTCGAGCTCGTAGAGGGGGCATTCGTCGACCAGCGCGGCGACCGGCAGATCGCCGACCACCTCATTTCCGTCGAGGACCCGCAGCCGGCCGGTGTCGGTGACCGAGCCGATCTGCGTGCAGAGAACCTCCCAGTGATCGCAAACCGCCACCACCTCGGAGACTAGGTCCGGGGTCACCACACACAACATCCGCTCCTGGGACTCGGAGACCATGACCTCGAACGGTTCCATCCCCGGCTCGCGCAGGGGGACGCGCGCGACGTCGAGGTCGAGGCCGAGGCCGCCCTTGCTCGCCATCTCGGCGCTGGCGGAGGTCAGCCCCGCGGCGCCGAGGTCCTGCAACGAGGCGAGCAGGTCGCGGTCGAGCAGGTCGAGGCAGCACTCGAGCAGCTTCTTCTCGGCGAACGGGTCGCCGATCTGAACCGAAGGGCGCTTGTCCGCGACGCCGTCGACTCCGTCGAAACCGAACTCGGCGCTCGCGAGCACCGAAGCGCCGCCGATCCCGTCGCGCCCGGTCAAGGCGCCGAGCAGGACGAGCACGTTGCCGGGCCCGACCGCGGCGCTGCGGATCAGGCGATTGTGCGGAGCGAGGCCGAGGCACATCGCATTGACCAGGCAGTTCTGCTCGTAGGCCTGTTCGAAGTAGATCTCACCGCCGACGGTGGGGACGCCGATCGAGTTGCCGTAGTGGCCGATCCCCGCCACCGCGCGCTCGAGCAGGTAGCGGGAGCGTTCGGACTCGGCCGGCTCCCCAAAGCGCAGCGAGTCGAGAATGGCGATCGGCCGCGCGCCCACCGCGAAGACATCGCGCAGGATGCCGCCGACGCCGGTCGCCGCGCCCTGGAACGGCTCGACGGCGGACGGGTGGTTGTGCGACTCGACCTTGAACGCGACCGCGAGGCCGTCACCGACGTCGACCGCTCCGGCGTTCTCCCCCGGTCCGAGGAGCACGTGGGGACCTTCGGTCGGGAGGCGGCGCAGCAGTCGACGTGAGTGCTTGTAGGAGCAGTGCTCTGACCACATCAGCGAGAACATCGCCAGCTCGACCTCGTTCGGGTGTCGTCCGAGCACCGCGAGGATCAGCTCGTACTCGATATCGGTGAGCCCGAGCTCGCGGAAGTTGCCGGCGCGACTTCCGTCGGAGGTTCGCCCGGGGGGCGAACCTCCCCTAGTGATCGTCCTGCCCGTCACGCAACGACGCGGTCGGCAACGTGCGCCCTTATCGACTCGAAGATCGCGAGGCCATCGCTCGAGCCCGTGAGGGGGTCGACCGCGTGCTCGGGGTGCGGCATCAGCCCGAACACGTTGCCCGCCTCGTTGCAGACACCTGCGATGTCGCGATCAGAGCCGTTGGGATTCTGGCCCGGGGCGTAGCGCAGCAGGACCTGCGTGTCGGCGAGCCCGTGATCGGGCGCGTAGTAGCGCCCGGTGGTGTGCTTGACCGGGATCGACAACGGCTCACCGAGCGGACACGCCCGCGTGAACGGGCTGTACTCGCTCATCACCTCGACCTCAACCTGACGGCACACGAAGCGCAGCGACACATTCGGCAGCAGCGCCCCGGGGAGCAGCCCCGCCTCGCACAGCACCTGGAAGCCGTTGCAGATCCCGAGCACCAGGCCGCCATCGCCGGCAAACTCGGTCACCGACTCCATCATCGGCGCGAAGCGCGCGATCGCCCCCGCCCGCAGGTAGTCACCATAGGAGAACCCGCCCGGCACGATCACCGCATCCACGCCCTGCAGATCACGGTCGGCATGCCAGAGCATCACCGCCTCCCCCACCCGCTGAGCCGCCAGCAGAGCGTCGACGTCATCGCAGGAGCCGGGGAAGCGGACCACGCCGAACTTCACAGCGACTCCACGATTTCAAAGTCCTCGACGAGCGGATTCGACAGCAGTTTTTTACACATCTCCGGCAGCTGCCCCGGATCGTCGACGTCGAGCTCGATCAGCCGGCCGATGTGGACGTTGGCCACGCCGCTGAACCCGAGCGCCGGCAGTGCACGCTCAACCGCCTGGCCCTGAGGGTCAAGGATGCCCGCCTTGGGGCGGACGAGGACGCGGGCGCGCATTATTCCCCGGCGCGGCGGAGCCACGCGTCGAACGGCTCGCCGGTGATCAGCTCGTAGGCCTCGATGTACTTGCCGCGCGTGCGCTGGACGACCTCGTCGGGGATCTCCGGCGCCGGCGGGTTGCGGTCCCAGCCCGTGCCCGACGCCCAGTCGCGCACGAACTGCTTGTCGAAGCTCGGCTGCGAGCGCCCGGGCTCGTAGCCCGCGACCGGCCAGAAGCGCGAGGAGTCCGGGGTCAGGGCCTCGTCACCGAGCGTCAGCTCGCCGTCGTCGAGCCCGAGCTCGAACTTGGTGTCGGCGAGGATGATTCCCCGCTCGCGAGCATGCTCGGCCCCGTGCTCGTAGAGGGCGATCGAGACGTCGCGCAGGCGTTCCGCGAGCGCGCGGTCGCCGATCAGTCGCACCGCTCCCTCGAAGTCGATGTTCTCATCGTGGCTGCCGAGCTCGGCCTTGGTGGCCGGCGTGAAGATCGGTTCGGGCAGGCGGTCGGACTCGCGCAGGCCGGCCGGCAGGGGGATCCCGCACACGGCACCGGTGCGCTGGTAATCCTTCCAGCCCGAGCCGGTGATGTAGCCGCGGACGACGGCCTCGACCGGGAGCATCTCGAGCCGCCGGACGACCATTCCCCGCCCGCGTGCCTCGGCGGGAACTCCGTCGGTGACCGAGAGCATGTGGTTGGGGACGATGTCGGCGGTGCGCTCGAACCAGAAGGTCGAGAGTCCGGTCAGGACCTTGCCCTTATCCGGGATCGGATTGGGATGGACGACGTCGTAGGTCGAGATCCGGTCCGAGGCGACGATCAGGAGCGTGTCGTCGAGATCGTAGATCTCGCGGACCTTGCCCGAGGCGATCAGGGGGAGGTCGGCGAGGGCGTCGGTCACGGGTTTGATGCTAGCGCGTGGGGGTGACGTCGAGGCGGTCGACGATCTCGTCGGCGTAGCGGACGAACGGGCCGTAGTCGAAGATCGCGTCCAGGTCGAGGCTGCTGCCTGCGGGGTCGACGGCGAGGAGGTTGCGCAGCGGGATTCGATCGCTGATCGCCAGCTGGGCGAGGCGCTGGACGATGCGGTAGGCGTCGTCCCTGGTCAGGCCGGTCTCGACCAGGGCGAGGAGGATGCGTTGGGAGAACAGGGCTCCGTGAGTCAGGTCCAGGTTTTCGCGCATCCGTTGCTCGTCCACCACCATGCCCTCCACGAGCGCGATCGCCCGGCGCTGCATGTGGTCCAGGAGGATGGTCGAGTCGGGCAGGATCACACGCTCGACGGAGGAGTGCGAGATGTCGCGCTCGTGCCAAAGCGACACGTTCTCGACCGCGGCCTGGGCGTTGCCGCGCAAAACCCGGGCGAGGCCGACGATCTGCTCGGACTTGATCGGATTGCGCTTGTGGGGCATCGAGCTCGAGCCCTTCTGACCGCCTCCGAACGGCTCCTGGACCTCCGCGACCTCGGTCCGGGCTAGGTGCCGGATCTCGGTGGCGAGCCGTTCGAGGCCCGCGCCGGCGAGCGCGATCGCCTGCAGCAGCTCGGCGTGACGGTCACGGGCCACGACCTGGGTCGAGACCGGCTCGCGCTCGAGCCCGAGACGCGCGAGGACACGCTCCTCGAATTCGGGCGAGGTCGACGAATACGTCCCCACGGCACCCGAGATGGCGCCCACGGACGCCTGCTCGAAGGCTCGCTCCAGCCGGCGGGCATTGCGGTCGGCCTCGAAGGCGAAGCCCGCGAGCTTGATCCCGAACGTCGTCGGCTCGGCGTGGACGCCGTGCGTGCGCCCGACGCACAGCGTATGACGATGCTCGCGGGCCCGGGCCGCGAGCGCATCGACGAGCCGCCGGCTGTCGGGCAGCACGAGCTCTGAGACGCGGCGCAGCTGCAGCGCCAGACCGGCGTCGAGCACGTCGCTCGAGGTCAGCCCGTGGTGGATCCAGCGGCCGGCCGCCCCTGCCGACTCGGCGAGCACGTCCACGAACGCCGCAGTGTCGTGGTCGGTGACGAGCTCGCGCTCGGCGACCGCAGCGACGGTGAAGGTCGCGGCGCGGATGTCGTCAAGCTCAGCGGCCGTGGGGCCGGTCATCTCCTCGCACGCGGCCACCTCGACCTGGCGCATGGCCTCGAAGCGGGCGTGGTCGGACCAGACCTCGCCCAGCTCGGCCCTGGTGTAGCGGTCGATCACAGATCGATTATTGCGGGAGCGTGCGCGGCGGCCGGGGCTCGGCAGAGCTCTGTCCGGCTTCGCGGAGCACTAAAGACGCCGGAGGTTCTCGCGAGCGGTGGAGCGGATCGCCTTCCCGCTCACCGGATGGAGGGTCGCGGAGATCACCACCGGCACGGCCGCGCGGCGCCGGAGCGCGCCTGCGACCCGGGGTTGCACGTTGCGCACGATCGTCGAGGTGAGGCTGCCCCCGACCTTGACGTAGGCGAACATGACCGTCAGGTGACCGGCCGGGCCACCGGGCAGCGTCTGGAAATAGCCCCGGGTGAGCACGAGCACGTTGCCCGAGCAGGTGTCACCGGCCGGCTCGTTGCACGTGACCTTGAGAGTCACGCGACCGGCCTTGTTGATCGTCACGCCGCCGATCACCGGGGGCAGGGCGAGGACCCGGAATGTGTGCGCGGCGCTCCGGCCGACGTGGCCGACGGCGTCGGTCTGCGACGCCTGCACCGTGTATCGCGCGGGCGGCAGCTTGCCCGTCCACGTAGCCGACCAGGCCGACCCCTTGACGTTCGCGGTCAGTGTGCGGTAGCGCTTGCCTGACGCCTTGGTGCCCTTGTATACCGCGACGCTGACGACGCCCGAGTCGAAGGGCTGGGTCGCGGCAGCACCGCTGAAGACCAGTTGCAGGACATCGGATCGCCCTCCCTTCGTGGGACGGACGAGGGTGACCGCCGGTGCCTGCGTATCGATGCCGAAGGTCTGCGATGCGCTGATGCCGATGGTCCCCGAAGTGTCTCCCTGCGTCGCCACCGCCGTGTAGGTTCCGTCGGCAAGCGCGGGGGTGACCTGGACGGAGAACTGACCAGACGGCGAGACTGGGGCGCTCACCGCCCCGCTCGGCGATCCGGACGCGGTCGATCCGCGGTAGATGACGATCGCGACAAACGAGTTCTCGTCCGGCGCGGTGCCCGCCGTGCCGCTGAGGACCGGCGTCGAGGATGGCAGCGCGGATCCAGGCGAGGTCAAGCTGACCAAGGGCGTCGCGACGGTGAACGTGACCGGGGAGCTGACGCCGAGGTCGCCCACGACATCGGCCTGCTCGGCCTGCGCCGTGTAGGTCCCCAGGGGGAGTGGCGAGGTCAGCGTCGCCGACCACGTCGTGCCGGATCGAGCCACGGTGGCGGTCTGCAGGGGTGCTCCCGAGGCGGTCCCGCCGGAGTAGATCAGGACCGCGACCTGCCCGCTGTCGCCGAACCCGGCATCGGCTGCGCCCGAGAGCGTCGGCTCGGCAAGGGTGGTCGATGTGCCGGACGCGGGGTCGGTGAGGGAGACCGTGGGAGCAACTCCCGGGGCCTGGATATTGAGAATAAGGCCGGTCGCGTCGCAGGCGGCGTCGACCGGGTCAGGGGTCGAGACCGTCACATAGATCGACTCCCCAGGGCCGATGGTGGGGGCGAGCGTGGGGAACGTGTCCGTGGTCCCGGTCGTGTTGGAAGCCAGCACGGTCCCGTTCTGGTCGATGATGCTCCATGTCGTGTCGGTGCAGAACGGGACGGCGCTGCTGTCTGCGCTGAAGCTGCCGTTGACCTGGATGGTCTCCGTCTGGCTGAGGGGCGAAGTCCAGCCGACGGCGACCTCCTGGCTCGAGGCCCCGGGTTGGAGCACGATCTGGCCCGGCGGGAACGTGTCGATCCCACCGCCGCCGTTGCTGATCGTGATCGGGCTCGCCATGGGATTGATGCCGACGAGCGGCGGCGTACCGGGGGTGCCCGTGCTCCACGCGGCCAGGCCGTTGTCCACGCCGGTCGCGAAGGTGGGAAGCAGCGTGAACGTGCTGGGGAGGCTTGTGCTCGACGCCCCCTCCACATAGCTCCATGGTGTCGCGCCGTACGGGTCGTGGTCCGGGTTCGCTCCGGGCGCGGTAGAGGTGAAATCAGAGGCCAGGTTCCACGTGTAGGTGCCCTGCGCGAGCGCGGACGAGGGCACGGCGAGCGCGACGAATGTCAACGCCCCAGCGAGCAAACCGAGCATGCGAGCCCAACGCACAGCAGAGAGAGTAGCTGCGGACGCCGGATCCGCGCGCTGACGCCTCTTAGCGACTGCTCGAACTGGGTATGAACCGGGCATGTCCGAAGTCAAGCTCAGTTGGCCCACCGCGGAGGTCGAAGACGGGAAGCTCACCGTCGAGCTCGAGGGGGAGATCCCCTCTGGCTGGAAGAAACACTTCGAGACGACGGAGAGACTGCTCCCCGGCGGCGTCTGGGGCAAGGTCCAGGTCAAGAAGCAGCGCTTTCGCGCCTTCGGCGACGAAACGCTCGCTGACGGAACGTCGTAGGACTAATTGCCCCTGGAAACCGGGCGCGCCAAGGCGGACGATGAGTGGGCAGCTCATCCCCTACCGTCAAGGAGCAGCGATGACCACGACGAACACGCAGACCGCCGGTCAGCGGATCATCGAGCAGGCCACGTCCTGGCCCGGTGTCGAGGCGGGGGTCGGCCGGCGCGGTGAGCTGTCGCTCCGGCTCGGCCGGCGCGAGATCGGCCATCTCCACGGTGACCACGCCGCCCACTTCTCCTTTCCCAAGCAGGTCTGGGCCGAGCTCTTCGAACAGCACCGGATCGTTCATCACCCCGTCTTCCCGGGCCGCGTGGGCCCTGCGGCGCGGAGGATCGCGGACGAGGCCGACGTGCGCGACGTGATCGAGCTGCTGCGCATGAACTACGAGCGGATGAGAAAGTAAGGGGCCGTGGCCCGCATCGTCGGCATCAACCACGTGGCGCTCGAGGTGGGCGACGTCGACGAGGCGCTCGCCTGGTACGGGCGCTTCTTCGAATTCGAGCTGCGGGGCCGGGCGGGGAGAAAGATGGCGTTCGTCGATATGGGCGACCAGTTCATCGCGCTCGCCGCGGGACGCGCGCAGCCGCCCGACGAGGCGCGCCACTTCGGGCTGGTCGTCGACGACAAGGAAGCCGTGCGCCGCGAGCTACAGCAGGCCGGCGTCGCGGTGCAGAGCACGGGGTCGCTGGACTTCGTCGATCCCTGGGGCAACCACGCTCAGGTCGTCGACTACCGTGAGATTCAGTTCACCAAGGCGCCCGCCGTGCTCCGCGGCATGGGGCTCGACGGACTTGGCAAGAGCGACGGCGCGCAGCAGGAGCTACGCGACAAGGGGCTCGGCGACTAGCTCGCAGCGCGCCTGGTAGACCGATGTGAAGCCGGTCTCGAACCCGAGCCGGGCCGCCCGCAGGTAGAGCCGCCACACGCGCAGGCGCTCGGGCCCGACCAGCGCCAGGGCCTCGTCGAGGTGCTGATCAAGCCGGGCGGTCCACTCGGACAGCGTACGAGCGTAGTCGGACTGGAAGTCCTCGACGTGACGGGTCACGAACCCGGCACGCTCGAGCGCCCCGAGCACGAGCGAGAGCTGGAGCGGTGCGGCATCGGGCCAGACGTACCGCTCGGAGAAGTCGCCCGCGTCGACGTCCGCATGGGAGAGGTAGGCGATTCCGTGGTTGAGCAGCCGGCCGCCGTGGGTCAGCAGGCGCGCGAGCGTGCGCGCGTAAGCGTCGATCTGGTTGGCGCCGACATGCTCGACCATCCCGATCGAGGTGATCGCGTCAAAATGCTCATCGGGAAGCTCGCGGTAATCCATCACGCGAAATTCGACGCGATCGGACACGCCCGCCGCCGCCGCGCGCTCGCGGGCGAGGCGAGCCTGGGGCTCGGAGAGGGTGATCCCCACGACCGCGACGCCGTGTCGCGACGCCGCGTGAATGGCGAACGAGCCCCAACCGCACCCGACGTCCAGCACCCGATCGCCGGGGCGGAGCGCGAGCTTCGAGCAGACGAGCTCGAGCTTGGCCTCCTGGGCCGCCTCGAGCGTCTCGGCGCCACGCGAGAAGACGGCGCACGAGTACGTCATCGATGGATCGAGGAACAGCTGGAAGAACTCGTTCGCGACGTCGTAGTGGTAGCGGACCGCACGTGCGTCTCGGCCCGGAGTGTGCTGGGGGCCACGCAGGACGAGCTCGGAGACGGGGCGCCGGGGAGGCCGGACGAGGCCGGTCGCGCGCGCGGCCGCGAGCATCAGCCGCAGCCGTGCGCCGAAGTCGATCTCCGGCTCTTGCCACTCGTCGACCAGCTGCATGGCGGCGTCGAGGTCGTCGACGTCAAGGAGACCGGTGACGTAGGCCCGGCCGAGGCCGAGCTCGCCTGGTGCTCGCAACACGTGGGCGACGGCACGCGGAGAGCGAACGAGGAAGGTCGGCCCGGCACCGGTGCTCGAGGGCAGGCGCGTGCCGTCCCAAAACGACACGTGGAAGGGCCGTTCGGGGATGGCGTCAGAGATCGCCTGCCGCAGCGCACCGGTGCTCGAGAACACGGGCGACAGCCTACGCCGAGAGGATGCGGGCGGCGAGAATCGCGGCATTGCGTGCGTTGTCGATCCCCACGCACGCCACGGGGACACCAGGCGGCATCTGAGAGACCGACAGCAGCGCGTCGAGTCCGCCGGCGACCGAAGTCCGGCTGGTCAGCGGAACGCCGATCACGGGCAACTCGGTGTGAGCGGCGACGACGCCGGGGAGCGCCGCGGACAGGCCGGCGCCCGCGATGATCACGCGGAGGCCCCGGAGCCTCGCGGTGCGCGCGTACTCGGCGACCTTGTCGGGCTCGCGATGGGCCGACATGACCTCCACTTCGGAGCGAATGCCGCGCTCGGCGAGCTCCTTCGCGGCCGCCTCCATAGTCGGGAGGTCGCTCTTGGAACCCATCACGATGCCGACCACGGGCCCATCGACCGTGAACTCCTCGATCTGCGCCTCGACATCGGCGACGGCCTCCGCCAAGCTCTCCGGGACGGCTTCGGGCGGGACCTCCGGTGCGCTCTCGACGGTTGGGTCCGGGATCGGGGTGGGCTGTTCGGTCATCGCGAGTGGACCGCCTTGAGCGCGATATCGCGCCTTAGTTGCTTACCTGGGAAATCGATCATGTCGGCGGCAGCATAGGCAGCTTCGCGAGCGGCGGCCGCGTCGGGGCCGAGCGCGGTGACGTTGAGTACGCGCCCGCCGGCGGTCACGAGCTCCCCCGCGGCGCCGCGCGCCGTGCCCGCATGCGTCACGTAAACGCCGGCAGGCAGCGAGTCGAGGCCGCGGATCACATCACCGCTCGAGGACGACGCGGGATATCCCGCGCTGGCCAGCACGACCGTCACCGCGGTCTCCGGCGCCCAGTCCAGCCGCGCGTCGGCGAGTCCGCCGGCGACCGTCGCGGCGTCCAGCAGCGCGAGCAGATCCGACCGCAGCCGTGGCAGGATAGCCTGGGTCTCGGGGTCGCCGAAGCGGACGTTGAACTCGAGCACCTTCGGCCCCTCACGGGTAAGCATCAAGCCGGCGTAGAGGACGCCATGGACCGGCAGACCGCGCCGGCGAAGCTCGTCGAGGACCGGCTGGTGGACGGCGCCACAGATCTCCGCGGCGTACGCGTCGTCGATCTCGGGCACCGGCGAATAGGAGCCCATCCCCCCCGTGTTGGGGCCTCGGTCGCCGTCGTGGATCCGCTTGTAGTCCTGAGCCGCGGCGAGCGGGATGGCGCGCTCGCCGTCGCACAGGGCGAGCAGCGAAAGCTCCTCTCCCTCCAGATGCTCCTCGACCACGACGCGGTCGGTGGCGAAGCGACGCTCGACCAGCAGCTGCTCGAGCGCGGCGCGTGCCTGCACCTCGTCGCTCGCGATGATCACGCCCTTCCCGGCCGCGAGCCCATCCGCCTTGATCACCACCGGATAGCGCTCGATCGCCCGCAGGCCGGAGTCCGGATCGGTGACGATCCGATGCGCCGCCGTGGGTACGTTCGCGGCCGCCATGATCTCCTTCGCGAACGCCTTCGATCCCTCGAGCCGGGCGACGGCCCCGGCCGGACCGAAGCACCTGATCCCCGCGGCGGCGAGCGCGTCGGCGACGCCGGCTACGAGCGCCGCCTCGGGTCCGACCACTACGAGGTCGACGAGCTCCGTGGCCGCGGCGGCAACGATCCCCTCGACGTCGTCGGCAGCAACGTCCAACAGCCGGGCGTCGTTCGCGATCCCGGCGTTGCCCGGGGCGCACAGCAGCTCGGGCCGGCGCGGCGAGCGCGCGAGCGCGTGCACCAGCGCGTGCTCGCGGCCGCCGGCGCCGACCACCAGCACCCGGGGGGAACTGCTCACTGCCACCCCGTCACGGCCGTCACAGCGCGCCGATGAACTCGTCCACCGGGATCGCGATCAGCGTCTCGTACCTCGCGGTGCCGCGCGAACCGAGCTCGAGCGACACGCGCGACATCGTCTTGTCGTCCGGAGCCTCGACGACATTGATGAAGTCGAAGCGACCCAGCGTCGCCCATTGCGCCGTGACCGTGGCGCCGAGCTGCTCGACCTCGCGGTTGACCTCGCGGATCCGCGACGGGTTCGTCTTGACCGTCTGAACGCCCTCAGGCGTCAGGGTCGAGAGCATGATGTATGTCGGCACGGCCACCCTCCTTGTTTGGGTCCCAGTAGCCCGTTTTACCCGATCCCGCGGCCGGGGGAGGAGCCGGGTTGCGCCAGGCCGCTCCGATCGGCGAACATCCGGGTTAACGGTTCCAGCGAGAAAACCACCGTGCACTCACGCAAGCTCCTATCTTTGACGACCATCCTCCTCGCCTCCGTGCCCTTGACGACGGCGGTCGCGAGCGCGACGCCGGCCCTACAGACGAACCGCGGCTGCTACCTCGTGGGCCAGTCGGTCGCGATCACCGGGAGCGGGTTCGCGCCGTCGCGGAGCTACACCGTGTCGCTCGACGGCATCAACCTGGGCGTCAGCAAGACCGGCCCGACCGGCGGCTTCTCGGTCAAGATAAAGCCCGGCGGCTTGGGGGCAAACCGCGCGCAGAACGTCGAAATGCTGGCGGCCAGCGACGGCACGATCACATCGAGGACGACGTTTACGGTCACCCGCCGCAGGGGCGCTCGCATCTTCAACGGGAGCGGGACCGGAGTCAAAATCCGCGCCCAGTTCCAGGCCTGGGGATTCGACATCAACGGCGCCGGGTCGCCCTACTCGATCGGGAGCACTCGACTGCCGGTCTACGTCCACTACGTGGGCCCGCACCAGCACTTGCGCACAACCGTGGCGCTCGGTAACACCGGCGGCCAATGCGGCTATCTCCAAACCGCGCGCCGGCGCGTGTTTCCGTTCACCCCAGCGCCCGGAAACTGGACGCTGCAGCTCGACACCAGCCGTCGCTACATAAAGCATCCTGCCGGACCGGTTTACAAGATTCCTGTGCGCGTCAGTTGAGCGGGCGGCGGAGCATCCGGCGTCTGATCGCGCTCGCCGTCGCACTGTCCGGGGGCGGCGCCGCAGTGGCCACGCTGGCGATCCCGGCGAGCGCGCCCGCGGCAGCCGGCCGGGCATCCACCGGGGCCAAGATCCGCCTCAGCCACGCCTGCTTCCAGACCGCCCAGAAGGCGACGCTCCACGGGAGCGGGTTCGACCCGAGCTCGCACTGGTCCGCCAAGCTCGACGGCTCCGCGTTCGGGAGCGGCACCACCAGCGCCACGGGCGCGATCACCGCGACCTTCGGGGTTCCCAGCCATCTGCGTCCAGGATCGACGGGGGAGGACTCCTACCAGCTCGTCGTGCGCCAGGGGAAGCTCTCCGCCAGCGCCACCTTCCTCGTCACGCACCTGTCCGCGAGCTTCAGCCCGACCAGCGGGGATTTGTCGACCCTCAAGGTTCGCTTCCACCTGCGCGGCTGGGGCCGTGGCGGCTCGCTGTACCTCCACTACGTGAACCCCAAGGGCGTGTCACGTCTGAACCGATACCTCGGACCGGCGGGGGGCGCGTGCGGGCACCTCACGAGCTCCCAGCTGAAGCTGTTCCCGTTCACGGCCAAGGTCGGTGTTTGGACGCTGCAGTTCGACAAGCGCTCCTCGTATCGAGCCACCACGGTGCCGCGGGTGGCTATCCCTTACAAGGTGTCCTAGCAGCGCCGTAGCCCGCCGAGGGGTTCGACCCCGCGCCGGGGTCGCCCCGCGCGTCGACCCGCGGCAGGGCTATGGCGCTTCGCTGCGGCGAGCCGGGCTATCGGTCACGCAATTGCCGCGGGATCGACGCCCGAGGCGACCTCGGAGCGTTCGGTTTCCGCGCGCTCGAGCGCGAGGTCGCCGTTCTGTGCTTCGACCTTGACCGTGTCTCCGGTTTGGAAGGTGCCTTCCAGGATGGCCAGGGCTAGGCGGTCGATGAGGCGCTTCTGGATTACGCGCTTGAGGGGGCGGGCTCCGTAGGTCGGGTCGTAGCCGAGGTTTCCGAGCAGGACGCGGGCGTCGTCGGAGAGCTCGACGTCGATCCCGCGCTCGCGGACGCGGGCCACGAGGATCTCCACCTGGAGGTCGACGATTCGCCCGATCTGATCGCGGCTGAGGGCATGGAACTCAACTATGTCGTCCAACCGGTTGATGAACTCCGGCTTGAAGCTGGCCTCGACGCCCTCGCGGCCGCCCGGGATGTTGGAGGTCATGATCAGCACGGTGTTCTTGAACGAGACGGTCCGGCCCTGGCCGTCGGTCAGACGGCCGTCGTCCATCACCTGCAGGAGCGTGTTGAACACGTCCGGGTGCGCCTTCTCGATCTCGTCCAACAGGACGACCGAATACGGGCGACGACGGACGGCTTCGGTGAGCTGGCCGCCCTCCTCGTAGCCGACGTAACCGGGCGGCGCGCCGACGAGCCGTGAGACCGCATGCTTCTCCATGTACTCCGACATGTCGATCCTGACCATCGCGTCCTGGGAGTCGAACATGAACTCGGCGAGCGCCCGCGCCAGCTCGGTCTTGCCGACGCCGGTCGGGCCCAGGAACAGGAAGGTGCCAATCGGCCGATTGGGGTCCTGGAGGCCGGCGCGAGAGCGCCGCAGCGCGCTCGACACGGCCTCGACGGCCTCGTCCTGACCAACGACGCGCTGATGCAGGCGGTCCTCCATGTGCACGAGCTTGGCGATCTCGCCCTCGAGCAGGCGCGACACGGGGATTCCCGTCCACTTGCCGACGATCTCGGCGACGTCCTCGGCGTCCACGTGGTTCTTCAGGAATCGTGGCGCGGCGCTGTCGTGCTCCGCGGCCTCGGCCACAGCCAGCTGCTTCTCGAGCTCGGGAATCGTGCCGTACTGGAGCTCGGCCGCGCGGCCGAGGTCGGCCTCACGCTGCGCTCGCTCGAGTTCGATCCGCGCCTGGTCGAGCTGCTCGGCCAGCGCGGCGGCGGCGCCGATCGTCTCCTTCTCGCGCTGCCACTCCGCATTCATGGCGGCGGCGCGCTCCTTCTCCTCGGCGGCCGCACGCTCGAGCTGCTCGCGACGGGCGACCGTGCCCGGGTCATCGTCGCCGCCGAGCGACTTGAGCTCGATCTCCAGCTGCATGATGTGGCGGTCGACCTCGTCGATCTCGGTCGGCTTCGAATCGATCTCGGTACGGATGCGCGCCGCCGCCTCGTCGATCAGGTCGATGGCCTTGTCGGGGAGGAAGCGATCGGCGATGTAGCGATGGCTGAGCGTCGCGGCGGCCACCAGCGCGGAATCCTGGATCTGAACCCCATGGTGGACCTGGTAGCGCTCCTTGAGCCCGCGCAAGATCGCAATCGTGTCCTCGACGGAGGGCTCGCCGACGAACACCGGCTGGAACCGGCGCTCGAGCGCGGCGTCCTTCTCGATGTGCTTGCGGTACTCGTCGAGCGTGGTCGCGCCAATCGCGCGCAGCTCGCCTCGGGCGAGCATCGGCTTGAGCAGGTTCGCCGCATCGACGGCGCCCTCGGCCGCTCCGGCGCCGACGATCGTGTGCAGTTCGTCGATGAACAGGACGACCGATCCCTTGGCCTCGGCGATCTCCTTGAGCACCGCCTTGAGGCGATCCTCGAATTCTCCGCGGTACTTGGAGCCGGCGATCAGCGCGCCGATGTCGAGCGCGACCACACGCCGGTCCTGAAGGCCGCTGGGCACATCGCCGTCGACGACCCGTTGCGCGAGGCCCTCGGCGATCGCCGTCTTGCCAACCCCGGGCTCGCCGATCAGCACCGGATTGTTCTTGGTCCGGCGGGACAGGACCTGGATCACGCGGCGAATCTCATCGTCGCGACCGATCACCGGATCGAGCTTGCCCTGAGCGGCGGCCTCCGTGAGGTCGCGCCCGAAGCGCTCAAGCGCCTGGAACTTCTCCTCCGGGTTCTGATCGCTCACGCGGTGGGGGCCGCGAACCTCCGCGATCGCCTTCAGGAGCTCGTCGCGGCCGGCGCCATTCGAGCGCAGCGAGTCGCCGGCCTTGCCCGGGTGCGCGGCGAGCGCGAGCAGCAGGTGCTCGGTCGAGATGTAGTCATCATCGAGCGCCCGGGCCTCCTTTTCCGCGGTGCGGAGCACCTGGACGAGCTCCCCCGAGCCGCCGGCGAGCTCGGCCGTCCCCGGCCGCGAGTCTCCGGTCAGCTTCGGTAGCGCATCGAGCGCGGCGCTGTTCGCCTGGCGCACGACGCCGGGCTCGACCCCCAGCTTGCGCAGCACGGGAACGACAACGCCAGAATCGGCTTCAAGCAGCACCCCGAGCAGATGCTCAGGCGTCGTCTGCGGGTTCCGGCTCCCATCGGCGAGCCGCTGAGCGGCTTGTAGCGCCTCCTGGGATTTAATCGTAAAACGGTCGGGTTGCATATGGCCTCTTCGGGTCTGAAATCTAAGTCTATGTGACTTAGATTATGACACGTTCAGGTTCCGCTTACAACCGCTCACGGGCTAATCGCGAGCTTCTGCCCCCGAGTGTGATTCTGAATCTCGCCGAGCGTGTCGATGAGCACGCCGTAGACGGTGGCGACGATCTTTCTGTGGTGCGCGGCGGCAGACCGGAGCGTGCGCTGCTGCGCCTTCGAGAACTTCACCGGTATCGCCTTGCGTCCCTTCGATCGTTGCCCGTAGGCCTTGGAGGTGGTCGTGAACGAGGTCTTCTTGCCGATCGTCACGACGGCGAATGCGCCGATCGAGCAGGCGGCCGAGCAGGTGACGTCGGCGATCAGCTCGTGGCGGGCCAGGGGCCGTTGATGCCTGGGCAGCGCGAGCGAGAACTTGATCATGTTCGGGACCATGGTCAGGGCCTGGGTGGCGAAGGCCCCAATTGAGACGCTGCCCCACCCGGTCGCGTCGTCGTATCCCGCGGTTGCGGTGCAGCAGCCGAGTGGCAGTCCGTCACCACCGGGAATGTAGGGACCGAGGTCGATGCTGCCTGACGCGATGTCACCGAACACGGCGGGGCCGGCGGTCGAGCGGCCCAGCTTGTAGATCAGGGGATTGAGCAGACCGAGGTTTTCTCGATGGGACATGCGCAGCATCTGGTCGACGATCGCCACGCCGCCGGCGAGCAAGGGGGTTGCGGCGCTCGTACCGCCGACCGCCAGCCAGGGGCTGGTGTTCAGATCGTTCACGCATTCCGGGCTCGCCGAGCAGTAGATCGAGTACCCGGGGAGGAGGTCCGCGAGCATCGATACGTCGGGAACCTCGCGACGGTTCCGCCGCACCACGCCTTTCTGATAGCTGGGCCGCGTGAACAGGGCGCTCACGCCGCCGCCGCCCGCCGCATCGGCGACGGAGCCATCGTTCCATACCGACTGCGAGACGATCTGGTTGGTTGCGTTCAAGGCGAGGTTGGTCCCGCCCACGGCCGTGGCCCACTGGGAGGACGCGGGGTAGTTGACGGCCAGCTGATCAATCGGATCGCCGCCAGCGGTCTCGCAGTCGGCGGAGCCGTTGTCACCGCTGGCCGCCAGCACGCTGATCCCGTCGGACGCCGCCACTTCGAGCACGCGCTCGGTGGCCTCGATACCGATCAGGCCCGAGGCGTCATACGCTTGCGGTTCGCATAAGCCGAGCGAGGCCGAGATCACCTGCGGCCTGCGTGCGGCGTCCTGCAACGGAGCCGCGAAGGCGCCGAGGGTCGCGGCGGCGTCGGAGTTGGTCTGATACACGTCGATCGCCTTGAGCCCCGGCGCGGCGGCGTCGAGAACCTCGACGTCGAGGGTGGTTTCCCCCACCGGGGCCAGTGGCTGCGACAAGCCCACGCCGAAGATCTTTACCGGCGGTACGGCGAACCCGAAGCATTGGGCAAAGGCCGCGACGTCCGCGGCGCTGTAGCCATCGATCTCGACCAGCGCGACGCGCTCCCCCTGGCCGGTGTAACCGGCGATGTGCAGCGGATCGAAGTCATAGGCGCTGAGGTACTGATTCGGAGTGAAGCCTGGGTTGCCGTCCTGCGCGCCCGCGGCTATGCCCGCGGGACAGCCGGCCGGCGCGCCGCTGCGCGGGAGCGCGGAGCTCGATTGCG
>Ga0302326_10011014_pt1 | contig 19522 bp, 19 predicted proteins | sample Palsa_T0_3_FD_202264 | JGI IMG/M metagenome (GOLD analysis project Ga0302326, IMG submission 202264) | Peat permafrost microbial communities from Stordalen Mire near Abisko, Sweden - Palsa_T0_3 | ecosystem: Environmental > Terrestrial > Soil > Palsa > Peat permafrost | place: Sweden: Abisko...
CAGTCGGCGGCGCGCTAGGAGCGTGGCGATATCGCGGTACGCCGCGAGGCCGCGTCGCGACCATCGTCGGCATCGCAAGCATCGCGGTCCTCGTTGTGTTCTTTGCGTCGGTCCGTCCCCATATGGCGGCCTCGACGGGGTGGCAGCCGTGGCGCTTTTATGCCTGGCAGCCGGTCGCGCACGGCGTCGCGTACGAGCTCGGATCGCGGTTCGGATTCTTGCTGCTGGTCTTCGTTCCGCTGCTCTTCTTGCCGTTCCGGTCGGCGATGATGTGGCTCGCGGTCGCGCCGCTGGCCGAAGTGCTGTTCTCGCGCATGCCGACGACCTTCACGCTCGGCACGCATTACGCCGGCGCGTGGCTGGGCTACGTGCTGGTCGCGTTCGCGTGTGCCGTGCGCGACTTGCCTGTCGCCCGCAGGCGCACGGCGCTCGCCGCGTGCATCGCGCTCTGCATCGTCGAACTCGCAGTCGCCGACCCGATGCATCCGGGCCTCAACTTGCGCCGTCCGCAGGCGCGGGACGCCGCGCTCGACGGCTTCCTTCAAACGCTGCCGCCGGACGCTGCGGTTGCGACGCAGGAAGAAGCCTACACTCACTTGGCGTTGACCGATCCCAACGCAGCGCTGCTGCCCGAAACGCCGTCGCAGCCGCTCGCATCGCGCTTCGTGCTCGTCGATGGGGACTTTCCGGATTCGCCGCGCCTGCAAGAGTACGGCCGCGCGCTGGCGCGCGCGGTCGCACAGGGGCGCTACGTTCTCGTGCGACGCGAAGGCAACATCGCGCTTTACGAGAGAAGCGCGCCAGCGGCATCGGCGGCGCGCGCCGGCCAGTCATCATCGGCGCGGACGATGCGATGCGGCGCCGCCCATGGCGACCAGCGCGCAACCTGCAGCGCGTAACGGCGCTCCGGCGGAAAGACGCCGACGACCGGCGTTCCGATCATCCCCGCAACGTGCATGGCGCCCGAGTCCGGCGTGACGATCGCCGGCGCGGCCGCGATTGCCGCCTTCCACGGTCCGAGCTCGTCAAAATAGGAAATCTCGAGCCCCACCGCATCGGCGAATGCGCGCGCGTAGACCGCTTCGGCGCTCGAAGCGAGGAGGCGCGGCGTTTCGATCGCCGCAACGCGCCGGACGAGCGCCACGACCTCGTCGAATCTAATGCCGAGCCGCTCCCATTTCTGCGTGACTTGCACCGCAATGCGATCGTCGGGCACTGGATCGTGCTCGAGCACCAGCCGTCGCAGTGTAGCGGTCTCGCGCGACGGTGCGTCCTCGCCGAGCAGCGGTTTGCCGAGTGCGAAGAGCACCACGCATTCGTGCGGCGCGCGCGGGTCCAGCCCGGCGCTGCGGTAAATCGTCTGCGTCAGCAACCGCCGAGACCATAGCGTTTTGAACGGCTTCCCCCACGCGTCGGCAAATCCGATGCGGATCCGCGCGCGCGTGGCCGCGGCGAGACGGTAGCCGCCCGGATCCTCGGTCGCGACGAGCACGTGCGAGTACGCGCGAGCCCGCAGGCTCCGTCCGAGATCGTCTATGGCCGCGAGGTTGCGCGGCTCGTTCGAGCGCAGGTCGAAGTCGGCGAGCACAAACTCGCGTGCCGCGCGCGTCGAGAAGATGCCGGCGTTGTTGCTGCGCAGCACGACGTCGACCGGTATCGAGCGGCGCGCGAATGCCGCGAGGAGCGGCGTCAACGCCAGTGCGTCGCCGATCGCGTCGAGGCGGATGATGAGCACCGACGGTGAACCCTCGGGCATGGCCGTTCATTCCGCCTGCGAATTCCGGCTCGCCTGCCGCCGCCGCACTTTTTTGACGTGATCGCTCGTGACGACGTCGTTACGTTCGACGAGATCGAAGGTTATCGCGTCGTCCGGAGCTACGGGAGCGTCTCGGGAAGTGCCGCGCGCCCGCGCAATCGGCTGCGCTCGACGTTTCGCAGCCTCGGCATGCTGATCGGACTCGCGAGCGCCGAGTTCTTGAGCGATGCCGAGCAGTTGCGAGCCGACGCGCTGGATGCCTTGCGCCGGCGCGCCGAAGCGACCGGCGCGAACGCGGTGATCGGCGTGCAGTTTTTCGTCTCCGAGGGCGGCGACGGATCGTGCGAGGTCGTGGCGCGGGGGCAGGCGGTCGCGGTGGATCGCGTTGGATCCTAAACCGAGCCGGAAGGCCGAGCGGCTGGCACACGCCGCGAGCGCGGCCGGCGCGTGCCGCAAGTGCGCGATCGGTTACGAGCGCCGCAACAACGTGTACGGCGAAGGCGATCCGTGCGCGCGCCTGATGGTCGTCGGCGAAGGCCCCGGCGAGACCGAAGATCAGCTCGGGCGGCCGTTCGTTGGGCGCGCCGGCCAACTGCTCGACCGCATGCTCGCGGCGATCGGTCTACCGCGCGAGGACGTCTACATCTGTAATACCGTGAAGTGCCGGCCGACGCTGCCCGGACCGAATGGTCCGCGAAACCGGGCGCCGGATCAGCAAGAGATGGAGAACTGCCGTCCGTTCTTGGACGAGCAAATCGGGATCGTCGCGCCCCACGTTATCCTTGCGCTCGGATCGCCGGCGGCGAAATCATTCTTGGGGCGCGACTTTCAAATCACGCGGATGCGCGGACGCTGGTACGTCGGACCGAACGAGATTCCGCTGATGGTGACGTTCCATCCGGCATATATCCTCCGCCAGACCGGAGGCGAGATCGAGGCCGTGAAGCGTCTGGTCTGGGCCGATCTCAAAGCCGTGCGCGAGAAGCTGGAGGACCCGCCCAACCGGGCGCAGCCGGAGGACGACGCGGTCGAGATCCAACAGGTGAGCCTCTTTGAATCCGGTTGACATCTGGCTTCGCGACGTCGTGAAACGCGCGGGCTTTTCCGATCCCGCGGAGTTTGCCCGACACTTCGATCTCAAGCCGTACCGTTTGCGACAACTCTACCGCGCGGCGACGAAAGAACTATTGGCCGATCCGGCTGAGGTTACGACGCTTCCGAAGGAGCTGCGTGCGGCGTTCGCCGAGCGCGGCATCGATTTCTCGGGGGTCGAGCCGCTCGTCGTCCAGCGTTCGAACGACGCACAGACGACCAAAGCGCTCTTTCGTCTGCGTGACGGCAAAGAAGTCGAAGCCGTGCTCATGGAGCACTACGGCGACCGCACGACGGTCTGCATCTCGTCGCAGGCCGGCTGCGCGTTTGCCTGCGAGTTTTGCTCCACCGGTCAGGCCGGGTTCAGTCGCAACCTCTCGGCCGGCGAGATCCTCGACCAGGCGCTCTTCTTTGCGCGCTCGCTCGCGGCACGAGAAAAGCGAATCACCAACGTCGTCTTCATGGGCATGGGCGAGCCGTTTCACAACTACGATGCGGTGATGGAGGCCGTTGCGCTGCTCAACGACGCGCAAGGGTTTGGGCTCGGCCACCGGCATATAACGATCTCGACCGTCGGCCTCGTGGACAAGATCGACCGCTTCACCGACGAGCACCTTCAGGTCAACCTCGCGATCTCGCTTCACGCCGCGACCGACGAGCTGCGTTCGCGTCTCATGCCCGTTAATCGGCGATTTCCGCTCGAGGAACTGATGGCGGCGTGCGCGCGGTACGTGCAGAAGACCAATCGCAAAGTTTTTTTCGAATACGTGATGCTCGCTGGCGTTAACGACGACGACGCGTCCGCAAGCGCGCTCGCCGCGATCATGCAAGGCCGGCTCTATCATATAAACTTGATTCCGTATAACTCCACGCCCGACGCGCCGTTCGGCGCGACATCCGACGCTCGGATTTGGAAGTTTGCCGGCATTCTCGAGTCTGCGGACGTGCCGGTCACGGTGCGTCAGAATATGGGGCGCGACATCGCCGCCGCCTGCGGGCAGCTACGTGCGGAGACCCAACCGAAAGCGCACCACGCGCCAGTGTCATCCGGAGCGAAGTCGAAGGATGCTCCCATCCGTCAATCCAACTAACGAGGCGCCGCATTACTGCGGCGCCTCGCGCGTCTTCGATGTGTCTGCAGGCCTGATACCTGGTCAGCGTAGCACAGCGAAGACGACTTCGCAACATTCTCCAAGTTGCCGCGGCTGGAGCGCCCGGGAATCGAACCCGGAGCTGCACGGTGTATCAAGCCTGCAGTCGACACCATGAAGCGCCCCAGCCCGTTTCAATCACTCGTCTGACGGATCTCGACAACCGGCATTGGAGCTCGCTTAGTCCGCGCACTTGCGGGCAGCTACGTACGGAGACGCAACCGAAAGCGCAGGGGGCGGCTACGCGAGCACTCATCCTGAGCGCGGGTGCGAAACATCGGACCAAATGAACCGGTAGGTGCGGCATGATGCTAGCGCGCCCGGTGGAGCTTCCGCTGTACCGTCTGTACCTGCTGCGAGCGATGTACGCGCTCATCGGGCTGGTCCAAGGCAGTCAAACGTGGACGGCATTCCTCCACCATACCAAGCCGTGGGCGATGTGGCACGGCGTGAGCATGGCCCTGCTCGGTGCGTTCACCGCGCTCTGCCTGCTCGGTATTCGGTATCCGGTCAAGATGCTGCCGCTGATGATCTTCGAGCTCGCGTGGAAGATGCTCTGGGTTCTCGCCGCCTGGCTCCCGCTCTATCTCGCTCACCGCGTCGACGCCGACACCGCCGACCAGCTCTTCCCGATTGCGTTGGGCGTCGTGCTCGTGCCGCTCGTCCTGCCGTGGGGCTACATCTGGAGAACGTACGTGACGGCGCCGGGCGACCGCTGGCGATAACGGGCCAACGATTTCAAACCCGCAGGCTAGTAAACGAGGCGCCGCATTCCTGCGACGCCTCGTGCGTTTTTCGATGTGTCGACGGCCCGATACCAGCCGACATTAGCGCACCGACGACGACTTCGCAACGGGGTCCCCTATGCGGCTGGAGCGCCCGGGAATGGTTCCGCTTGTCGGCAAGAAGGAAGGGACGGTCGTTTGTGATGTAACGCTGATGCGTGAGCCTCGCGCTGTGGAGCACGGTCGCCTCCATCGCCACGTTCGTCGTGATCGCGGTAACCGCGATCGCAGCCTTAGTGCAGCTCCGGCATATCCGGCGCGCCAATCAGCTCGCCGGTTTGCAGAGTATTTTCGCGATGCTGCAAGATCCCGGAGTGCGCGAGCTCATCAACTACGTGCGGCACGATTTGGCGAACCGCTTGAAGGACCCGAACTTTCGGGACGGACTACTGGCCGTTCCGGTTGATCGCCGCGAGCACCCCGAGATGTACCTTTGCGATATTTACAACCATGTAGGATCGTTCGTCCGCAGCGGCCTGATCGACGAGTCGGTGTACCTGCAAACGGATTGGTATAACGTCAGGCTTTATTGGGGCCTGCTCAGCGACACGGTGGCCCAAACCCGGCGCAACGCACGCTACACGTTTGAGAATTTCGAATGGCTCGCCGCCCGCGCGCAACGGTGGATCGAGGAACATCCAAATGGCGACTACCCGCCCGACGAGATACGCATGCTGCAGGGAGATCGCTAAAAATGAAACTCGAACGCGCGACGCCCGTCCTGCGAATCCTCGACGAAGCGAAAGCTCGCCAGTTTTATCTCGACTTTCTCGGGTTCTCGGTCGATTTCGAGGCGCGGTTTCACGACGGCGCACCGATCTACATGCGGATCTCGCGAGACGAGGTATCGATCCTATTAAGCGAGCATCACGGCGACGGAACGCCGGGGACGCACGTCATGATCGCAATGCGCGGACTAGACGAGTTTCATGCCGAACTGATCGGCAAGAAATACAAATACATGAGACCGCACATTCAGAAACAAGAGTGGGGAACGCGGGAAATGTACGCGATCGATCCGTTTGGGAATCGCCTCGTTTTCAGCGAGCCGATCTAGGCATCCATGGCCACGTGGCGTGACGTCGGGCGCTACGCGCTCGCGATGCCGGGCGCGACCGAGGAAACCACCGGGCAAGGATGGCGCGCCTGGCTCGTCAACCAGAAGCTCTTCGTTTGGGAGCGTCCGCTGCGGGCCTCCGATCTGAAAGCGCTCGGCAACGATGCGCCGTCCGGTCCGATTTTGGGCGTGCGCACGACCGATCTCGAGATGAAGGACGTGCTCTTGGGGAGCGATCCGAGCGTGTATTTCACGACGCCGCATTTCGACGGCTATCCCGCGGTACTCGTCCGGCTGGAGAAGATCTCCGCCAAGGACCTAAAGGACGTTATTATTGAGGCATGGCTCGGGCGTGCCGGCAAACGCGCCGCGGCGGCGTATTTGAAGCGGGGGTTTTCCAGCCCAGCGCGATAAATCTACGGCCGATGGAAACGGCTGCCTCGGCGCAACGCGTCACGATGGAGGAGGTAACCGCGCTAGCAAAGCGCCGCGGCTTCATTTTTCAATCCAGTGAGATTTACGGCGGCCTCAACGGGTTCTGGGATTACGGTCCCCTCGGCGCCGTGCTCAAGCGAAACGTCAAGGATGCGTGGTGGCGCGATACGGTCGACCTGCGCGACGACGTGGTGGCCTTCGACTCCTCGATCGTCATGCATCCGCAGGTTTGGAAGGCGTCGGGCCACGTCGATGCGTTTCACGACGTCATGATCGACTGCAAGGTGTGCAAGCACCGTTTTCGGGCCGATCACGTGCCGAATCGGGCACAGTGCCCCGACTGCGGAAGCAAAGACTCGTTTACCGAGCCGCGCAACTTCAATCTCATGATGCAAACTTCGATTGGTCCGATGGAGGATACGTCGGCGGTGGCGTATCTGCGCCCAGAGACCGCTCAGGGCATCTTCGTCAACTTCAAAAACATCTACCAATCGGCACGCAAGCGCCCGCCGTTTGGCGTGGCGCAGATTGGAAAGTCGTTCCGAAACGAGATCACGCCGGGAAACTTCACCTTCCGCATTCGCGAGTTCGAACAAGCCGAGCTCGAATATTTCGTGCCCGACGACGGAAAGGACATGGACGTTTTTCACCAGTGGGTCGAGCGACGCAAGGCGTGGTACGCGCAGTACGGGATCGCCTCCGAGCGTTTGCGCTTCTACGAGCTGACTGAGTCGGAGCGTCCCCATTACGCTCGCGCCGGCATCGACGTGGAGTATCTCTTCCCGTGGGGATGGGGCGAGCTCGAATCGATCGCGCATCGCGGAACCTACGACCTCGACGCGCACGTTCGCGCCTCCGGCAAAGACCTGCGCTATTTCGACGAAGCGGCGAAGACGCACTACATTCCGCTGCTCATCGAGAGCTCGGCCGGCATGGATCGAACCGTCCTTACGTTCTTGATCGACGCGTACGAGCGCGAGCGCAGCGTCGATCCCAACGGGAAGGAGACCGAGCGGACCGTGCTGCGCTTTCATCCCTTCATCGCCCCGGTGCAAGCGGCGGTGTTTTCGCTCGCCCGCAACAAGCCCGAGCTGGTGGAGCGTGCCCGCGGCATCGAAGGCGCGCTGCGTCCGCACTTCCGCACGCAGTACGATGAGGGTAACATCGGGCAGCTCTACCGGCGCCAGGACGAGATCGGTACGCCGTTCTGCATTACGGTAGATTACGAAACGCTCGGCGACGGCAGCGTGACGGTGCGGGCGCGAGATGCGATGACGCAGGAGCGCATCGGCGCCGACGCCCTCGCCGGATACCTGCGGGAGAAGCTGCAACGATGACCGTGCAAACGACGCCGAGGTACGTCTATTTCTTTGACGAGGGGGAGAAGCTCCGTACCGCATCCGATCCGAGCGCAATGCGCAACATCCTCGGCGGCAAGGGCGCGGGCCTTGCGGAGATGACGGCCGCCGGTCTGCCCGTGCCGTCCGGGTTCACGATTACGACGCAGGCGTGCCTGCGCTTCTACGATGCGGGCGGCGTCTTCCCCGACGGGCTTCAAGACGAAATCGATGCCGCGATGGGCGAACTGCAAGCGCGCACCGGCAAGGATTTCGGCTCGGTGGAGAATCCGCTGCTGGTCTCGGTCCGCAGCGGGGCGCGCGTCTCGATGCCCGGCATGATGGATACCATTCTTAACCTCGGTCTCAACGACGAAACGGTAAGCGTCCTCGCCCGGCTCACGTCGAACGAACGTTTCGCGTGGGACGCCTATCGGCGCTTCATCACGATGTACTCCAGCGTCGTGCTCGACGTCGGCAAGAATCACTTCGAAGAGGAGATCGACGCCCTCAAGAAGTCGCTCGGCGTCGCGACCGATGCGGAGATCGACGCAGCATCGCTCAAACGGTTGGTCGTGCGTTATAAGGAGATCGTGCGCGCGCGCGCAAAACGCGAGTTCCCGCAGGCGGTCGAGGAACAGCTCAAGGGCGCGATCGAGGCGGTCTTCGATTCGTGGAACTCCAAGCGCGCCGTCGACTACCGGCGCTTCAATAAAATCCCCGACGACTGGGGGACCGCCGTCAATGTGATGGAGATGGTCTTCGGCAATATGGGCGACGACTCGGGCACGGGCGTCGCATTTACCCGCAATCCCAACACCGGCGAGCGCGCGCTCTTCGGCGAGTACTTGACGAACGCACAGGGCGAGGACGTCGTCGCCGGCACCCGGACGCCCGAGAAGATCGCCGATCTCGCGCAGCGGCAGCCGAAGGTCTACGGGCAGTTCGTCGAGATCGCCACGCGGCTCGAGCGGTACTATCGCGACGCGCAGGATCTCGAGTTTACCGTCGAGCGCGGCAAGTTGTTCATGCTGCAAACGCGCAATGCCAAGCGAACCGCCGAGGCTGCGGTCAAGATTGCGCTCGATCTCGTCGACGAAGGGCTCATCGATAAGCGCCGCGCCATCGGGATGGTGAACGCGCAGTCGCTCGACCAGCTTTTCCACGCACGCGTGGATCCGAATCAATCCGTCGACGTTGCGTGCAAGGGACTCAATGCGTCGCCGGGCGCGGCCGCCGGGCAAGTCGTTTTCACCGCCGAGGATGCGGTCGAGTGGAAGGGACGCGGTCAGAAAACGATCCTAGTGCGCACCGAGACGAACCCCGACGACGTCCACGGGATGATCGCTGCCGAAGGCGTGCTTACCTCGAAGGGCGGCGCGACGTCGCACGCCGCGGTCGTCGCACGCGGGATGGGCAAACCGTGCGTCGCCGGATGCGACGCGCTGCAGATCGACTACCGCAATAAGTCGGCAAGCATCGACGGGCACGTGCTGCGCGAAGGCGATTGGATCACGATCGACGGCACGACCGGCAGCGTCGCAGTCGGCGAGCTGGCGCTGATTCGTCCGCCGTCAAAGCTGCCGGAGTGGCTCGCGAAGTACTTATCGTGGGCCGACGAACTACGGCGCATGCAGACGTGGGCGAACGCCGATACGCCCGAGGACGCCGCCAAAGCGCGCGAGCTCGGCGCGCAAGGCATCGGACTCTGCCGAACCGAGCACATGTTCATGCAGCCCGAACGCCTCCCGATCGTGCATCAGATGATTCTTGCCGTCGACGCCGTCGAGCGTGCCGCCGCGCTAGAACTGCTGCTGCCGTTCCAGCGGGAAGACTTCAACGGCATCCTTCGGGCGATGCAAGGTTTGCCGGTGACGATTCGCCTGCTCGATCCGCCGCTGCACGAGTTTCTGCCATCGCTCGACGAATTGCTCGTCGCGACCACCGAGCTGCGAATAACCAAAGGGACCGACGATCCCGAGTACCGCGCGAAGGACGCGATGCTGCGGCGCGTGCGCCAACTGCACGAGCAGAACCCAATGCTCGGCTTACGCGTCTGCCGGCTTGGAATCGTCTTTCCCGAAATCTACGAGATGCAGGTGCGCGCGATCTTCGAGGCCGCGTGCGACCTTGCCGCCGAAGGCGTCGACGCGCGTCCCGACGTGATGATTCCGGGCGTCGGCACCAAAGAAGAGATGCAGGTCACGCGCGACGCGGTCAAGCGCGTTGCCGACGACGTGCTGGCGAAGCGCGGCATCGCGATCGGGTATCGGATCGGAACCATGATCGAGCTTCCCCGCGCGTGTTTGGTCGCCGACGAGCTCGCACTGTATGCCGAGTTTTTCTCATTCGGCACCAACGACCTCACGCAGACGACCTACGGCTACAGCCGCGACGATGCCGAAGCCTCCTTCATCCCGGTTTACCTGGAGAAGCGGATCCTCAAAGAAGATCCGTTCCAGGTGCTCGACCGGCACGGCGTCGGCGCGCTAATGCAGCAGGCCGTCAGGCTCGGCCGCGGCGCGCGGGAAGGCTTGAAGATCGGTATCTGCGGCGAGCACGGCGGCGAACCGAGCAGCGTCGCGTTTTGCGACCAACTGGGACTCGACTACGTCTCTTGCTCGCCGTATCGTCTTCCGATCGCCCGCCTTGCCGCCGCGCAATCCGCGATCGGCGCGCTGAGTTAGTCGCTCGACGCGAGCGGCCGCGCCGCAAGCGTCTCGGCGCAAAGACGGCGCGCGTCGCGCGGATTTGAGTTCGCTCGGCGCACGAAGAGTTTGCGCCAATAAGCTTTCCCGCTCAGCTTGGCGATGAGGTCGGAGACTTCGCGCGCGTCGACCGCACCGGCCGGTCCGTCCACCCACACCGTCGTTTCGCCGCCGAGACCGAAGGGCAGCCGGTGGAGAAGCTGCGCTTGGGTATCGGCCCACACGTTCTCATCGCCGAACCGTGCGCGCAGCGCCGCGTCGCACGCTTCGAAGGCGTGCAAATCGCGCTCGGCGTTGAACTCGGCTGCCAGCGCGTAGATGCGCACGCGGTTTCGCAGTGCGTCGGCGGCTTCGCTCTGCTTGCCGTCGAGCGCACCGAGCACGCGAAAATCGTCCCAGCGCAGGAACTCCTCGGCCGGGTCGAGCGCGCGGGGGTCGTGCCAGAGGTCGCGCAGCACCGCGTGTAAGACGTGCTCGAACATGCGCGTGGTGTGATGGAAATAGACCGAGGCGAACATCATGTAGCGGGCCATGATGAACGACTCGAGTGCCACCACGCCGCGACGGTCGATGCCGATCACCGGCTTGCCGTCGCGCTCGAGAATTCGCAGCGATGCAACGAGCTGCTCCGCATCGTAGCGCCCGGTTGAAACGCCGGTAAAGTAGGCGTCGCGCAGGAGATAATCCATCCGATCGGCGTCGAGGTTCGGTCCGCTCACCAGCTCGCGTAAGGCGGGATACCGGCTTTGCCGGTCGCCGAGAATCAAGTCCAGCACGTCGCGGGAGTCGACGTCGAGATCCGCGATACCGCGCGCCAAGTCGGGGAGCGCGATTAGGTCGGCGGTTCGCGCCTCGTGGCGAATCTCCAGCACGCTCTCGCACGAGTGGCTGAACGGGCCATGGCCGATGTCGTGCAGCAGCAGCGCAGCGCGGACAAGGCGCCGCTGATACGCCGCGTTCTCCGGGGATCCAAAGACGTCGCGGCCGCTGCGGTTCAGCTCGTCGAAGGCGCGCGTCCCCATCGCAAGCGCGCCCAGGGAATGCGTAAAACGCGAATGCTCGGCCGACGGAAACGCCAAGTACGCCAATCCCAACTGACGTAGGCGGCGCAAGCGCTGCATCACCGGCAAATCGAGAAGGCGCGCCTCTGCTGTGGATAACTCGATGAAATGATGAATCGGGTCGAAGATGCGTTTCACTGCAGGCGCGCCTTCGCACATCGTCGACGCGGAAACCTCTCGTCGACTGCAGAAGTCTGTGGGGCTAGCGTGAAGTACGACCAAGGGGTTCTGCGCGAGATCCGCGCGCGTATCGACATCGCCGAGTTGATCGGGACGTACGTGCCGCTCAAGAAGCGCGGCAACGATCTCGTCGGACTCTGTCCCTTTCACGCCGAGAAAACGCCGTCGTTCCACGTTCATCCCGATCAGGGGTTCTTCAAGTGCTTCGGCTGCGGCACCGGCGGCGACGCGATCACGTTCTTGCAGAAGGCGGAGAACGTTGCCTTCGCCGATGCCGTTCGCGTGCTCGCGGCGAAGGCCGGCGTCGAGCTCGAGCCGGAGAATCCGCGGGCCGCGCGCTCGCGCAGCGAACGCGAGGCAATTTACGAGGCCAACCGGATCGCGGCCGCTTACTTCGCGCGCATGCTCGCCGACGAGCGCGGCGCCGTAGCGCGCGCATACTGCGCCCGCCGCGGCTTCTCGGAGGCGACGATCGAGCGCTTCAATCTCGGCTACGCGCCGGATTCGTGGAGCGGCCTGGTGACGGAGCTCGAGCGCAACGGCCTGGATCTTCCCATCGCGGCCAAAGCTGGGCTCGTGAAAGCGGGACAGCGCGGCTACTACGACTTTTACCGGAACCGCCTCATGGTGCCGACTCACTCGACCACCGGCGAAGTGATTGCCTTCGGCGGGCGCGCGATCGGTGACGGCGAGCCGAAATACCTCAACACCTCCACGACGCCGGTCTATACCAAAGGTCATCACCTCTACGCTCTCAACCTGGCTCGGAAAGCAGCGCAGCCCGACCGCACGCTCATCGTCGTCGAGGGCTATCTCGATTGCATCGCCCTTCACCAGGCCGGCTTCGAGAATACCGTTGCGGCGCTCGGCACGTCGTTTACGTCGGAGCAAGCAGTCGAGCTGCGCAAATATGCGGACTACGTGTTTCTCTGCTTCGACGGCGACGCCGCCGGCAACGCGGCCGCAACCAAAGCGATCGACGTTGCGTCTAAAGAGATCGAGCACACCGGATCGTCGGTTCGCATCGTGCTGCTCCCCCCCGGAGACGACCCAGACACGTTCGTTCGCAACCGCGGCGCCGAGGCGTTGCGCGCGTTGCTCGATGCAGCCAAGCCCGCGCTCCAGTTCCGCATCGACGCGGAGCTCGAGCGTCTGCGAGCCGGTTTCGATTCACCCGCACGCGCGGCTCCCAGAGCCGAAGCGCTCATTCGGCGACTCGCTCCACGCGAAGAGTGGGACCGATGGCGCGTCTACGTCGCGGGGCGGCTGCAGGTAAACGTTGACGATCTTCGGAACAGCCGGTTCCTCGCCGACAGCGCAAACTTCGCTCCGCAGACCAAAGCGGGGTTCGCGCCGAGCCGCCACGTGGCGTCCTCGGTCGAGCCGCTCTCCTTCGAGCGCGAAGTGCTGAGCGTTCTGCTCGAGGAGCCGTCGTTGGCCGGTGACTACGGCCAACGCATCGACGCAGCGCGCTTCCGAAACGAGGTCTATCGCCGAGTCTACGAACGAATCGTGGAGGCGGCTGGCGTCTTGACGACCACCGCGGATGTCTTCGGACTCTTCGCGGAGGATCAGGGAACGCTCGATCTGCTGGCGGAGGTTGGACGGCGCGACCGAAGCTCGGCGGTGCGCTACGGCAACTCCGAGGAGCGGCGCGCGCACCTCGATCGCGTCGTCGAGCGCCTGCAGCTCGAAGACGAGCGGAAGCGGTATCGGGAGCTCTCCGATCTCATCGACGATCGGTTCGCGAACGGAAAAAGCGTCTCGGAGGAACTGCGCGGAGAGTTCGAGGCGCTCGTCGCGAAACTCAAAGGGTAAGGACACGACTGGAAGGAGGTGAAAGCAAAAAGCAATGGCGCGTAAGAAAGGGGCTACGGCAGTCGCCGAGCCCGTACCCGCGATCACGCTCGAAGAGCTCAAGAAGAAGCTCGTCGCGCGCGGGCGGAGCCAAGGGTCGCTGACGTACGAAGAGATCAGCGCCGCATTCGACGTGCTCGAGGATATCAGCCCCGAGCAGCTCGAGGAATTTTTTGAGGAGCTCACGGCCGCCGGCATCGAGCTGGCCGAAGAGCAGAAGGACGAGAAGCCGGAAACCGAGCGCGAGGGAGAGGTTGAGGCGACGATTCCGGACGGACTCTCGCTCGACGATCCGGTCCGCATGTATCTCAAGGAGATCGGGCGCGTTCCGCTGCTCTCGATGGAGCAAGAGAAATCGCTCGCGATGCGGATCGAAGCGGGCGAGTTGGAAGCGCAGCGCGACGGTTCGGCTGATTCGCGCGTCACCGACTCGGGAGAAGAGGCGAAGCGTCAGCTCACCGAGGCGAATCTGCGGCTCGTAGTTTCGATCGCGAAAAAATACGTCGGCCGCGGCATGCTCTTTCTCGACCTCATTCAAGAGGGAAACCTCGGCCTCATCCGCGCGGTCGAAAAATTCGACTATCGCAAAGGCTATAAGTTTTCGACCTATGCCACCTGGTGGATCCGCCAGGCGATCACGCGCGCGCTCGCCGATCAGGCCCGCACGATCCGTATTCCAGTCCACATGGTGGAGACGATCAACCGTCTGATCAAGATCTCGCGCCAACTGCTGCAAGAGTTGGGGCGCGAGCCGTCGGTGGAAGAGATCGCCGAAGCGATGGCGCTGACGCCCGAAAAAGTGCGCGAGGTCATGAAAATCTCGCAGGAGCCGATTTCGCTGGAGACGCCGATCGGCGAAGAGGAAGATTCCCATCTCGGGGACTTCATCGAGGACCAAGAAGCGGTTGCGCCCGCCGAAGCGGCGTCGGTTATGCTTCTTAAAGAGAAGATGCAGGACGTGCTGCAAAATCTGACCGAGCGCGAACGAAAGGTGCTCGTCTTGCGCTTCGGCTTGGAAGACGGCCATCAACGCACGCTGGAGGAGGTCGGCCAAGAGTTCGGCGTTACGCGCGAGCGAATCCGGCAGATCGAAGCGAAGGCGCTGCGCAAGCTGCGCCATCCCTCACGCGGTAAAGCGCTGAAGGATTACTGGACGAACGAGTAACGGTCGCGAGGCCAGATGCTTTTCAACGTTATCGCCGCCGTTGTCGCCGTGACGCTCCCGGCGCCGTCGGCCGCCCCGTCCGGGACGCCGGCGCCGACGACGCCCAAAACGATCGTGACGGTGATCTCCTCGCCGTATTGCAACTCGCTGGCGGATCATTTCAACGGCGCGCTCGTGCCGATGCTTGGGAACGATCGCACGCTCGATGCGGTGAGCGTGCAGCTCGACGATTTGGACACGATGTTCGACGGTCCGAACTACGTGCAAGAGTTTCTCAACGTTCGCGAGGCGCTGGGGCGCCAGGAAACCAAGGTAAACCGCTCGCTGGCGCTGATTCAATCGGAGATCAACGAACTGCGTGACGGAGCCCGCCTCTCGACCGATCCGCAAGCGCAGAAAGAGATCCACGACGCCGCCCAGGACCTGCAAGCCGCCTACGACAAGCAGCGGCAACTCGGGATCGACTTGCAGAACATGTATATCTCGCTCATGCAGTACAATCCGAATCGGCTGCATCCGACGATGGGCGGCTTCGATCCGCAAGACATGTCGGCGCCGAGCGACGCGCGCAGCGTCAAGAGTTACCTGCGGTTCAACGGGCAGCGCGACGTGATCGCGATCAACGAAGGCAAGGCGACCGACATCGCCCTCGATGCGGCCGAGAAAAACTGTGTTCCGACGAAATAACTCGCGATTGCGAGCGGCGATGCTCGGATTGGCGATCGGCGCGGCCGGCCTTCTCACGGCGTGCGGGCAGGGCGTCGCGCCGTCGGTCGCCGCCGGCGCGCGGACGTCCGGCGAGTTCTCGGGTGGAATCGTACCCGCGGGGCGTACGCTGCTCTACATCTCGGATGAGGGCAACGCGACGGTCAATGAGTATACCTATCCCGATCTCACGTTGGTCGCGAAGCTCATGGACCAAGGCCATCCGGCCGGTCTCTGCGTCGATAGCGACAACGCCGTCTGGATCGTCGAATCGGCGTCGCTGCGCATCGTGAAGTACGCGCATGGCGCGAAGCGGCCCGCCAAGGCGCTGACCGATCCGAATGCCGACAACATTTACGGCTGCGCGGTCGATCCGCTCAGCGGCGACCTCGCCGTGGCCGACTTGGGACCGCCGACCGGAGGCGGCGGCGTCTGGGTCTACACGCACGCCAAAGGTAAGCCCACGGAGTATCGCACGGTGAATCTTTCCGCTGCGTACTTCTGCTCCTACGATGCGTCGGGCAACCTCTTCGTCGACGGCATCGATAAGAGCGGCGCGTTTCACCTGTTTCGGCTCGGTAGCAGCGGCTCGTTGCAAGAGATCGCGTTCAACCAAAGCGTGGGGTTCCCGGGCGGGATGGCCTGGGACGGCGCGCACCTCGCGGTCGGCGATCAGTATTACGAGAAGAAGCACGTCTCGGCGATCTACCGGCTCGCCATCTCCGGCTCGACCGCGACGCTCGCGGGAACGACGCGTCTGGGGGGAACGTGCGACGTGGCGCAGTTTGCGATCGGAAGCGGCGACGTGATCGCGCCCGACGTCTGCCAAAACGACGCCGGGCTTTATCACTATCCGCGCGCGCGCGGTGGACCACTGAACGATATCGGCGGTTTAGCTTATCCGTTGTCGGCGGCGATCAGCCTGCCGAAGTAGCTACATGTCGTCTTTACCGGCGTCCGCGCTGGGAACGACGTCCGGATTCTTATCGGCGAACGCGCCGTTGGGATTGGGCTTGACCCAGACGATGAGGTCCCAGATCGACGGGAAGAGGAAGACGCGTTTGACGGCCGCGACGTTCGCGGCTTTGTCCATCTTCACGACCGTGATCGCCTGCGGGTTGTCGACGTCGCCACCGGCTTTCGCCCACTTTTTGACGCTCGTGGCGCCGTAGACGTCCATGCCGTTGGGGCCGGAGAGTATCCAGTGGATGTGCTCGCGGAACGATACCCAGCGGCGATAGTTCACGCCCCAGAGTGCGGGCGGCGCCGGTGAGTTACTCTGCAGCACCGAGAAATCGGCGCCGAGCAGATTGCCGTGCACGTCGTACCAAAGCTGACTGGGATGCTGGGGGTCGGCGCTCTGCCACTGCAGGTTCGCGTAACTGATCGCGCCGTCTTCGTCCTCGTTGCCGTACCGGAAATAGCCGCCCTTCTCCGCATCCGCCGGCGTGGGGAAGCGCGCGTTGAGATCCTTTTGAATGCCGGCAACGAAGGCGACCTCGCTGCCTTGCGGCATCGGGGAGAGCGTAGCGGCCGGCGCCGGCGCCGGTGTCGCGGCGGCCGCGGGAAGTGTCGCGAGCGCAACCAGCGCGACGGCGTACGTCAGTTTAACGAGCACGAAGATACCTCACTTTCTCACCGCGCTCTTCGTGACGTGCCGCCGGAAAGCATCGCGCGACGCCGAGGGTGCCGGTGAGGGTACGGCCGACGCCGATGGTGACGGCGGGGGCGACGGTGACGGAGTCGGATGCGAGCGCGGCCGCGGCATCGCGCCGGGACCGTACGGCGTTGCGAGCGGTGAAACCGGGAACGTGGAGTTCAGCGGCTCGTTGCCGGCGGCGAGCGGACGCGGCGTTACGATCGCAATGGTTCCGTTCGGCTGCGCGGCGAGCGTGGCTTCGGTGTTCGCGGGCAGAACCGAACCCGATCCCAGCACGAAATTCTTGCCTTTACGCAGGATTTGATAGAGGGGATAGTACGGCACGAAGATGTCGCCGACGGTGTCCTCGGCGCCGACCGTCGATTGATGGCCCGCCGAGGTGTTGGGCGTGAGGCGTGCGATCGGCGTGCGCATCGGAATCGAGCGCCCGTCGGGGAGGACCAACGGTTCGAAGAAGATGTCGACGAACCCGTAGGTATCGGCGATGTCCGACGGCGAGACGTCGACGATCTTGATCTGCTCGGGCGTTCCCGCCGGCGCCACGGTTCGTCCGCCGACCACCAGCGCGCTTGCGAGATGCGCGCGTGCATACGCGCCGCTCTTCGATGATTTCGACGAGATTGGATCGTCGAGCACGAAAAACAGCCGCGAATCGAACGGCAGCGTATTGCCCGGCGGCGCCGCGGTTGGAACCGGTGTCGGTTTGGGCATCGGCGTCGGAGGCATGGGATACGCTCCCGCCGTTCCGACGCCGACGGCTAGAAATGCAAGGATTGCAAGGCTAGAGCGCGGCCCGAGCCGCGAGCGTTTAGCTTGCTCGTTGTTTGCGGTCGTTGGCGGCGCGCTTGCCCTCTTCGATGAGTTGCTTGACTTTCTGTCCGCCTTTTTGACCGATACGTTCGTAGAAGTTCGGGCCATAGCGATCACGCGTGGCTTCGCCGCCCTTTTTGCCACCCTTCTTACCGATCTGCTCGTAAAACTCGTGGCCGTGAGCTTCCTTGGTGGCCAAACCACCCTTGCGCCCGATCGCCTCGTAGAACCCGGCGCCGTACTTTTGCTTGACGGTCTCGCCGCCTTTTTGTCCGGCTTCCCGGACCGACATGCCGCCGCCGCGCTTGGTCTGTTCCGTCATCATTCATTTATCCTATTCGTTTGCTTGCGCCGCACGGGAAGGCGGCTTGATTAACTGTCTCCACTGACTACAACGCAACTGGGGGCCCGAAAGTTTGGGGGTGGAGATTGAGCGGCGATGAAAAACCGCTGCCGAGCAGATTAAGCAAGCGTTCGCTCTTTAGAACGCTCGCTTGGTGTCGATGAGGATCGTTACCGGCCCGTCGTTGACGAGCTCGACCTGCATGTGGGCGCCGAATTCGCCGTAGCTCACCGGAACGTTCGCGGCTTCCACCTCCGCGCCCGCCAATTCGTACAGGCGTCGCGCGAGCGGTTCTCTCGCCGCGGCGACGAACGACGGACGGCGTCCGCGGCGCACGTCGCCGTGAAGCGTAAACTGCGGGACGAGCAGCACGGAGCCGCCGGCTTCCACCACCGACCGGTTCATCAATCCCTCGGCGTCGGGGAATATACGAAGGCCGGCGAGTTTTTCCGCGAGCACGCGAGCATCGCCGTCGTCATCGTCCACGCCGACGCTCACCAGTGCGAGCAGTCCCGCGCCGATCTCGCCCGTGGTCCGCGCATCGACCGTGACGCGGGCGTGCGAGACGCGCTGGACGACGGCGCGCATTTCGCTACGACGAGAAGATCGACGAGAGCGCGAAGAGCGCGTTCTCGCGGCGCTCGAGCACGCGCCGGTAGAAATAGCCGGCCCAATGCGTGCCGAACGGCACGTAGACTCGCAGGCGATAGCCTTCGGCAACGATTTCCCGCTGCACGCGCGGGCGGCAGCCGTAGAGCATCTGGAACTCGAAACGGTCGTTCGCGATCCCGCGCTGCGCAACGAACGACTTGACGGCGGCGATGAGCCGCCGATCGTGCGTCGCGATGCCGGGATAGTTGCCGCGCTCGAGCAGCGCGCGGGCCGATTCGAGATAATGCGTGCGAATCTCGGGCATCTCTTTATATGCGATTTCGGGCGGTTCGTTGTACGCGCCCTTGCAGAGACGAACGCGCGCTCCCAGCGCGATCGCGCGCTCGACGTCGTCGCGCGTGCGCTTCAAGTAGGCCTGCAGCACCGGTCCGACGTTCCGCCGGATGGCGAACGCGCGCTCGAAGACGCGCAGGGTCGCGGGGAGCACCGCCGAGCCTTCCATATCGATGCGGACGAACGGATCGGGGTTTCGCGCGGCGCGCTCCATGACGGCGAGCAGGTTTTCGAGCGCGAAACTCTCATCGATGAGCAGTCCCATTGCGGTGAGCTTGACCGAAACGTTCGAATCGACGTTGCCGGCGGAGATCGCCTCGAGCATCTCGGCGTACACCTCGCGCTGCTTCAGGGCAGCGTTGCGCTCCAGCACGTCCTCGCCGAGGAAGTCGAGCGTCACGGCCATGCCTTGGGCGTTGAGCTCCCGGACGGCCGCAATCGCCGACGCGATATCCTCCCCCGCGACGAATCGCCG
>Ga0302326_10011016_pt1 | contig 19520 bp, 10 predicted proteins | sample Palsa_T0_3_FD_202264 | JGI IMG/M metagenome (GOLD analysis project Ga0302326, IMG submission 202264) | Peat permafrost microbial communities from Stordalen Mire near Abisko, Sweden - Palsa_T0_3 | ecosystem: Environmental > Terrestrial > Soil > Palsa > Peat permafrost | place: Sweden: Abisko...
ACCCCATCCACCCATTCTCTATCCGGTTCCGGAAAACCTGCGCATCACCCCAGATACTCATCGTCTGATAAGGTACCGACATAACAGAAGACCACTGATTGCGATAATTGGCGCCCAGCCGGTAATCTGCCTCCGGGATAAATCCCGTATTGGCAGGATTCGTCATCAGGGGCGAATTGAACCATTGGGAAAAATGAAGATCCTGGCCAGCGACCTCCACCACGCCCCCAATGATACAGCAGCCTAGTATAAATATGGTTTTCAATCCCCCCATTGTTTTCCTCCCATTGTTTTCATTAACGACTGTTAGTCGATTTTGGTTGTCTGTTCACCACCCGTTAACACACCGGCTCCACCACCAACCGCTCCCGGCTCCACCGACTCCCATCCCCGCCGCCCCCCGGATTACCTTATCAAAGTTATGTCTCCTTTTTTAGTTGTACGCCCCCCATTTGAAAATTCCGCCTCCAGGGTATAAGCATAAACGTCCATCGGCTGCATCTGCCCCTGATAATAACCGTCCCAGCCGATATCGGGGTTCGTCGACTCAAAGACCAGCTTCCCCCAGCGGTTGTATATCCGGAAATCCATGCGGGTAATTCCAAAACCCATCACCTTTATAATCGCATTCTGGCCAAAACGCCCCGGCGTAAAAGCATTTGGTACATCCAGTAACGGGTTGACCAGGGCAACCACTGGCCGGCACACCGTATCGGTACAGCCGGAAGAATTGGTGGTCAACAGGCAAACCTGGAAGGTATCCGTCTGACTATAAAGATGCTCCACCGTATCGGTAGTCGTCCGGACCGCCGAATCCCCATCCCCGAAAAGCCATTTATAGCTGCTCCCGCCAATCGACCCATTCACAAAGATCAGCGGGGTATTGGAGATGGGTGTCTCCGGGGAATACGTAAAGGCCGCCGTCGGCTTCCCGCTCACGACAATCGTTTCCTGCGTGGAATCCCGCTGATTGCAGGTGGTCGAATCCACCTCCAAGAGACTGACCGTATAAGTGCCGGGATTCGCATAGATGTGGACTGGATTAGGATCCGAATCCGGTGGCGTCTGATCCCCAAAATTCCAGGTGAACTGCAGCCCGCCCAGCGACGTGTTGTTGAAAATAGCAAAATAGGGCGCACAACCCGTCGCCGGAGTGACAAACTGCGCCTTCGCTACCGGCGAAACACGCAGCGTCTTGCTCGCCGTGTCCGGATAATTGCAATAAGATGTATCCACCATGAACAAGTCTACGATATAGGTGCCGGTATTCTGATAGCTGTGGGTCACCGGCCCCGGACCATCCGGAACAGGCGGCGAGTTGTCCCCAAAATTCCAGACAAAAGAAGCCGGCCCAAAAGGCTTGCCCGGGGGCGCCGTAGACAAATTGGTAAAGTCATAGGTAAGAGAGGTACAGGGCTGGGTCGGATCCTTCATATAGCTGAAATCCACCGGCGCCTTGTCCGTCCTGGCAATGACATGCCGATAGGTCGTATCCGATATATTACAGCTGTTGGAGTCGATCGCTATCATCATGATCGTATAAATCCCCGGCAGACTATAGGTATGATGAACCTCATAGCCGATCGTGGCCGTATCCGGGCTATTATCCCCAAAATTCCAGATATAAGACTTCGCATTGCGAATGGTATCCTGCAGGTCCGCATCCAGCGGCACACAACCGGAGGTGTCCCCCACCCGGCCATTGACACTGGCCCTCAACCCAGCCGCGACCCCGGCAAAATTAAAGGCGATCTTTACCGCCGCCTCATTACACCCATGCGTTCCCGCCCCATTGGTGGGCGCCCACACCCCGATCGTTGTCGGAAAAGGAGTGCTGGAGCCCCCGTTACAGTTCGCACAGATACCCTGATAGATAACGCCGTTCTGATCATATCGGCTGGTGCCCCCGTCTACATGCTCACTGATGCTGTGCGCATTGTCGTTCTGTCCGAAAAAGGTCCCATAAAGCAACGAAGCGGCATTCTTCTGCATGACAATAAAATAAAAGTCCCGGTTATCACTGACCGGTTTGATGGCATTGGCTGTCACCGGCATCCCCGCCGTCCCCGACAACCCATAAGGGTCCGTCGCATCCCCAAGGATCCAGCCACCCCAACCACTGACATAAATGTTCTGGCACCGGTCGATCAAAAAAGCAACCGGAGATATATTCGGCAGACCGCTCGATGCCCCCGAGGGCGTTCCAAAAGTCGTCGAATACACATAGCCTGACAGATCCGGCTGCAGTTTGCTGACAAACTGCCTCGCCCCTGAAATGAAATATGGCGCATTCACCACCGGCCAGACCCCATTCGTCGTACCCATGACATAAGGGAAACCCTGCTTGTCGAACTGGATGCCGTAAATGGCTTCTGCATAGGGGGTGCCAAGATAAGTCGTCTTCTTCTGAGTGGTCCCGTCGGCCGAAACCTGCGTGACAAAACCATCACAGACGCCACCATTAAAGTTAGGCTGCATCACCCCGGTTTTGTCGCCCGGCAAATCCGTGCTCGCCGTCGCCCCCGCCACGTAAATATCCCCCGTCACCGGATTCTCCCGCAGCACAAAGGCCCCGTCAGGGCCCGATCCGCCAAAAAAACTGCTCCAGATCATGTTGGCACAATTCGGGTCTATCTTTAGGATAACGGCATCCTGCAACCCCCCGCCGAAATTGGGCTGAAAGACACTGCCAATGATCGGAAAAGCACCCGGATTCCCCTGCGGCGCCGAAGACTGCGTGCTCGCCGCGACCAGTATATTGTTGTTCCCATCCAGGATGACCTCGCTCCGGGAATCATCGCCATAATTGCGGATCAGGCTGATGGCCTGCTCGGAAGCCCCCTTCTCCCGCGGATCTTCGATATTCACCCCATCATCCCCGCTGCCCCCGATCTTCATACACCCGATCATACTGCTGCCCGCGGCATTGATCTTGGCGACAAAGATGTCCGCACCCCCGCCGGAGCCCACCAGGGTCTTAGCCGGAAAGTCAGCCGAATAGGTCCTGCCAAGCACAATCAGATTCCCCTGCGCATCACAGATCAGGCTATGGGGCGTCTCATTATCCTCGCCCCCTAAAAAGGTCGCATAGACCTTATCCGCCCCACTGGAAGAGAATTTTATAAGACCCACATCAAACGAACCGCCTCCATATACCGGTTGCAATTGTCCGGACGTCCAGGGATAGGAACTCTCAAACACGATGCCGCCGGCAAAAAAACTACCGTCGGGGCCAGGAGTGGCCGTAAAGCCCCAGTTGCTGGCCTTGCTCCCCGTAAACGTACAAAATACAAGGGTCGGATCGATGATCAGCGTAGACCCGGGATCATGATCCTCCACCTTAAAACTGACGGTATTGCTGTCCTTGATAATATAACGACAACGAATATCCGCACGGCCCTGCCGTTCATCGAACGTATAGGAATAGGGCGCCAGCTGAGTAACATCGCCCACCGAAGTCGACGCTATCAACTGCTCCTTTTTCGTGCTGAGCTTATTGACTCCCTCATATCGCATCCGGATCCGGCTCACATCCGCACCGGGATGCACGATCAGATCGTATTTCAGCTGGCCATTATTGGTATAATAACGGACATCGATACCAGGATAAAGATCGTGATACGTCACCCCCTGGTAAACTTTACAGTTGCCGGCCCATTTCGTGGAATCGCGACCGATAAAATAGTTGTTATAACCCGGGAGCACCTTGCCCGGAACAATAGACACATCGTCATTGGCGCCAAGAAAACGCACCCGATACGCCTGCGAACGCAGCGAATCATGGCCGGGGCCCCTCCCACCCGGGCCCTTCTCACCGACCCCCTTCCCAACCGAGCCCATCCCATGATGGCCATAGGTAAGCCTGGCCAGGTCGTCAGGATTGTACAACAAAGCCGTAAAACCGCCTTTCTCCAGGAAAAGATTCCCGACGCTGATGTCTGCCTTGAACTTAACCTGACTGTCCCACTGACCTTTGTTCTCGACAAATTCAATATTGGCAGCCCCCTGTTGAGCAAAACCCCGCAGACAACCAAACACTAGCAAAACGACGATATAGTAACTTCTCTTCAACTTCTTGTTTATCATTAGCCGAACCTACCGGATCAGCGTAATATCCCCCTTCTTGGTCGCATGCGTACCATCAGAGAAATCTGCCTCCAGCGTATAGGCATACACATCCATCGGCTGCACCTGCCCCCGGTAATAACCATCCCAGCCGATATTGGGATCGTCACTCTGGAAGACCACCTGGCCCCAACGGTTATAAATCCGCCAGGTCATATGCACAATGCCAAAACCTACCACCTTGATGATCGCATTTGTCCCAAACCTCCCCGGCGTGAAAGCATTCGGCACATCCAGCAACGGATGGATGATCGCCTGCACCGGATGACAGACCGTGTCCATACACCCTTCCGCATTGGTTACGATCAGGCATACATCGAATGTATCGGAACGGATATACTGATGGACAACCGTATCCGGCGTGGTCTTTACCTCCGAACTGCCATCCCCGAACTCCCACAGATACCTTATCACCGGTGAAGACGTTGGCGCAAAAACAGTGGGGGTATTGGGTTCCGCCGGCTGCGGCTGATACGTGAAATCAGCCGTAGGCTTCGTATACAACGTGATCGTATAGCTAAACGTATCGACGATATTGCAGGTATTCGGATTCACCGCGATCAGCGTGATCGTATAAGGACCCGGATTGGGATAAAAATGCACCGGCGAGATATCCGTCGAATCTATCGGGCTGCCATCACCGAAATTCCAGTAATAGGTCTCCCCCCCGATCGTCGTATTATTAAAGACGACTGAGTCCGGCGCACAGCCTATCGCCGGCGTGACAAACTGGGCCTTGACATTCTGAGCTACATTCACCAGTTGGGTAGTGTCCAGCGGATAGTTACAATAGTTGGTGTCCACCAGCGCTAAGGTCACATTGTAAGCCCCGGGTGACGAAAAAGAATGCGTGATCTGGGAAGGACCGCCGGGTACCGCCAAACTGCCGTCCCCGAAATTCCACGAAAACGAGCTGTCGCTAAAAGGAAAACCCGGCGGTGCCGTGGACAGGTTATTGAACAGATAGCTTAACGAAGTACAGGGCGGCACCTTCGAAAAATCAAAATTTAGCGCGGCGGGATTGTTGCTGACAATGATCTCATGATATTCCGTATCCGCTACATTACAACTGTTGGAGTCGATAGCGATCAGGGTCACCAGATAAGTTCCCACTGCCGTATAAGTGTGATTTTCCGCAAAGCTCGTGGTGTACAGGATCGGAGTATTGTCGCCAAAGTTCCAGATATAGCTCACGGCATTCCGGATCGTATCCTGGAAAGAAGCCGCCAACGGCACACATCCCACACTATCTCCACGGCCATGCGTTACCGTCTTTAACCCCGCCGCTACCCCCGCATAGTTGAATGCGATCTTTACCCCCGCCTCATTACAGCCTGTAACGCCATTGCTGATTGTCGTCGTACCATTGGTCCGCTGGTAAGCGCTGATGGTGGCAGGGAAAGTAGCATGGCCATAGCAATTGGCGCAAATGGCTTCGTAAATAACCCCCTGGCTGTCAAAACGGCTCGTCCCCCCATCCACATGGTCACCATAACTCTGGGGATCCGTATTCAACTCGCCAAAGAAGCTGCCGTATAACTGACTTGCCGCATTCTTTTGCAGAACAAAGAAATAAAAGTCACTATTGTCTGTTGTAGTCCTGATCGCATTGGCCGTTGCCGTCAGCCCGTTGGTGCCCGTCCCGGTCTGCTTATTGGAACTGGTATAATTCTCATAAATATTAGGACCGCCTCCCCAACCCGACACATAAACATTCTCACACCGGTCCACCAGGAAAGCCGTTGGGGAAATACTCGGATAAGGCTGACCCCCGGGACCAAAATTGGCGGAATAAATGATACCCGAGAGATCCGGCTTTAACTTGGTGATAAATTGCTTGCCCGAGGCCTGGTTACCCCCCTGGTTAAAAGGCGAATTGACAACCGGGATAACACCGCTGGTCGTACCCATGATATACGGATTCCCCTCCTTGTCGAATTGAATTCCATAGATCATATCGGTCTGCCTGGTGCCAAAATAAGAGGCCTTCTCCAGTGTATTGCCGTTATTGCTGATCACGGCAACGAAACCATCTATACCGCCCGCATTCGCAGCCTGGACTACCGGCGCATTGCCCGTCCCCGGAAATTGCCCGCTCAGCGTCCCCCCCGCTACCCAGATGCTGTTGTCCAACGGACTTAACGCCAGCACCGTCGCCACATCCAGGTCATTGCCACCCAGGTAAGAGCTGAACAGGATCTGGCCAAGATTCGGCGTGAGCTTGAGCAAAACACCATCCTGACCACCACCACCCGCAGCAGGCTCAAAGACCCCGGGTGTCACGGGGAAATCCGTGGATTGCGTACAGGACGCGATATAGATGTTGCCCGCCGCATCCAGGATCACTTCGCCCCGGCCATCGTCGCCATAGTTGAGCCGCAGCGCGGCCGAACCCTCCACCACATATTTCGGTTCATAGTTGACCCCATCCGCCAGGGTGCCACCGATCCGCCGGCTGCCAATCAGCCCCGTCCCGTCCGGCGTGAATTTCGTGACGAAAATATCATAACCCCCGCCCGGGCCATCCCCTACCGTGTCGCCCATAATGGGGAAATTTGGCGAGCTGGTCCTTCCGACAACGATCAGATCGCCGCTGTTGTCGACGATCATGCTATGTGGCTGCTCATCCCCCGACCCCCCAAGATAAGTCGCAAACACCCTGTTCGACCCACTGGAACTCAGTTTCATTATGCCGACATCATAGTCATAACTGCCATCACTCGCATCCCCTCCCTGAAAAGTCGTCTGAAAGGCGCCGGGGCTGGCCAGGTAACCATTGCCGCTGCCGGAACCATACGGTGGGTCGGGCTCACCCAGCACGATCCCGCCCAGATAAAGATTACCGGCATTGTCATAAGTCGCCGTATACCCCCAATTGTCCGATTTGCTGCCGGTAAAGGAACAAAAAACCTCCGTCGGGTCTATCACCAGCGTAGCATCCGGCGAATAATTTTTCACGCTAAACCCGATCCGGTTACCGCTTAACAGAGTATAGCTGCAAGCCACCTCTGTCCGCCCCGCAGGACTGACCTGGTAAGAATGTGGCTCCAACTCCTGCACCGTACCCACCGAAGTCTGGATATAGACCCTGTTCTTGCGGATGCTCAGCTTCGTCTGACCATCATACTGAAGAACGATCTGACCGGGATCGGCTCCCGGATGAACGACGATGTCGTATTTCAAGGTACCTACATCCGTATAGTAGTGTATATCGATCCCATGGTAAAGATTCTGATAAAGTATGCCCTGATAGATCCTGCAATGCGTAGCCCAGTTTTTCTTATCCCCGATCAGGTAGTTGTTGTAGGAGCCAACCGCCTTGTCCGGAATAATGGCCACATCGTCGCTGGCCCCCACAAAACTCACCCGGTAACTATGAAGATGCATTAAAAATGGATCCGCCGCCACCGACGTCTTACCCCCCTGACCACCACCCGCCGTCTGCCCCGCACCGCCCCCCCCGGACTGCCCTCCGCCACCATTACCAGGAAGCAGTACCTGCTTCGCCTGGGGAGGACCCGCAGTTGCCGTCTCAGTTGAAGGCACCGCTGTCCCGCCCTGCCCGGCACCAACCGCCGCTATCGCCCAACCTCCCTCCACGGTATTCCGGGGAGTCGGCGGTGTCACCCCCGCCCGCGCAAAATCCCCATGCAGCAGCTCCCCGATCCGAAAAAGATCGGCAGTATCCTCCATCAGGATAGTAAACCCCTTCCGCTGCATGTAAATAGTACCAGCAGGCATTTTTGCCTCAAACCGGACGGAAGAATCCCACTGCCCTTTATTCTCAACAAATTCAAGATAGGAATAGCTTCCGGATTGTGCTGAGAGTTCAAGGGCAGTTAGTGTGAACCAGGCGACAAATAAGCCAATTCTTCCCAAGTTGTTGAGTTTCACGGTAATTATTGAAATCCTACGTAAATTACGAAATTTTACTCCACACCGTTTTGCCTCGCTGAGACTGTAAAAAATCCCTCAGGACCTTGTTGCCCCCAGACGACAATTCCGGATCTTCGTCAAGCAACGCTAAAGCCCCCGCCCGGGCCAGCTCCAGCCATATCCGGTCTTCCACAATATTGGCCAGCTTAAAGTTTAGCAGGCCGCTTTGCCGGGTCCCCTCAATATCCCCCGGACCCCTGATTTCCAGGTCCTTTTCTGCAATTTTGAAGCCATTATCGGTCTCGGTAAGGATACTCATCCGCTCCCGGGCTTCCCTGCCCAGCTTTGGACCCGTTAATAAGATACAAAAGCTCTTTTCAGCCCCCCTGCCCACCCGGCCCCGCAACTGATGCAACTGCGATAACCCGAATTTTTCAGCACTTTCAACCACCATTACGGTCGCATTCGGCACATTTACCCCGACTTCGATCACCGTAGTAGCTACCATGATCTGCGTGTCCCCACCGACAAAACGCCGCATATTCGTATCTCGCTCCGCATTCGGCTGCCGGCCATGAACCATGCTGATCCAATATTTCGGTTCGGGAAACCAGGCTTTCACATTCTCATACCCCTTCATCAGGTTCTCATAATCCATCTTCTCCGACTCTTCGATCAAAGGGAAAATGATATAGATCTGCCTCCCTTTTCCCACCTCATAACGAATAAAATCCATCACCTGCGGCCTTCTGTCTTCGAAACGATGAACGGTCGAGATTGGTTGCCTTCCGGGAGGCAATTCGTCCATCACACTATTGTCCAGATCGCCATAGGCGGTCATTGCCAGCGTCCGGGGTATCGGGGTGGCCGTCATGACCAGCACATGAGGCGCAAGCTCGGCCTTACTCCAGAGCCTGGCCCGCTGAGCCACACCAAAACGATGCTGCTCATCCACGATAGCCAGGCCCAGCCGATGAAACTGTACCGTCTCCTCCAGCACCGCATGCGTCCCGATCAGGATTTGCAACCCGCCCTCCCGGGCCAGTTGCAGCGCCTCCCTGCGTACCTTCGACCTGGACGATCCCGTCAGCAGCCTCACGGCTACCGGCAGATCCTTTAGCAGGGCCGTAATACCCTCGTAATGCTGCCTCGCCAATATCTCCGTCGGCGCCATCATACAGGCCTGGTACCCGTTGTCCAGCGCCAGCAACATCGCCAACAGGGCTACAATAGTCTTACCACTCCCCACATCCCCCTGTAACAAACGATTCATCTGCCGCCCGCTGCCCGTATCCCGGCGGATTTCTTTCAGCACCCGCTTTTGAGCGCCCGTCAGCTCAAAAGGCAGATATTGGGTATAGAACCGGTTGAACAGTTCGCCTACCTGGCCGAAAACCACCCCCGTGGACGAACGGTGACGCCTGGACTTAATAAGCCCAAGCCGCACCTGCGCCAGGAACAGCTCTTCAAACTTCAACCGGTATAGCGCCTGCCGGTATAACGCGGGTTGCGAAGGGAAATGGATCTGCCGGTAAGCTTCATATCTTGACAGCCAACGAACAGTCAGACCCGATTCCGGATCTGGATAGGTCAGGACTTTTTCCGGTAAATTTTCTGGTAAATCTCTCTCCTTCAATAAATTAAGTAAGGTCTGCGTCAACTTCCCCAACTGTCGCCCCCCAAGCCCCCTCCCCTTTAGCTTCTCCGTGCTCGGATACACCGGCTCGAGGAACTCCGGCCGCTCCACAGCTACACCGGATAAGGCCTCCACTTCGGGATGCGTTATCTGGGGACTGCCCTGGAAATAACCCACCCTCCCGAACACCAGGTACTCGCTTCCCGCCTGCACCAGCTTTTGTACCCCCGTTATTCCCTGGAACCACACCAACTGGAGCACCCCGGTGGCATCCCGAAGCTCCGCCACAAGCCTCCTGGCCCGCTTATCCCCCAATACCTCCACACTGGTGATCCGGCCGGCTATCTGGACATATTCCATCTCCGGATGGATCTCCCGGACCAGGTTGATCTTGGTTCGGTCTACATGACGATAAGGATATAGCTCCAGCAGGTCCTGGAAGGTAAAGACCCCAAGCTCTTTTTTCAAAAGCTCCGCCCGCAGCGGCCCAACGCCTTTGAGATATTCAATCGGGTTGCCTAATATGTTTGCTAATGGTGCAGGAATAAAATAGCAGATAAAAAGATTCTGACAAAGTTAACGCATATAAACTTCGATCGTGCCTTTTGTCTCCAACCCCCGCCTCGGAGCCATAAAAGAATCGACCTGCCGGTAGTGGAGCTTTAACGAATCCCTCACCCGGTACGGATAAAAGTTATTCAGCGTCGGCAGATATTCGAATAAAACGAGATCGTAATAGCGCTGTCCGATCCTGGTTTCAAAACTATCCGCCTGCCGGTTAAACATCCCCACACCCAGATGATACCACAAAGGCAGCCGCGGATTGCTCTCCAACGCATAAGGGATCTCGACCGCCAGCGGGGTCAACTCCGACATATTCAATACCCGTAAATGGCCCTTACCCTGTCTGACCAGGTCCGTCGCCATCAACCGATGAATACCGTCCGCCGTCGGGACAGGCATGGTGATCTTATGAAAAGCCGGCAGCCCGCAGTCCACCCACTGATTGGTTGGGACATCCCTGTCCCTGGCCGTGTCCGCGCCGATCATGTAATTGTCCTTGTTCACGACGTTTTCCCCCGTCGGAGAAACAAGGGCGGCCGCAGCCGGCGATGACCCCGCAAACCGCTGCGCATATTTCCACCATACCCCGCTCCACCATAACAGGATACCGGCAATCAGCACCCATGTCAGCCCCGGCCTCTCCAGGTTGACAGGCAGCAGCGGCGCCAGTAAAGACAAAATACAGGCGAAAGCAAAGCTGTGAAAAAAAATATTGTTGTCCGGCGGAGTATAGCTCGTCACCTGCAGTACCGCCGCCTCTGCCAATATACCCAGTGTCAGCGCCAGTAACAGGACGCCACGCGGATCGGCTTTCAGTCTCGCCAGACTGCGGTATCGCACCACGGCAAGGAACAGGATCAGAAAAAGATAAAATTTTATCCATTGGGAAGATCCAAAGAACTCGGTCGCGATATCGAAGCCCGATACGCGCGAGGAATGCGGCGCCTGCCCATGATTGAACCAATACCCAAATCCATAAGACAGGAATGGCAGTATCACCAGCATAAAAAGAACGACAAAGCTCCCGGCAAACAACAACAGCGGCTTCCATCGGCCATACAGCCATCCATATACGCTCAATATCCCGCAGGCAACAAAAAAAGCCAGGCCGCCGCCATCCTGCTTCGTCAAAAAAGAAAACACCGTGAATAACCCCGCGCCGGCAAGCCAGAGCCACCGCCTCTTCCCCCGCCGTCCAACAGCCTCATCCACCGCGTCCGGGCACAAATATTGCAATAGGAAGGCCAAAGCCACCAGTTCAAAAACGATGACCGAATGGTTATACCAGGGCCAGAAATTGAAAAAAGAATAAGAAAGACCGAAGAGGATCACCGATGCAAGCCGAATCCCTTTGTTGACCGATAGGCTGCGAAGAATGGAACGAAAAGAAAAACCGGCAACGATATTGATAAAGACCTGCGCTTTCACCAGCGTGAACAGTTGCGGCCCGAACAACTTGAAGAAAAGGGCGGGGATGATCCAATACACCCCCCCTAACGGCGTCCCGAAGTCACGGAAGGGCAGCTGCCCCTTGCTCATACGATAGGCGCCCTCCCAGGACAAAAAGATATTTACTCGATAGGGTAAATGAATGAACAGCGGGACACAGGGCAGCAGGAGTATGAACAATACTTCGGCTTTGGCTGTCAGGTATCGGGGCATAACGTAAGTTAACCTATTATTATTTAAGCGCAATATTATGCATTTTGTCTTTTTGTTTGTATTTTGTCACTCAATAATTTAATGTTTTGGAATACCTTAAGCTGTTAAGACCCAAAGATTGGGCAAAGAACCTGTTTTTATTTCTCCCTTTGTTTTTCGGTCGCCAGATCTCAAATACCCATCTGTTAATTCAAGTCGCATTCGGGTTTGTCGCCTTTTCCTGCATCGCCAGCAGCATCTACATCATCAATGATTATCGCGACCGCGAGGACGATCGCAAACATCCGGTTAAATGCAAACGGCCCCTGGCCTCCGGCTCCGTTTCTCCTTCCTCGGCCCTCGTGATCTGCGCCCTGCTCATCATCGCCGGTTTTGGCCTCGCCTGGTGGATCCGTGATAAATTCCTGTTTGTCCTGGCCATCTATTTCCTGGTCAATTTAGGTTATTCACTGGGACTGAAATCAATCCCCATCCTCGATCTCATCCTGCTGGCAGCCGGTTTTGTCCTCCGTATCAAAGGAGGCTCGGTGATTTCCTACGTCCCTTTATCCGAATGGATCGTTATCATGGTATTCCTGCTGGCCATTTTCATGGCCATCGGCAAACGCAGGGACGACGTACTTCTGAAAATCAGCTCCGGCACGGATATGCGCAAATCCATCAAAGGGTATAACCTGGAATTGCTCAACGTTCTGCTGGCCCTGGTCTGTGCCGTCATTGTGGTCGCCTATCTCATGTATACCATGTCCCCCGTCACTATTCAATATACCGGCTCCACCCGGCTGTATTATACCTGCCTTTTTGTTTTGGCAGGAATTATGCGATATTTGCAGATCATCTACGTATCTAACGATTCCGGCTCGCCTACTAAGATCCTTTACAAAGACCGTTTTATCCAGGTAACGTTAGTACTTTGGATAGTCAGTTATATCCTGCTTTTATATATCAAGGATCTAACGCTGTTCAATTAAACATCCGCATTCATCACCAATAATAACTCATCCCAATATGCCCACCGTCCTGCTTCTCGGAGCAAGCTCGGATATGGCTGTAGCCATCGCCAGAAAATTTGCCTCCGCTGGTTATTCTATCCAACTGGCCGCCCGGAACGCCGACCGGCTCCTGCCGCTGCAATCCGACCTTACCATCCGTTACAATATATCCTGCTCGATCCATGAATTCGACGCCGAACGTCCAGCCACACACGCGGCTTTCTTCACCTCCCTGCCCGTTAAGCCCGATATTACCATCAGCGTATTCGGCTACCTCGGCGACCAGCAACAGGCAGAGTCCGATTGGAAAGAATGCGAACGGATCATCATGGTCAATTATACCGGCGCTGTCTCCATCCTCAACATCGTCGCCAACGAATACGCCGCCATCGGTAAAGGAACGATCGTCGGCATCAGCTCCGTGGCAGGTGAAAGAGGCCGGCAAAGCAATTATTTTTACGGCAGCGCCAAAGCCGGCTTCACCGCCTACCTCTCCGGTCTCCGCAACCGGCTGTTTCAAAAAAACGTCCACGTCCTTACCATCCAGCCCGGATTCGTTTACACCAGGATGACAGAAGGCATGCCCCTGCCCAAATTATTGACGGCCACCCCCGACCAGGTAGCCGCCACCGTCTATACCGCCATCCTTAAAAAAAAGAATGTCGTCTATGTCAAATGGTTCTGGCGCTGGATCATGTTGATTATCAAGAGTATACCTGAATTCATGTTTAAAAAGCTCAAATTGTGAAGCAGCGGATCGCCTTTTTTGACTTCGATGGCACCATCACTACAAAAGATACCCTGCTGGAGTTTATAAAGTTCAGTAAAGGGCCCTTTCGCTTTTACCTGGGCTTTCTGCTAAACAGCCCCTGGCTGGTCGCCTATCGCCTTAAAATCATCTCTAATCAGGCTGCAAAGGAGCGGATCCTCACCTGGTTCTTCCGGAACCACCCCCTCCCCGCCTTCCAGCAACTATGCGACGAATTTGCCACCGGCATCATGCCCGGTCTCATCCGCCCGAAAGCCCTCCGGGAAATCGCGCTCCTGCAGGAAAAAGGCGCCACCGTTGTGATCGTCTCCGCCTCCCCCGAAAACTGGATCGGCGCCTGGACCACCCACATCCAGGCCTCCCTCCTGGCAACCCGCCTGGAACTAACCCCCACCCCCATCCCCCGCCTCACCGGCAGGATTCTGGGCCGCAATTGCCACAGCGAGGAAAAAGTCAGGCGCATCCGGGAAGCCTACCCCCTGTCCGATTACAACGAGATCTACGCCTACGGCGATACAAAAGGCGACAAACCCATGCTCCGCCTGGGCACAGCCTCCTTCTACAAACCCTTCCGCTAACCCCACCCCCGCCGCACCCCCCCGAAAAGGGGAAAATTGCATAAGTTTAATGCAAAAAGCTTTTAAAGTCTTGCCTTTCTTTATAATTTAGAGCCCGTAAATATCCTCTTGAATCCATATCGGATTGCTTTTCCGTATTTTTAAAGAGTTATTAATTTTTTAATATATTCATTATGGAATTCATCGGTAAATCCGTAGAAGACCTGAAGGCCTTCGCACAAGAAAAGAAGAATGTGTACCAAACCGCAGATCCCTTCCCCAATATCTACTTTGACAACTTTTTCATACCGGAAAAATTAAAAGAAGTGCTGAATGAATTTCCAGACCTCACAAAAAACGCGGATCTTAAATTCAATGACCCCAATCAGGTCAAACTTGCCTCAAAAGGCGAATACCGCTTCGGCGATAAGACCCTGCATTTTATGCATTTCCTGAATTCCCAGCCCTTCCTGGAATTCCTTTCCGAACTCACCGGCATCGAAAACCTTATTCCCGACCCCTTCTTCGACGGGGGCGGATGCCACCAGATCCAACCCGGCGGTATGCTGAAGATCCACGCCGACTTTAACAAACATCCCACGACCAAACTGGACCGCCGCCTCAACGTCCTCGTTTATATGAACGAAGACTGGCACGAAGAATACGGCGGCCATTTCGAGCTCTGGGACACGGAAATGAAAGGGGTCCGGAAGAAGATCCTCCCGCTCTTCAACCGGATGGCGCTCTTCTCCACCACCACCAACTCCTATCACGGCCATCCCAACCCCCTGACCTGCCCCCCGGACAGGACCCGCAAATCCCTGGCGCTCTACTATTATACCAATGGAAGGCCGGAATCCGAAATTATTAAAGGAGCTGAAGAACACAATACCATATTCCGCCACCGGCCGGAAGATAAAAAGTCCAGGATGATGACCAACCTCAAACAGGTCATTAAGCTGGTGACCCCGCCGATCCTCCTGGGAGGACTGAACAAATCAAAGAACTGAAGCACGGAATGTATGGAATCCACCCCCGATAGCTCCGGCAGCCCCCTGACCGGCAGGGATATAGTTGTCATCGGCCTCCAGCCCTGGTATTACGAGATCGGCAGCAATTGCAAAACTATTGCAACCTATCTGGCTAAAAACAACCGGGTGCTGTATGTAAACCTTCCCGTCAACCGGAAAACCTTCCTTTCCCGGGAGAAAACACCCGGCATCCGTCAACATTGCGAAGTCATTAAAGGCAACGGGGAAAAAATACGCCCGATCGGCGACAACATGTGGGAGCTCTATCCTACTACCCTGGTGGAATCGATCAACCGCCTCCCATCTACCAGCGCATTCAAAGCCATTAATTATTTCAATAACCGGCGCTTTGCCCGGGATATCCGGAAGGCCGTAAACACGCTGAAGTTCAGGGATATCATCCTCTTCAACGACAACGACATCTACAACGGGTTTTACCTGAAAGAGCTGCTGCATCCCGTCCTGTACGTCTATTATTGCAGGGACTTCCTCCAGGGTTATGATTATTGGAAGAAACACGTTTCTATTTTAGAACCCCAGCTTATCCGCAAAGCCGATATCGCCGTAGCCAATTCGGTTTTCTATGCAGGGTATTGCTCGACACACAATCCCAACTCCCATTACATCGGACAAGGCTGTAATTTTGATCTTTTCAACACGGATAAGGAACATCCCCGGCCGCCTGAACTTGGATCCCTGTCCTCCCCCATTATCGGTTACGTAGGGGCCATTGACTCGGCAAGGCTGGATCCGCGCATCCTGCAACTCATCGCCACCGAAAGGCCAGACTGGACTGTCGTGCTCGTCGGTCCCGAAGACCCGACTTTCGAAGCCAGCTCCCTTCACCGGCTGCCCAATATTCATTTTACCGGGAAGCAGCCCCTGCATTCCCTGCCTGATTTTGTCGCGCATTTCGACGTCTGCCTCAACCCCCAGCTTGTCAATATCATTACGAAAGGTAACTATCCCCTGAAGATCGACGAGTACCTGGCAATGGGAAAACCAGTCGTCGCTACCCGAACCGAGACGATGAAACTTTTTGAAGCGTACACCTGGCTGGCGGACCGGCCAGAAGACTATATCCCCCTTATTGAGGAAGCCCTCCGCCATCAGTCGCCCGAAGAACAGACCCGCCGCATCGCTTTCGCACGAAGTCACACCTGGGAGAATTGCATGAATGAACTGTACAAGGTTATTTCAAAACATCTACCTTCGAAAGATGAGTAACAGAACGCCGCTCTACGCAGCCCTGGACGCGCCCGGCGCCAGCCGCCGTTACCTGGTTGCCGTCTTTATGGCCGGCGCCCTCCTGCGGATAGGGATTTGTTTCTTCACCGCATTGCCAAACATGCACAAGGATTCCTTCGAGTACTTCCGGCAGGCCGACACACTCCTGGCGGGTGGCTACACCGACTATTTCCCTAACGGGTATCCGCTGCTCATCGCGCTGGTCAAAGCCCTTTCCCCGGCTCATACCCAGGGCATTCTATTGTGGATCCAGATCGGGATGTCCGTTTCGACTATCGCATTCGTCTATGATATCGGCCGCAGACTGTCGGGCTATTCCGTCTATGGCCTGCTGGCGGCCCTCATCCTGGCCGTTTTCCCTTCGCAGATCAATTACGTAAGGTGGTTGACGACGGAAACACCGACGGCTTTTTTCCTGCTCGGCGCCTTTTTCTTCTACTTTCGCAAACAATGGTTCTGGTGCGGAATTTTTCTGGGAATGGCCACCCTCGTAAGGAGCAACGTCTCCCCCGTGTTCATCCTGCTCTTTCTTGCTCACTTTATCCATACGCGAAAATTGCCCCTGACCCTGGTCGCCGCAACCCTGCTGCCCCTCCTGCTGATCGGGTCGTATTGCTATATGAAGACCGGAAAGTTTTCCACGGCCGGCAATAACCAGATCAATATCTTGTATTCCGTCACTGCCAGCGGTCCCGACATAGACTTCGGGCTGGGCAAAAAATTCCCGGAGGTTAATACCACCGGGAAGGCTTTGCATATGTATGTCGATCATATGAAAACAGAACCATTTGTCTTTATCCGCCAGAAGCTCGCCAACCTTTGGGAATTATGGGGCTTCTATGCTTCTTCGGCAAACGGGGGCCGGAGCGTAGGCTCCAGGCTCCTGCTGGGCGCCGGTAACTTTTTCCTCCTGACCCTGGGGCTCTTCGGATGGTGGAGACACCGTAAAAATTATCGGGTCTCCATCCTGATCCTGCCCTTTGCAGTCGTCACAGTCCTTCATACCTTTTTATTCGCTATGCCCCGGTACACCTATCCCGTAGAGCCTTTTATGATCCTGCTCGCCGCCTGGGCCCTCCTCGATCTCGCCGGTCCTCCCCCCGTCGCAAAACCCTATGGCCCCCCCGACTCTCATCCCACCGACTCTCATCCCGCCGAAAGCCCCGCACGACCGTCCGCTATTGCTTGACGATCCTGAAGACAGAAGGCTTGCCGGGCTGACCGTTAAAGTAGACGCTCAGCAGGTACACCCCATTCATCAGGCCCGATGGCATTGATATGAGCTGGGTGAATTCAGTCGACTCCTTATCGAATTCATATGCCATGATGCCCTTTCCTCTAAGGTCGCTTAGCTGAACCTTCACCTGGCCGGTCCAGCTATTCGATCCGGTCACCGTGACGGTCGAACCCATGAAGGGGTTCGGATAGATACCCAGGTTCTGATCCGGCGAGGTGCGAAGGGTGGAGATCACCCTCACATCTACAGAGCTGGTATCCGTCCCTCCCAAGCTGTCCGTCACCGTTAGCATAAAAGTATAGTTGCCTGACTGCAGCCCCGATATATTCGTTATCGCGGAAGAGGGATCCGAAATGACCACCCCGGTCGCGCCAGAAGTCTGAGCCCAGCTGTAGGCCACAATGGTGCTGCCTGTGACGGTTGACCCGCTGCCATTCAGTACGGCTGTCGTCGCCGGGTAACCGATAGTCGTATCGGCTCCCGCATTGGCGATCAGAACTACCGTCGCCTGGCCCGCCAACACCGTGATCGTAACCTGGGCGGAAGCGCTGACCCCCGCATTGTCCGTCACGGTCAGCTGAAAGACATAGGTACCGGGCTGCAATCCATATAATTCCGGCGTGGCCGTAGAAGAATTCATGATCGTAACGCCTCCCTTGCCGGATAGTTGCACCCAATCATAAGAGACAATGCTGCCGTCGGTGTCATAAGAAGCCGATCCGTCCAGGCTGACGAAGGCAACCGGTAAAGTCACCGTCTGGTCCGGGCCTGCTATCGCTACCGGCGGTACATTGGCCGGCGGCAAAGGGTTTACCGTCACTTTCACCTGGTCCGTCGCTTTTACACCCGAATTATCCGTCACGGTCAGCTGAAACACATAGACACCCTGCACCAAACCGCTGACTGCCGTCGTTGCCTGATCGGCCGATCCGAAGACCGCCGTCGAGGGACCGCTCACCTGGGTCCACTGATAGGAAACGATCGTGCCGTTCGCCTCCGAGCCGCTGCCCGTAAGATTGGTACTATTGACAGGTAAGGTGATGGTCTGGTCCGACCCGGCATTCGCAGAAGGAGTACCCGGCGCCGGCGGCGCGGCATTTACCGTGACCTTCACCGCATCCGTAGCGGTGACACCGGAATTGTCCGTCACCTTGATCTGGAAAACATATACGCCCTGCACCAGCCCGCTCACACCGGTCGTGGCCTGTCCGGCCGCGCCGATCGTCGCCGTCGAGGGACCGCTTAGCTGCGTCCACTGATAAGACACGATCGTGCCGTTCGTCTCGGAAGCCGTCGCCGTGAGAGTGGTACTATTAACAGGTAAGGTAATGACCTGGTCGGCCCCGGCATTGACCACAGGGGGTCCCGGCACCACTGCAGGCGGATTCACCGTAACTTTTACGACATCCGTCGCCGTTACACCGGAATTATCTTTCACCGTGATCTGGAAGGTATATACGCCCTGCACCAGCCCGCTCACGCCGATCGAGGCCTGCCCGGCCGCGCCGATCGTGGCCGCCGAAGGACCGCTCAGCTGCGTCCACTGGTAAGACACGATCGTTCCGTTCGTCTCGGAAGCCGTCGCCGTGAGGGTGGTACTATTAACAGGTAAGGTGATGACCTGGTCGGCCCCGGCATTGACAACGGGCGTACCCGGGACAATCGCGGCATTCACCGTGACCTTCACCACATCCGTGGCGGTGACACCGGAATTGTCCGTTACCATGATCTGGAAAGTATATACGCCCTGCACCAGCCCGCTTATCCCGGTCGTGGCCTGTCCGGCCGCGGCGATCGTCGCCGTCGAAGGACCGGTTAGCTGC